>Ga0315907_10004292_pt1 | contig 16095 bp, 17 predicted proteins | sample LakEriMetagenome_3_FD_203525 | JGI IMG/M metagenome (GOLD analysis project Ga0315907, IMG submission 203525) | Freshwater fungal communities from buoy surface, Lake Erie, Ohio, United States - Buoy 12 MA123 | ecosystem: Environmental > Aquatic > Freshwater > Lake > Lake biofilm | place: USA... | reverse complement strand
TAGAGCCGGGAGTCACGGAGGGTGCAGTACAGGTCAACCCCGTCCAGGTTGGCGGGCGCGCCGGGGGTGGACTGGGTGTAGACCCCCTCAATCGTGAGGGTAGACCCCTTGGTAAAACTAAAGGTCGGAGTTGCCATAGGGCTTTGGAACTAGCCGAGTGTCAAACCAGCCCTGCCTACCCACTTTTTATGGGTAAGGCCGGACTTGGATGGTGCAGTCGTCCGGGTTGCCGTCCTTGGTGTAGCCTACCCAAGCACCGCCCCAAGCATCGTGTTCCGTTTGATTGTGCCTTGGTGGGAAACTTCCACCAAGGGGTACAAAGAAGAAACCACCATATGTTAGGTCATCAGAGATAGTCACAGGGCCATACAGCCTCTGATCGACCACCCACTTGACCTCATTGTGGTAAATCCTAGCCACCAGATACCGCTGGCAGTTGTAGTCCAAAGCCCACCCCATCACCGCTGGTTGATAAATGTAGTTCCCAGTACTTACTTCATACAATTCAAAGGGATACTTCCAAGTCCTACCCATCCACCCAGCGTAAAACGGCTTGGTCTTGTCGTCAGCGTCAGAGCCGTCAGCGATAAGGGCCAATGATACATTGCCGAATTGCGAACCAGCGGTTCCAGAGTCTTGGTTGCCAATAATGAACAGGTTGTAGACAGTACCCTGCTCAAGGTGGAAGCGACCGCCGTTGTTGATGAACGGAGAGTTGAAGTCGGTACCAGCGGTCAAGGAACCAGAAGGATAGACCCAAGCCTTGATGGCCTGTCCTTGAAGGGGCGGTTTGAACTCTGCTTCTGACGAAGCGGTGAAATCATCTGACTTGGAGTTATTCCAAAGGATGTCGCCCTTGACGATTTGGATGGAGTCCGGGTCGATGACCTCATCGCCCTGCGGAGCAACCACGACCTCGAAAGGCTGGTACTTGCGAGGCTCGATGTAGGGAGGCCAAGTGATAGCCCCGACCACGCGCTGTTGGACGACAGGATCACCAAGGCCAGTCCAGTTGACCTCGCCTACCAGGAAGCCATCGACTTGATATTCCCCAGAGGCAGTAATGCCCGGAGGCAGTCCGATGGCGCCGGTTTCCGGGGCGAGTTCATCATCCTCGGACACATAGATGTAGTAGTCCGATGTCGCACCTTGGTTGTAGGTGACCTTGAAGGCGTACACATAAGTGTACACGCCTTGAGCCAGGACGAAGTAGCCGTCATTGTTAGCCCAAGGGCTAGTCTCATCGCTACCGAAGTTGGCGTTTCGACCGATGCGCGGGTCAACCGTGATGACATCGACCCGCTTCTGGAGCGAGTGCTTCATCGGGCCATCCAGCGATGGGTTCCATACATTGCCTCCGCGCCCAATCTTCAAGACGGTGTACGGGATAAGGATGTCACCATCGACCTCATCCTTCGTCTCGACCTTGACTTGGTACTGGTTGATGTACGGGTCTTGCAGGTCGGGAGGGTCGGGGATGTAGACATCCCTATCGTCCGTGGGGATGGTAATCGTACCGATGGCCTTCTGCTCGACATTCCATGCACCCGTACTCGGGCTTTTCCTTGCGTTGCCGACAAGGACGGCACGGCAATTCGTGTTGGGCGGGTAGTTCCCGTTGGCTTGGATGAACGAAGGGAGGCGTCCCGGGCAACCGGGGTCGTACTCGCCAGCAGGCATGACCACGCAGATGGGGCCAAAGTCCTGCTTCGTGACCCTGTTGTAAGGCTGGAAAATCCAGACCTGCCAGAGATCACCACCGAAGGTGTTATCCGTAGAACCATCCTCACCGACATCGTAATCCATCGACTCGACAGGCGGAGTATCCGGGTCATAGGTCGAACTGCTTTCCAGCAAAGCCTCCGCGCCATCGGTGATGATGGTAGTCACCGAGTCACCAGGGCCAAGCGTGACGGTAGAAGGCGTACCATCTACCACCATGTCAATGGTCGAGGAACCACCAGGGCCGAGGGTGTAGGTCTGGGTCGAGTCCTTGCCAAGCGTGGCCTTGACCTGCGAGGAACTGCCGTTGCCGAGCGTGTAAGAGGCGGTGCCAGTCTTGCCACTCAAACGACCATTGGACTCCGTGACATCGCCGCCAGGGTCGAGCGTGTACTTGAGGGTCTTGGAGTTCCCAGCCCCCATGTTGTAGGAGGTCGAACCAGTCTTACCTAGCGTCCAGTTCTGTTGCAGGCTGTCGCCCTGGCGGATGGTCTGGGTGAACGGTACGCCAGCGATCAGCCATTGGGTCGTCACCAACCCGCCGTTAGGGTTAAGGCTATACTTGGTCGTACCCGTAGACCCCAACGAGTAGTTGGTGGTCGTGCCGAGTTTGCCGTTGGTGATACCAGCCTGCCCGCTTTTGTTGATGGTTCCCATTAGGTCGATAGGAGAACATACCCGTTCTCGTTCATAAAGCCAGTCTCGGTCGTGCCGTTGGTAGCCGTGGAACCAGTATACGGCGCGAAGGTCGTGATGAGGGTCTGCGTCCCGCAGGAGACGGTCGGGTTGCCTTCCTCGTCCGGGCCGAAGTTATGCTTGGCCCAGATGACGGTGCCGTAGCGAACCGAAAGCCTGTTTTCAACTACGACAATCTGGAACTGCTCATAGGTCGGAACTTGTACTGACGAGGCTTGAACCGGGGTAGGGAAAGTGTCGTTGTAAGTGACTCCTCCGTTGCTGATCTGGAACTGGACTCCCTGGGAGAACATCGTCTGCGCCTTGTCGATGTCAGACGCCATGCGGTTGAGCGCGCGCGCCGACAAGGGCTGACCTTCACCGAAGGAGCCGTACCCGGACGAGTTAAAGCCAGAGATTGATTTCATCAGCCAAGTTGAGAAACAGGATACAAATCCTTATCCCAACCGCTGATGCCGGAAAGCATGAGGTCGGCAGTCACCTTGTAGAGAGTGCCGAAAAGTTCAACGGAGCAGTTGGTGACGAGGAAAGACTTATGGATTTTTTCGTTCCACTCGTCCGTGTAATAGAAAGTCCCAGAGTACCCGCCTGTGGCAAGTTGCTTGTATCCTTGCGGGAGGTAGAACGAGTCACCATCGGTCACCCATCCAACCAACGAAGCGCGATCTAGTGCGGCCTGTTCGTTGTTGAAATAAATCAGTACGCGCAAGGTGGTCTGCGGCTTGTAGTACGATTTGATGCCAGCCTTGATGTTCGGGCTGATATCATCCTCGGTCTGGTTGGGCAGGAAGCCGATGAACTGGATATTGTTCAGATTTCCACCAGCACCGGGTTGAATAGCCCAGAATGGACGATTGGGATTGTCTGGGTTAAGGCCACCGCCTTGGGGGGGGTATCCAGCAAGAGGGCTGATGGTACCCGGTTCGCCTAGGCTGGTGCAGTTGATGCGGATGAAGTTCGGGTGCGCCTGGATGGACTCCGAAGCGGCGGCACCAGTCATCTGAACCTGCGGTTCGCTATATCCGCGCTCAAGAACTTGAGATGCCAGACCGCAGTATTCGGCACGAACATTGACCACATCACCTTCCTCGGTAGTAGCACCGACACGCCACAACTTCAACTGTTGGTATTGGGAGTCTGGATGGGGTGAACTACGAGGGAAAAGATATGTCAAAAAGCCCATGTTAGCCCGAGCCATCTTGAACATGACCGTGGACTGAAGCATACCGAAACCATCGCTTTCGATAGTCCATCCCGGCTGAACCTTCGGGATGACTAGATCGTTTCCGTATTTGATAATATTAGTGTCTGGCATTAGAGGTTGGGGGTGATTTCAGTCACCCGATAAAGGTCTTTCTGTTGATTGTCCTTCATAAACATCAGCATATTCCAGGTGTTCTCCTCGGTGTCCTCGGTGGCCGTGGCGATGCGATCAAGAGGAGTAAAAGAGATGGCTGAAAAGATGTCACCGCCACCCATCTGCTGAAGCGAAGATGCGCCTACGGCTTCTGACAGGCCAAGCGGAGATAGTTTCTTGCCCTTGTCTCCAATGATACGCTTAACCTCGGCGTAGAACTTCTCCCGATCCTCGGAGTCCATCGTCCCGGCGATTTCACGCGCCTGCTTGAGAACTTCCTTGTCGGACTTGAAGTCTCCAGACCCGGCGAAAGCCTTCGCCGCCGCAATCGGGCCGCTTTTCCAGTTGATGAAACGAGTAAGGGCGTTTGTGGCCGAGTCAACCAGCCACATGAAACCAGAGGCGATTTGACCGACAGCCTCTATCGCAATATTTTTGATGCTCTCCCAAAGGACAGACATGGCATCACCAAGGGTGGAGAGAGAGTTGATGGACTCTTTGGTGGTCGTGTAGGTGAAGTTCTTTGTAGCCATGATCTGCGCGTTGCCGCGCTTGACGATTGGCATGATTTGTTCCGCCGAAGAACCGAACAAGGTCGTGGCGTAGTGCATCATCGTGGCGTCATCGGTTCCGGCCTTGTACGCTCCGTTCAAAGCCCTAATCGCTTCCTCGTAGGTAAAACTACCGTCATGCAAAGACTTGAGGCTATAACCCAACTTGGCGATGGCGGCGTTGGCCTCGGAGCCACGGATTTTTGCCTCGCCCATCTTCTTGTTGAACTCGGCCATCGAGTGCGCGATGGTTTCAAGGCTCAACCCGGTGGTTTCAGCAAGGGACTTCATCTCCTGCAACTTGCCTGTGCTGACACCCGTGGCGTTGGAGATGTTCTGGAGGTTCTTGGCTTCAGCGGCGAGTTTCTTGATGCCGCTGATGACTGCTCCGATGGCTTCTGCAACGATGCCTGGAAGTCCCAAAGCGGCGGCCATCATGCCGGAGCCTCCACTCATGGCGAAACCGCTAACTTTCTCGGCCATGCTTGTCTGCGGGACATTATGAACCCTTCGGTTATATCCCTTTTTCTGGGCATCTTGGAACTCTTTAGACCACTTCTGTACGCTACGGCCCGCGCTCTCAAGACCCTGTTCAAGAGGCTTGTTATCTACCGATAGCGTGGTCTGGATTGTGTCACTAGCCATTAGTTCTTCTTGTTGCTCTCCTTGAAGCGGTTGATGATTTCATCAAAGTCGTTCATCATGTTCTCATCTTTCGATGATACGACATTGATTTGCGCGCCGTTGTAGATCGCATGGGAGATGCTCATCCAGACGGCTTCACCTTCGGGCATAGTCCAGGCTTCTTCAAGACTGCAACCATTGCGGACATTGTTGGCGACACAGGTGAGAACCCAAGGAATGTTTTCCCCACTCTTTGACTTTTCCTTACACTCTTTATTTTTGCTCCAGAGTTTAGGATAAGAAAGACACTCAATCATAATGGCGATGATTTTCCCGGCGTTGATGGCAAGACGCTTCTTGCTCATCCTCATCCTGTGAAGTTCATAGTTCTCCCAGAAGGTAATAGGGCCGACCATCTTCGACTTGTCGTAGGTGGACAAGATGCGGACGGCCATGATCACATCCAGCGGGGTGATATCACCCACGCTTTTCATGTTGATAAAAGGGGACTCGATTGCCTCTAGGATGACCCGGTGCCGTAGGCAAAAAGCCTTCAGCGTCCTGCCACAGACCTTATCTTGGTCTGGGAGGACGCCGATTGCCTTTAGATAACGAGCATCCATTCGGGATGCGCGCCGTTTAGGCGATTTCCTGGTACTTGATACCTTTTACGGAAACCTTGCGGTAGTCCTTGTTCGTACCCTTATCGTCAATCGACTTGAGAATGAAGGTCGTGCCAGCGTAGGTGAACTGGGTACCAATGGACGGAAGGGTACCATCAATACCATCCTTGAGAACACCCTCAAGAGTGACCTCGTTGCGGCGGTCATTGAGGTGGTTCGTGATAACAACACCACTTTCGTTGGCGACCTCGACATCGAGCGCGAGGGACTCGGAGAAGTCATCGGACTGAACAATCATGTAGGATCGGTCGCCACGAAGGCCGAAGAAAAGTGCCACGCCGTACTCGATAGGGGATGCCATAGGAGGTCTTTGGAACTAGCAGATTGTCAAGGAGCCGGGGGGAGCATCACGAACACCGTATATTCCAGCAGATTTCCGTACTTGCGCTGGTGCATACCCTCCTCGTCCTGGTTCACCCAGAGGTCGTAAAGGATGCCGTCCGTGTTGAGCGTCCAGAGGGCTTTGAGGGCCGTCTTGTCGGCCATGTAGTTCTGGACGGTCTGCACCCGGGTGCGGTGCTGGTCTAGGGTGTCGTCATCGGCGGACGAGTAGACCCCGATCTCAAGGGTCACCGTGTAGTTGCCGTATGGGTTGCTACCCAGGGCATCGGCGGAGCGGCTGGACTTGGCGTAGACCGTGACCAGGGGGATGACCTTGGTTTCGGGGGTGATACCCTTGTGGACAGCGACCCCGGTAAGGGCCGTTGCGAGGTAGGCTTGCACCTTTTCCTCAACGATGGTTCGGGCGGAGTAGAACGGGATGCTCATTAGGTTGTTTCGATTTTAAATCCTTCGACCCCCTTGATGGCTTCAAGCAGGGTCTTGCCACCATCCTTTTTGCCCTTGAGCATATGGATGAGCCTTACGCGCATGGCGAAAGCCCGGTGGTCACGGGCCTTGGCAAATAGGTGCCAGCCTTGGGTGTACCTTTTGGCGATTTTGTTGCCTACGGTGACTTGGTTGACCGCGCCGCCAACATTGATGTCGCAGATGGCGTTGGTTGAGCCTTGATCCCTAATCCAAGCGGAGGTCGGCATTGTGCCGAGTTTAAGTCCGGCGTAATACCACCCGGCCTTGAGTTTGCCCACGCGCTGTTGAACCTTCTTGATATATCGCTCGACCAACTTCCAGTCGCGCACGAAGAAGTCCGGCTTACGGTTCTTGCCGACACGGTAGTGCTTCTCACCACGGACAATCCTGTGCATGGCGGCAATCTGACCTTCGGACTCCTCAAGCATGATGTTGCCGTCACCAGAGAAGTTCCCGTGACGGCTCTTGATAAACCTATCAAAAAGGATTTGCGTGGTCATTCCACCAGAGGCGTCAAAAGTTCCCTCTTGGAAAACATATCCCATAGACCCTCCTCCTGCGAACTTACCGAACAACCAAGAAGGAGAGTGCGGAGGTGGAGTATCTTTCTTCGCACGAACCCAAGCATCAAAGATGCCTAGATCGCCACGCTGGGCCACAAGCCCCCCTGGTGCTTGGGCTAGAGGGGCGAAAATCTTTCTGATGTCCCGGTTGACGGCGGCGCGCCCTTTGTCCCGGGCTTTATTGCCGAAGCCGCCTTCCCCACCCTTGGTCACCTGCGGCGCGCCACCAGAGAACGGAGGGTAGAAGTCGCAGACATCCTTGCAAAGACGCCTAGCCTCATCCTTGAGAACATCACCAACTTTGCGCCTAGTCACCTTGGCGAACATGGCGATGTGTCGGTCGAACCCGGATTGGTCTACCTTTACATTGAAGCCGACCGAGACGGTCAGAGCCATTACTGCACCAGCGTCTGCACCTTGGCGATCACCCACGCCGAGGGAGGTCGGTCGGTGACAGTCATAATGCGGAACTGCTCTCCGTTGTAGGCAATGATATTGCCGTGGGCGACCAGACCAGGATGGGCCACCAGCCCCGTCCGAAGGAACTTCACATCAAACGAGGTGGACGAAGTAAAGCCACCCGTCTCCAAGTCCTGCATGATGGCAGGCTGGCTCATCAGCGCGTTCAGAGGCACAGGCGTACCACCCGGGACATTCTTCACGGTGACCGCCTTGGGGATTTCCCCAACAATCTCAAGGGCGTCTGCGGCCCATTCTGCGGGTAGGTCTGCCATCTGGAACTAGCGGATTGTCAACAAAGGGAGAAGCCCGCCTCCCTTGGCTGGGAAGCGGGCCTCTCGGCATTGTCGCATTGGGGTCGGTGAACCGCCCCCGAAACTGACCGCTGATTAGGCGGTGAAGATGATGCGCTGGAGGGCGTTGGGGTTGCCAACAGCCGTACCCTGGAGCCAGACGGCCTGCATATTGTGCGTACCCATCTGCCAGTTGTAGAAGTAGCGGAGCGCGAAGGTGAAGCCGGACTCGGGGTCGGTCACATTCATCTGCTCGCCACCGCCCGTGGTGGGGCTGGCAGGGACACGGGTCACGATCACAAGACCTTCCTTGCAGGAGGCGATGCCGTTCAGACCTTCGGAGGTCGGGGTGCCAAGACCAGCGAAGCCGTTGAACTCGCTGACCGAGAAGCCATGGAGTTTCTTGTCGATGGCGTTGTTCTGGATGACATCGGAGACGCCATACGAGAAGGTCTGGGCAACGGACGGATCCTGCACCAACTGGCCGAGAGCGTCCGGCGAGAGCAGGAGAGCGCGGTCGTTGTGAGGCAGGTTCGCCTTGGTGAGATTGGTGGCGGCGGCGGCAACGGCCTTGCGGTCGAACAGAGCCTGGGTGCCGTTGTAAGCCTTGGAGGCGAAGTTGGCGTTGGTCACCTTGCCGAGAACGGCGTTGAACAGGGACAACTGGATGGCGTTAGCCATCGGAGCCATGAACAGGCGGCGGAGACGCTCAAGGGAGAGCGTGGAAGCCTCGAAATCCGTGAAGGCGACATCCACATAGTCGGGTTCTTCAAGGGTGATGGCGACATCGGTCGAGGTGGCGTTGGTCGGGACATAGCCGTTGGCCGGGTTGTACTTCGTGGAGGTGAAGGAACCAGCGTAGCGGGTGTGGACGGTCGAGCCGCGCTCGGCGACATAGGAACCGAAGTCCGTCACGGCGATCTTGGTCAGCGGGACGAGTTCGGGGACGAGGGTGCGGAGGCTTTCCTCGGCAACGAGTTGGAGGGTAAGACCACCAATGGAGTTGGACATATTAGTATTTTACGGGGTTAGAGTTGAGGGGAAAATCAAGAAACGGTGCCAGTCACTCGCTCAAACTGACTCTGCGAGACTTCAGTACGGAAGCGGTGAGTGAAGCCGATTTCATAGTTCATCGGGCCACCAGGGACGGTGACTTCCGAGAGCCTAATCTGGAAAGTAAGGTTCGTGATGCCACCGTTGGCATTGGCATCAGCAACGATGTCAGACCAACTGGCGGTCAGAAGGGTACCTAGTTCAGCCGTCAGAGAAGCGGGGAGAGCCATGGTAGATTACTTGAGGCCCGAAGCGCGCAGGATGGCGGGGCGGTTCGCCGTGTAGAAAGCGGAAGCGGCCTTGGCGTCCTTCTGCTTGAGGGCGACCCACTCATCGGCAACCTCTTGGTCGTTCTTGGCGGTAGCCACGACATCGGAGGGGGAGACTTCGACCGGGATGACACCGACAGAGGCCACGATGTTAGCGGCCTTCTTGCCAGCGGACTCATGCGAAGCCTTGGCCTGCTCCAGTTCGGAGCGAAGGGAGGCGATGAGCGTCTCGGAGGCGGCGAACTTGTCGCTGACCTCGCTGAACTTGGCGTTCAGTTCGATGAGGGTGGCTTCCTTGGAAGCGACCACCGCATCGAGTTCGCCGATCTTGGCGGCGAGGGCGGTGGCTTCAGCAATCTTGGACTCAACCTCGGTGGCCTTGCCCGTGAAGGCGGCTTGGAGGGCGTTGAACCGTTCTTCGAGAGACAGTTTGCTCATTCTGGAACTAGCAACTTGTCAAGGACACTTGGTCTTGTCGTCCGTGATGATGGGCTTACAGCCAGGGTCATCGGGCAACTCCTTTTCGTCCTCATCCTCATCCTCCTCATCATCGCCATCGGACTTCTTTTTCTTCTTCTTGTCGCCGGAGATGGGGGTGGTACCGTCCTCGTCCTTGCCCTGCTCGGGGGTGACTTCGGCGGAGATCGCCTGCGCGTAGGTGGCAATCTTACCAACCGAGGGTTCCGCGCCTTCAAAGGCTTCGTAGTATTCCTCGCCAATGTACATCAGCAGGTCGTCCAGGGTATCCTTGATGCCCGTGACCAGCATCTTGGCGGCGGCGAGACGGCCAGACCAGCATTGGCCCTGCATATCCTCGACCTTCGCCATGGATCGCACCGACAGGACATCTTGGATGAACCAGTCGTGGGTTTCCTTCACATCGGCGTTGAACAGAGCCTTCTGTTCGGGGGTCATGTCGGTGCCAGGGTAGCCAGCGGCCTTCGCCCAGCCGGACTTGAACAACTCGACCTTATATCCTTCCATCTCGAAAGCCTTGCTCTCGTTGAGGAAGCCCATGAAACAACCGATGTTGCCGACCAGCGAGGAACCGCTGACCCAGACCTCATCGCATTGGGACAAGAGCCAGTAGCCGCCGGAGCAAGCCTGCTTGCAAGTCCAGCCGATAGTCCGCTTCTTGCACTTGCGGATACGCTTGGCGAGTTCGGGGACACCCGTGACAGTACCGCCAGGGGAGTCCACATCGAAGATGATGACCTTGATGTTGTCGTCACGCTCGGCATCTTCCAGCATCTCCTCGATATCCTCGATGTCGCAGGAACCCGTCATCTTGTCGATTTCGCTGATGCCGGAACCGATGACCCCCTTGATGGGGATGACCGCCAGCCCGCCGTTCTTCGCCATCTGGGGGCGCGCGCCGAAGATCATCTCAAGCGTCTCCTCGATATCCGAGTTGGCTTGGATGGCGGCAGGGTCGAACTTGGCGACCCGATCAAGGTGAGACTTGGCCTTCTGGGACTCGATAAGCATCGGAGTCCCGTTGTGGTAGGCGGAGTGAAGGTTATTCATCGGAAGGTTCGTTCAAGGGGTCGGGGCCAACATTGGGGTCGTTGGGGTCGGCTTCGACCTTCTCCCCATCATCCATGGCCTGTTCCTCTTTCTCGTCATCGCTCTGGTAGGCGGCATCGACATCGGCGGGAGCCACATTCTCGGGCATGATGGCGGAGGAAACCTGCACATCGAACTCATCGGCCAGAGCCTTGAAGTGGGCCTTTTCAGCGAACAACTCACGGGCCACAGCCTTCGGGTCGAGGCCCATTTCCATCTGGTGAGAAGTCCAGGTCTTGAGGCCAGCCTTGATGTCGGCGCGGTTGGCGATGGCGTCACGGCCAGTATCAACGGTGACACGGCGGGGAGTCGTCCAGTTGACCCGGTGCCAGTAGTCGTTGGCGGGCAGGATGCCGTCCTTGATGGCGTTGCCGATGACATAGCCCCACACCGGGGTGAGGAACCTCTGCATGAGGATGTTCTGGCGGTGCTGGAACTTGCGGTCAGCCTTGGCGATGATGAGGCGGACAGACGCGCCACCAATCTTGGTGGGGTCGTAGGTGAACTCGTAGGGCAGGAAGCCCGACAGCGAGTCACGGATAAGGTGGTCGATGAAGCCCGTGAAGGTGCTGTTCGGGCGGGACGACTCAAAGGACTCCAGTTTCTCGCCGGGAGCCAGGGAAAGGATTTTGCCGCCGATGAAGGTCGAGGCTTCGTTGGGGTCGGTCAGACCGTTGTTGCCGTAGTCCTGCGGACGCATCCCGAAGGCTTCAAAGTCGCTCTGGGAGCCATCGAACTGCGGGTTCTCACGGGTGATCGTACGGGTGATGTCGCTGTTCGTCTTAACGGCCAACTTCTCCAGCGACAGGATTTCCATCATGTCGATGAGATTGTTGATGCTGTGCTGAAGCGGGCTGTAAGCGCGCGCTCCAGACGCCAGTTCTGGCTCATACAGGTGCAGGACGGCGTTGGCGGGAACCTGTCGGCTGGAGCCGTCCGAACGCAGGATGTTGTAGTATTCCGGCGCGCCGTAGGGGCCGAACATGATACCGTCCACCATGCCAGGGGGCGGTGCGCCAGAGGCGGCGTTGCCGACTCGGTGGCTCTCGATGACCTGCAACTTGGGCGCGCCACCAGGGCCACGGGTCTTGACGATGAAGCACTCGCCGTCACGATCCATCAGACGGCAGACGATGTGCTGGAGTTCAAAGAAGGAATACCGACCCGTGATGTCGCTGTTCTTGGACGCCCATTCACGGAAATACTGTTCGGCGACATCATCCCAGACCTCATCGCCGGACTCCGCCTGCGCCTTGATACCAGAACCGACCGAGTACAGGGCCATATCCCCGATGGCTTGACGAACCAGACCCGCATTGAGTTCCAGGTACCGCATCCTGCGGGTGGTTTCCATGCGGTCGAACACCGTCATGGTTTTCTTCATGTCCTGCGGCCAAGACGACCAAATCCAAGAACGCTTGTTGCTGAACTTGGCCGACTCAAAGTTGCTGAAGATGCCCGGGCCAGCCGAAGCCTGCTTCTTCGGGATCGTGTTGCCAGCGGTCGGAAGCACAGGCTTCGACTTACGGGCTACTGGGGACTTGTTCTTCTCGGATTTCTTTCGCATTACATCGAACGGAAGTTGTTAAGGCCGTTGTAGACACGAACCTTATCGACCTGCCCATAACGCTGGGGGTCTTTCAGTTGCAAAGCGTATCGGGCCTCAATCATCACCGTCTGGATGTCCAGCGGCCAACCCTTCACCACGGTGGTGCCGGAGTCGGTGTATTCCATCATGGTCTTGCCCTCTTTGAGCAGAGCCACGGCGCGGGCAACGATGTCCTCGATGTCCTGCACGGACAAAATCGTGAAAATGCCAGTAGCGCGCGCCATTTGGAAATAGACGGGTGTAAAGAGGGTCGGCGGTTCACCACCTTGCGTCACCAGAGCCACCAATGACACCCCATGATCGTGAACCGCCGACTTGGGGACGAGGTTGCCCTAGGGTAGTGCCAGGTCAAGCGGTTTCTGCTTCGACCGCAGGCTTTTCTTCGGCGACCGTGGCCCCCTTGTTCTTACCCTTGCCGATGATCTTGGACATCATCCCGAACAGCACCCATTGAACCTCACAGTCCCAAAGGTGGTTCGCGCGGTCACCGATGGGTACCCAGATGGGTGTTCCAGCGGCGGTCTTGGTGCGGTGTTCAGACTGCATCTGCTTGCGGTACTCATCCCCGAAGTCCTCTGGATAGGTATGCGCCCCGGCCCTGCGTAGGCGGGAAAGCGCGTCCTTGAACACCAGGTTGGAGTAGATGAACAGTTTGCAGGACTGCGCGCCAACCTGGATGACCTTGGCGCGGGAGTAGGGTCGGTAGGCCACCTTCACGCCGTATGGGGTCTGGATGCGCCAAGCGAACTCGTTTTGACCCGAACCCTTGGTGGCGTTCCATCCGTACTTGGCGCACAGGCGGTAGACGGCATCGGTGTTGGGGCCGTCACCCGAGTCTAGGAACACGAAGAAGTTGGACACCTCATGCTTGAGTTGGAACGCCCGCAGGTCGTCCTCGGTGGCTAGGAAAGCCCACTCCTTGCCACGGGACTTGCCGTCCGTAGCCGACCGCCGCACGATGGCATAGTAGCCGTTGCGTTGCACATCGACATGGAGCGACCGTAGCCAAGCGAACTGCTTGGACTTCTTGTGGTCGTCCGTGATCGGGGCTGGAACCAGTTTGCCTTCGACCATCGCCGCCTCATCCTCCCACGGGTCAGCCATGCGGTAGCCGCTGGGCATGACCTCTCCGCCGTCCTCGTCCGGGTTCTCGACCCAAGAAACGGCCAGACGCTTCTGCTTGAACTCGATGCGGGCAGTCTCGTCATTATGCTCATCGTAGGCGCGCTTGGCGTTGATGGCTTCTTCCGCCAGGTCACCCCAAGACAGACCCCATTGGGCGCACAGCGAGTTCCAATGGAAGCCCACGATGCCCTTGGGCGCGGACTGGTTCATCGGCACATACTCCGCCTTGAGGTTCATCTCCTGCCGGACGGCGAATGAGTCATCGTGCATATGACCGCACGACTTGCACTTGTACTTGATGCCCTTCTTGACCTTCTCGATTTCCCAGCCGCCGCCGCCCTTGGCATCTTCGGGGTAGATCAACTGCTCCCACTCGTATGCCTGCAAGGAGTCGCACGACAGGCAACGGAACATCCATTCCCGGCGGTCGGAGGTGTTCCAGAGGTTCGTGATGTCATCGCCTTCGACACCGCCCTGTGAGATGAACACGGACTTGCCGTTCCAAGTGAAGGCGGTGCGGCGACGCTGGGCTTCGCCTAGGTGACCTTTCTTCCACGACCACACTTCGTCACCGCCGAGGAATCGGATGGAACGGCGTTGCAGGTTTCGCTTATTGTCCGCACCAAGCACCCACATCGTGCATCGCTGGAATTGGTGAGTATGCCAGTTGGATTTCTCCGTGGTGCTGACCTTCGCCTGCGCGGCTGGCGTGGCCTCCCAGATTGGCTTGAGGCGGTTTGCCTGCCAGTCCTTGGCGTTCAAGTCCACATCCTGCAAGAGCAGGGTCGGACCGGGTGTGCGCGCGGCGATGAAGGCAGACCAGAGTTCCAGCAAGGTTGACTTGCCCATCTGGACTGCGCCAAAGACCACGATGGTGTGTATCTCTGGATCGGTCATCGCCCGCAGGATGGGCGACAGGTACGGCGTGGACTCGACTCGGAACGCACCCGGCATCGGCCCCGGCATATTCTTCACATTGGCCTCCAGCCAATCCACGATGTCGCCATCGGGGTCTGGAGCCAGCATCGCACGAAGGTGCGACTCGTAGAGGTCAGCCGTCTGGTCGCTCACAGTCCGCACATACCCTCGCACTCGGATTTGAAGTCAAAGTCAATCTGACCGCAATCTGGATCGGAGTCGAAATCCACCTCATCCAGCGGCTTGCAAGACTTGTGCAGATACACTTCCACCCTGAAGCCTCCCGGGTTTTCATTCTGAAGCCTGCGATATGTCTTGTCGAACTCCACGGCTTTCTGGAAATGCTCTGGGTCGTGTTTCTTAAGCCTGCGCCATTCTTCATCGCTATGGAACGGGCAATAGTAGCAGGCGGACCGAGGGGGTTCTGGATAGCCGTTCTTCTTCATCCACTCGATACAATGTGCGCGGGTCATCCGCTTTTCGATCAAGGGCCACCTGTTCTGGGTCCATTGATTTGCGGGAAGTTTCATGCGTTGCATCTCATCGTATGAAATGCCGATCCATTGGGTGACTGTCACTTCTTTCTGACCATTCTTGATGCCACACCGATTTCTGATTTCCTTCATAATCGGTGCAATCTTGAAGTCGGCAGTACAGGCACGACCCAACGCAGGCTTCACATCTCCGCTTGGTGTAAGCCCGTAGACTGGAATGTTTGTCCGAAGGTAGGTGATCGGTGCTTCGGAATACTTGCACTTTTCCTTAACCCTAATCTTCAAGATGCTTTCCGTTAGGCTACCCTTGGTCACACGGATCACGGGAAACGGCAACTGCGTCTCCAGCCAGTCGAGCCACTTGTAGACGCTCGTAGGTTCGGCCTGTGTGTCGGCAAACACGGCGAAGTCTGGCATCGGCGTGATTTCTCCACGCGCCGCCATCAACGCCAATGCTGACGATTGAACGCCAGCACCTAGGCTCAATACGGTGTATTTCGTTTGGGGAGGTGGCTCGAAATAACTCATTCTTCCGTATCATCTACTTCCTCGGTGGTTCCGTCAACCTCAATAGGGTCGGCTTCGGGCATCTTGACCTCCTCCTCGGACTCCGCCACCGCCTCGCTCACACGGGATAGGATGCGGGTGATCTCCTCATCGATGGCCTTCAACGCTCGCCCCGGATGGTCTGGGTTCGCCCTCGATGCCACCTTGGTGCCGAGTTGGGTCAACTCGTTGCGGAGGTTCGTCAGTATCTTGCCGAAACGCTCGATGGCGGTCTGGGTGCGGATGAACTCACGGCTGGCGATCTGGCGCGCGTGGAGTTCCTTCTCCATCGTGATGAGCGTCTTTACCAGTTTGTCGTAGGTCGAGTACGACTTGCTGGCATCGGGCGAGTCGTTGGCGAGGTCGTCTAGGTACTTGCGGTGGGCCAGAGCCTTCAGTTCGCGCTGACGCTCGACCGTCTCGTTGAAGTCCCTGTCGCTGGTGACCCCGGCCTGCGACCCGCCACGGACGGCCCGCCTCGACATGACCCAAGACTCCGCCGCCTCGATGGAGTCGATGGGCATCCCTTGGGTGATGTAGGCGTTGACCAGTTGCTTGGAGATGCCAAGCCGTCCTGCGATGTCGATGGGTCGTGGGCGGTCGCTCATGTCACGATGCCTGCTTCGGCGTTGAGTTTCTTGCAGAACTCGATTGCGTCATGTGCCTTCCGTTTGTAGGTGAAGCCACGGCCTTGGTAATGGAAGCATAGTCCATAATCTACCCCTTTGACCTTGTTATCGACAGTTCGGTACGGGGC
>Ga0315907_10004286_pt1 | contig 16112 bp, 11 predicted proteins | sample LakEriMetagenome_3_FD_203525 | JGI IMG/M metagenome (GOLD analysis project Ga0315907, IMG submission 203525) | Freshwater fungal communities from buoy surface, Lake Erie, Ohio, United States - Buoy 12 MA123 | ecosystem: Environmental > Aquatic > Freshwater > Lake > Lake biofilm | place: USA... | reverse complement strand
GTGGAGTACCGCGCCTATGTGCCAGACCAGCGTTTCCAGTATGCGCACAGCATCGGCTGGCTGCGTGGCCTGAACGCCTCGGTGACCAACGGCGGCTTGGGCAGCTTGCCCACGCCGTCCAGTCCCAACAACGTGGGTGAGCCCCCGGCCTTGCCGGTGTCCAGCGGCAGCAACAGCTTCCAAACCATGCTGACCCGGTTGGATGCGCCCAACCCGCCCGTGGTGCTGCAACGCTGCTCCTTCGCCGTGACCTTGACCACCTATGCCAAAACCACCAATGGGGAGAACCTGAGCTACCCCCATGCGCAAGAGACGGCCGCGTTTGCGTTGGCTATCGGTTGAGGCATCACAACCCTGCCGACACTGATGTGAATCGCGGCGAAAAACCTCCGTTCGGGCTGAGCCATCGACAGTCTCAGGGCGAACGGAGGGGGTTCGTGATGAAACGACAAAAGTCAATCCACACAACATGACCGACACCCTGGACTTCTGGCAACGACTGGTGCTCGCCAGCCTGGCCACTTGGCGCTTGGCGCATTTGCTGGCACGCGAAGATGGGCCTTTCGACCTGATCGCCCGCCTTCGCTGGTGGATGGGCCAAGGCCTGTGGGGCCAGATGTTGGATTGTTTTCAGTGCCTGAGCCTGTGGGTGGCGGCACCTTTGGCATGGTGGGTGGGCGGCAGCCTGTGGGAAGGTGTGGTGGTTTGGCTGGCGCTGTCCGGCGCGGCTTGTTTGTGCGAGCGTTTCACAGAACGCAGCGAAACCACCCCCGTGCTCATGCAACCGCTGCCTGAAGCACATCATGAGAAAACGCCGGGCCGCTCCCAAGTTTTCTCATCCCCAAGGGCCACGAAGGGGCCCTTTCATGCCCCTGGGGGCCTGGCGCAAAGCGACAGGTCTGGGGGCGATCAACCAACTGGAGAGCCCCATGAGCTGTTGCGGCCAACACCGTGAAACCCAACGTGCGACCGCATCGGCGGTGCATCCGTCTTCCGTGGCGTCGCCATTGAAAGCCTCTGTTCAACCATCTTTGACAACCCGCGGTTCGATGTGGGGGCCTGCGTCTTTGGCGCTCGCTGGGCGCGGCGTTCAGTTGCGCTACCGCGACCGTGCGCCGGTGCAGGTGCGGGGGCCGGCAACAGGACGCACCTATGTGTTTTCCGCAGTGCAGCCAGTGCAAGTGGTTGATGCGCGTGACGCGGATGGGCTGCTCAGAACGAGGATGTTTTTGCGCGCTGTTTGATTTGCCTGATATTCACGGGGAAAAATAGAGGGGAAATCGTGCCAAGGAAAAGCAACCCTGGCACCATGGCACCGCGCCCGCTCCGACAGTTGGGCGCAGCACTTCACCCCTCATTGATTGAACCCCATGTCCACACGCAGAACCCTTTTACTGACCGCCTCACATTTGGCCGTGGCCGCTGCCGGATTCGCAGGCGGCATTTATGCGCTGCCCATCTTGATTGCACCCGCAGCACCGACCATGGACGAGATCAAAGCGGCAGCCGCCCAGGTGCAGTTCACCGGGCAGTTCAAACGAGACCTGAAAGACAGCGACGCCCTGCACTGGGGCGAAGGGCAAGTGTCGATTGCGCCGGGTGCCATCGCGCTCGTGGGCAAGCTCGCACCGGGGCCCGACTACAAGCTCTACCTCTCACCGGAATTTGTCGAAACCGAAGCCGACTTCAAGCGCCTCAAAGCCAGCATGGTGCGAGTGGGCGATGTAAAAACATTCGAGAACTTCGTGGTTCCGGTTCCAGCAGGCATCGATACCGCCAAATACGCCGCCGTGATCGTGTGGTGCGAAACCTTCGGCGAGTTCATCACAGCCGCCAAGTACCGGTAGCGCGACGTGCAGGATGCGGGTGCAATAAACCCAGCCCACGTTCGGTGCCAAGCACGGCGTTCGGCAGCTGCCTTCTAGCCACCCGAGCGCTTCACCACAAACCCTTCTGCCTGCAGCAGCTCCACCACGCGCTGTGCATGGTCGCCTTGAATTTCCAGCACACCGTCTTTGAGCGTGCCACCGGCGCCACAGGCCGTGCGCAGGCGTTTGCCCAAGGCAGTGAGTGCATCCAGGTCCAGGGGCACGCCGCGCACGACGGTGACGGTTTTGCCACCCCGGCCCTTGCTCTCGCGGCTGACGCGCACCACACCGTCACCGGCAGGTGCCGCCTTGCTGGCAGCTTTGCAGATGCAAGCAGTCAATGCGAGTCGGCAGGTGGGGCACATGCGGCCGCTGTCGGTGGAGTAAACCAAACCACCGCTTGAGTTGTTGCGTTTGTTCATGTGGGCACATCTGCTGAGTCAATCAAGGGCGCAAGCAATCCTTGCAAATCCTCGGGACTGAATTTTTGAGCGTTGGCAGTATCCACCCCCAACACCCCTTCGGCGAGTGCTGACTTGCGCTCTTGCAGCGCGAGCATGCGCTCTTCAATGCTGCCTTCCACCACCAGCTTGTACACAAACACCGGCTGGTCCTGGCCGATGCGGTGGGCGCGGGCGGTGGCTTGTTGTTCCACGGCGGGGTTCCACCAGGGGTCCAGGTGGATCACGGTGTCGGCCGCCGTCAGGTTCAAGCCCACACCACCGGCTTTCAAACTCAGCAACAAAATCGGCACGGCGAGTTGCTGGAATTGATCAACCACGAGGCCACGGTCTTTCACCTCGGTGTCGCCAGTGAGGGTCAGGAAGGGCAGATTCAAAGCGCCCAGCTCTTCCTCCACCAAGCCCAACATCTCGGTGAACTGGGAAAAGATCAGCACGCGGCGGCCCTCCTCCACCATCTCGGGCAGCATGTCGCGCAGCCACTCCATCTTGGCGCGTTCCATGCCGGGGGCGACATCCGTGCCCTTGACCAAGAGCGGGTCGCAGCACACCTGGCGCAGCTTGAGCAGGGCATCCAGGATGGCAATTTGCGAGCCCGCAAAACTTTGGCGTTGCAGCACACGGCGCACCTGCTCGTCTGCCGCCACCCGCACGCTTTCGTACAGCGCACGCTGCTGGCCCTGCAGTTGCACGCGGCGGATGACCTCGGTTTTGGGGGGCAGTTCTTTGGCCACCTCTTGTTTGCGGCGACGCAGGATGAAAGGCCGCACGCGCTGGGCCAGCAACTGGGCCCTCAATGTTTCACCGTTTTCTTCAATCGGTTTGCGCCAAACGCGGGTGAAGGTTTTGGCATCGCTCAGAAAGCCGGGCATCAACCAATCGAAGTGGGCCCACAACTCGCCCAGGTGGTTTTCAAGCGGCGTGCCCGTCACGCACAAACGGTGCGCAGACTGCAATTTGCGCAGCGCCCCGGCGGCGCGGCTGCCCACGTTTTTCACCACCTGCGCTTCGTCCAGCACGATGAGGTGCCAGCTGATTTTTTGCAGTTTGGCCATGTCGCGCCACAGCAGCGGGTAGGTGGTGAGGACAAGGTCGTGTTCTTGAATTTTGGCGAACTCTTTGGCGCGGCTGCTGCCTTGCAGGGTCAGCACACGCAGGCCAGGTGCGATGCGCGCCGCTTCGTTCTGCCAGTTGGCGATCAGGGAGGTGGGCAACACCACCAAATTCGGTGGCCGGACACCGCTCGCGGCCTTCTTGAGGCGTGCCACTTCCAAAAGCACATGGGACAGCACCTGGGCGGTTTTCCCCAGGCCCATGTCGTCGGCCAAGATGCCGGCCAGGTGCTGCGCACGCAAGTACTGCAGCCAGGCCACACCTTGCAATTGGTACGAACGCAACGGCAATTGCAGGCCCGCCTCGCTGAGCGCCTCCTGCGTGACCTCGGGCGGCGCGCCAGCCTCTCGCAGCCGATTCGTCAAGGCCGTCAAACCCACCTCGCCCTGCAAAGCCCACGCCCCCTGCGGCCCGGCACGCTGGGCACGCGCCTCGTGCGCGTTCAGCAGGTTTTGACGCAGAGCTTCAATGCGGTGCAGCTCCCAGGAGGACAGCTCCATCGGGCCATCCGCCAGCCCAGCCTGCCCTTTGCGCAAATCCACCGTGAGCAAATCCACCATGGACCCCACGATGGCTTTGAGGGGGGCGGCAGGTGCTTCAATGCGGCGACCACCGGGGGCGCGCAGCAAGATGATGGCGTCATCGGGAATGGCCGCGATCTCACTGGCCTGGAGCCAACGGGCATCACGTTTGAGCAAATCGGCGAGCAGGGGGGCCAGGTCCAGCGATTGGCCATCCACATCAATGCCCAAACTCAGCAGCCATGAGCCTTCGCGTTTGGGTTGTGTCAGGGCGGTCATATTGGCGGTGCGTGGCCCCAGAGGCGCCACCAGCTCACGCCCCGTCTCCTGGCCCGTGGCGGGGTCGATCACCAAACGCCAGCGTTCCACCGCCACACTCTGGTGGGCAAAACCGGGCCGCACCACCACGGCCCAGCCTTGGGCCTGCAGCTTCGGGATCTGCTCCGCCCAGAAATCCCCAAAGTGGCCTTCTTCGGGCAGCGACCACAGGTGCTCGTAGCCCTCTTGCGCTGCCGGGCTGCGCCACTGCAGGGCGGTGGCGGGCAAGGGGCGCAACCCCAAAGACCACAGCAGGTCGCGCGCATCGGCCTCGGCACTGCCATTGCGCTGCATCAGCACCCGCTGGTCCCACGCCCCACGCAGCAACTCGGTGGCTTTGGGCCGGGTGTTGAGCAGGCTGTGCGGCGCGGGCGTTTCCCAGTGCAGCCCCCCATGCTCCTCGGCCAGCACATAGGTCCACTGCACATGGGCCACGGTGACCTGGGTGCTGCGTGGCCCAAACCCCGGCGCCGCCCGAAGGCCGAGCAGGCCGTCACCACGGGTCAGGGTTTGTAGAGTGATGCGGGGACGGAACTGGCCCGGCACTGCGGCCTGGGCATCGGCGGAGGAAAGGGACATGCCTCAATTCTCAGGGCAAGGCCGAAATTGCCGTGGAGATGCCGTGCAGTTCTGCGCATTCCTTTGGCACTTGCAGCAGTAGATTGGCTCAAGTTCCCATCTCCGGATGGCGAAATCAAGGGTAGCTGGAGGTGCATCATGTGGAAGTTTCTGCTCGCACTCGCAGGTTGGACATTGGCGCAAACCACGGCACATGCGCTTGACCTCACCGCCACCGAAAAACAGTGGCTGCAAGGGGCCCTGCCTGTGCTGCGCTACGCCCACCAGCAACAAATGCCGCTCGACATCATCGTGCAGCCCCAACCCACACCCGGCGCATCCCCCATTGCCATGGCCATGATCGACGGGCGCTGCAAACTGGTGTTCTCGATGCGCGACAACCCCCAGGTCGCGGCCACATTGGCCCAGGTGCCAGAAGACCTCGTCAACCCCGTGATCGAACTCATGGCCGCCCATGAACTGGGCCACTGCCGCCGCAGCCTGGCCGGCGCCTGGCACAAAATGCCTGCGGGCTTCCTGGCGGCCGAGGCCCACGCCGAAACCCTGGCCGAAAACAAAGCACTGCAACACGAGCCGCCTTTCCCGCTGGTGGCGGCAGACGCCGACCAACGGGCCGAACGACGCGAAGAGGGCTACGGTGATTTGGTGGGCCTGGCCTGGACGGCAAGGCAACATCCCACCCTCTACCCCCGGATCCATGCCTGGTTGCTGGCCTCCCGCGCGGCCGACACCGCGCCCGGCAGTTCACACGACACGGTGCATTGGGTCAAGCTGGCTGCACAGAAAGAGGCCTTCGCCCCCACGTCCCTCTTTGAAGCCGCTTCGCTGTTGTGGGTATTGGGATTGACGCAAAGTCCCTGAAACGCACCTGAAACACGCCATGAAACGCTGGAGCCGCCACACCATTTGGGCCATCGGCCTGTGGCTGTCCATGGCCTTGCACCTGGCAAGCGCGCAAACCCTGACCTACGAACCGGTCGCTTTAGCGTGGACAGCACGGGAAGTGGAGCAGGCCTCACTCGGCAGCCTGCAAACCCTGGTCCAGCGCGCCACCCGCGAACAAAAAATGGGCTGCGCTCGTTACTGCAAACGCCTCGACCGCATCTTCAACCGACTGCTTCCCCACGCCCGTGGCCAGTCGCTGGCTGCCTTGCGGCGCGATTGGTCACTCACCGTGGTGCGCCTGCCCGGCGTGGACGCCATGGCCTTGCCCGGCGGGCAGATCATCATCTCCGAAGACTTCATCCGGGCCAACCGCCTGAGCGACGAGTCCATCGCCTTCGTGCTGGCCCATGAAATGGCGCACAGCATTCTGGAACACGAGCGCCAGGCCCTCACCGTCGCCCGCATGCTGCTGCCGCGAGAGGTGAACCGCACCGTGGACGACATCTACGTCGAGATGTCCTTCAACCACGCCCTCTTCAAAGCCCTGGAACCCGTCATGCAACAAGGCGAACTCGAAGCCGACGAACTCGGCCTGCTGCTGGCCGCCAAGGCCGGTTATTCGCCCGACAAACAAATCAACTTCATCGCCCGAGAAGCGGCGCGAGAGATTCCCTTCCGCCCCCTGGTTGCCACACATCCCACGGCCAAGCAGCGGCTGGAGAAATTGCGGGAGAGGTTGCCGCTGGCGAGGCGGTTGCATCCGGGGTAGGGCGGGCCCGCCAGGGATCGTGACCGCCCGAAGCAACAAGGTTGCACGAACGAGGCACCTCGCGTAGATGCCCCACCACGTTAACGAACAGCAGATGTCGTGCTTCGTCCGTCAGACCTGCCCACCCACACCCTTGAATTTCTCCACAAAAACAGCGATCTTCTGAAACACCGTTTGTTTTTTGCTCAGGTATTGCGGATTCAACGGACTCATCTTGGGCAGTACCGCATTGAGCTCCGTGCCGTTGTCACTGGCGAATTCCCGCTTGAGTGAGGTCGTCATGTAGCGCCTTGCCGCCTCTGCATTGAGGCCCTCGGTGCTGATCAGCTCTTGCGCCTCTCGCTGTTGCTCCGCTTGCGCATAGTTAAAGAACGCATCAATCACGCCCGCTTTGTCGCCAATTTGGTCCAGGTCAGTTTGATTGATGAAATCCACCAGCAAGCTTTCTTTGGCACGGTTGCCCAGGCTTGCGCGAATAACGCGGCGCACGTCCTCAACCAGTGAAACCTTGCTCTTGATTTTTTTGTTGTTTTCAAAAATCAGTTCCAGGATGTAGTCCAGGTTGATCTCTTGCGATTTCAGCAGGTCGATCTCAAAGACCACATCATCCCAATCGATGGTGGACTTTTCTTTTTCGGCACCGCCTTTTTCCCGGCGCAGCCAATCGCGAATGTCGTTGTAGGTCGAGCGGTAATCCTGAATCTTACGTTCGGCTGGAATCTGAATGGTTTGCAGTGCTGCCAAAGCCGCATCATCCAAATAGTGTTGCGCCTTGAACGCCTCAACCGCCGCAGGGTCGGCCATATCCACGCTTTGCAAGGCCTTCAAACTGGCAAACTCGTCAAAATTTTGCAGCACGTTCTCCACGCGCAGGTATTCGCCAAACAGCTTCGCGAAGGCTTTTTTGTCGGACTCTTTTTCAATGGCGGCAGGGTCAGGAAATCGCTGCTCCAACTCCTTCACCACATCTGCGAAGCCTCGCCGTGCTTCACCGGTCACCACGTCGGTGAAGCCCTCCATGTATTCCTTGTAGCTTTTCTCCAGCACCACGTTCTTGGTGTTCTTGTCACCGAACAGAGTGATGGCGTCTATGGTGGCCTTCTCCAAGTCGCGAAAGGTCACGATGTTGCCGAAGGTCTTGGTAGCGTCAAAGATTCGGTTGGTGCGCGAGTAGGCCTGTAATAGGCCGTGGTAGCGCAGGTTCTTGTCCACGAACAGGGTGTTCAAGGTGGGGGCATCAAAACCGGTCAGGAACATGCCCACCACGATCACCAGGTCGATCTCCTTGGCTTTGACCTGTTTGGCCAAGTCGCGGTAGTAGTTCTGGAAACCATTGCTGTCCACGCTGAAATTGGTTTTGAACAGGGCGTTGTAGTCTTGGACGGCCGCGCTCAGGAACTCCTTGGCGCTGCTGTTCATGGCCGACACCTCAAAACTTTCGTCCTGTATGTCACCCACCGCATCTTGTTCCTCGTTCGCCGCAAACGAAAAGATGGTGGCGACCTTCAGAGGCTTGTCGCTGTTCATCTGTAGCGCCTTGAAGGACTCGTAGTACAGCTTGGCCGCATCCACGCTGCTCACAGCGAACATGGCATTAAAACCCTGGGCCCCTGCTTGCAAACGATGGGTCTTTTGCCGGAAGTTATTCAGGATGTACTGGGTGATTTCGCGGATGCGGTCGGGGTGCAACAGCGCTTGCCTGTTTTCTGCCGCGCTGAGCTTCTTTTCGTCCAGCTCAGTTTCAATGGCTTTGAACTGTGGCCGCACATCGTTGTAGTCCACCTTGAACTTCAGCACCTTCTCATCACGAATGGCATCGGTGATCACATACGAATGCAACTCACGGCCAAACACGCTGGCGGTGGTTTCTGCGCCCAAGGCGTTTTCCGGGAAGATCGGTGTGCCGGTAAAGCCAAACTGACAGAATTTCTTGAACTTCTTTTTCAGGTTCTTCTGCGCCTCGCCAAACTGGCTGCGGTGGCACTCGTCAAAAATGAAGACCACCTGTTTCCCATAGATGGGCAGGTCACCCTCGCTCTTCATCAGGTTGTTGAGCTTCTGGATGGTGGTCACGATGATCTTGTTGTCATCTTTTTCCAGGTTGCGCTTGAGGCCAGCGGTGCTGTCTGAGCCATTCACGCTGTCTGGAGAAAAGCGCTGGTACTCCTTCATGGTCTGGTAGTCCAGATCCTTGCGGTCCACCACAAAGAACACCTTGTCGACAAACGCCAGCTCGGTGGCCAATCGGGCCGCCTTGAAACTGGTCAGTGTCTTACCGGAGCCGGTGGTGTGCCAAATGAAGCCCCCACCCTCTAGCGTGCTCCAGCTCTTGGCCTGGTGGCTGCTTGCTATCTTCCACAGAATGCGCTCGGTGGCGGCAATCTGGTACGGGCGCATCACCAGCAGCGTGTTATTGACATCGAATACCGAGTAGCGCAGCAGCACCTTCAGCAGCGTGTCTTTCTGGAAGAAGGTAGCGGTGAAGTCCTTCAGGTCTTTGATCAGGCTGTTGTCGGCCTTCGCCCAGTTCATGGTGAAGTCAAAACTGTTCTTGTTGCGCTGGGTGGTGTTGGCAAAGTAGCGGCTGTCTGTGCCGTTGGAGATCACAAACAGCTGCAAATACTTGAACAAGGATTGCGCACTGTTGAAGCTTTCCTTGCTGTAGCGGTGGACCTGGTTGAAGGCCTCACGAATGGCCACGCCTCGTTTTTTCAGCTCCACCTGCACCAACGGCAGGCCGTTGACCAAGATGCTCACGTCATAGCGGTTGGCGTGCGTGCCCGCTTGCCCAAACTGCTTGATCACCTGCACCTTGTTGCGGGCCAGGTTCTTTTTGTCCAGCAAGTAGATGTTCTGGATATGCCCATCGTCAAATACGAAGTCGTGAACATAGTCGTCGTGAACTTTGCGGGTTTTCTCAACGATGCCGTCGCTGGGCTTGTCCAGCCAGGTCTCCACAAAACGCTGCCACTCGGCGTCTGCAAACTGCACGTTGTTGAGCGCTTGCAACTGCACACGCACATTGGCAAGTAAGGCCTCGGGCGTGTTCAGGCCCTGCGGAGCTTCATAGCCTTGGTGAGCCAGATCCTGAATGAACTCGCGCTCCAGATCGCCTTCGCTTTGGTAGCTTTCAGCAACCTTCCATTGCGGCGCATATTTGTCGAGGACGATGAAGTTTTTCGATTCAGCGATGGTTTTGTAGTCACTCATGGTGCTTGCTCTCGTCGTCATGAATCAGCGCACTCAGCTCACTCTCAATCTCTTGCACGGTCGGCAACTGCGACTGCACCGCCAAGGGAATGTCTTTGGTGATGAAAGAACTCACGCCCATCGGTTTGTGGATGTCGCGCAGCGCGTACTCCACGTCCAGCTTGTCCTTGTCTTTGCACAGGATCAGACCGATGGTCGGCTGGTCACCTTCAGCGCGCAGCTGGTCGTCCACTGCGGACAGGTAGAAATTCAGCTTGCCGACGTACTCGGGTTTGAACTCGCCCGCCTTCAACTCGATCACCACATAACACTTCAGGCGCGCGTGATAGAACAGCAAATCCAGAAAGTAATCCTTCCCATTCACCGCCAAGGGGTACTGCCGCCCGAGGAAGGCAAAGCCCTTGCCCAACTCCAGCAGAAACCGGGTGATCTGCGCGACCAGCTGGTTCTCAATGTCACGCTCCACCGCTTGGGGTGCGAGGGTCAGGAAGTCAAAGACATACGGGTCTTTCAAGCTCTGCTGCACCAGTTCGGACTGGGGCGCAGGCAGGGTCTGGGCAAAGTTGCCCACCGCCTGGCCCGCACGCTCATGAAAGCGCTGCTCAATTTGCCACTCCAGCACCGTGCGGCTCCAGCCGTGTTCGATGCAAGCCTGCGCGTACAGGAGCACCAGCTCCAGTGACTTCACCTTGGCCAGCAAGGTGCGTACATGCCCCCAGGGCATTTGTCCCACAGGCTGTGGGACAACTTCAAACTGCGGGCTAAAAAACGCATAAAACTGCCGCATGGCAAACAGGCTGGTGCGAGAAAAGCCCTTCATGCCAGGGTAGCTGGCTTGCAAGTCCAGCGCCATCTGCTCCACCACCGCCGAGCCCCAGGCGCGTTCACGTTGCCAGGCGTCCAACTGGCGGCCAATGTCCCAATACAGGCCCAGCAGCTCGGCATTCACCGCTAGCACGGCGCGGGTTTGCGAGCTCTGGATGCGCTGTTTGATGGCCGCCAGGGCTTGGCGGTAGTCGGTATGGTGGGTGATGTCGCTCATACCCTCATCCCTCTTGCTGCTGCCAAAAGCCGTAGCGCTCCACGATGTGCTTCACCAACCTCACCAGAATCTGCTTTTCTTCCGGCTTCAGCGGAGCTAATTCTTCGGCAGCGTGCTTGGAATGACTTGAAAAATTCACTATTCGCTTTGCGACCGGATCAGGCAGACCATCGCTTGTCTCCGGTAGAAGTAGCTCCCATCTCCTATAGCCGAGAAAGGTGGCCGTCTTTTCTAGGATGTTTCGAAGTAGATTGAAGTGATATTTCTCGATCTGTCCGCTCTTTATCGCCTCTTCAAGCAGCGATATCAGATGAAGGTGATAAGAGAATGGGGAATCGTTTGGCTGCTCTACCAGATTTAGACTGCCATCATCATTCTTATCCAAGCGTGACTTGCTGAACCACTTGGACTTCCAGCTGTAGCGCGCTGTCTTCTCATCGCTACCGAACTCGTTGCAAAGCACGTTAAAGAACAGTGGGTTATGAGTCGTGATGATGAAATTGATGCTGGATTTGTTTGATTTAATGAGCAGGGCAAGATCCACGGCCAACTGAATCAGGTGGTTATCATCCAAAGAGCTGACAGGGTCGTCGACGAACACATACTGCAGGCTGTCAAATGGGGTTGGTTCAGGGTAATCAGGCTGAACATCATTCAGCGTGGAAATCGCCTGTTCGAGCAGCGTGTAGAAAATACTCCAAATGAAGTTGCTCTCTTCGCCTTTGGATATTTTCAGATTATCTGAACCTTCGTCATCGCCGCGCTCCAGCGAGAACGTCACCTCCGAGAAAGCTTTGACCGTGGTCTCTTTGTCGTCCTCGCCCTTTGTTTTGTACTCTTCATTGAATCGTGGCGTGAGCTTGTCGCTGGTGTAGCGCTGAAACGTGCTGACAATGTTCTTGTCTTGGCCTTGCTCTTCCAACACCCACTTGGTGAACGCATTGGGTTGAATCTTCAGCCTGTGCTCGGCATCACGCCCCAAGTCGTTGTCCCAATAGAACAGGTCTTCGGTGAAGGCGCTGTAGTAGAGGATTTTCTTGTCGGCCAGCTCCGACGACTCGTCATCACCTTCACCTTTGGGCGCAATCCACTGCTTGAACGCCCGTGACAGCCGCGTCTTGCCCGTGCCGTTGAAGGCGTAGATCAGTTGAACCTTCGGAACAGGCTTGGCTTCTTCTACTACCTTCGTTTTTTCAGCGACAGTTTTCTGAACGATTTTTGGCGTGCTCAGCTGCTGGGCGATTTCGGTCAGCGTCTTGCCCACGTCAGGCCTCTACTTCATCGGGCTTGGGGAAGCTCAGCAGCATGTCGCGGTAGTACTCGTATTGCTTTTGCCGCAACTCGATTTCTCTGGGCAAGCCTTGGGTGAGGGAGTTGGTCAAGGCATCGAATTTATCGAGGATGGCAACGACTCGATTCTGCTCTTCAAGCGATTTCTTGGGATCATTCGGATACGGAACAATAATCTTCGTTTTCTTGATGTTCTCGTTATATAACCTATCTATAGTCCCACCCTCCGAGACAGCCCACTTCGCAACTTTATAAAAGTGCCAAAGATACCTATTGCTCACAATGCTCTCGTCATTATCAAGCCAAACAATATTGCTGTCCTGAAAATATGCCGGCTCTCCATCGTAAACAACCGCGCGCCCGATGGTGCCCGCAGCGGAAAGCAGAACATCACCCTTCCTTGGGAACGAATATCTTCTCTTGTAGTCATCGAAGATATCCCCTGAAATATAGGCATCTGCCATTTTTCCAAACGTACCAATTTTGTAAAACGGGACATCCCCTTCGGGTTGTGTCTCGTTCTTGAGAATTCGCTTGCACATCTTTACGTCGCCAATATCTCCCAAAGTTCTCCATTCCGCTTCACCCTGTTCAAAACTCAACAGCTGACTACGATAGTAGCTGTATTGTCTTTTGCGGGTGGTCAGCTCGGTGGTCAGCTCGGTGGTCAGCTCGGTGAAGGTGTCCAGTATGCGGACGATTTCGGCCTGAATTTCCCTTGGTGGAATTGGAACTTGAAGCGTCTTTAAAGCGCTAGCGTTAAGGGCGGGTATCCCCTGGTGAGTAGCAAGAGCCTGAATTTCCGCGTCAGCATGAAGTATGTAGTGGTATAAAAACCGTACCCCCAAGCGCTCAGGGTCCTTCACAGTACATGAGTAGTTAAGGTTCCCCCGAAAGAACCGTCCTGGTGTCCAAGTGACAAGGCCGACGCTTCCTCGCGAAGCAATCCCAATCGGGTCGTTTTCTGTGTTGAAGTGATCTACATAGCCGAGTGGGTCACGTCCGCTGTTGATCACCGGGTAGGGGCCAGGCCGTTCAGCTATGACCGTCTTGTTGATGTTCGGTCCAGTCTTGATGACGCAAACCTCCCCGAGGGACTCGAACTCCACACCCTGCGGGCAATGCTCGGCAATAAGTTCGTCAATGCGGCTCATGCATCTTCGCCCTCAATCTCCGCCACGATGGCATCAATGTCCTTCCGAAGCTGGTCGATCCTGGCGACGGTGGTTTTCAGCTCGGCATTGAGCTGGGCAATGTCCACCACCTCGCGTTTGTCCTTGGCCTCCACATAGCTGCTGACCGACAGGTTGTAGTCGTTGGCAGCCACCTTCTCAAAGGGCACCGACTGTGCAAAGTGGTCCACATTCGCCTTGCTGTCGAACACCGCCATGATTTGGTCGATGTGCGCATCCAACAGCACGTTGGTATTGGTTTCTTTTTTGTACAGGCTGCTGGCGTCAATGAATTGGGTGCGGGTGTCGGTTTTGTGTTTGGACAGCACCAGAATGGTGACGGCGATGGTGGTTCCAAAAAACAGGTTGGGGGCGAGCGAGATCACTGTTTCCACGTAGTTGTTGTCCACCAGGTATTGGCGAATCTTTTGCTCGGCACCCCCCCGGTAGAAGATGCCGGGGAAACAAACGATGGCGGCGCGGCCGCGTGCCGAGAGGTAGTTGAGCGCGTGCAGCACAAAGGCAAAGTCAGCCTTAGATTTCGGCGCGAGCACGCCTGCGGGTGCAAAACGTTCGTCGTTGATGAGGGTGGGATCGTCGCTGCCGATCCACTTCACCGAGTACGGTGGGTTGGAGACGATGGCGTCAAAAGGCCGGTCGTCGGCAAAGTGTGGCTCCTCCAGCGTGTTGCCGAGCTGGATGTTGAATTTGTCGTAATTGACGTTGTGCAAGAACATGTTCATCCGCGCCAGGTTGTAGGTGGTGTGGTTGATTTCTTGCCCAAAAAAGCCGTCTTCAATGATGTGGGCATCAAAGTGCTTTTTGGCTTGCAACAGCAGCGAGCCTGAACCGCAGGCGGGGTCGTAAATTTTGTTGACGCTGGTTTGTTTGTGCATGGCCAGCATGGCAATCAGCTTGGACACGTGCTGCGGCGTGAAGAACTCGCCGCCCGACTTGCCCGCGTTGGCAGCGTAGTTGGAGATGAGGAATTCATAGGCGTCGCCAAACAGGTCGATCTTGTTGCCTTCAAAGTCGCCAAAGTTCAGATCGGCCACGCCTTTGAGCACGGCGGCTAGGCGGGTGTTTTTGTCGGTGACGGTGTTGCCGAGTCGGTTGCTGGTGGTGTCGAAATCAGCGAACAGGCCTCTGATGTCGCGCTCTGAGGGGTAGCCGTGGGCAGACGATTCAATTGCAGCAAAGATGCGCGCCAAGTCGGTATTCAGGCTGTCGTTGGTGTTGGCGCTGGCAGCGACCCTGGCAAACAACTGGCTGGGGTAGATGAAGTAACCCTTGGTTTTGACGGCGTCGTCTTTGATGTCTGCCGTGATGACGCTGTCGGACAGCTCGGCGTAGCGGATGCTGTCATCACCCCCTTCGATGTAGGCGGCAAAGTTTTCGCTGATGAAACGATAGAACAAGGAGCCCAGCACGTATTGCTTGAAATCCCATCCATCGACGGCCCCGCGCACATCGTTGGCGATTTGCCAAATTCGGCGTTGCAGTTCGGCGCGTTGTTGAATACTGGTCATGGTGTTGTTTATTTTTTGATTTGTTAGATAAGGCTTAAGCAAGAGTCGTGAGCCAAAAGGACAGGCTGCTGTGGCAAGGGTTCAACCGGCATGGCGCTGTATATGACTCATGGCTTTGGCATCGACTTGGTAGACACCCCCCATTTGTAGCCAATTCGGCACATCCAGCAATGCGACCGCATTGATCGCACCGGCTCTATCGCCCGTGGTCGATAGAGATGTTTGACTCATGGGGAGGGGGTCTGTCGCCCGGAATCTATCGCCTTGCTATCGCGGATAAGCCGCATTTTGTCCGATAGCTTGGCCAATTGTTCCAATGCGCCTGTCCCGTGTAGAGATTGATGGGCTTCAGGGGCCATGACTGCCGCGACACCAGAGAGATCCTGGCGATCTTTAGAACCTCGAACAAGGTTGGTGGAGAGGAGGAGGATCGAACTCCCGACCTTCGCATTGCGAACGCGACGCTCTCCCAACTGAGCTACCCCCCCACGCGTTCACGGGGCAGTTTAGCCCAGCGCGGGGGCTGGAGTGGGGCTGGTAAGAACGGCTGAGGCACGGTAAAACCAGCGCTGTTTCGTCGCAAACATTCACAGGAGTTGGCATGACCCGTTACGACCCCGTCTGGCTGGAGGCGCAGTACAACAACCGCGCACGCATTCCCGAACATCCGAAAATTTTTGAGTTGTGGGCCAAGGCGTCTGGGCTGGCGCGTGAGGGGTTGTCCCGCCGGTTGGATGTGGCCTATGGCCCCGGCGACAAAGAGCGGCTCGACATCTTCCCCAGCACGCGCCAAGGCGCGCCGGTGCTGGTGTTCATTCATGGCGGCTATTGGCGGTCGCTGGACAAAAGTGATGTGTCGTTTGTGGCACCGTCTTTCGTCAACGCAGGTGCGATGGTGGTGCTGCCCAACTACGACCTGTGCCCGGCGGTAAGCATGCACACCATCGCCATGCAAATGGCGCAGGCGCTGGCCTGGGTGTACCGAAACGCAGCGCTTTATGGGGGCGACCCGAAGCGCATCGTGGTGGCGGGGCATTCGGCCGGCGGGCATTTGGCCACCATGCTGCTGTCTTGCAGTTGGAAGTCGCTGGGGCGTGACCTGCCTTTGCAGTTGGTGCAAGACGCGCTGTCGATCTCTGGCCTCTATGACCTGGAGCCGCTGCGCCACGCCGCTTTTTTGCAGGCTGATTTGAAGCTCACGCCCAAGGCGGTGCGCCAGCTCAGCCCGGTGAACTTTCCCGCACCACGCGGGCGTTTGACCACGGTGGCAGGCACCAATGAGAGCGACGAGTTTCTGCGCCAAAACCTCCTGATTCAAAAAGTGTGGGGCCGCAAGGCTGTGCCCGTGTGTGAAA
>Ga0315907_10004281_pt1 | contig 16120 bp, 17 predicted proteins | sample LakEriMetagenome_3_FD_203525 | JGI IMG/M metagenome (GOLD analysis project Ga0315907, IMG submission 203525) | Freshwater fungal communities from buoy surface, Lake Erie, Ohio, United States - Buoy 12 MA123 | ecosystem: Environmental > Aquatic > Freshwater > Lake > Lake biofilm | place: USA... | reverse complement strand
TGAGCCTCCGCGGCCTCACGGGGGTGCGGGAGTTGGAGGCGGCCACGATCTGCTGGACGGCGGGGGTGCGGGCCTCCCGGCTGGGGAAATTGCTGGCGGAGCGCACGGGCTGCCCGGTGGATCGGGGGGGCCGGCTGGTGGTGGAGCCGGATTTTTCCGTGCCGGGCCATCCGGAGATCCGGGCCGTGGGCGATCTCTGCGCCTACACCCACACAACGGATGGCAAGCCCCTGCCAGGGATGGCGGGCCCGGCGGTGCAAATGGGGAGTTGGGTGGCCAAGGACATCCTGGCGAGGCTGCGAGGGGAGGAGAGCGTGCCGTTCCGCTGGCTGGATTTGGGCAGCATGGCGGTGATCGGCCCCTGGTACGCGGTGGCGGATTTGCGGGGCTGGCATGTGAACGGCCTGGCGGGGTGGGTGCTGTGGGCCCTGGCCCACCTGGCCTTTATTCCCGACACGGAAAACCGCATCGCCCTGTTCAGCAAATGGATGTGGCAGATCGCCACGCGCCAGCGCACGGCGCTGTTGATCACGGGCCGGCCCGACCAACACATCGGGGTGGACGTGGGCCTGTTTCGGGCGGATCTGGAGAGCGGCTCGCCTGCGGAGCCAGAGGCGGCGGAGGGGATCAACCCGTCCGTGCCGGAGTCGCGGGCCGCGGCGGCCTGAGGCGGACGGTTGCTGTGGGGTGGGGCCTTGGTGGTTGAACCTCAAAGAGGGTCCCCCTAGGGTTGTTGTCTGTGCATGGCCTCCGTGACCGCCCCCGTCTCCCCTCGCCTGAATCGGCCACGGTTCTCACCCTGCTGTTGGGAAGCGCGGCGGTGGTTGCGGCAGTCTCCCAATTTCTGCGCCTGAGCGGGGAACCAGACACCCGGGGCAAGGTGTTTCGCGCCCTCTCAGGGGTGCTCTACCTGATCGGAGGGTTGTCTTGCATCCTATTCCCGATTCAAAGCACGATCAGCCTCACGCTGTTTGTGGGGGCTCTGTTGGCGGCGGAAGGGGTGATGGAGCTGGCCGCCGCCGCCACCCAAGCCCTGCCAGCCCGGGGGCTGGTGTTGCTGGATGGGATCGTGACGGCCGTGATCGGGGGGATGCTGATCGCCCGGTGGCCGAGTGACAGCCTGTGGGCGATCGGCACGCTGTTTGGGGTGTCCCTGGCCTTTTCCGCGGTGAATTTGCTGACAGCTCCGGCCAGCGGCGGAGCGACGAGCGCCTGAGGGTCGGCGGGTCAGTGGGTAGGTAGGTCAGTGGGTCGGTAGGTCGGTGGGGCTCATTCCAGCGCGGCGGCTCCTTCCGGACGGCGGGGGTCGAGGGAGGCGGCGCTACCGCCTTCAGGCCGCACTTCCACGGAATGGGCGGCCCCCATGGCGGGGGTGAGCCGGAGGGTGTGGCCCATGGCCCCCAAGAGGCGGATCGTGTCTGGGGAGAGGCCCTCCTCGTGGCTGAGGAGGTCGGGCCACAGCTGGCTGTGGACCCGGGGGGCCGCGACGGCGGTGGCCAGATTGCGGCCGTGCGTCAGGCGATTGAGCAGCACCTGGGCCAGGGTGGTGGTGATGCGGCTGCCCCCCGGGCTGCCGGTGGCGATCCAGGGCGAGCCATCGGGGCGGAACACGAGGGTGGGCGCCATGGAGCTCAAGGGCCGCCGGCCGGGGGCGATGGCGTTGGCCTGGCCCTGCACCAGGCCGAAGGCGTTGGGCTTGCCCGGGCTGGAGGTGAAATCGTCCATCTCGTTGTTGAGCAGGAAGCCGGCGGTGGGCACGGCGATGCCGTTGCCAAAGGGGAAATTGAGGGTGGTGGTGAGGGCCACCAGGCCCCCTTGGCGATCAGCCACGGAGAAGTGGGTGGTGTTGGTGCCCTCAGACCAGGCGGGCCGAGGGGGAAGGGTGGCGGGGGGACGGTGGCGCTCCAGGTCGATCCTCCGGCGCAGGGCGGCGAGGTAGGGCTCGCTGAGCAGGCGGTTGGTGGGGATGGAACGTTGGTCGGGATCGCCAAGAAAGTCGTTGCGATCGCGGTAGGCCAGGTTCATGGCTTCCACCAGGAGGTGGATGCCGCTGGCGCTGTTGAGCCCGGTGGCCTCGAGGGGGAAGGGCTCCAGCAGGGCCAAAAGCTGCAAGAGCGTGAGGCCGCCGCCCGGGGGGGGCATGGTGAGGAGGGGATGGCCGCGGAAGCTTCGCTGGAGGGGGGGCACAAGGCGGGCTTGGTAAGCGCGCAGGTCGGCGGTGGTGATGAGGCCGCCACCCCGGGCCATGAGCTGGGCGAGGGCCTCGGCGACGGGGCCGGCGTAAAAGCCGGCTTCCCCCCGGGCGGCGACGCGGCGGAGGGTGCGGGCCAGGTGGGGTTGGCGGAGGAGTTCACCGGGACGCGGAGGACGGGGGCGGCCCTCGGCGTCGGCGGGATAAAAGAGCGAACGGGCGGTGGGATCGGCCTGGAGCTGGGGAGCGGAAGCGGTGAGGGCGCGACTGAGGGAGGGGCCGACGGCAAAGCCCTCCTCAGCGAGGGTGATCGCCGGCGCCATCACGGTTGACAGGGGCAGGCGGCCGTAGCAGCGCTGGGCGAGCACGAGTCCGGCCACGGTGCCAGGAACCCCGGTGCTCACGAGGCCGCGAAGCGAGCGTTGGCGATCGACGCCGCCATCGGGCTTGAGAAACATGTCGGGGGTGGCGGCCCGGGGCGCCCGCTCCCGGAAGTTGATCGCCACGGCGGTGCCCTTGCCGATGGCCCGTTCAGGGGAGGGCCCCCCGGGGGGGAGGCAGCCACGCCCCCGAGCCGGGGAGGCGCCCGGGAGCCAAAGCACGAGAAACCCCCCGCCCCCGAGATTCCCCGCCTGGGGATAGGTGACCGCCAGGGCAAAGGCGGTGGCCACCGCCGCGTCCACCGCGTTGCCCCCGGCCCGCAGCTGGCGGGCCCCGGCCTCGGCGGCCCGGGCTTCCTGAGCCGCCACGACCCCGCCGGTGGAGAGGACGGGATGGAACCGCTCCCGGGTTTCCAGAAGGTTGTTGGTGGTGGGGCTTGGGTTGGGGCTGGCGGAATCGGCCCAAGCGGGAGGGGGAGCGGCTAGGGGAGAGAGAGCCGCGAGGGGAGCGATGTGGAGCGTGAGGGCCAGGGCGGAGGCGGTCCTCAGGGAGCTGAGCCGAGGAGCGCGGCTGGAGACATCGACTTCAGCCGCCCCCGCGGCGCGCGCCGGCTCCTCGGGCTGGGCCATGCTGCGCGACCTTGCGGGCTGAACAAACGGGAGGTTACCGCCGTGACCCTCGCCACCCCTCAGCGGGAGACAGAGGCTGGCAACAACTGTTGAGGGCAGGGTTGGCCAGCGCCCGTTGGGAAGGATGGGATCCGATGAACGGGTTAGGTCTCTGGTGAAACGATCTGAAAGCCTTGCAGGCGCATGAGAGCGGGCACATCACGTTCATCGACCCGCAGGCCCGAACCGCCGCCGGCGAAAAGATAGGTGAAGCCTGTGACCTGCCCGTTGATGAGGAGTGAGGTCTTGGCCGAGTAATAGACCAGCGTTGGATTCCGCGGGGTGGGGGGTGAGGACTGACGGCCGGGCGTGTCGGGCGCCCGCCGCACGCTCCAGGCTCGACGTTTTTGACCACAGCAGCTCATGGGTGTGCCTCGGGATCAGGTGGAGGGGACGAATGGATCCTGGCTGGTTGGCCCTGGCTCGCCTGTTCAAGAAGCGAGGCCGCTCCTGAAATGGCAAGCCATGACAGCAATACTCCAGGCACGTCATGGGAAACAAGAAAGGCGAAAGGGAAGGCCAGCCAGACGCTCGCGCAATAGAAGCAATCCATCACCAAGCCAAAGAAGCTATCGCCCAACCAGGCGCGCAGCTTGAACACAAGGTCGAATGGACCGTCCTCGGCCACCAACAAATGGGTCAATCTCCAGACCGCCAAGACACAGAGCAGAACTTTGAATTCAACAGAGAATTCACTCATCATGATTGCCATGAACCGTATCATGCTGGCGGCGGCCAGAAGACCGCCGCCGGATCAGGATTGGGCCTCGATGTGATTAGACTTCATCGCCATTGATGATGGCGATTCCATACCAGGGTTCCACATAGATGAAATCTTTGGGATCGTAATTCCAATCATTTAAACTATCCGGCGCACCATCCAGCAGGTACGGATTGGCTTCCTCAGAGGGGTTGATCGAACGACTGTGGGCATGGCAGGACACCCAATAAGCCCCCTCCATGGCCGTGCTGTCCAGCTTATAGCGTTGGTAGAGCACCACAGAATTTTCCGTGACAGCGGTGTGCCAATGTTGAGAACGATGGAGCGGGTCGCTGATTGCGACAAAGTTGCCACTCCCGCATCCACTGGTGGAGAGGCTCGCGTCTCTCAAGTGAGGAGCCGATACGGTCACCTCAAACACAAGATCAATGTCTTTCGGGGAGGAGCCCCGTCGGATGGATGCACAAGGAATGCCAACGAGGTTGCGCCAGGCGCTGTCGTCCTCGCCCGCGATTTTCCACGCCAACTTGGTCACTGTCACCAGCGGAGCGATGTTGTCCCCCTGAATGGAGACAGGATCGGATTCCCCGATGACGTTTTTGGCGGCATCGGCCGTTTCGATTTTCAACACGGCTTTGCCGAGTGTTGGTGTCGGCCAAATCAGAAGCAGGCTGGGATCGAGGAGGGTGTTCCGAGGAACGGGGACTGGAGGAGAACTCAAGTCGTGGGGATTGACCTCATACCAGCCATTCGCGTCTGGGATGATCGGGATGGGCGGGCCACCGGCGAATTGGTTCCAAGCCATCCCCGTGACCGGCAAAAGGGGTCCGCCATCGAGGCTCTGCACGATCCGGTAATACACGGCACCGTTGATCGCCACGACCCCATGAAGATGCACGTAGCCACAGAATGGTGTTTCGGCGTCTGGCCTGTCATCCGGACTGGAGGTGGGGGCAGACCCATCCTTACTGGGCCTGTTGGGTCTGATGGCGTAGCCAGTGGTGGCGTTGAAATACTCAGGGAGGTACAACGGCAGGTGGCTGGCCGTCAGGATCGAAGGGCGGGTGCAGATCGGCAAATCCGGCGGTGGGTCGCAAGACGGTATGGCCTTGGCAAGATCGTTAGCGAAAAGGGTGACATCGGGGATGGGATCCGCATCCCAACGAACATCAAAAAAGCCTTCCGAGTAGATGGTTTCCTCAGAACCATCACCATCCACATCTTGCCCGACTCGGAATGTGATGTCGGGGACATCCCTAATCAATTTCCATTCCGGAAAGACAATGTCATGGCAACGTAAGAACGGCCCAATGTAATGACGTGGATTGAATTCGGCAAGGAGCCTGGCGGATGGATCGATGCCAAGTTTCATGGCGATCGCGGAGCGAAGTCCCTCGTGGGGATTCGCCCCTTTCTCCGCGATCAGGTCATGTCCGGAGAGTGCCCGATGAAACTCGCTGGGCAGTGGCGGTGGGAATTCCCGCTCAAAGGCGCGGGTTTGCAACACGCTCTCCATCAGTGGATTGGAGGAGCCCAAACGTTGGGAGGTTTGCTGGCGAGCAAGCCGTGCCGCCCTCTGTCCGACCGAATGAGGCAGGAGGGCGTCGACGGCGGATGGGGAGAGCGACGCCAAGGTGTGCAGGGGGCCTGGATCTGGCCCGGGGATCGGAGGCCATGGCCCCACCACGTCCACGGGCAACCGGGGGATGAGATCCTCGAGCCATGGACGGCGAAAAATGACGGGAAAACAGACCCGCATCCGCCGCCAGCGCCGAATCCATTCGAAATGGAAGCGCGGCACCCACACACAAAAGTTGCCGCACTGATCCGTCTTGGTCGTGGCAATGGTTTCCCGGTCGATGGCCAGCCAGAAATGCCAGGCCCAGGGGGAGCCGGACGGGAAATAACTCAGGAAGTGGAAGTCTGTGTCTTCCACATCAACGGTCGCGAAAGGGACGGGGCAGGTTTTGCCGCTGATCGGGTCCTTCTTGACCACCTTGCCACAGACGCGTTGAAAGAAAAAGAATTTTGGATCGATCCTCCACTTCATTCGTTCGCCGAGGTCAGCGACAGACTGGCCGACAAACTCCTCAGCCTTCAAACCTGTCATCCGGGCCAGACGTTTGGCCTGCGCAGGTTTGAGCGGAAGACGATCTGGAGCCAATTGATTGTTGAAGTGGGTGTCCATTGGAACCTCAAGGAGGATGGGAATTTCGCCTGCTGTGACATTCCACAAAATGGAATTTTCCGTACTCATCAGCAAATGACGCTGGTTGAACACTCGAAAAAAGAGATCGGGATTTCGATCGAAGAAAAGCTCTTGAAAGTAGTGCTCATCGAATTCCATGCTGAAGGCACCATCCTCAGAGGTGATGGCACTGCCAACCAAGTCATCCAGGATGAGGTCTTTGTCCCAGGCCTCGACGCGTAGTCCACCTAATCCTTGTCGCTTTTTCGGCTCGACCACACGTCCAATGATGCGAAATGTCGCCATGCCGTTACCTCGGTATGAGAGCAATACCTCAGAAGAACCACCTGTGAGTTCAAGCGTGATGCGGATGCGGCATAGGCATTGCCGAAGGACATTGAGGTCTTATCGACGCTCCATGGCGGCGCCTGACAACGTTACAAAGATTTACATGGACTTCAAGCCAAGGGTGCGCCTGAGGGGATCAGGCATTGATTTACCTGGGGCGCTACCTTTATCGGGGCGTGATCTCGGAAAGGGATATTCTTAGCGACTGCCAAGGGATCATCACGTATCAGAGCAAAGAGAACACAGGCCTGGAGATGAGCCAACGCCTCCCTGGCGCGGAGTTCCTCTGGCGCCTCCCGCTCCATGTCTTACCCAAACGATTCAGGCGTGTCCGAGACTTTGGGTTGCCGCACGGCAATGCCAAACGTCTGATCCTGCTTGTGCAACTTGTGCTCAGGGTCAGAATGCCCTGGCCCGCACCACCAAGGGAACAAACCCCAATGGTTTGCCCTCGCCGCGGTGGGGTTCTACAGCTGTTGTTGGTGCGGCAGCGCGAGAGGATGCAAATTCTTTGTTGAGTAACAGCGGATTGAGAAGAAGAGATTTCTGTCCATAGCAGCGGTTGAAGCACAGGCTGATCAAAGAGGTCTCGCCTAATGACCATCTTTGTGCTTACACTGGCTCCAAGCGCCCCCAAGCGTTCCATGCCGCACCATTCTCGGTATTTCTACTTAGACGAAAGATGAAGACAGTTTGAGGGGAGCCCCGATCAGTCTCCTGTCTTGTAGGGCTCCAGTGGTGCGGGGTTGATCCAACACCGGATAGATCGTGGCTGCGCACGATCTATCCATGCCGCTCGGCTCAAAGCAACCTTAAGCCTGCAGCAATGCAGCCGCCTCCTGTAACCGCTCATCTGGGCTCAGCTCCTCCAGCAGCTTCTGCTCAGTCGGTAGGGGGTGATCTGGGGGCTCGGGGGTTCTTGGGGCTCGCAGCCATCCATCAGCAGGTGGCAGATTTGTGTATTGCTGCATTGGCGCATTTCAATAAGAATTATGACGCGCCCCCCAAAAAACAGATCCTGATATTGAGTTGGAGGATCGCGGAAAGCACCGATGAGCTCCAAGTTAATTGCATGTATTACAGCTTATTACAAACCCCAAAATAAACAGACTTGGCGTTGTTCATGCAATTTCGCAACAGACACTTACGGCCCCCACTGGGATATTCCGGTAGGCGCTAAACTGAGGTTTGAGACGTCTATGCCTCCAGAAGGGTACCCATCGCCGCACTTCGATATCGCTCTTGACGTGCGCGGGGGAAACGATAAGAGGTGGAATGAGGATCTCTATCACGGCAAGTCGGTAGTAGTCACAGAAGAAACACCAGGCGTTCCAGGAATTCACTCACTGTACGTCGGAACAACGAGTACCCTAAAAGATCTTGATGGCAGTGCTACTTACGCTGTATTAGTTTATATCGAAGAGTGATCCCATATGCAAGCAACCTGAACGAAAGCTGGGTGGTACGAGCCAAATCCCTATCGCGCAGTTGCTTCGGGGGTTATGCCAAGCTCGCCACTCTCATGGCCGGGTGATCCCCCCAGGCGTTGCCCACACCCCTACCCGTTTGAACTCAGCCTGGCTCTCGGCCTGCAAGTAGGTGAGGGCCTGACATTGGCCCAAATACTTGCCGAAGGCAAACGCAGCTCTCTGGTGCACCATGGACAGTTTCTCTATGCCTCGAAACACCTCAGCCACGGAACGGTCATAACGGTCTGTGATTTAGATCCTAAAAAACCACCCTTGAGCCCACCGGGACAACCCCAGGATTCATCCGAGATCCAGAACAATTATTGTGCGATCTTTGGGTGTGGATCGAGAGTTATTACAACAGGAAGCGCCGCCATTCTGGCATTGGCTATTTGACTCCAATCGAATTTGAAGAACGCCATGCACGACGTGCTAAATTGATGCCTATGGTGGCGTGAGAACTGTCCATAGAATTGGGGCAACCCCACACCTGCAATGTGGCCCCATCTCCTACTGCAACCACCGTTGCGGCTCCTGCAGGGACAGCAAGGAAAGACACCGCAATCAGCTGGAAGCCCAGGGATCGAAGCCGCATAGCCCAAACATTCGGAGGCCAAATTTATGGCACAACTCAGTCAAGGACATCTGTCGAACAAACCCATCCAGCGGGCTGTGCCGCTGATGGAGGGCGTTCGGAGCACCATAGAGTCAAGCCTCTATGCATCCAATTTCTTGTATTCGATATATATATTCTAACAAAAGTTTACCGCTCCGTTTTTGTGTAGCAATTGATACATTAGGGGTCCTGCTCTGCGTGGTAAACAAGAAAAAAATGCGGGCAATAGAAAACAATGCGCCTAGGTAAATGGGTTCGTATCTTCTCAAATATCGTCCCCGTTCCTATTGCATTTTCGGCATCATTTGGCATCAGAGAAGGAGGAAGGCTTTACTTGGCCCCGATGGTTACGGGGAGAAGAAGTGGGAATGATGATGCACAAATTATCATAACACCAATACCTCCCGCATCATGGAAATCAGTCTGTAAGCTAAGCGTGCGACTACATGACAAACCCAAAGCTCTCGCAAAGGCACTAAGATTCCTGCGAGAACGTGACATAAGCATACTTTTAACTGAGGCTGCCGCCACTTTTCAAGAGCGTGCACACTGGGATGCCGTATGCGACTTGACATCTTACAAAGGATACGCAAATACAAACGAGTTACCATTTGAGGCATACCAGGCTCAAATGCGTGAGATAGTTTCAAACTTAAACGCAGACTTGAAGCATTGGGCTTCCTCTCCCGAGAACAGGGATGTTTTTTTAACAGGCACGGATATGCTTGCAGATTTCCCACAACTTACTGGACTCAACATAGCCTATCATCGGATAAACTCGATTAACGTATTCGAATCCGAATTTAATTCGGGTGGAGTACTGCTCACGGATGGGCTTGAGAGAGAGCTACAACGGATTCTGAGATCAAGAGGACTTCCCGTTATATCTACACACGCTTTAACTACCGGCAGCACCGAACAGCGATATATGCGACTGCTCTTTATTCGCGACAGCTCAAGTTTTATGTTTGCAGATATTGAGTGTTGTCTTCCGAAATATTCTGATGGGGGAATTGGGATGCTTGAAAAGGTTCTGTGTCGTCTGCCAGATGATCTGAATATACTTCACATTACAGAATATCGCGAGGCGCGTGGAGATGGGCAAGAAGTAACAGGTATCAAGTTAATTGGTGACTGGCCAGAACATAATAAGGAAGACCTTGGGAGGATGATTGAGAGCATAGAGGTTGATGAAAATGATCCTACGTCTAGGCAACAGCTTGTCAGCCTGCGGGACTATGCAACGCCTAGCACTGCATTTCCCAAGGTTTTTATCTCTTACTCTATTTCGCACGATGAGCAAAGATGTCGCCTACTTCAAAATAGACTTATTGAGAATAACTACGAACCTGTGCTTGGAACAGCATATTCTGAGTCTCAGGACTTTGCAGGACAACCGGTTTCGGAAGATGTTCTTACAAAGTCATTGAATCAGATACCTTCGTGTATTGCATTTATCGCACTACATTCCGCTCGCCCTGACTTTCAACTGAAAGACGGGCGCTATACAGTTCCCCCCTGGCTAGTTACAGAAGAAGTCTATGCATGGTCTAGAAACATTGGATACTTAGCTCGTCTTGCAGAAGAGGGGCTAGACGGTCCAAGATACAATAGGAATACTCAGACCTTTGTCTTTTCATCAGAAACTAGTAGTTTTGATAGAGCGGTGACCAGCCTTGTGCGCGATCTAAATAATTTCCGTCAGAGCCCTAAATTTCTTGAAGCATGGAAAGTAGCCCGTATTGCGCAATATCAGAGACGAACTACAGCAATATAGCATGACATCATTGACCACGATTTAGGCAGGCTATTGTTATGTGCCAGTTAGTATGATTACGATGAGCATATTAAAGATCTTCTGGCTAAACTTGAAAAATCTAGAGGGCTTCCGACCAAGGATAGATCCCGTGACAGGCGCGATCTATCCGATGTTAGACTAAGCCTGTGGTGCCAATGACAATGCCTTCGGCGTCAGGCCCATGATGCCCTTGCTCTGTTGAGTCCAGAATAGCTGAAGTCCAAAGATTCTCGGTACCTACACCAATAGCCCCCAACAACCCCTCATCCACTCAAAAAGGGGGCACTCAGCTCAGCCGAGGCCCTAAGCTAAATTGGCAGATCCCTCCGCAAGACTTTGCTCCCTGTGATAGGCATGACCACCTACCGCAAAGCGAAAGCAAATCCGTGTACCGGGCCGATCTTTCTGAAGCATCCTCCATGCAGCAGACTTGCAAGCTGGTCCAATTGCGGCTAGATCGTGGCTACTCACGAACTATCCTTAATTGTTAGGCCTCACATGCAAGCAGAAGACTCACATGGCATATGGTGTATCAAGTGCCTTCGGTACATTCGTGTCTACGAACAGATTGAGCAGCATCACATATATCCAAGGTCTTCAAGTCGTAAGCTACCAAGTTCGTATTTGAGGCCAGCACTTACGCGCACTATCGCACTTCATCCCGATTGTCACACTGGGAAGCTCGGCATTCAAAGACCTCACGATGCGATTGTCCCGGCTCTACGAGAAGCCAAGACGATGAAGGCCTCCGAATTGGAGCAGTTTCTAAGATCACTAGATGGCATTGGTCTTTTTGAAGTATCGTCCGCCTTCTGGCGAGCGCGGATACCACCCATAAGCTCACAATGCTCGCCAGAAGTCATCACGGAATCTATCACTAATTTTTCGTTCGCAGCTGGCGGCGACATTTCGGCACGCGCAAGCCATCTTCAATCTATCTATCGCCGCTTCAAAGCGCTTCACAAGGATCAACAGCTAACTGCAGACTTATGCCATAGACTGTTGACTCTGTCCGGCCCACTAATAAATTCCGGTCTCTTTACTGAAGCACATGAAATTATGGCAGAAGCGGCCGCATACTCGAAGCGACCTTCGCTAGAAGTAGCTGCGATGCTCGCACGACGGGAGGTAATGTGCCGCGGCACACTAGGACTCGCACGTACATCCGCCGAGCTTACTGCGAAGATTTGCCCTGACGGATGGGGGCACCGCACAGCTGACACTCAAGTCTTCTCCGCTGCTACAAGAATCGACACGTTGACAGCGGCAATCGACATCCAAGCAGATCTTCTCTCGGACGATACATTAACGCTATCGCGACCGCTCGAGAGCATTTTGGCTGATGCTTCAAGGCTTCTTCGAAAGCACTCGCTGTTTCATTACACAAACTTACTCTTCGCTCTAGGGTCACTCGAACTACTTCGACGAAATCCGAATAATGCCTTAGCCTACCTGTATCGTACTCAGTTCCTGAGCATCGCGCTGGGTATTCGATTGATACCAGCATGGGATCCACGTATGGACTGCGTTCAACAGCAAAGATGTATGATTACCCCACAGGAGCTTTTAGAATACATCATTTCATGCTTCAGCGTTTGCTCCGAACAATGTCGAGAAATTAGATCTGCATCTATCGGCAAGGATGCACTCCTGCATGCCGCAAACCTTACGAGCAGTTTTGCATCAGCTGCACTAACATCCGCGAGGAAACACGAAATCTTCCGATATGAGATCTAAGTCCTCAAGGCGCGGTTCAGTTGCAAACCAGTTGGTCCGACTCCAGGCGAGGTTTCGCAACTATCAGCAGGGCCTATTGCTTTGCCGTCGGACTCCCCTCAACCCATGCCCGGGTCAGATGCCAGAGTATATATTGGAAGCATAACTAATGCTGAAGACCAAGGAGTATTCTTGCGTCCCTGAGGCTGATTACGATAATTATACTAGAAAAAGCCAGGTCGCACTAAGTCATGGTGCAATTGGTTCATTATCAATACTTGCTCTCAAGGTTCCCAAGGAGAGTCTGGAAAAGCTTCCCGAACCAAGCTAGAATAATGGTTTGATACAAGGCCAGGACTCTACTGATTGGCGGCAAGCAGCTTGGATTTGGTGATTACGAACCAAGCACGGCGAAAAAGCAGACCAGACAGGAGAAGTTTTTGACAGAAATGGACACCGTGGTGCCATGGCAGCCTAGGGTTGATTCAAAGTCCGTCACAGGGCACCTTGTCGGGGCTGTCAGCATGGGTTGAGGTCGGCGGAATCGCCTCCTCCTTGTGCCCAAAAGCGCTTCTGCCGCCACCGATCTCGGCCTGATCAGCTACCTGAGGACGATCCCAGATGCGCGGGTGCGGCGTGGGTTCGCTTTCCAGCCTGGTATTTGCTGCTGGTAGCCGTTCTGGGAATCCTGAGCGGTTGCCATAGCCTGCGTGATCTGGAGCGCTTTGCCATCCGCCACCACAGCGTTCTGACCGTTGCTCTTGGTATCGAATTGGCGCGGCCACCATCGGATTCCTCGTTCCGCTACTTCTTCCACCAGGTGGACGTGGCGGCGCTGTGCGCCGCGATTCGCGGCCTGTGTCAGCCTCTAGAGTTGCAGGCTGGTCCAACTGCGGATAGATCGTGGCCGGGCACGATCTATCATTATTCGTTAGCAAGATCAGGTTACGACAATGATACAAACCTTCATTGTGCAACTGGCAAGTCATGCGATCAGAGCCTTAGAGTAATGCAGAAGATACCGACTCAGCGATTTTCAAAGACATGAATTTGTTACCCGGAGAACAGCTTGCGCTTTCTGACAACGCAGAGATATCTACGGACTCATCAAGTGACGAAGCTATAAACCAGAAGTATATCAAGGGTGATGTTCGCATAGTAACAGAGCAAGCAAGGTATCCTCTTAGCTCAGTTCAGTCAATGGTCGAAAGCGATGACTATGAGCTTAACCCAGAATTTCAAAGGCGCCACAGATGGGATAATACTAAAAAATCAAAGTTAATAGAGTCGTTTATCATGAATGTACCCATACCTCCGATATTTCTTTATGAAGATAGATTTTCTCATTACGAGGTCATGGATGGACTGCAGCGGATGACTGCTATATATGAGTTTTATATTGATCGATTTAGCCTTGAAGGACTTGAGGAATGGCCGGAGCTCAACGGCCGTCGTTACTCGTCATTACCCGAGCAGATCAAACGCGGAATTGACAGAAGATACCTATCATCCGTAATTCTACTTCAGGAGACAGCAAAGAATGAGGCTGAAGCGACAAGGTTAAAGCAATTAGTTTTTGAACGCATCAATAGCGGTGGAATAAAGCTTGAACCTCAAGAAGCAAGAAATGCGATTTTTAACGGCCCATTAAATAAACTGTGCATACGCCTGGCTCGCACACCTGCGTTGTGCCACATGTGGGGGATACCTGCCCCAGATGAGGATGAGCTTGAGCAGGGAAAACTAAGTGATAAGCTTCTATCAAATGATTCCTTTCGAAAGATGGATGATGTTGAGTTGGTATTGCGCTTCTTTGCTTATCGCCAGAGACTAAGTCATCAAGATGGGGCTCTTAAAGACTTTCTGGATAGATATCTTGAATTGGGAAATCTCATGTCTCTAGATGTCCTCAATCAACTAGAGAATCTATTTATCGAAACAGCTACTCTTGTCTATAATGTACTGGGTTCTAGGGCGTTCTGGTTGTGGCGCTATCGGGAGTCAGTCTCTCAATGGAGTTGGTTTGGAAGAGCAACAAAGGTTTTATATGATCCAATAATGTATGTTTTCAGCCAGTTTATCCCTAGATCTCGCGATCTGATAGAAAAGCGCGATGTACTACAAGATCAAATTAAAATCTTTTATCAGCAAAACTACAGGAGCTTTGAAGGGCGCTATACTAATATCAGCAATAATATTGAGCGGAATCAGCTCTTTACAGAATTCCTTGAAAGTATCTTGGCTGACAAAGCATGAGCGGGGCACTACAAGTCTTTTCCAAGGGAGTTATTGATCTTCTGTCTTTCATCGCTGGATTAGAACTAGAAAGACGGCTCCTTGCTGCTACCTCTAACGATTCGCAAACATCTGAGACTGAGCGTATTGCTGCTGAGATCCGCTTGAACTCAGGCACTGGAAGCATGAAAAAGCGGTTAGACTATAACACCGTAATTGTTACACTATACGGCCTATTCGAGCAACTGGTAGAAGGGTTGATTGGCGAATATTCGACTAGCCTAAGTAGATCAGCACCGTCATATGCAGACCTGCCACAGAAATTACAGAAAGCACATTCAGATATGTCAGTTGAGCTCTTGCCACGCTTAGACCATGGTAAATATAGGGGTCGTGTTCAGATTGATCAGATTATCGCTAACATGCACTCATGCCTCAGCGGGGAATCTGAATATAAGCTGAATCTCGAAGCGCTCCAGCAGCATTCAGCTAATTTTCGCGCTGATGTTCTCCGCCAGCATTTTGAGCGGCTTGGGATTAAGCAAGTTTTACAAAAGTTACCAAGATATGAACCGTTTTCCTCTTACTTAAACATCAATCTAGATGATGAGGCAGGCAGCTCGGCAAAGACAGAGATTATTTACGAGCCTCTCGATGATCTTGCTGACCGCCGAAATGACGTAGCACATGGTGTCAGCTCAGATATTCTTAGCATTGATTTATTGAGAAATCGAATTAGATATCTAACTGCACTTGTTGAATCTCTTGCATGCTTAATTGACGAAGAGTCTGTCGGTTTTCAGGCTTCAGTCAAAGGGAAGCCGCTGGGAAAGCCGATCCTGGTCGTGAATCATGAAGTTGTTTGCATCGAGCTGCGTAACCAAGGCATAATGGAAGGTGATTTATTGGTGATGATTGACTGCGATTGGCCGAATCCATGCATATACAGCCAAATTCTAGAGATTCAAGTAAACAATGTCAGGCATGAGTTCGTGCCTCCTGCTGATTCTGTTAGTGTGGGTTGCCGTGTTGATTTTCGAGCTAGCAAGAACTGCAGATACATTCTCATTCCAAAAGAATGACTTGCTAACATCAAAATCCAGCAGTCGGGAGCAGGCATTCGCTTTTTTGGCCAAACTTAATTCCCGCCGCTGATCTTGAGCGTTAGCCCCATTGATGAAATCCAAGATGTTCTATCTCAATAATCTTGAATCAAGTGACTTAAAACACCTGCTTGAGAGAGTCCCACTATGTTTGAATTTCGCCATCCCCCCCACGTATAGGCATATCATACGAAGTTCTGTCGATGAATACATTGCAGCGATCCCAGACTTACTAGCAGTTATATCATTGGCAGAGCACTGGGAAAGGATTGCAAGTATTGATCAGACTAGTTCTGATTTTGAGTTTGCATCTCAGATGCGACATAATGCTGATAAAGCACATGCTGTTATCTCCAACAGTCTTTCGCGGCTGCTAAGTAACTTGGGATCCAAGGAAGCAGCATCTGTCGCTCAAACTGCGATTCAATGCGAGATTCAAGCGATAAAAACAATGAGAAGCACGGGTTCCGCGACAACGCTATCGCGATTTGCTGAGTTTCAGGCTCTGATTGCGGTTGGACCAGCAGCTCTTCCGCAGATAGTTGAGGTTTATGCTCCCGTATGTGTTCAGGGGCCGAGACGGCTCAAGGCGAACTTCAGCCCTGCTGAACCCTTGACGGCAGATTGATTCCCGCTTGCATCCCAACCAGAGACTGCGTGTCATGGTCGCCCCTCCGGCCGGGATT
>Ga0315907_10004280_pt1 | contig 16122 bp, 19 predicted proteins | sample LakEriMetagenome_3_FD_203525 | JGI IMG/M metagenome (GOLD analysis project Ga0315907, IMG submission 203525) | Freshwater fungal communities from buoy surface, Lake Erie, Ohio, United States - Buoy 12 MA123 | ecosystem: Environmental > Aquatic > Freshwater > Lake > Lake biofilm | place: USA... | reverse complement strand
GCCCGAGAAGGATGTGGATGGTTCTCTCGACTCCATCCAAAACGAGGACCGCATTGCATTGCGCCGTATGTTTGACCTCGTCTTCAAAGTCGTTGGAAAAATTGCCCCGCAGTTTCAGGTAATTATCACAGAACACGCAGACCTCAACGAGCCGTGGTATCAGGCCGCTGTCGTTGAGAAGTGGCGTCGGGGTTTAAAACTTGTTCCTGAAGACTGGCGGCAAATTTGACACCATGAAGACGCTTGCTAGCTTCCGAAGTTCGAATCAGACAGGCAAGCTTCCACATAGACCACAAAATGCTCAGCTTTCAGATAGAGCTCATAGACTTCCTCAGAAGTCTTCTCGAAAGGGAACATTGCAAAGTTTTGGTGAACCAACTCATTTCGAAAGCTCCCAAGTTCAAGAAAGGCTTTTTGGCCATGTGCGAGTTCTGCATCGGCTTCAATTGATTTTTTCATAGTTCCTCCGAAAACCTCACCAAAGAGTCCATAGAAGGGTCCGGCCTTTTGATTTTTCCAATCAAAATAGGTATGATACTGGCGATCAACAGCCTTCTTTTTAATAAGCGCCAGTATGCCGGGGTGATTTTGGGAATGAACAGCAGCGAAATTCGAGACCGCCTGACTAATTCGCACCTCGAACAAACTCGCGGCACTCAAAAGAAGCACCTTCCGCAGATGCTCGTTGGCAAATGAGTGAAGAGACAACTCATCTCTCTCCCCCAGATAATTGAGCAACTGCAAAGTATTGTTGTGTAGCTGTTCGATCAATTTGGACATAAGCAGTCACTTGGCAAGTTTCTCCCGAGCGATTCGAAGACGTGTTTCTACGTTCGTAGATGCGGCCGAACCCTTTTGCGCTGCCATCATGAAAGCGCTGTCTTTTTTGAGTTCGGTTATCAAATCCGAACGGACCTTTGATTTAACGAGTGCCTCGTCCTTAAAGGGTCCTCCACAAATGGCAGTAAACACCGATTCAAAGATCGAAATATTGAATCTTCCTTTGCTTCCATGGAATGACTTCGGCGGCAGATCCGAACAAGACTCGAGGAACGAATAGAAGAGTTTTTCGAGATAAGATCTTTGAGTATCAGAGCATGATTTCATCCGACGTGAAAAATCGTTTAAAAACCTTGCCATTGAAGGAGCATACTTGTTTCCTATCATGAGCATCGCAAATCCACGAAGGAGTATCTCACAGTCCTTCATGTTTAAATCAGGTACATCGATACCAAGAATATTGCGCCAGCTAGGCAAAGCGTTGAGCTTGTATATCAGTGAGTAAAAATCGGAATGATATAGGCTACTTCGAATTTCCTGAGGTTTCAAATTAACACCGCCAGAGTTGAGGCGGTTGAAGATCTCAAACATCGCGCTGTCGTCACTATCTGATGAACTTTGTTTTATTATAACATTCCGAATGGTTCGTAGGTTGAATGTAGTCTGGTATTCTCCAAGAGATTGATAAGTCAGACCTTTCAGTTTGTTTGGGTGCTTGGGAAGCTGTTCCGGCAGCTGGAGTTTGAACTTCACAAAGTATTCGTCGTTATCCAGTAACGCGGCAGGTATTTGTCCCTGCTCGTCAAAGATTTTACGAAGTTCCGAACGTTTCTCCTTCCTTGGAAACCGTCCTTTCCAGAAATAGTAGATGGACATCAGACGCTGCTGACCATCAATGACCAGAAAACTGTTTCTATCTTCTTGATACAGGAAGATCTGGGGAATCGGCAGCCCAATTATAATTGATTCAATCAGCTTCGATGCGCGTTTGATGTCCCAGACGTAATTGCGTTGAAAGCCTGGAATCTTAATTGCTCCTGATTCCACAAAGCTAACTAACGTTAGTAAATTGAAGTCATTTGGAGATGCCGTCACCTCATATTCGCGAACCTGGTAGTCTTCATTGTTAATGTCATCCTCCTCATCAAACCACTGGTTGGAGGAGGATTCTTGTTCTTCAGTGCTCATGATATTTGATGTTGTTGAAATTGCTTAGTTTTTCAATGACTTTGCGCTTGAGCTCGATAGATGTCAAGGTGGTTGTCCATTATCATGCGAATTCATCATACGGCGCGTTTGGTGATGGGTTCTGGGAACGCTTGGAAACTGGGTTGAGGAGGGAGCCAACCTAGAACCAGTTTCGGGCGCTGCGGCGGTTCCAGCGTTCCGGATGGCGTGCCTTGGACCCGCGGTCGACTTCCGCACGTCTGGCGAGGATGGAGGCGTCTGCTCCGCCGTGCGTCTGAGCCGGTGTCACGGAGCGCAGGGAGTTGTGCAGGTGTTCATGATTGTACCACTGAACAGAGCGTTGGATCTCCCATGCGTCAGGATGATACCCTAGGCCGTGTTTGAAAAATCCCATGACGTAAGTCTATCTCAACCATTCCACGACGGATGTGAACGTCACCAGAGAGAGGTATCTCGAGGCGAGCTTGTTCCTTCTCGTGTCGATGCTCGCCCACCGTTTGAGACGGCAAAAGCAGTTCTCAATGCGGTAACGCGCACGGTAGAGCCGCCGATCCATCGGGCGCTTCCCCTTTCGTCGCCTCTGCCTTGGGAAGCAATGCTTCAGACCGCGGCTCGCGAGTCGGCCGCGAAGCTTGTCGTCATCGTACGCCCGATCGGCCACAATGGTGAGCCTTTAACCCTTTATCATGGCTGCGTCGATCAAATCCAAGAGATGATTTCCCTCGTAAGCTTGCCCGCCAACAAGAATGAGCGCAATGGGACGAGCACTGAGATCTGTCATCGCCATGAGCTTGCTGTTCCGGCCTCCTTTGGTCTTGCCCATCGCCTGAAGCATGCCGCCACCGGCAGGATTGGCGCCTGCCTGGCTGACTTTGACGTGCGTACCGTCGACAAAGCGGGACATTCCTCTGGGTCGAGCGACAAGGCGAAGGAGTTTCGACCAGAGTCCGATGCGGTCGAACTCCCGATGCCACCCATAGATCGTGCGCCAGGGACCGAATTGATCGAGATCGCGCCACGGGCCGCTGACCCTCAGGCGGTAGAAGTAAGCATCAAGCAACGTGTCGAGCGGCAAAGGAAGCCGGCCACGGCGGCGCAGTCCTACGGCACGACCAATTTTAAAAGCCGGGATTTCACTCTCGGCCACCATGGAAAGCGGACTGTCATATTGGAGGTAAGTTAGTATTATAACACTGTTTATCAACCAGTTATGTTATCAAAAGCCATTTTTCAAACACGGCCTAGGCTGCGTAGTTTTGATTCCAGATGGGGTGTGCTGCGGCGGCGGCTGATCAGCTCAATCCCATGAAGCCCATTCCACCTGAACGCCGGGCGGTGATTCTTGTCCGCCTCAGCGGGTCTGCGCGTGAACCTGTCGCCCGGGTTACTGGTCAGGAGGCCTGTCAGTCCGGGGCTCTGCTTCCCGACCATGACGACGCTCCCGAGGGCTGGTCCGCACGCGAGGCCGGGCTCCAGCGGCTCCAGCGGCTCCAGCGGCTCCAGCGGCTCCAGCGGCTCCAGCGGCTCCAGCGCAGCGACCGGGACCGCATCCGTCATCTCGAGTCGGAACTCCGGCGCAAGGAGAAGGCCCTCGCGGAGGCCGCCGCCCTTCTGGTCCTCCAAAAAAAGCCCGCGCGGTCTGGGGGGAAGATGACGCCTGACAGGCGATCCGGACCGTCACGTCAGCGCCGGCCCTCCGCTCCCTCGCAAAGACACCCGCCACGAGGCTACGGACATGCGTGACGGTGTTTTCACGCTGGTCCGTTTACGAAAGACGGGGTAAAAAACTGAAACCATCTCTGCCGGCCATGCGCGTTCCTTCCCTCGTTCTCTCGGCCTGCCTCGTGCTGGCAAACAAGGCCCTCTCCGCCCCGGGGGATTTGGACACGTCATTTGCCACCGACCAATTCTACAAGGGACAGTTCGAGATCATCGTGAACGCAGACGAATACAGCATGACCTCCGTGGCGCTCCAGCCGGATGGGAAAATCGTGGCTGCGGCGGCTGGTAGCATTATCAGACTTCTACCCGATGGCACACTTGACCCTGGATTTAATTCGACGGGAGTAATTGCTTCTGCAAACCATCCATATCGGCAGAATTGGGGCGAGGTGCGCATACAGTCGGACGGAAAGGTCGTTGCATGTTCGCGGGGTGCCTGGGCTCAAGGGTACGGCCCGTCGTTGCGGCGCTGGAATCCGGATGGGACGCCGGACACATCTTTCAACGGGAACGGAGTCGTGCTCCTGCCGGCAGGCCCACGCAATCTTTCAGTGGATGACACCGGTAGGATCCTAGTATCGATGGACAACTCCTTGGCGCGGTTTACCACTGCAGGACAACTGGACTCGACATTTGGCGAATCTGGTTTTGCACTGCGCTCCGTGTCTCCCAATTTTAGTTGGCCCGGTTCGATTGGTGTGATGACCAACAGGGAGATTGTGCTCCCGAAGGGTAACGGGTGGGGAACACTGACCAAGCTCACGGCAGACGGAGGCGAAGACCCGGCTTTCCCCGAGCTTCAGGTCGCTACAGGATACAACAATAATCGATGTAATGTCGAGGTGGAAGGCTCAAATCTCACCTACTACACCGGTCGCTCCCTTTCCACTATCGACCGCACCGGGGCTGTCCTGTCGGCGATCGGCGGAGGTGATGTTTCTCTCGCTAGCTACGGTCTTCGCGGCTTCACAATGCAGCGCGACGGCAAGCCGATCATCGTGGGAAACGTTCCTTCAAGTTCAAGTTTAACGGACATTTCCATCAGCCGATTGCTGATCACGGGCGCGCCTGATCCGTCCTTTGCGGGTGGAGGCACAAAGGTCATCGATTACGGGAATGTGGTAAGCTTCGCGACCCGGGCGGTGGTGCAGCGGGATGGCAAGATTGTGGTGGGGGCGATCCGGGATGCGAGTCTTGTGGTGATGCGGCTGCTGGGCGACGATCCGGATCTGACGGTGGAGCATCCGAAGGGGACGAATCTGGAGGCGGTGCCGGAGCCGGTGATTGATTTCGGGCCGGTGGTGGCTGGTCAGTCGGGGACGCGAACGATTCACCTGTCGAACCGGACGCCGGCGGATCTAAACGGCCTGACGGTGGTGAAGGGAACGGGGGGGACGCCCGGGGAATTTTCGGTGGTGACTGTGGTGCCCGAGACGCTGGCTGCTGGTGAATCCGTGGAGCTGACGGTGAACATGACGCCGTCATTGCCGGGCCAGAAGTCGGCGACGCTTGTGATTCAGAGCAACGATCCGGACGAGAATCCGTTCACGCTGTCACTCGTGGGCCGTCAGGCGACCGCGACGGACCTTTGGAGGCAGACGCATTTCGGGAGCATGGATGGGACGGGGATCGCGGCGGATCTCAGTGATCCCGATGCGGATGGGATTCCGAATCTGATGGAGTTTGCGCTGGGGGCCAACCCGCGGGAACCGACCCCGGCCCCCGGGACGCTCACGAGAAATGGCATCACGCTGGAATTCACCTACTGGCGTTCGAAGGCAGCGCTCGGGGAGGTGGCGTTCGTCCGCGAGTTCTCGCAATCCCTTGCCGACGGCTGGAGCCAGATTGGTGGCATGGTGGAAAGCATCGTCGAGGAAACCACAGAACTTCAGAAGGTCCTTGTGACCACCCCGGCAGGCACGGCGGGACGCCGATTCGTCCGCCTCCGTGTCACCCGGCGATGATGGCGGCAGGGGCAGACCGCCGGGCTGAGCGCACGCCGGTGGCCACCCCGTTCGGCCCTGTTCACTCGACCGCCGGATCCTCCGGTTCAGGCCGTGCGATCATCGCGGCAGCCATTTCCTCGAACCGCCGCATGGCGTCGGGGTAGGTTTCGGCGCACCGGATGACATCAGCCACATGGCGGGGCCACGGACTGCACAACCTGTCGATCGTGCACACTAGCGACAGCCATCTGGGTCCCTCGCTGCGCAGATCCCTCGGTAGGGAGACCGGGCAGCCTAGTTGTCGTAAGCGCCTGTCGATGAGGAAAGCCGCTCTCATCCACGGTCGACGCAGGAGTCGGGAGGCCGAGGATCGGTCACTGGCCGAGGATGGTTGGCCGCCTCGGCCGAAGGCAGTCGAGTAGGCATGGGTGGCGCACCCTCCATTTCTGCCCTGTTTCAGGAAGGGAGATCCCCACCTGCACAGATACAGATCGAGGAATCTCAACTCTCTCCGGGTCAGACCAAGCGGGCGGTCGATCCGGCGGGGGAGTTTCGCATGTTCCAAAATGCTATCGTTTCCAGCGCAGAGGACCGCCACCTTGGAAGGCCGTCCCGTGCGAGGGCGGCGTTCCTCGATCCGGATCAGTCCCGCTTCGGCAGCGACAATGAAGATGGCAGGGTTCCAGAAGCTGTGCCGCCGGTATAGATCGCGCAGCGTGCAGCTGCCGCCCCGCCGCCGGAGGACATTCTGAAGGCGCTGGACATCCTCCTGGGTGACGTACTGATCGTATGATCTACTGGACATTGGCGTTGGGGATATCCGCCCGGACATACCCGGGAAGCATTCCTGATGCGCGGATTGCTAAGCGTGACGGTCCCGGCACGAGGTCCGTTACACCTGACACTGCGCACCGAAGCCGGTCTCGTGGCTGTACCATCCCGGGCTTTTCCGGTGGTGAGCCCTTCCGCCGCCACCGTTGGTCGCCATCATTCCCCCCGTCATGGGCTTCCCGCGCGTGACGGATGTTACGCAGCGTTACGCTCTGCGTTACTATTTGTGCAAAAATGCACTCCCAGCCGAGGGGACGACACGCGATCTGGGCTCTTGGAAAAAGGAACTGTCATCCATCCTGGCGGATCGCGCGCGGTTTCGGGTCAGTCGAGTGGATGGGCTGGCTAAGTTCCGGAGTCCGTCTGGTAGCACGGTCGCGAAGGTACAGGGGATCCCGCGGGCTTGTTTCTTGGCGCGAGGGATTCCGACTGCAGTTCCCGAGCTTGGTGCAGACGGCTGGTCATGAAGGCGGTCTTGTCGAAGCCTTTCCTCGCATCTGTGATGGCCCTCATGTCTGCTTCGCGGGCGATGCGGTCCCGGACGCAAAGTTCTTCGTAGCGGGCGTCGAGGTATTCGCGCACGGCCCGGCCGGCTTTGACCTTGGCAGCTGCCTTGCGTGCGCAGCTGCTGGCGGTCGTGCCGTAGGCCGCGCGGTAGGCGGTGGTGCCGTGCTCGCCTTTCAGCAGGCGGTGACAAAACTCTATCTGGCGGGCATTGAGCCGGCGCAGGGCAGCCATCGTGCGGGGAAAGGGTGCGTCAGTGTTCATGAAGAGGCAGGCAGCAGAGGGCGGCCCACGGCAGTAAAAGACGGATTTTGGCAGTGCCTGCGGGGGTAGCGGCGGCGGCTCCGGGGGGCTTTCCGTGACAAAACCGGACTGCTTGGTGACATGAGCAACCCGCAGGATGGCGTGATAACCGCGAACCGTCCCGCGGAGGGTTCAGAGCGTGACGAGCAGCACGTGGTGCCCGGTGCGGCGGCTCCAGTCTGCGAAGATGGCGTCCCGCCATGCCTCGTACTCGGGGAGCACCGCATCCAGCTGCTGGCTGGTCAAAGGCCACGGCTCCCATTCGCAGGAGAAGGAGGCCGTCGCTTCATCGAAGGTCCCGGTGACTACGGGGCCGGATCGGGTTCTGAGGATGTGGGTTGTTTTCATTCGGTGTTCGGTGTGAGTCTGGAAACGATCCGGGGTCGATGCGAGGCCGCCGGCCCGGGCTTGTGCACTTGTGCTGTTTTTGAGCGATTCCCCGATCCTTTTCTCAGGAGAATTTTTTTCATTTTTTTCTCCTAGGGAACGTTCGGGGAAATGGCTGAAATCTGCACAAGTGCACATCACCCCGATTCCGGCGGGCGTCGGTTGATTCCCGGAACCCGGACGAACGGATCAGGCGATGCGACTGAGAAGCCGCCACTGCTGGGTCGTGGGATTGTGGAGGTAGTGGTCACTGGGGCGGAGTTCTCCAGTGCCGAGGTAGCCGAGCACATCCGCGAGCGGCCAGGTGCCGATGATCTCTCCGTCCCGGCGGATGGTCAGTTGATCCGGTACGTCGGTGAGGGAACTGGGGGGATGTGGGGAGGCGACCGGGCGTCGCTGGGCGGCCATGAGGAGGGATGTCTGGCGTTCGAGCGCGTCGGCGGCTGTTCGTTCTGCGGATGCCCTGTTGCCGAGGAGGACGGCAATCAAAACGCCGATGGGGCCAAACAGGAGGCCGAGGACGAATCCGTTCCCGCGCTGCCCAGGGCCTGCGAGTGTATAGCCGATCAGGGCGCAGATAATGCAGACGAAGAGGATGACGATGAGGTACATGATGCGGCAACTTTATAGGACCGTGAGAGAAAAGCAAGCACCCGCCATCCGAACCGGCCGCCACTGCGTGCTGCGCACCGCGTGCGAACGCAGCGCACGCAGTCTGATCCGACACCATCATTCATCAGTTTTCGGGCCTTTCAGAATGTAGATTCGGCCCCCGTTCAGCACGCCGCGGACAGCCTTGTCCATGTACTGGATCGTCTCATCCAGTGCAGCATCCACAGTCCAACACCCACTGCGCTGGTCTCGTCGTTGCAATCCGAATATGCGCGGGCCGCAACCTCCCACTGGACATTGCCGCTGACTGCCAGAGACCACCAAGTCAATCGGTACTCGAACCCGGAATTCCACCCTGTCGGCGCAGCCAGCTCAAGCCATGCGTAGCGATTGACCCCGACAACCAATGTCAGGTAGTCGCGGTTGACCGATCCACCCGTCGTTGTCCCGGACGATCCGGACCCGCTTGTGGATTTCCTGCCAGAGAAGGGCGATGGCCGGATCCGGATGCTCCGGACCGCGCAGATAGGCGGTCCGGGCCATGTGCAGCTTCTCTTCGGCCTTCTTCTGCGTCAGGTCGATGACGGCGAACAGGTGGTTCGCCCGCGTCAGGCATGAGTCCAGCCCCCTCACCATCGACAGAGTCGAGAATCCCAGCTTCCGGGTTTTGATGATGATGGACCGCGGGTGAGCGTGGGTGAGGAACTCCCGTTGTTCCGCCCGCAGGACGAACGGAATCGGCTGCCCTCCCTCCTCGCCTTGGATCAGGTAGAGGTTCGCGATGCGCCAGACTGGATCTTCGAGAGTCTTCATGCTGATCCGTACACCCGGTCCATCAGTGCGGTGAGGATCTCCGGCAGCGCCGAGGCGGCTGCGGCCTCCGCTCCATCACCGGCGAGGTCATTGTCCTGCGCGATGGCCCGAAGCTTGTCGGGGAGCTTCCGTTTGATGCTGTCGGGCCGCACCTCGACTTCCTGCCACAGCGGCGAATCATCCCGAATCTGCGTGATCCGAGCCCGCACGACCGAAGCGAGGAACCGCCGTTTCTCCTCGATGCAGAGCAGCGCCGATTCGTTCTGCGCATCCTTCTGTTCCTGCTGCCTGCGTTCCACTTCGGCCCGGAGCCAGTCGATGCGGGCTTTGATGTCACCCTTCCTCACCCACTTGTCACCCTGACGGTTCGCTGTCTTCGTGTTCGTTCCGCCTGCGGCGAGCCACGCTTGTTCCGCGTTGCGGTTCGCCGCGTAGTGGACGGCGAACGCTTCGTGCCGCTGGTTGGGGAGCGGTTCGGCGGGGTTCATGCGACCGGACCCGGATGGGTGACCGCACTGGATGCAAGCGGCAGCCCGGAACCCGGGCTTGTGCACTTGTGCTGTTTTTGAGCGATTCCCCGAACCTTTTCTCAGGAGAATTTTTTTCCATTTTTTTCTCCTAGGGAACGTTCGGGGAAATGGCTGAAATCTGCACAAGTGCACAATTCATGGGGTCGCTCCGGGTACAGTCCTGAGTTGTTTGCCCATCCAGAAGCGGCGGTCGTGGGACACTTGCCATCCATCGTATTCGCTCAGTTTCCGCGTGAGCTTGTTATTGGAGAGCGGGTCCCGCATGCCGTTCGCCGCGCACCAGCCCCTGTATGCTGCATAGAGGGCTTGCTTTGGGACACGGGCGTCTGCGGCGGCGGCGGCTGTGCATTCGGCGATGAATTCCGCGAGCGTATCCTGTTCCGCCCGATAGTCGGCAGACGCCTGTGTGACCGCTGCGGGGACGGGGATTCTCTCGTACTGCAGCAGGTCGGAGAGTCCTGCCAGCATCCAGTTGAGGATGCCGGAGCGCTCCTTGTCGAAGGTTGCCTGCAATTCCGACTGTGGAATCCTTTCGTCGTCCGCGATGCGTGCCTCGAACGGGATGATCTTAATGCGCCGCCAGATGCCCTCGCTGGTGCCATGGACCGTGGGCTTCTCGTTGCCCATCAGCCACAGCTTCGCGACGGGAGTAAAGCTGAACTCGTCTCGGAACTTCTTCTCGCCTGTCAGCGTGTCTATTCCACTGGTGAGTGCCTTGATAAAGTCCTCGCGGAGCGGGCGATCCTGAGTTTCCTCGCCGTAGAGCATCCGCACTCCCGGGAGTCCGGCGATCTCGTTCTTGCATCCGCCACCGTGCGCCGGCTGTTCCACGAGGTTCCGGGGGGCATGCCGGGCATAGTCACCGATGATCCGGCTGAGAGTCGAGACGAGCACCGACTTGCCGTTGCACCCCTTTCCATAAAGGAAGTAGAACGACTGGTCGTCGGTCTTCCCGGTGAGCGAGTAGCCGGCAATACACTGCAAATACTTCGCCAGTGCCGGCGGCAGGATGCGGTCAATGAATCGATCCCACACCGGAGCCTTTGCGTCGGCTTGCCATGTGACGTTGATTCGCTTGGTGATGTAGTCTTCCGGGCAGCCAGGGGAGTGCGTCTGGTTTTTCAGATCGAGGGTTCCGTTCAGTGTCCCCACCCGCCATGGGTCGGCGTCCCATCGGTTCAGCGGGACAATGATCTGGGGGAATCGCGACGCGGCGGCGGTGGTCGATGCGATGGTTTTCTCATCCCCGAGACTCGTCGCGGCCTGTGTGGCCCGCTTGATTCTGGCCTTTGCCTCCCGGCGCAGGGCGCTCGCATTCGGGTCTCCGCGGCTCGCTTCGAGTTCCTTCATGATCTGTGTGCCGAGTTCCTCGGCGGCCTGCTGCTGGTGACGGGAAAGCACTTGGCAATAATGACCGAGACGGCGGGTCGTGTCGTCGTGCCAGCGGTGGCCGTGCCAAATCCGCCACAATCCCAGTTCCGGCACGTACCGCACGATTTCTCCAATGTGGGCGATGATGAACGCAGCGCGACCGTCATCATTGGCTGGAAACTCCCATATCGGCGGCACCCCGGGCTTCGGCTCTGGGGCGAATGCAATGAACGCGAGGTCATCCTCGTCCGGGTCGGTTGCTGGTGGATCCTCCGGCGTGCCGCTGCCTTCGTGGCCGCACTCCGGGGGCGCGAGCAGGCCCGGCGCACTGGCATCGAAGTCCCTCCATGGGTCCGGTGATGCCGCCGGCGGATTCGCGGTGTCTGGCTGTTCCGCATGGCTGGCAGCGTCCCTCTCCTCTGGCTTTTCATCGTTCGTCTTCATGCGGCGGGAAGCATGCGGGGGTTGAAGTAAAGGACCTTCTGGGGCGTCCCGTTGGCCCGTGTGCCTTCTGGCAGGCGCACAAGTTGGCATGCGGTCCACGTGGCCGGGTCGGCCCCGAGGCGGCAGGCACAGGCGAAGAAGCACCGCAAGTCGGCCTCGGCCCGTCCATGTACCGGGAACCAGCCGTGTATGCTTTTGCCGCCGCTGTGGACGGCGAGAGCAAGCGGCGCGCCCATTCCGATGAGGTGGAGCAGCAGCGCCGCGCAAAGGTCCGGCGCGGTACGGCTCGGGACCTCGGCCGCCAGCCTTGCAAGGATCAGGGCGTCCTCGGAAGCGGAGCCGCCCCGGCCAGTGAAGTCAAATTCCACCACGAGGAATCGGCGCGGCCCCGTGTTGTCGAGACAGCGCACAGAGGGTTTCCCATCCTTGCGCTTTCCGGTGAGCGCCCGCATCGGCGAGGGGACGATCAGTCCAAATAGGTGGACATTGCGCCATTTTCCGCGGGGCGCGGTGCGGGCATCCCAAGGGTTTTCCCGCGCGAGACAAAGCAATGGCTGACCGGGAAAGAGGACATCGAGGAAATAGTCCGCGGTGTGTTCCCCGTTCGGTTTCACGGGCGAGGCCGCGGCGAGATCGCCCATGCCCGCACCGGTCTGCGCAATGGCCGAGATGACCGTCCAATCGGGCGCAGGCCAGCATCCAGTCAGGGCATCCCCGGCGGGCTTGGAACCCATGGCCATCATCTGCCGTAGTCCCCGGCTGCCCGCGGTTCGCCGCTGCGGGCATGCCCGGGAATTCCTCACGGCGTCGGCAATTTCCCGGTCGCTGACCATGCGTCCGCATTGGGCCGCGGCGGCTCTCAGCAACTGGTGCGATTCCGTGCTGCTGCGATGCCCTCTCAGGGCGCAGGCGCTCCGGAAGATCCATCGGTGAATGCCGTGGCCGGCAGCTGGTGGGTTCTCAAGCACCTTCGAGGCCCATGGGGGCAGTTCCCTCGTGTGCGGTTCCATCGTGTGGAATTTCATGATGCGTCTGGGTTGTGCGGCGTGCCCGGGATGTGCTGGCCTGTCACCTTCATGGGTGAGCGCCCAGTGATATCCGTCTGGCTCGCCTGCTGCTTCATGCGTTGACCGCAACGGTTCGGGATTGCTTGAACCTCGCCACTGCTGCGGACGAAATCCGCACGGCACCATTGATTCGAATCACTTCGATGGCACGGCTGGCGATGAGGTTGTCTACGGTGCGAAGGCTCACGCTTAGTTCGCGGGCCACTTCATGTCTGGTCTTTAGTTTCTCTGAAGTCATAGGATCTTCGTCGCCAGCCGTCTTGGCTTGGCGTGCGGATCCCATCGCATTCCGAGGGTTTGTCAGACTCACCCCTCCCTGTCCGGCTTGCCCGGCACCCTCCCCCGGGGGGTATGCTCGGCACAGGGCGGTTTGTCCGCCTCGCGGAATCCCCGTTCCCCGTCACCGGATGAGGCGATGCAGCTATTTTCCCAAAATGTCCGCCTCGCGGGGATTTTCCCGCGCCAGACCCTGTTCAAGCGCGATCTTGCATTTTCTTGCAGTTTTTTGCTTCGCATAATAAAGTGACATTTTGAAGCGAAAAATGCCCACCGATGCGGGAACGGATCGTCCTGCGGCCGCGATGGCACTGGCAGTGATGCAGGAGGTGTGGGAAGTTTCTGTTGCTTTCATGGCTCGGGTTGGATGCGGATTCGCACCAGAGAGCACGGGTGCATCGTGTGGCGGCGGGGGGGGGTGTCATTCCGCTTAGCGAGTCCGCCGGGACGCCGAAGTGGAAGCCAGTCCCATCGAGGCGAGCAAACGGCTGACATGGCCGGGGTGGTAGCGGACGCCGAATTCCCGGAAAATCAGCTCGGACACCCCTGCCAGGGTCACGGATTCGGAAGACTGGCTGGATGCCCCGAGTGTTTTCCTGAGCGATTCCATCTGATCGGGGCCGAGCACGCGTCTGCGACCGAGGCGACCCTTGCTCTGCAGGGCCTCTGCTCCACCGGCGATCCACTCCTTGCGCCATCGGCCGGCAGACTGACGATGAACCCCGAGGAGTCTGGCCACCTCCGACGGCGGGACGCCTTTCGCAAACAGTCGCACGGCCTTGAGGCGGCGCTTCTGGAGGGCGGGCTGATCGACTGGTCCCTGCAGAGCCATGTGCCACTGGGGGTGACGGATTTGGCGTGGTCGTTCAATTCCCTGAAGGATACTACTTCCGGGGCTTTTTCGCCGTGTGCTTCCCTGCGGCTGCGTCGAGCGACTCCATTTCTTCCGGTGTGAGGTCCGTTGCCGTGTGCCCGTGGGATTCTTCAGCCTCCTGCAGTCTCTTCTGCCCCTTTTTTCCCGCCTTCCGGCTCATGGCCTTACGCCATGCGTCTCCGTGTTCCGTGTATGCTTTCATGAAGCCGGAGACGAACACCGGGAATTCCCCGCGTTCCACCGTACGGCGGGTCTGGTCCGCAATCTTATAATCCTCTCCCAGACTCTCCCTGAGACTGGACCTTTCCACTGAGTAACGCAGGTAGGCCATGAAGTATGCCATTCTGAGCTCCGCCGTCTTGACCCGGGGCATGCAATACTTGAGCACCCGGTCCACGGGCAGACTCGTCGCCCCCTCGGCGAGACTGTCGAACTCCTTGCGCAGTTCCTCGGCAGCGCGGTCATTTCTCTTGGCCTCTTCGCTGCCCCGGGCATTTTCTTCATCGGCTTTGAGCACTTCCGGCCTTGTTCGGCCGGCGGCTATCTCGAGAAGGGTTCTGGTCCGCTTCACCGCTTCCTCGCAGATCACTTCCCACTGAGTCCGGAGGTGGGGCGGCAGAACATACTCAGGATTCGCGGGAAAGGGATTGCCTGTTGGTTTCCCAATGGCCCGGCGCAGCACATCCTGGTGTTCGGTTGTCCAGCCTTCCGGGAGTTCGATCCGCGGAAGGAATTGGGCCGCCAGCATTGCAATGGTGGCCGGAGACTCATCGGAGCCAGGAGCGTTGGGGTTTCGTTTGGAACCTGGCATGGCAATCAGGCGGATTTGAATTCAGAGGTCGCTTCGAGGGGGACCGTCCGGGAGGCCGCGGAATCGGGAAAGATCGCCCAGAAGTCGGCAGCGTCTTTCGCCCGGACAGCGTTGACGTAGTGTTCGGTGGTGGTGCGGCTGCTGCTGTGGCCCATCTCCACGCGGACTCGCTCGAGGTCATTGATGGAGGCAACCCGGTACGAGCCGAAGGTATGCCGCAGCGTGTTCTCGTCCCAGACCTCTATCCCGGCAGCCTCGCGGGCCTTTACGAACCCCACCCGGTAAAGCTGGGGGCTGATGCAGCCGATGCGGGGCCCCTTGCCAGCCGTCGGAAAGACCGGGCCCGCTAGCCTCCGGTACGGCTCCAGCCATGCCCGCAGGACCGGGAGCATCGGGATGAAACGGGACCGCTCACGCCGGCCACCCGCTCCTTTGTGCTGCGTGGCCTTGATCGTACCCGAGTCGAAGTCGACATCGTGCCAGTCCAGCCGTTCTGCCTCGGCCCTCCGCAGGCCGCCGAATAACTGCACCACGACTGCCGGGAGCACGGGCTCGGGGCAGTGTGCCAGCAGTGCCCGCGCCTCCTTCACTGTCAGGATGTGCGCCCGCGGGGCATTCGGACGGGGGAGTTCCAGCCGCCGCACCGGATTCTCACGCAGGAATCCCCGCTTCACCCCATAGGCAAACAGCCCATTGAGGCGCACCAGCATCTCCCGCCGATTGGCATCGGTCGCGCACTGGTCGGCGACCCATTGCTCAATCTCTTCGGCCCTGATCTGGGCCGCCTGCCGTTCCCCGAACGCCGCAGCAAATGCCCCCAGCCGTCCCGCACGGCCATCCATGCCGCCGAGGTCGCGGAGGGTCCGCTGGTGCACTCCTTTCGACTGTGCCGCCGCTATCCGTTTCTCCACGAGAACCGATACCGTTACCGGCGTCAGTTGATTCGCGATGCCGGACAGGAACGCGTTTACACAATCCTGCAAAGTCGGCCGCGGCTCAGGCATTCCAGCCACCGCGTCCCTGAAGGCCACAATGGCGGCCCGCTCGGAATCCGATATCGTGCCATGCTTCGCACCATGGTTCCCAAGTTCGATCCCCTTCGCCTGGGCAAATGCCCGCGCCGCGTGCTTCTGCCCAGTGGCAAAGAACCTCTGGCAATCCTTGTTTCCTTCCCGCCAGCGTACGCGCCACTCATACCGCGGGTGAGACACTTTCTTCAGTGAAGGGGACTTTTGCACCCCCACGCATATCGCTGCATCTCAATGCACGCAACCTTATCGTGGTTACAAATTGGTTACGGGACTTGCTAGCGATTGATTTGGCAAGGGCTTGGACGCATTCGTAATGCGCGGGTCAGCGGTTCAAATCCGCTCACCGGCTCCAGCTAAAACGCTGAAATTCAGGGACTTCCGAAGGGAAATGGAAGACGGGCCGGAACCCCCACGAAACGCCCGAAAATGCCCCGAAATGCGCCCTTTTGCGAAAATTCCTGGCGCTGGCCTGGCGCTGGGATGGTTGCATTGTGGGAAGGCAGCCATGGTGGCGTCCTCGTGCGGTCGGTGTGGCCTTTTGCCTCGGCGGGATGATCACGGAGTTGCTTCCGTGACACAGAACGGGGAGGCGGGCTATCTTTGGAGCGACCATGCATCGCGCCAGAACTGGC
>Ga0315907_10004279_pt1 | contig 16123 bp, 14 predicted proteins | sample LakEriMetagenome_3_FD_203525 | JGI IMG/M metagenome (GOLD analysis project Ga0315907, IMG submission 203525) | Freshwater fungal communities from buoy surface, Lake Erie, Ohio, United States - Buoy 12 MA123 | ecosystem: Environmental > Aquatic > Freshwater > Lake > Lake biofilm | place: USA... | reverse complement strand
TAGTATAAGTCACATTTGAAAAACCAATAATTTCCATAATTAAATCAGTATTTGTTAGTTCACTCATTTTTGAATAGTCGAGTACTCCTTGAGCTTGATTATAAGACTTCTCAAAAAGAGCACGATCCCTTACACTAAAATTATTTTTTAGCAACGTCCTTTCGAATGAATTTATTAAAACATTTGAAGGATCAGTTTTAGAAACGGTTTGAAAACTATAGCTATTCAGATTTCGGATAAGTACAGATGGGCTTTGTTTTTTCTTAATTAAGGATTTCAAGGCATCTTTTGAAAACAAATCATCATTTTTTGAATTAAATGAAACAGTTCCAATGTTCTTAACACTAGAACTTGCAATTAAAAAAATGATAGAAATCAAAATAGAACTAATCCCAATCAAATGTTTAAACAAACTAGGTATTTTTTTCATAAAACAAAATTAAAGGTAAAGGCAATAACAATATTAATACATCAAATATATCAAAAAAACCAAAGTCAGAGTAAAAAAATTGCATAACTTCAAAAAAAACTGGAGTGAACAGTAGGATATAAATGTAAGCTTTAGCAATTTTGATTCTCCATAGAAAAACAGCATAGAAATAAATAGAGGCAGAATAAAAAAGATCTGCCAAATATGAACTCATTAGCGACATCTGAAAAGTCTTCATTTGCAAGGAAAAAAAACTGAACAATCTTATTTGTTGGTTAAAAAATAAATAGGTTAGCAACCCACAACTCAAGGAAACGATCGATAGGATGAGCAGGGTTTGATTATTGAGTTTCAAATTCCGAAATTTCAACCAAAACTAAAAAAAAACGTAACAAAGTTTATATTGAACGCTTTTATTTTAACAAATTCGAAAAAAACGGGAATTATGCAATTAACATACCTTTTACCCCTGATTTTATCATCATCTTTAGCGCATGCCTCGAATCATGTGCAAGAGCCACCTGATTCACTCTCGAAAGTACTCGAGCCATCCATTAAATCCTCCCTAGACGCCTTTGCCGAGGAAGCCGAGTGTTGGACTCCCGAACAAAAGAAAGAATTTGCGGATGTGTTTTTCATTGAACGAGGAAAATTTACCATTCCAAAAGAACCCATTGTACTCAAGTCATTTGATCGTCATTAAGTTGGATAATTTAGTGTATGTTAAACTCTATTTTTTTTAGTTAAAACCTTATTCCTGTTAATTCACTTTTATTTTTGACCTAACCATGTATTGAAATAATATTATCTTCGCATTATCATTATAAAAATACAATAATTATGAGCGAAGAAGTAAACGCAGAACAAACCCCTTCAAAAGGTAAATCCAAGAACATCGGAAGACAAGCGCTTGTTTGGTTAGTAATTATTCTCGGCTTACCCGTTGCAATATATTATTTGGTGGGTAGTGAAAACTATTCAAACGGTGAACGGATTGGACTTGTAACACAGTTTTCTAAGAGAGGCGTGATGTTTAAGTCTTGGGAAGGTCACTTGAATATAACACAAACTGGAATGAATTCAGCAGATGGATTTGACTTTTCACTAGATAGAACAAGTGGGCTAACAGAAAATTCAGAAAAATTACTCGATAGTTCTGCAACCTATGGATGGAAAGTTAAATTAATTTACCACCAAACCTTCTTAAGAAATTGGTTTAGTTATCGAGGTGAAACCAATTACTTTATTGATTCAGTAGTTGTATTAGACAAGTCTTTTTCGAGCAATGTTAACGATGGATCATCTGCAGGAAACGGTGGGAATTCTGGTAGAGCTGTAGATACGGTTTATATTGTTATAACTCCTTCTGATCCCAACTATAAAAAATTCTTCAAGAATTAACTTTTAAGCATACTGATCAAATACAAAGGCATCCAAACGATGCCTTTTTTGTTTTAACAATCCAACATATGCCTTTCCTCCATCAAAACCCAATCACCGTCCGACCCTGTTCTCCCCCATTATTTTCATGTTCAATATTGAAAATATCGCTTAATGTCATGGGGGCTTCAGCAACATAAGAATGACCTAATTCGGAAAGTAATTGATTGGTTTTGTCTATTGCAAGCGGTTCAAACGAATACCGGAAGGCTAATCTCCCTTTGCGAAGCATGGCTTCATCTATTTTTCCTAATTCGCAATTAAAGGTGCAAATGATTTTAAGTTTCAAGGCATCTCCCAATAAACCATCTCCTAAATTCAACAGATTGGAAAGCCCTGTATCGTTCGTTTGTTGAATGCGTGACCTAAGCAATTCTTCACAATCCTCCAAAATAACTATACTCTCTGGATGCGAACTAATGAATGATATGAACTCAGGGTCCATTAAATGCGAAAATAAATTATTTGGAATGTAAATAAAGCGTCGATTCACATGTGAAATTAAATGGCGAATATAGGAGGTTTTACCGGTGCCCGGATTGCCATGAAATAACACCACCCCATTCGAATTTTTTTCTTCCAGAAATGACGCTAAGGGGTCATGAATTTCAATGAGGTCATCGTTATAATGGTCCTCCAAGCTAACCCCTCTTTTCTTAATTTTAAATTCTACCAATTCAAATTCGTGATATGCGTTACGTTTAATCATGAAAAATTCTAAGCGTTCATGTTGCTTATCCTCTGCAGCAATTATGGCCTGCCACAAGGCTTCAATTTCTAGGGCACTTACCTGGTCGTTGTGATACATGATTATCATACGAGACGACATCTCCATAACCCACCCCGCTTTCAATACAGCCAATAGTTGCATGTTTACAAAATGTGTTACAAACTCAACATCTGAATCTAATCTCGAATGTTCTATAAATTCAATAGATTGTTCTTGAAAATGTGCCTTAAGCACTGTTTTCAAGGCCTCTGTCCCAATGGTAGACTTAAAGGCTTTAATGCTTGGTAATTGTCCGTTTAAAAAGGTGAAGTATTTTAATCCAATGGATGCATGCGGTTCAATGATTCGGTAAAGTTGGTCATGTTTCATGAAATAAAAGTAGCAACAATAGCCCTACCATTACCCAGAAATTTATGAACATTTAGGCTTATATTTTAGAGTGATTATAGTTTATTTACACAAACATAAAAGCCTCTGTTTTTTTTTCATGATGTAAAGTTTTTTTAACTGGTTATCACCCACAAGGAAAAGCAAATACACTCATTTAGTCTTCAAAATTTATTACTACCTTTGATTAAATTTTAAATACATTATTATGAAAAAAGGATTGTTAGTGCTTCTTTTGGCAATTATTGCTGTTGTCTCTTCTTGTTCCAAGGATGCAAAAATTAATCGTCGACTTGACGGCGAATGGAAGGTAGTCACCATCGGTGGCGTAGCGCCAGAAGTAAGTGAAAGTTATTCGTTTAAATTCACGAAAGTAGACAAGTTAACCGGTACCGGTACGTTTACGTATACGTTTTTAACGGAGTCATTTACCGAACCGTTAACATATACGGTATTAGATGAGAAAATTACGGTAATTATTGACGGTGAAGTTGAAATCTTTACTGTTACTACTTACGAAAAAGACCGAATGGAGATGATTGATACAGACGGAGATATTTGGGTGCTTGATCCAAAATAATCTGACCTCATTATATATTAGAAAAACCGTGAGAAATCCTCACGGTTTTTTTTGTTTCCAATAGTTGTAAAGTTCGTAGGTCACGGAAATGAACCTACAATTCGATGTACTTCAAAAACTCCGTTTTACGTGCTTCCTCGTTAAATTGTCCAGAAAAATGAGAAGTAACGGTGCTGCTGTTTACATCCTTAACCCCACGAGAAGAAACACACAAATGCGTTGCATCGATTACTACCGCTACATCATCCGTTTCAAGGGCTTTTCTCAAGGCTTCAGCAATTTGTACCGTCAACCGTTCTTGAACCTGCGGACGTTTCGCGAAATGCTGCACGATGCGGTTGATCTTGGACAGACCAATCACTTTTCCAGAGGAAATATACGCCACATGGGCCTTGCCTATGATGGGCACAAAATGATGCTCACAATTAGAGTAAAACAGAATGTTTTTCTCTACCAACATCTGTTGGTATTTATACTTGTTTTCAAATAACTTAATGTCTGGGAAATTCGCTGGATTCAGGCCGCTAAAAATTTCCTTAACATACATTTTCGCTACGCGACGTGGTGTACCTTGCAAACTGTCGTCCGTGCGATCTAACCCAAGAATATCCATGATTTGTCCAAAGTGCAGGGCAATTTGATCTATTTTTTCCTCATCACTTAATTCAAACGCGTCCGCTCTTAACGGTGTATCTACGGAGGTGCTCACGTGCTCATCACCCATTTCATCAATGGTGATGTCAATAGTTGGTGACGCCTCATGAAATCTATTTTGTTTCATCTTTTGTTTTATTTGTTAAACAAGATTGCTGCAGAAAAGTTCTTGACGCAAACAAAAAGGAGGTTTTTACCTTGATTTCGAACCAAAGGACGTACCTTTGCCAAAAAATTAACCCCATGAAAAAATTAGTCTTGGTCTTCGCAACATTTTTGGTTGGAATAAGCTTTTCCCAATCCGTTAAAGGAGAAGAAATCACTTTTACTTACATTAAATTACCTTCAAATCCAGTTACCCCGAAACCTACAAATTACTTATCGTATGTGACGGCATCCTACGAGGCTGAAAACCAAAAATTACTCGCTCAATACGAAGCAGATAAAGCGCTCGCTGAAGCGGATTATCAACGTGAAATGGCTGAATTACCGAACAAGCAAAAAGCCGCAGACGAGAAATATGAGCGAGAAATGAAGGCATGGAATGAAAAATCTACTGCCTCTAAAATCATCGAAAGCAAAGTATTGAACGAAAATAATCGTCCGGTGAAAGATTACGTTCCACAGCCGTACCGCAGAACGGTAAGTGCTCCAAATATTAAAACAGCGTATGACTATAATTCGTTAGCTTCTACCTATTTGCACATTGACGGCTTTGAAAAAGGAAGCAATAATGCCATGATTTATACGGTTACCTTACAAGGGTTTGAATCGACGGCACCAAGGGTGGTTTCAGAAGTAAAAAAGGAGGTATCTCGTGTAAACAATGTAAGCACTACATCGGATGTTACCTATTACCATTTAGAGTTCACGTACCGTCATCCCATGAGTTTCCGCGTCACGAACGCATCCAATGTAGAAATTTATGCAGCATCTCCTGCGGAATTCACGGAGTTCAAAACCTACAAAGGTCCAGCAACGAAAACCAGTCCGTCTACAGATATTTCGGCCATGCTTAAAACCATGGAAGACAAAATTCTGCAAGACAACCTAACGGCAATTAATCATTTGGTAAACGACCGCATTGGGTTTGAGAAAACGGACCGCAAGACAGAGATTTACTGGGTGAAATCAAAAAATGAATCCCACGATGACATCAAGACCGCGTACAACAATGCGCTCCTTGGATTCAAGTTATTTGGAACAAGCGAAGAGCAAGGATTGGTAAAACTTAATGAAGCGGTGAGCAGTTGGAAAAATGCCTTGCTAGAATCAAACATTGATGATAAAAAGGCCCGTATCGATAAAGACGTAACGATTGCCCTTTACTACAATTTATTGGAGGCCTATTTCATTACCAGAAATACCACAGAGGCTGATACCATCCTTCAAACCATGACCTTGATGGATTTATCCAATCGCGACAAGAAAGACCTTGAAAAGTATAACGAACTTTACCTTAACCTGAAGTTAAGAAAAGCGGCAAACGGACTTTAATTACTGCGTAATAAATTGCAGCATTCGATTGATATAATTGGTATACCCCATGGCTGTGGGCGTGGTTTCATGTCCACCGCCGGGTACCAATTCTTTCTCTTTCGCTCCTGATTTATTATCATAAACCAATTGCCCGTGATGCGCTACCGTTAAAAAGGAATCATCCAACCCATGTATCCACAATAGGGGCACGTTTACTTTTTTAATTTCGGTGGCATTGTCAATCTTTAGGTCCACCAAAAAACTGCCCGGCATACTCAACAAACCGCCGTCTTGAATTAAAATTTCTGCCGAAGCAAAGGGAGCTTCTAATATGATCTTACCTGGATTCATAGAAAAGCGGCTTGGATTTCCCGCGACCTCACATACAGCTGCACTTCCAAGTGAAAACCCCATCATCACCAAGCGATCGTTCGTTAATCCCTGACTTTTAAGCCAAGTTAATGCCAATTCCGTGGACGCATACATGTTAACTTCCGTAGGCTTTCCTTCACTCATTCCGAAACCTGGATAATCAAACATCAAGACACCAAATCTTCCGAGTTGACCCAGGTGGGCATAAAGTTTCTGACGTGGCCAATAGAAATCCATATGGTCTTTATTTCCATGACAATACAGCAGCACTGTGTCTATCGCAATACGTGACATGTCGCCTACATAAATCGCATGTACTTGGGTAGATTTACCTGCTTCTTGTAAGGTCCATTCAAGGTGATGAATCATTGAATCGGGCACAGCGAATTCATCCCCTACAGTAATCGAAAGCTCACCCGAATAATTATCCAGTTGATACGAGGTTAGCGCCGACTGGTTGAATAAGAACGAATCCAAGCGTTTTCTGCAGGCGCTAAGCGAAACAAGTACAAGCACCGCAAGTACGAAAATATATTTCATCTTATTTTAGTTTATAGTAAATGGAAAAATAAGCTCCCAAGGCCCCCTTATTCCCGAAAGCGCTCGGATAATTCACCACAATGTCTTCATTCGAATAAATGGGCGCTAGGAATTTCGCCTCGAACTGATAGACCCAGTTATTTTTCTGCCACAAGTGCCCGATTTGAATGCTGGGAATCCAAACCTGTTCATTGGTCCTGCCTTGTGATTCGGTTAAATACGGATCAAACCAGTTACTTAAGCCCGCATAAACACTTCTGATTTTTTGAAATCCTTTACCATTCTTGGCTTTGGTTCGCCATTCCGCATAATCCCAATAATAATTCGCATCCAATTGGGGCCAAAACCGATTCGCACCGGTATAAAAATCCACCGCTACATTCAATGTCGGCTGAAGGGTAATCCCCATATTTTTTCGCGACCAGCATCGATAGGCCGCGCCAACATCCACTTGTCCAACACCAAAAAGCAAAGAAGTCGTGTGTAGGTTTCCAAAAAGTGTCAGTTGATCTTTCAACCCGTAGCCATACCCTACCGTAGTTAAGGGCATAGGAATCACACCAATTCCAGGCACTTTTGCGATAGGTCCCCCTAAATTTACTTGCAGTGCGTGTTGGCCTTTATCCAAGGGCTTCACATAGCGCGCTGGCGCACAGGAATACAGAATGATGAGAAAAAAACTAAGGGCTAATACCGACTTGATCATTGATTTCATAGAAGCCAAAAATAACGGAATTTTTTAATTGGATTGGATTTACCTAATTTTGCAATAATGTCTGAAAAAACAAATACTTCTGTCAAGAAATCTGGTTGGAGAAAATGGCTTAAATACACCTACCTAACCGCATTACATATTCTTGCCGGTATTGCAGCGTTTTTAATCTTGACTGCCTTAGCGGTGAAGTTCAAGTGGACGAATGATGCGGGAGATGTGGATATCAACAACCGCTATTACGAGGACATCGCGAGTCAATACGGCAATGAATCGAAAAAAGACAGTGCCACGCTTGCAAGAGATGAATACATCATGTTTCAACGGTTGGGTGTTCTGTCACGCTTTTACCCGCACAATGCGAAAGTGATATCTGAAGCGTATCAGCACGATAAGAACGTGTACACCGCGTTGCGTATGTTGGATGCTGTAAATATCCTCTTGCGAGATAACAAAGATTTCATTCGCGCCATGAAGGAGGTAAACGAAAAGGCCACCTTTAACACCGGCTCTGTTTATGCGTGGTCAAACTACACCGTTTGGAAGCAGTTTTGCAATACCATTATAAAAGATAAACACGCCATTGACTCTGTATCTCGACTTACGGGTGTGGAATCACGAATTATTGTCATGTGTGTTGTGGGTGAACAGCTCCGCATGTTTAATTCAGGAAGGGAGAAATTCAAGCAATACGTTTACCCCTACTCGCGACTGATATTGCCGTCGAACCGTGGATATGGGGTTTCTGGTATCTTAGAGCATACTGCCCTGCGCATTGAAAGCACCTTATTTAACGAAAAGGATCCATTTTATCCTGGCGATTATTTCCAACAAACCATTAATGTCAGAGATTCATTTCCTGAAGTAATAAACGACACAATCTCGGCGCATAAGCACAAAACCATTCAACGCCTAATAAAAGGAGGGGACCACTATTACTCCTATTTGTATACAGCCTATTTAATGCGACAATTTCAGGCGCATTGGGAGCGTAACGGCTTTGACTTATCAAACCGTCCAGAAATCCTTGGAACCTTATTCAACCTCGGATATCAAAAAAGTAAACCGAAAAAAAATCCAGAGGTTGGTGGATCAACGTTTAAGATTGGGGAGAAAGATTATACTTTTGGGGGACTCTGTTTTGAGTTTTATTACAGCGGAGAAATGCAAGATGCCTTTCCCATTACGGGTCGAGGATTCATACCGGTTAAGGAACTTGAGAAAAACAACAAAACCTGGATTGAAGCGATTAAAAAACGCATTGAAGAAGAGGAAGAAGCGCGGCTGGAAGCAGAAGAAGCCGCTGCCGCTGAAATACAATAGCGGGCAATTAGCTCAGTTGGTTTAGAGCACTACCTCGACAAGGTAGGGGTCACTGGTTCGAGCCCAGTATTGCCCACTCTATGGGAAAGCACACCAAAATCGGTGTGCTTTCTTTTTTTTCTACCTCTGGAACGCTTGACATTACTGAAGATTAGCTCCACGGCAGGGTTCAGTTCAACGGTTCGAACTGAATTTTTTTCGTAAACCATCTTATTGGGAAATATCGAACCAATCAACTTTCTTTTAATCTCTACATCGCCCTGCTCATAAAGGTTTACAAGGTTGGAAAGGGTTCGAATCATATGGTCCAGTTTTTTATCAAGGTCGACAATTTCACGGTGTGATTTGTGATGCTCCACATTCAATCGCTGAAGGGTCTCATCTATTTCTTTCTTCATTATTTTGTAGTCCTCCGCTGTGATATCGCCATCAAGCATAAGAGCCCTCGCATTTTTAGATCTTTGGTCGAGGCGGTCAATTTCTCTTTTAATGGCATCTATCTCGGCTTTGTTAGAGCGGTTTTGATCTGCATACTTTTTCTTCAAAATTTCAGAAAGTAACATCATTGGTCCCTCCTCGAATTCAAAAGATTTTAGCAACTTTTCAAATGCATGATTGATATCCTCAGCTTTGTGTCTTTCAGGACAACCGTGCATACAGTGATAATAACTGTAGTATCCGTTTCTTCCTTTGGATGTTGATGCAGTGAGGCTTTTCCCGCATTGTGGACACTCTAAAAAACCGCGAAGTGGAAACTCAGCTCTTATCGTTTTGAATTGAGGTGGGACTTTTCTTTTCCTGCCTTCGATAACATCCTGACAAGCGTAAAAAACAGTTTCATTAATGAGTCCTTCATGAATTCCATCTACCCAAAGGTCAGGTTCGTTTTTATATGCAGGAACTAGTATTTTTCCGATGTATGCTTTGTTGCGAAGCAAATTCCAAAAGCCATTTTTACTGGTCTTCAATCCTAGTTTGGTGTACTTTTTTCTGAGTTCTTCAGTACTATACAATCCTGTTGAGAAATCCTGGAATGCTTTTTTTACCAACTCCTCCTGAAGCCCACCTTCGGGAACAATTACAGGTTTATTGAACTGATCTCTTGCGTTTCTATATCCCAAGGGTCGTGACCCCATCCAGCGGCCTTCTTTTCTTGCACGGCGAATACCGTGGAATATGTTTAGTGCTCTTCTGTCATTGTCAACTTCAGGTGTAGTGAGGTAAATTGCTAATAGGACCTTTTGTTCTGGAATTTCGAGATTCAAAGGTTGTTCCATTGCTCTAGCCTCTACTCCTAACTTATTCAGCTTGGAGAGTTCTGCATAGGCTTCAGGGGCATTTCGAGAGAACCGATCCCATTTTAGAAAATAGATATAGTCGACTTTTCCTTTGTTTAATTTGAGATAAGCCATGATCTTTTTCCATTCAGGTCTATTGAATGATTTCCCGCTCTCGTCGTCATGATATAGCCCTACAACATTTATATCCTGATGCTCGCAGTAGCGGATTAGCTTATCCTTTTGATCTGCTGGACTATACCCATTATTCTGTTCATCAGTCGAAACTCTGGTGTATAGGATTGCATTCTTTTTCATGACAGTTGTTTTTTCTTCATTTCTAGCATTAAATCGGCAATTTGTTCCAGCCATTCCTTTATCAGACGGATTTCTTCGTCAGTTTTTCCAGTTGCAAATTTTCCGAGTAATTTTCTACATTTTTGAATTGTTAACATTAATAAAATTAAACTAACCGTGAGCCCTTTCATGGGGTCGTGGTTGCTTTTTAACATTGAGCCGCTTCACAGGTCTATAATCGTTGTGTATTTTTTAGATACAAGTGCTTTTCATTCCGATATTTGATGGTAATCTCCTCGTACTCTTTCAAACCTAAAATCCTACGTACTTGTTTCGCCTTATCATCCTTCAAGTCAGTTTCAATGATCCCTTCAATTACTATTGTTTCGTCTGCATTTATTTTTATCAGAATAGATTGAAAATCTTTGCTTCGGATGGCTTCGAGAACTTTAGTTTCTTTCGGATTTATAAATCCCCAGTGAATTAGGTTCGGTAGATTGTCTTCCCCCTCCATGAATTCGCTAATCAAAGTATCAATCGGAATTACTACCGACGGTTGTTTTAACAAGTCTTCGGTTAAATTCGGCAGCTGTTCGTGACTCTCAGAGTAAACAATGAAATCGTGAATATAATCGTCTTCGACCTTTTTAAACACAATTACCATATCAAGCCCACAAAACAGCGTCTCATGAATTATGGAGCCAAAAATTGAAATCAGATGCAATTCTCCTTCTGCAATTATGTCCTCCCTGTGCGTGTCTAGAAACGCAAGAAATTGTTTTATTTTTTGAATTTCTTCCTCAGATGTTCCCAAAAAATCACGATGGTACTGATAGAACTCTTCACTTTCTTTTTGAATATCCGCAATGCAATCTACGAAAAGTTCATTCTTGAGATTCCGAATGGCTTCAATAGGTACTCCAAAATCCCTTGCAGCCTGTACAATCTTCACCCAGATAAAATCATAAATATTCAACCTTACCCAAGATCGTTTTTCATCTTCACTTTCTGACTTCCAGTCAATGATTCCCTCTTCTTTCCAGTGGTAGAAATTTCGCTTCTTGACTCCACTCAATTTCAAGGACGCTTTGCGCTCAAATACGGCCCATTCCGTATTTACCGAATCACTTTTGAAACAGCGTTAATTGTTAAACCTCAAATATCTAAATCATGTTAAATTTCAACGACATCAACAAACTTTTTGGAAAACCGCTTAGCCATCTCCCTAGACCTAGGACGCCTTATCATTTCAAGTTATGGCATGCTGCCGTTATCGGCGTTTTCGGTTATTTTGCCTACAAAGGGATCGTGTACTCGATTCAAGAGAAATCAATTCGGATAAAACGGAAAGGGGATTAAGCACATCCAAATTTAACAATCGATACTATTTTCGTTAAGTCTTTTGGACATATCGATTTCATAGTGTTTTAATTTTATTTTCCTGCTCGTGTGTCTCTTTTAAGAGATGACGGATAGGTTGGTTTTATTGGGTAGTTTAAGCTGCTCATTTCAATTAAAATAGTTTTTTGATGTAAATTTGTAAAAGCCAATAAATATTAAATCAATATCAATAGTATATTAGTTGGTTTGAAAATGGAATCAATAATTAGTTATAACGCATCAAATCCGTTGTTGATTGATAAAATTTCGTCAATCGTTTTTTGGCGCAGGTCTGCTGATTATACTGATTCATCTGTGTTTTTGCCAAATAATACTTGCGGTTTTGGATTTACGTTGTATGGTAATTTATTAGTGAAAAACGATTCGGATTTTCAAGTAATGCCAAAATTTGCAACCAGAAACACCCTGAGCAAACCAAGTGAAATTAAGACATCAGGGGATTTTTTGAATATTTCAGTCCGGTTAACAATTCCGAATGGATTAAGTTTATTTACTAAAATACCAATGAATGTTGTTTTCGAAGACCAGGCTATGTCTTTGAGCGATATCTTCTCTAAACAAGAAATTGATGATCTTGTAGATTGGCTTTTTCATGCCAAGACTGATATCGATAAAATTCAGATTCTAGAGCTGTTTTTGGTTTCTAAACTAACTGTTTGTCAGCCAGCTTTGTTTACAGCACTCATTGCTAAAATTCATGATGTAAAAGGTTGTTGTAGCATAGCACAATTAGCATCACTGTATTCTACAACCGAACGCACTATTCATCGTTTGTTTAACAAATTCATTGGTGTGAGTCCATTAAGTTACATTCACCTAATAAGATTTAGAACATTGCTTAATTCTTCTTCAAATCCAAATTCTGACTTAATGAATAATTGGGTAGACCTTGGATATTATGATCAGTCACATTTTATAAAACACTTCAAAGCCTTTAGCACTAAAACCCCTGCTCAATTTTTCGGAAAAAATCCTTCAGAAAATGTGTCCGATTTTTACAATCTTTGATCTTTTTAAGAGCATACCTTTGCATTACAGCAAAATTTATTGATTATGTTTTTAACCATTCAATTGCATGAAAAATTTTGCTGTCATTAGTAAAATTATCAATTGATAAAAAAGCATGAGAAACATTATTTTAAAAATCAACTTTAGCATAGCATTTGCATTTTGTTTGTTCAATTCATTTGCGCAAGTATTTCAAAATACATCATCTTTTACTGACGCTCGACATGGCCATTGTACCGAGCAATCCATAGATGATAAAGTCCTTATTTTTGGAGGAATCGTTGCAAATGGATCTAACATCAATAGTGTTTATGAATATGACCCAACAATAAATTTATGGTCTTCAAAAGCCAGTATTCCAAATGCTTCAGGTTTAGGCAATAGTTCATGTGTTAAGTTAAACAATGGTAAAATCCTCCTATTCGGTGGTTCTCAAAATGGTTCAACTTCTCAGTCTAATAAAGTGTATCAATACGATATTGCTACTAACTCATGGATTATACTTTCTGATTTACCAAACGCTTTGGGTAGAGAGCAAATGCAAGCTACTTTGATGAATGATACTATCATACTATTAACCGGTGGAATTTCTACCATATCATCAGCTTTAGAATATCCAACAACAAATTACCTATACAATACGAATACCAATACATTTTCAATTGCCGGTAATTTGCCTTTCGGTTTAATTAACCAGACATCTACTTTACTTTCGAATGGAGAAGTATTAATTACGGGAGGTTTTGATGGAAACCAAGCTAGAAGTGAAGTGTATGTTTTTAACTTGCAAAATGGTTGGAGAACATTATCCTCTTCGTTAAGCGTTCCTGTAAGTTCACATCGCGCATTATTGGTAAATGGAAAGGTTTATATTTATGGCGGGTTCAATATCCCATTATTTGAATTTTCAGATAAATTAGATGTCTACGATCCAGCACAAGACGCTGTAAGTCCATTAACTACAGGACCACTTGCTAGCTCACAATTTGCAATGGTATCATTCAACTCAACTATTTTGATTGCAGGTGGAAGCAGAATTTTACCTAATTCATCATTTGGTGTAACAAATGAAGCTTATTTGTACAACATTAATAATAACACATTTACAACGGTCGTTAACATGCCATCGACAAGAGGAGGAATGGGGATTTCTGAATTGGGTAACACAGGGAAATTTATTTTTAGTGGTGGTCATGTGAGCTTATCTGAACCATATGATGATGCCATTATTTATGATGCAGCACTTCTCTCTGGGATAGAGGAAAACAATATATTGAATTCATTTGATGTCTATCCAAATCCTTGTCAAAACGAATTAAATTTAAGAATCAACTCTTCTGAATTTTTAAGTAAATATGAAGTGTTTAATTCGCTTGGGCAGATGATACAATCAGGTATGTTAGAGTTTAGCCATTCAACCATAAACACTAGTGATTTCCCTCAAGGATGTTACATGATTTCAATCCATGGAATCGCGCATCAACGTTTTCAAGTAATTCGATAAAGTTTATATAGACAAGCTGTCCGATTTTTACAATCTTTCATTTTTTTTCGAACATATCTTTGCACTAAATAATGTTAACTATTTAGTAAAAATGAAGTGTTTTATTTTATTATTCTTTATTAGCACTGCTAATCTATTTTTCGGTCAGTCATTACATCGCAAAGCTCTTTTTGGTGCTCGAATTGAATACGTTACTGAAAATGGTAATTCCGGCTGTAAGGTCGTGCAAGTTGTTCGAGGAACGAGTGTTGAACTGAAGCTTCAAGAAAATGATCTTATTACAAACATTGGTAATCAAAGTTTTAGCTCTTCAGATGAATTTATCACACAATTCTTAACCTACGAACCGGGCAAAGAAATTCAGCTTTCAGTGCTTCGTGGAAAAAAGAAACTCACGCTCAAAGCAAAAGTCGTTGCTCGTCCATACGAAACAGATGATAATGCTACTGTCATTTACGATGACGCGAATTACAAAGGTGGACAATTACGCGTGATCATCAACAAACCTTTCAGGGAGAATAAAATGCCTGCGATGCTCTTCATTCCTGGATATACCTGCAGTAGCATTGATGAATTGACCAACGACCATCCCTACAAACGAATAGTGGATGCCTATGTTGATGCCGGTTACGTGACACTTCGCATCGAAAAAAGTGGTTTGGGAGATAGCAAAAATACGCCACCTTGTGAGTCCTGCGATTTATTGGATGAAATTGAAAATTTTGAAGTCGGGTTAAAAAAATTGAAGTCCCTACCCTACGTCGATACCAACCAAATCATCATCGTTGGACATTCCATGGGTGGAATTATTGCGCCTGCCATTAGCGCTCAACACAATGTTGCTGGGGTTGTGGTGTATGGAACAACCGCAAAATCTTGGTTTGAATACCAGATTGAAATGTACCGCGTTCAAAATGCGTTGGCTGGTATGAATCCAATCGAAGTAGAGCAATCTGTAGTCGAGCAATACGATTTGAATTACCGATACTTTGTTAAAAAAGAAAAACTAGAAGACCTTGCAAAAGACCCTAAAGCAGATAGTGTTTTGAGAACAAGTTGGGAATACGATGGTAACGGAAAGATTTACTCCCGAAACGCTGAATATTGGCGTCAAATTCAAGACTATCCACACCTCGAAAACTGGAAAAATACTAAGGCAAAAGTATTGGTTCAATTTGGCGAATCTGATTTTCAAGCCTTTTCCAAAGCTGACCACCAGCAAATTGTGAATACGGTCAATTATTTCAATCCAGGGAATGCAACGTTGATGACTTATCCTTCAACGGATCATTTCTTTGCTAAATCGGGCACGTCGCAAGAAGCCTATAATAAATTCGCCAACGGTCAAATACAACAGCTATTCGATGAATACAACCATGAGGTTGGTTTATCAGCGGTGAAATGGAGCAATGAAATTCTATCCAAAAAGGACGAGGTTAAACTTACTGAAAAAGGATGGAAAAAATTGAATACGGAGCGCTATCCGGGGAAACAAGATGACATCACGTTCATCAATGAAAATGAAGGTTGGTATGTCAACGGTTACGGAAGCATTTACCACACAAAAAATAGCGGTGAAACGTGGGAAAAACAATTGGAAAAGAAAGGGACTTTTTTCCGCTGCATTGCCTTTGTGGATAGTTTAAGAGGTTTTGCAGGAACAGTCGGTACAGACTATTTTCCAAACGTAACGGATACTATTCCGCTTTATGGAACTACAGATGGCGGTAAAACGTGGAATCCTGTTTCGTATTCAGGACCTTATGTGAAAGGATTGTGTGCGATGGATATCGTGAGAGAGCAATACATCAATCACGGAAAAATAGATTACAAAATTCATATTTACGGAGTTGGACGCGTTGGAAGTCCGGCAAATATGATGGTCTCACACGATGGCGGTTTGACTTGGACATCGAATAGCATGAATAGCGACTGTAAAATGTTGTTTGACATTAAAATGTTTGATAAAAACAACGGGATCGTTTGCGC
>Ga0315907_10004273_pt1 | contig 16135 bp, 15 predicted proteins | sample LakEriMetagenome_3_FD_203525 | JGI IMG/M metagenome (GOLD analysis project Ga0315907, IMG submission 203525) | Freshwater fungal communities from buoy surface, Lake Erie, Ohio, United States - Buoy 12 MA123 | ecosystem: Environmental > Aquatic > Freshwater > Lake > Lake biofilm | place: USA... | reverse complement strand
GATAGTGTTTTTATCCCACGCCAAGAACCTTTTGTAGAAGTTAAAGGCGAAGTGTTTAACCCACAAATATTAAGCTACCACTCTACTAGTTTTAGAGACTATATTTCTATGGCAGGTGGAATAAACGATAAGGGTAATTTAAAAAAGGCTTATGTAGAATACCCAAGCGGTATTAGTAAAAAAATAAATCACTTCTTATTTTTTAGAAGCTATCCAAAAATAGTTCCAGGCAGTAAAATAATTGTTCCTACAAAAACAGATACGGGTAAAAAAGGGCTTTCTATTATTGAGCTAAGTGCAATTACCGGATCTTTATCTGCGATCATTAGTTTAATTAGTGTACTGCGTTAATTTATTTATATGGCATTATCAGATAAACAAGAAGAACCTAGTTATTTTATATCCGATTTAATGGAGAGCATTAAAAAGCGTATTGCTTTTTTGATGGCGCACTGGGGTATCCTGCTTATTATGGGAACCTTTGGCGGATTATTAGGCCTAGGTTATGCTTTTATCAAAAAAGATACATATACAGCAGCTACTACATTTGTGGTGGAGGATAATAAAAGCAGTGGCGGTGGTATTGCCTCTGCCCTTGCGGGACAGTTTGGATTAGACCTTGGTGGACTTTCTGGTGGGTCAGGCGTTTTACAAGGCGATAATGTATTAGAGCTTTTAAAAAGCAAAAGCTTACTTAAAAAAGCATTACTTACTAGTTACGATAGTGTAGGTGCGCTTACTCTTGCCGATGCGTACGCGAGTGCATATGGATTTACTAGTAAATGGGCAAGTAGTGATAAAGTAGGCCGCACCATAAATTTTAGTAGTAAAAAAGGCGTGTTTACCAGACTAGAGGATAGTCTACTGCACGTTATTTTAAAACGCATTACCGAAAAAGAATTATCTATTTCTAAGCCAGATAAAAAACTCAGTTTGTTTTCGTTACAAATTACTACACGGGACGAACAGTTGAGTCAATTACTTTGCCAGCGCCTTCTTGCTGTTACCAGTAGTTTTTATATTGATACCAAAACAAAAAGAGTAAGAGGGAATGTAGAAAGACTGCAACAAAGGGTAGATAGCATAAAAGCTGTTTTAAATAATAAAACCTATACTGCTATTAGCGCTAATAGAGAATTACTAGATGCCAACCCCGCTTTTACACAAGGTGGTGAAATGCAGGTAGAAGTTACAGGTAGGGATAAAATGGTGCAGGCTGCTATATTTGGTGAACTCACTAAAAATTTAGAGGCGAGTAAAACAGCACTCTTACAAGAAACACCAACCATACAAATTGTAGACAACCCCGAAATGCCCCTTAAAAAAAATGAAGTAAGTTGGTTATTAGCATTACTTGCTGGAGCGTTTATTGGAAAGTTTATGACCGCGCTTTATTTATTTGTTACAGGCGGTAAGCAATAGAGAGTGTGGCGCTAAAATTAAAGCGGTCGTATCCGTTTTTAAAATACCCTAGCCCTTCTAGTATGTACCACTGATAATTGAGTGACCGAATAAAAGCAGCTCTACCAGATACCATTAATTTTTTATAGGCATAGTTACCTACAAATGTGGTAGAAACGTCTACCCAGTGCCGTGTAGGATCACGCGTAACAATAAAAGCGTTGTAATAAAAATCGTTATTGTGCACGAGGCGCTCAAACTCTACGCCAATTTTAGTAAAACCGTTTACATAACTAATAGACCCTAGTTGACTATTGCTACCAGGGCCAATATGTGCGCCGAGTATTTGACCATCATTTGTAAAACCATGCGGCACGGCTTTACTGGTGTACCAACTGTTGCCCTCAAAAGTTAAAGGTGTAGTAGGTAGTTGAAGTTGTGTAAGCTCTGCGGCTATCTCAATAAATTTTTGTTTGTGGTTAATGGGTACTAGTTTTCTAAAGCCCGCTACAAAAGCGCGCGGATAATTATTTTCTGTTACTATATTTAGAGGTGTTGGGGCTTTGTCGTTGCGGCCAAACTCTATGTATACTTCGGCCCGGTCTTTAGGCATTACATACCTAGCATATAACGAGCCCATGGTAGTGCTGCTTCCATTATTATACCCATACCCTACCGTTGTAGCTCCTACAAATAAACCAGGCGCAAATGCGGGGTTAAAGCTTACTGTGGCAGCACGTATATAACGGTTTTGCTCTGGTTTAGGTTTGTACAATAATACTCCCTGGTCATATCTGTAATGATCGGGCGGTAAAATGTTTGAATTTTGTAGGGTACCTGATATTACCTGAAACTCTATGTTACCTAGTTTAGTTTGTATGGGTGCATTGGAACTTAAAGCAGCGTGTAAAAAACCTGCGGCGTTGTTACTTAATATAAGTGCGTTGTAACGGCCGGGGCCCCACCAGCGGTTTTCGGTACCATAGCTAAGGGTTAATTTTTTATACGAATATTTAATAGCCGATTGGCCAGGAAGCAATTTTTTGTATTTGTTAAATCCAAAATTTTCTGGATTATCGATGGTATTTAACCAGCGGTAATAGGTTTTCCAAAACACGGGGTAATGCTCGGTAGGGAAAGTTTCAAACTCCTTATTTTGTGCGGTTATGTAACTAGGCTTTGCAAGTATTTCAAGCGCGCCCGCTTTTATATAAACACCACCACTAAATACCCACTGCATACCCGCAGAGGGTATCATGCCGCCATCGTTAAATCCATGTGACAAATCACTATTAAACTGTGCAGTGCGTGATACCGGTAACAAACTAATATTTAAAAAATTAGATTTAGATTTTGCAATAACCAGCGGCTTGTTATTTAAAAGGCTATCTAGGTGTGTTAGGTTTTGCGCAAAACTATTTATGAGTAGGCTGTTGTTTCGGTTTAATGATCCTGTTAGTTGTGATCTTCTAATATAATCCGATACCCCATCTGATAGCATCGATTCTTGCTGTGCTACAAGCAAATTAACGCTCATACAAAAACTAATAAAAAGCAGGGCCTTTTTCATCTATTAGTTTTTTAAATTGGATATAGGATACGTAATAGCGAGCTTTGCATGAAAATTGGAGATGTTATTTTTGTTCTCCCACATATAATTTTTGCTCGCAATAAATACCAGTTGCGCGGCTAGGGTAAAATTATGCAGGGTATACTGTGGTGTAATACCATAGGCCATATCGGTCCAAAAAATAGAACGGTTTTCAGGATCTCTATTTGTTTTTTCTATAAATACGCCAACCCTATTGTTACCATTAACCCAGGTACCCATAACAATTTGTTTGTTGGCACCAAAGCCGGAGCCCACGCCCATAATTTGGCTGTAGTTGGTGTGGCCCTGCATTACTCCTCCATGCACGTACCAGTTACCAGCACTACGTAGTATTGCATCTGGTGACTGACTCATTTGCGTAAACTCGATACCTAGGTTTAGGTATCTATTTTTATTAAGGATTACTATTTTTTTTAACCCTACAATATGCGCCACCGAGTGTGTGGGCGCCATTAGGTAATCGCGGGTACGCTCGCCATAATCGTTTTTACCATATTCGACGTATAGTTCCGATTTTGATTTTGGAAAAACAATGCGCACAAAAAAACTAGCTACCTGATCCGTATTTAAAGTGTCGTCACCCCAATCATTTTTTTTCTGGAAAGTTTTGGTAACAATGGGTAGGTATTTACTTGAAAAATTACCTGCGCCGTTAACAACATCTGGGCCATATCGTTGTAACGACCTAATTAGCCCCACATACACACCCGGGAGCCATTTGGGGTTGTAACTTAATATGTATGCATTTATATAGCGCCAGCTGTTGCGCAAATAAGGGCTGGCTTTTAAATGAAAATTCTCGTAAGGGAGTGTGCTATCAGACTCTAGCCTACCACCCATTAACTCAAATTCAAAATTACCAATGGGTGTTTTTGCAGGCCTATGGGTTTTAATAAAAATATTGGCAAAACCAGGCGCATTATTAGACATAATAAGTGCGTTTGTTACACCTGGCCCCCACCATTTGTTAGCGGTAGAAAAACCCACACTAAATGAGCTAGCACTTACACTAAGGGTAGACTGCCCCCCATATAATTTGGTATAGTGCTTACCACTACTATAACCATAACTACCATTTATTGGGTAAGTAGGGTTAGCAGCATAAATAAGTTCTGGTTGCAATTGAAGTTTTACGGGACCCGCTTTAATATTGGCGCCAAAAGTTAATTGGTTTTGTAACCCAATAGCAGGAATAAAAGACGCATCGTTGTAACCGTATGGGTGATGGCTATTAAACTGTGTGGTGAGCGTTACAGGCAGTATAGCTGTTTTAGACGTTTTAAAACCACCATGCTGGATAACCATTGCACTAGTTGAATCGTCCCCTTTTTGCAAATGATTTTCGCGCGCTGTTGCAAACTGATTGTGTATGATAAAAGAAGGCTGCGCCGCAACACTATTAGACATGAACCCTAGCGCTAATAAAACCAATATTTTATAAAAATGTGCCAGGGTGCGCCAATTAATATGTTGAATGATATGGAATTTTGCAGGGGTAGAGCAAAAATAGTGAATATTTGAACACTTGATCCTTAAAGCACATCAAAAGAGTAAATTTACAATACAATTTAGGCCTATGATCTACCTACACAAAATACTACCAACATTCGTTCTTCCTATCATGCTCTTCATAATAGTAATTCTAGTAGGATTAATCAAGAATAAGAAAAAGCTAATCTATATAGCAATAGGGGTACTATATATCCTATCCACCCCTATATTCTCTAATATCTTCTTCAAACTAGTGGAAGGTAGTGAAAACAGAAAGCCCATAAGCGCTATTGATAGCGCAGATGCAATTGTTGTGCTAAGTGGAATGTTGGAAATAAATGAAGTTGGAGATTCAACCTACATAGAATGGGGAGACCCAGATAGGTTTTTTGGAGGAATCGCTTTATTTAAAGCAGGTAAAGCTCAAAAGCTGGTATTTACAGGAGGCAAAATGCCATGGGATACAGTAAAGAAAACAGAGGGAAAAGTGCTGAAGGAATATGCTAGTTCAAGTGGCATACCTTCTGAGCAGATATTTGTAACGAAAGATGTTGAGAATACTGCAAACGAGGCAGTGGCTGTAAAAGAACTAATAAGCCCAAGTAAAAGAATAATACTTGTGACATCGGCTTATCATATGTATAGAGCAGCGAAACTATTTGAGAAACAAGGATTTATTGTAATTCCTTATAAAGTGGATTTTAAGACAAGTGGGAATAATCAAGTCACATTTATGTACCTTCTACCAAGTGCTATAAATTTAGAATTAACGGAAATTGGAATCAGAGAAATTATAGGTAGAATTTATTACATCATTAAAGAATAAATTAACCTTTAAACTCTTCCATGGTTACGTGTCCATCTGCGCTAATTCCCTTGCGTTGGATAACATTCAAAAATGTCATCCAGAGAATTTTTATATCTAAAATAAAAGATTGTTTTTCTACATACTCTACATCAAACTTAAACTTTTGTTCCCAGCTAATTGCATTACGGCCATTCACTTGTGCCCAACCTGTAATACCTGGTTTAACGTTGTGCCTCTTTGCTTGTTCTGGGCTATATCTTGGAAGATATTGCATTAACAATGGTCTTGGGCCTACTAAACTCATATCACCCTTTAACACATTTACCAACTGTAATAGCTCATCCAAGGATGCTGATCTAACAATACTTCCAACCTTTGTAAGCCTAACATCATCTTGCAATGGAATGCCATCATTATCAACGGCGTCCCTCATTGTCTTAAACTTTATCATTTTAAATAGCTTGCTATTTAGACCCGGCCTTTGCTGAAAAAAGAAAACCTTACCATTGTTGGCAAGGAATAACAAAATAGCTGTAAGAAATATAATTGGGGAAAGGATAATTAAAAGGAATAGTGCAATAAAAAAATCACACAAAGGTTTTATAAAATGTCTGTACATAAATTAGCTATGCTTAGAAAATATTGTATCTAAGCAATTAAAGATTCTTTCAAATTCTTCATCCGTTAAATTAGACCCACTTGGAAGACATAACCCATTCTCAAATAATATGTCTGATACACCATTTAAATATTTTTTCGAAGACGAAAATACTGGTTGTTGATGCATTGGCTTCCATAGTGGTCGAGACTCAATATTTTCTTCATCCATTGCTAATCTAATCTCTTCTCTAGTTAATCCGTTATTTTTAGTTGGGTCAACTAAGATACAAGTAAGCCAACGATTGGAATAATATCCATCTGGCTCTTCTTGAAATTGAATATTAAATCCAGCACTATTGTGCTTTGAAAAATACTGTTTATATCTTTCGAAATTATTTCTTCTAGTAGCTACACGATCATTTAACACTTCTAATTGTCCTCTACCTATTCCCGCTAATACATTAGACATTCTGTAGTTATAACCTATATGAGAATGTTGATAGTGAGGTGCAGAGTCTCTAGCTTGAGTAGCAAGAAAACGAGCTTTTTCGATCATTTCTGCATTCTCTGATATTAATGCTCCACCACCTGATGTTGTAATTATTTTATTACCATTAAAACTTAAAACACCAAATTCACCAAAACTACCACATGGTTTATTGTCAATACTAGAACCTAAGGCTTCGGCAGCATCTTCAATTACTGGAACGTCATATTCATTTGCAATTGTAAGTATTTCAGCCATTTTAGCTGGCATTCCATATAAATGAACTGGTATAATGGCTTTAGGTAGTTGATCATTTTGTTTTGCTTCTTCTAATGCGGCCTTTAATAATGCGGGATCTATATTCCAGGTTTCATTCTCGGAATCAATAAAAACTGGTATAGCACCTTGATAGGCTATTGGATTTGCAGAAGCAGAAAAGGTGATTGATTGACAAAAAACAATATCTCCTGACTTAACACCTAAAAGAATTAATGCCAAGTGAAGTGCTGATGTTCCTGAAGATAAAGCAGCAGCATGTTTTGTTTGAGTTTGATCTTGAAGTCCTTTCTCAAATGCATTTACGTGCGGACCTAATGGAGCAATCCAATTAGTGGTAAATGCTTCATTTACATACTGTAGTTCATTAGTTCCTATATGAGGAGAGGAAAGCCAAATTTTTGATTTCATTAATCAATTTTTTTTGCAGGGTTACCAATATAAGTACCTTCCACTTTTATATTTCTAAAAACTACTGCTCCAGCTCCTATTCTAGAATTAGAAATAACATTAACATTAGGAATTATTGAAACTCTACTTCCTAAGAAAACACTATTACCTAAGTGAACATGGCCAGTTAAATCACAATGGGCACTTAATTGTGAAAAATTACCTATAACCACATCATGTCCAATTGAACAAAATAAATTTATCCCAATGTGATTGCCAATTTTACAATTATTACTGACAACAACAAAAGGAGATAATACTACACCCGAACCAATATTAGAATTGCCAATAAAACAAACAGATTTATGATATGCATTTACAAAAATTGCTCCTTTCAAAAGTAAATTTTCAACTACCTGCTCTTTAATTTTAAGATTTGCAATGACACATATAAAAACGTCATTTAGTTCGGGGATATAAGAATTTATTGTACCCAATAACAAATTAGGTTTAAGATTTGAGTTATTAAGTGCCTCTAGATTGTCATCGATGAAACCTTTAAAAACATAATCAACACCATATTGTACAGATTCATTAATCCAAGAGTGAACTTCTAATGCCCAATCACCCGCGCCGACTAAAATTAAATTTTTCATAATTAACTAGCTGAGTATCCTCCATCTATTATAAAATCAACTCCCGTAATCCATTTTGACGCAGGAGATAATAAAAAAGCAGTAGAATTTGCAATATCAATCGCTTTACCAAAACCAAGTGGGTGCATTTTTAAAATATTAATTTTACTTTCTTCACTCATAGTTTCTAATAATTTTGAAGACATTTCAGTCTCAACTAATGCTGGCAGAATAGTATTTACTCTAATTCCTTTTGATGCTAATTCAAGTGCTAAGCATTTTGAAGCAGCAATTAATGCTCCTTTACTTGCACTATAAGCTGTTTTGCCTGCCTGACCAAGCAATCCCACAATTGAAGAAATGAATATTATACTTGCTTCGTTAGAAATATTTCCATTTTTTGTTACAACACGTGTCATCTCCAATGCAGAAATTGTATTTACATCAAAAACGTCTTTGTAATGATTTACTTTCAACATCTTAAGGGGTCTCGTCATTTCAATTCCTGCGGAATGAACAAAACCATCAATTAATCCAGAATTTTCTACAACAGAACTTACTAAGTGATCTACTTCAGAAAAGTTAGTAACGTCAAACTCATATAAGTAATGGTCGTTTCCTTCTAATTTACTTAGGACATTTTCTAATGTTTCTTTTTTTCTTCCCACTAACGATACTCTTGCGCCAAGCTTGCTTACTAATATTGCGATTTCCATTCCAATGCCAGAACTAGCACCAGTTACCAAAATATGTTTATTAGTTAAATCAACAAGATTAAACATTCTTATACTTGTTTACAACTTCAACAATTTTTTCTATAGTAACCATGACTGATATGTCTTCTGGATCTATGGAAATATCGTATTTGTCTTCAATTTCAACAATTAAATTTAAATGCTGCAATGAATCCCACTTGCTGATTTCTTTTTGACTTGCATTATTAGAAATTGTTGACATATCAATTTCTAATACCTTTGACATAATTTCCTTAATTTCTAAACTATTCATTTGATATATAATTTATTTTGTAATATTTTTCTATTTCTCTTTTATTTGTTATTTCTAAGGTATAATTTTTTGTACCATTTTCTTGCATCTCATCTAGTTTGAAATTCATTTTTTCAAAAAAATTTTCAGTTTGCTTATTTTTATTACTAGGAATGTAGGTGCTTTTTAATTGGGTAACTTTTTTTTCTTTTAAAACATTTATAACATAATTTAAAAATGCGGCTTCTATATTACGACCTAATATTCTACAAGAAAGTAAAAACGAATCAACAAATGCAGTATTGTCTTCTATTTGAATAATAGCAAGTATTGAAATTCCATTATCTCCAAACTTATCTTTAACCGAAACACAATAAACTAATCCCCCGTTAAGTATTATATTTTTGATATCTTCCTCTGTATAACGTTTTGTTGTTAAGTTGAATTGATTTGTTTTCTGTGTCATTTGAGCTATACGAGGAATTGTAAAATTTGAAGCCTCATAGATATTCAGTTCCATATTTAAACTCTCTAAATAGTCTTCAACAGAAGTAAATGTTTTTTTAAACAAACTCCTTTCTGCATTAGAAATATATTGATTTGTTTTATTTAAATCTTCATTAGTTAATCTATAGGATTGAAAATACTCTTCGTAAATATTTTTGAAATGCGAGATCATCAAAAATGGTGATGCTGGAAAATCAGGTACAATTACTTCTGGAATCATTTGTTTTATACGCTCTCTTTCTACAGGATTGTCGTCTATGAAAATAATACTATCTAAGCCTATATTAAGTTCATCTGCAATTTCTTGAATATTCGTAGCCTTATCTTGCCAATTAATTCTATGTGCAGATATGTTGTTTAATTTGATAATTTGAAATGGATGCTTTTCAAAAACCTCCATTACATCTTCTTCGTTATTTTTACTGCAAATAGCTAAAATGACACCAGCATTAGCAGCTTCTAATATAGCCTCTTGAAAATGCAGATATGCTAATCCAGGATATGTGTCTCCAATCTTAAGGTTTTCTAAGCCATCTTCGCCTAATATCCCTCCCCATAAGGTATTATCTAAATCAAGAATTAAACATTTTTTCCGTTTATTTTCTATAGACTGAATTTTCAATATAAACCATTTTGAAAATTTAGTATTATGACGTGGTGAAATTATTGATTGTGACAAATAATAATATTTCCAATCAATAACAGGCGTGTCTAACTTTTCAATGAAATCTGAAAAATCTAAAACCTTAAAATTTGTTTTTGATAAAGCTAAGTCATATAAAAAAAGATTGTATTCTGCTATAGCTGCGTTTACACTGAAATTATAATTTTGAAAATTAATAATGAACAAGGGTGCAATTGTAAAAGCAATTATAGTTTTATCCTCTGGCAATTGGTTTAACAACAATTCTAATTTTCCTTTGTAACCTTTTATCTCATCTACTATATCAGTTGTTTTGATTTTAATTTCAGGTAAATAAAACCAAATATAATTTCTAGAAATTGGAGTTTCTGAAATATCATTATATCCACTAAAAGCAATATCGAAACCTTTAAATAAATTTTCAGCAGTAAAGTTTCTATAAACAAAATAATCCATTCTTATTTATTTAGTAATTCTATTAATCCAGATTCTTTGCTATATAAAAAACAAACTAGCCTATTGTTAAATGCAACAGCTGGAACTATTTTAGAAATTAATATAAATTTCATTTTTTTTAATTTATCCACTTCTTGCACAATATTGTCAACTTCATAACAAAAATGATAAGGATTTGTGCCATTTTTATTTAGAGTATTCCAAATAGGCGATTCTTGATTTACAGGTGCCACTAATTCAACGCAGGGAGAATTAGCCTTTTCCATGAATGAAATGTAAACATTCTGAATTGGATCAAAGAAGGTTTCAGTTGAAGTTTTATATCCAAATAGGTTATACTGTTTAGTTGTTTCTTCAATGTTATGTGTAGCTATCCCAATATGATGGAAGTTCATTAATATTCAATTAAATTACAAATATGACAATCATTTAAATCTAATATAGATGTTCCCCAAGAAAGTCCAGCACCAAATCCACTCATTAAAATTTGACGTTTTTCATTTTTAGATACTTTATTAAGTCTTGTAACGATTGTAAGAGGAATTGTCGGTGAACTAACATTACCAAAAGTGTCTAATGATATAGGAACTTTTTCAGAATCTATCTTTAATTTTTTTACAAAGAAATCAATCATAAATTTATTTGCTTGGTGAAATAAAAAATAATCAATATTCTTTATGTCTCGCTTAGAATAACTAATTATATCATTTATACTTTTAGGAACAACTTTAAGTGTAAAATTAAATACTTCTAACCCATCCATGTAAACCTGGCTATCAGATCTATAATTACCGTCTTCTCTTTCTACAGGAATTGTATTTGTAGAATTTGTAGGGCATCTAGAACCTCCAGCTTCAATTATTATTGATTTAAAACCAGACCCATCAGAATATAATGAGAAGAATGATTCTGAATTTTCAGATTTTTCGATTAAAGTTGCTGTTCCTGCGTCTCCATACAAAGGGGCATTCACTCTATCCTTTTTTGACACAATTTTGGAAAAGGTCTCGCCAACTAGAAGTAATACTTTATTTATGCCATTTTGAGACGCATATGCAAAAGCGGTTGATAGAGCATAAACATATCCAGAACATGCAAGTGAGATGTCTAAACATGCAGTATTTTTTGACAAACCTAATCTATCTTGTAAATTTGGAGAAGTTGCAGGAATTCTATAATCAGGCAATTGAGATAAAAAAATCAACATATCAATTGAAGATCTATCAATATTCATTTCATCTAATAATTGCTCAGCTGCCTTAAAACATAAATCAGAGGCAGTTACGTCAGAATCAACAAATCTTTTTTCCTTAATACCGATGTTATTAATGATTTTGTCAACTTCTTCCTTTGGATATTCATTTAATAAATCAGAATTATAGCTGATGTTTTTAGGAACACATGCAGATATTCCTACAATTTTGACATTATTAAAACTAATATTTGCCATTTATATTTTTTTAATGTAATTAAACATTTCTTCAACTGTATTAATTTTCTGAAAATCATCACGAGGAATTGTTATATTATATTCATCATCTAACATAGCCATTAATGATAATAAAACTAAAGAGTCCCATTCTTGATATTCTCTAAAATTATCATTTGGCGTTATACTTCCGTTTGGCATTTCAAATACCTCTTCAATTTTTTTTATAAAATCTTCCATATTATGTAATTTTATTTTTAATAACCCAATTAAACCATTTTAATGAAAGTTTTTCTCGACTAAATTCATTACTCGCTAAAGTATGTGCATTTTTACCCATTTCTTTTAGTGATTTTTTATTTTTTAACACATTAACAATTTCATCTGCAAATTTATTTGGATCACCTGGTTCACAAGCAAAACCACAATTATTTTTTTGAATTAAATCTGCAATCCATCCAGGATAATTTGTTAAAACAGGTAGACTTGCAGATATATAGTCAAAGAACTTATTAGGTGATGTTCCATAATAAAAAGCAGGGATATTTGACAAAATTTGCAACCCTACATCAGTAGAATTTAATAGTCCTATCAATTTTTCTTTTGGAACTGGATCTAAAAATATAATGTAATCATTTAGTTTTTCTATTGAAGCTCGGTGAATTAGATTAGCTTTTAGTTTTCCATTGCCTATGAGTACTATTTTAAAGCCTTTAATATTTCTTTTTTTTAATATATTAACTCCATCTAAAACTGCGTCAAGGCCATTAGCAATACCATGTGCACCACTAAAAACAAATAAAACATCATCTTCATTTACCCCATGTGGTCTCCATTTATTAATACTTTTTGAAAATAAACCAATATCACATCCATTAGGTATTTCAATTATTTTTTCATTCTGTATATTTTTCGAAGCTATGCCGTCACAGATACCTGGAGATAAACCTATTAGTCTATTAGCAGATTTATAGGTAGCCCATTCTAATAATTCCATAAGTTTAAGAATAATTGGATTTTTTATGACACCCATAGCTTTGGGCAACTCAGGCCATAAATCTCTTACCTCAAAAACAAATAATTTTCCCCTTATCCATCTTGCAAAAATACCAGGAATTCCAGCAGTCAATGGAGTTGTTGAAGCAAAAATAATATCATATTTATGTGTAAGTGCTACCAATAGTGCTCTCAAAGAATATAAAATAAATAGATATGTTCGTTTAAAAAAATTATCTTTATTCGAGTAAGCTAAATTAAACTCTATCACATCAATTCCGTCAACTTTTCCAGTTCGTTTACCCCATTTAAAAGGCGAGTTTAATCCAGTATTACCTCCACTATGACTACCACATACCATGGTAACACTTACTCCTTCTCTAATACATCTTTGTGCCATTTCATAAGATCGAATTCCTCCGGATCCTTTTGGTGTTGTAAAATGCTGATGTATATATAATAATCTCATTAAAAATATATATTAGTTGTAAAATCAATCCCATTATTTATGTTCTGAGAAATTACTGGAATTTTTTCCTCTTTTAGGTAATATTTCGATTCATATTCATTCCGAATTGAAAAATTACCTATTATAGTTTTGTTGCTTAAATCGATTTCTAATTTATTGCCATTTAAAACTTTTTTTGAAATCCATTGATTTTGAGCTAATCTAAAAATTAACCTAGCAGAATTTTTGAAATCTTTAACAAAATCTACTACTTGAATAAAATTATTCTTTATAGTTATAGTTCTAATATGACTCGCGCCATTATAATCCTTATAACCAGATTTTATAATTAAATTGTTTTCATTATTCTGAAAAATGAAATTCTGTTCAATTAACCAAGAACCAAATAAGAATCTACTAATTTTTTTCATCTGATTTCTAGAATCGATTTCAACAGTATTATGAGAACAAGAGCCAGTATAAAAATTCATTTTCTCATTAGATGTATTATATGAAAAACTTCCACCATCCCTTAGTATATTTACACTATTCAGCCATAAATCAATATGTAAAGCATCAGAATGGCTAGGTCTGAACTTGAATATAGGACGTCTGAAAACAAAAAGTAGTGTTTTACGTTTATATATAAAAAAGCCATCTTCATTTCCCATGATTTGAATATCTTGAACAGGCTTTTCTATTTTTGCGAATTCAATATTTATACCTAAGTTGTTATAGATTGACTTCTGATGCTCATTAACCTCATAAATTAACCGATTATTAAAAATTAAGTTTGCCCATTGAACAGTTGGTCTAAAATCACGATAATCAGTATTAAAAATATTAAATAGTCTTGCTCCATCGTTTGCACCTATATTTGGAGCATCACCAGTTTTCAAATCAGTTAAACTTTCAAGCCATAAAGTGGCTTTTTTTAACTTCCTATATAAATGATTCGAAAATGGTTTTAGATTATTACTTTTTCTGTATGTTTCACAAAAAATATAAGTATCTAGTGCTAATCTATGATAATTAATAGAGTATTGACAAAAGCAGCCATCTACAGAGAATAATTTTTTTGATCGATCCTCCAATAATTTTCTACCGATTTGTTCAATTTTGTTATATTTATATAGACCGTTTTTTGATAAAAAATTGCCACCTATAAACAACGCAGCTGCCTCAGATGTCCCATGATTATTATTTTGACCAATAGCATACGAAATTGTGGGTATGATTCTTTTTATATGCGCTTCAATTAAATCAATAAATGATTTTGTTGGTGAATTTAATTGGTTTAAAAATATAGCTGCAAGTATTAAATGTATTAATCTTATAGATGCCTCCTGTCCACACTTCCAGTTTACACCCTTATATAATTGATTATCATTTATCCAATTTCTTAGTCTATCATTTAACAAATTAATAGCCTCTTGATTATTGGAATTTGACATTAATGCTAATTGGACCACCCATTCAAATCTAGATAATTCCCAGATCGTCTTGATATCACCTATTTTTGGATCGAAATCAGGTATTTTCCACCAATCAATATTTTTATAATTTGACTCTTGATTGTTAAAATAATTTTTATGCCAATTGGGATTTAAATTGTTGAATTGGATATAGTCTCCAGAAAACGGGGTAAAGCCATTTTTTAATTTAATTAAATTAAGATTATAATTATTAATGTTTGAAATAGAACTCGTAGGGTTAAAAATTTTTCCACTCAAAGTCGGAAAATGAATTTTTTGAACCGGATGCATTTCTAGTTTAAGTAAAATACGATATATAGCGACACGAAATAAATTATTTATGCCTAGTCTATAATATGTTAGTAACCGCATTATGATTTACTAATTTTAATTAAAATTTCAACAATTTTTTCAGCAGTTTTTCCATCCCAAAACGGAGGAATACTTCCTTTTTTCCAATTTCCTTCAAATAATTTTTTTAATGCTGGTTCAATTGCCTTAGGATCAGTTCCAATCAATTCATTAGTACCAATAGTAACAGTTTCTGGTCTTTCGGTATTGTTTCTTAATGTTATACAAGGCACCCCAAGCACAGTCGTCTCTTCTGTAATACCGCCAGAATCAGTTATAACAGCCTTAGATCTTTCTACTAAATAGTTAAACTCTAAATATCCCTGAGGTTCAATTAAATATAGATTTGAATGTTTTATTCCTAGTGATTCAATAATTTTTGCAGTTCGTGGATGCACAGGGAAAATTAATGGTAAACCATTGCTATTTTTAACTATTTCGTATATTAAATTTATCAAACTTTCATCTTTATCAACATTGGCAGGCCTATGTAATGTCATTACGAGATAGTTTTTATCCATTAATCCTATCTCATCCCAAATTTTTGGCTTAACAAAATTCTTTCTATGTTTAAGCAGTGTATCTATCATAGTATTTCCTACCCAAAAAATTCTATCATCACTAACACCATTTTTCTTCAAATTATCATTTGCAATTTCAGTTGTTGTAAAAAAATAATTTGTTATACTATCTGTAACCATTCTATTAATCTCTTCTGGCATTGTCCAATCACCAGATCTAATACCAGCTTCAACATGTGCAACTTTTACATTCAACTTCTGGGCAGTGATTGCACATGCCATTGTTGATGTTACATCTCCAACAACCAAACACAAATCTGGTTTTTTTTCTATTATTATTTTTTCATAGCCAATCATAATTGCAGCGGTCTGTTCAGCATGAGTGCCACCTCCAGCACCTAAGTTAACATCTGGTAAGGGTATTTTTAACTGAACGAAGAAAGAGTCGCTCATGTTTTTATCGTAATGTTGTCCAGTATGTATTAACCTGAAATCGATTTTTTTTCCTTGTTTTTGTGCAAGCTGAATTGCATGAGTAATTGGTGCAATTTTCATAAAATTTGGACGAGCACCTGCTATTAAATCTATTAACATAAAATCATTATTATTCTTATTGAATATC
>Ga0315907_10004269_pt1 | contig 16138 bp, 19 predicted proteins | sample LakEriMetagenome_3_FD_203525 | JGI IMG/M metagenome (GOLD analysis project Ga0315907, IMG submission 203525) | Freshwater fungal communities from buoy surface, Lake Erie, Ohio, United States - Buoy 12 MA123 | ecosystem: Environmental > Aquatic > Freshwater > Lake > Lake biofilm | place: USA... | reverse complement strand
ATCGTATGCAACGTTCGCATCAAGCTTTGCTCTTACTGTAAACCTATGCATATTTTACGCTTAACTCACGTTATCTATCATCTCCTAATCTAGACCTTCTATCAGGTCTATGTCACTTGCAATAAACACGCTATTACTTCTCAATACATGCTACATGAATTGAGTTCCACCAAACACTTCATTCAAGCTTCTAACCCCGATGTTAAGGATTCTCGATTGGTGGAGTGACTTCAGCTGTACATTTGTTGAGAGGTTAGAGAACGTCGTCTCTACCATTAACTAATCTGCTCTTTATACACCAACGAAGGAAATACTCTTATCCTTGCTCAAATCTTCTTTACTCTTATCACGGTGTTATGGATAATGCATAAGATTGAAAGCATCTGGATCAGTCCTAATGTTCGGCTTTGCACGTTAGTTGAATAACTATGGAGGTTAGTTGTATATGTTGTACTTGATATATTTATCTTCTATTACACTGAACAAGAATGAAAGGTCTTTCGTTACCATCACCATATCATTCAATCCTACAGACGTAGCAACGAATGATTGTTTCATGTAGTTGATCATATAACTCTGTGCTAGTTCCTCTATCTCTTCAGCTTACTGATCGCTGACTGGGTTAGCCTTCTATATATCACTCAGCAGTGTCTCATAATCAATTTCTCTCTGATTACGTTCTTCTTCCGTAAATACCACATCTGTCATCTACTTGAGGAACTGCTATGGGTTCTCAGGTAGCAAGTCTAGAACAGCGATGAACCTATCTATGTCTGGGATAAGTACATCTTATACATACGCAAGCTCTCTCTAGAACTTCTACATAACCTCACTCTTATCATGTAAGAAAATCTTTCCTGTTGATACTTATTCCAGGTAATTCTTCTCTATCTACAACAATGCCCTCAGTGTAGTGATAACACTTTAATCAGCATGGTCTACGATTATTTCACTCATCGTTTTAGTGTACAGTTTAGCTTTATGCACGAATACTGCTAGGTTCGTCTGTTGAGTCTGCAACAGTGTAATGTACGTGTCCTTAGAGAAAGGAGACGCATAGACAAACTTTATCAGTTGATCCAGGTATAAGAATGAAGACGGTTACGAAACAGACCTTTTTATAAAGCTCTGATATGAAAATTGTTCCTTGTTCTTAGCACTTCCAAAATCGAATTCTAGATTGCTGAACCCGATATAGTTAAGTGCGTCTAAACCATTGTTGTTAGTGTTTACAGCAATAAGAGTCGTTAACAATTCCTTCTGCTTAGCCACTGCATCCATCACCGTGTTTAGCTAAGACACATCTTCTTTCTTGTTGAAGAAAAAGTTCATGTACGAGAGCATTTTGTAGTGAGTATGCTGTAGCTGTAACACTGTATACTAGTGTGCTAGATCGTATATGTTAGGTACATTGTACTACTCTCTCAAGTCTTATTTGTATATCCAAGACGCTGCCAGATAGATCCCCACCGACGTTGCTAACCCGATGCAAGTCCACATCTACCAACGGCTCTGGTTGAACATCTTCTTGTATACCTTTACTTGTTGTGTTCTTGAGAATTACTTCATCAAAAATGAAAGCTGCTCACCCTTAGCCTAAACCTCATGGTTATCCTCCCCCAGCAAGAACATGTGAGAGAGCAGTACAGTCTATGGAGATTTGATCAGTTAGTCCTAGTATAGCTTCTGTCGTTCTGTAGGTAAAAACATGTTCGCAACCTTCAATTGTATGTTAATGAGTTAGTTAACACTATCCATCAATGCTGCCTGTGTAGTCAGTGTTTTGTTACGGAAGAACATATCTGCTAGCAGAGTAGAGCAACGACCCATATCCGCTAACGGAGTAACTCTGCTATCAAAAAGCTCTAGGATCGTTCGGTGAGAATCGACTTCTCCAGCTACTGTCATTTATAGTATCTGACTAATAGCACTAGTCATCTACTCTCCTCCTAGATTACTTACATACTATTCTCCCATAGTCTTGAACGTTTACAGCTGGTACATACCGTTACGGATGAGTGTCTTCAAGATTTTCTATCCTTCTGAATACAAAGACTCGATGTTATCTATTGCAGCCTCGCTTTACTCAGAAAGGTTCTCGTTACGATCTACAATGTTCGTTAGTATTCTACCGCTCAGTTACTTCATGATAGAGTCTCTGAACTGATGGTTCTATATCTTATCTTGTATAAGACTCAGTATAGCACTGCTTTGATTGATGATATTATGCATATAGTTCTTCCTGTTAGAGTCATTCAACCCCATCACCTCCTCTATGGACTATCGTATCAATTGGTCTACTATACGCACAACTTTAATCGATTCCCTGTTCCTCTCTTAAGAGTCTTATACTAACTACTTTACAGTCTAGGCTTTGGCTTTATTCTAATCCCACTCCTCTATCTTGATACGACGGTACTCCACAAAGGTTTAGTTTTAATTCATTTTCTCATCTGTCTCCAATATGCGTTAGTCAAGGTATCTATTGTATTCGTCGTGTAGTGGTACATAGTCGTTAGCGTTTTTCGCTCTGATTTCCGTTTAAACCTTATATTACTCCTACTAAAAATTGCGAGCCAATTCAGAGTTTAACTCGTTCTTTATTGCCTCGAACGCCGAATCAATCTGACTAGTACTATCCAAAGATTACTTCGCTACTAGGATCGCTACCTGCAAACGAGTGAAGTTGGTTCTGCCTGCTTACATATTCATCATCGCTAGCGCATACAGTATCTTTGCTCTACTTAACGTTGAATTGTCTTTGACTGCTTTATCTACCATCTGTCTCTACCAACCGTACGTGTGAGTGCTAGCTAACTATGCAGTTTCAAGCATGTTCGTTACTGCTGAATCGATTGATACAGACTGATTAGCGTACAGATCCTCTATAATGTCCTATAGACTGAGTGGTCCTCGTATGGGTAGCTTCCAGTTCCTACCACGTGCAAGCTAAGGAAGTAACTTAAATGTAGAGCTATTGTCTGTGTAAAACACTTCAGCCAAACAGAAGTAGTTCCCTGCAATACATGACGACAAGTGCTGCGAGCTTGCGACATGCTTCATTGCGTTTACTCTTAAGTGTTACAGTGCATATTGGTTCTCTATAACACCATTACACAATCCTCCTCTGTTTAACACTTGTTGCATGTCCTGTCTGGCTTAGAACTCATAGTAATATTGGGAGACTTCTATCGTTACTTCTACACCTACATGACTAAGGAACTACTCGAATATGTTTCGACGTACTAGATCACTGTTCGAGTTGGAGAAGTTAACATAATTAGCTATTTGGTAGTTAACTACCAAACCTGTTATTGGGTCAGCATAGGGAACGTTATACCTTGAATGCAGTGTCTCTACTTTGGATTATATGGTGCTGTTATCAAGCAAGTGAACCATTGCGTTTCTAGATGCTTTGAGTGATTTGCGTAACAGTACCTCTGCTGCGTCTGCCTACAGTCGTAATAGAGTAGAAGCCTGTACACCCTCTGTCGTAGTAGTATTGAACCTATGTGTAAACAACGACAGGAATACACATGCCATATCATACATGATCCCTATAGATTTTACAAAGACCTTTGTATGTGTATACCTGAAATCTTGTTCGTTATCAAGCTAGCTACAGATCAAGAAGTCGCTCTGTTTAAGCTGCAGGTTGAAGGTGGAATGCTGTGTGTTTAGACCTATCATCACCTACCTTGTAGTCAAGCTACACTGCGTAATGAATACCTCGTAGCCTACTCGGAACTGTCCTGGTGTTAGCATGATACAATCAATGATAGACTCGAGCAACGCGATGTCATTAACCATGTTAGCAGCGTGATGTAGAGAAGTCTTAAAGTTCAAATGATCGAATAAACCTTGGTCTCCATGCGCTGACTGCTTACTCATATAAGCAGTAGAGTGGTACATGTCCTGCTGTGTATCAAGCAATCCCTGTTGCAATCCTTCCAGATCAGGAATGAAGTTATTGTCGTAGTGAGTAGCATTTGAGACTCTCTACAGCTTACATCCCAACGAAGGTACAGGCTGTCTCTACGTGGAGATCTCATCTGACATCCTTTGGAAGAACAGATCTAGTTAACCACAAAACGCTGTGTGTAACAGGCTAGCTTCGTCTTATGTGGGTTGGGGCTACACTACCATCTAAAAGTCAGTTTCCTACACATTCGCAAAGCTTAGTTTGTTTACTACACCCATAAGACTACGCTAGTTCATAGTTTCCTTTAGAGCTGTATTGTAAGACTGCAGTTGCTTCATAACACCTATCTAAGGTCTAATGAACTAAACGAACCAATCATACCATTCAGTTTGAGTCTGCTGGTAAAGCTAGCACACCCACTCACACACTATGAGATAGTCCTTTATCAGCTGTTTTTGATTGTTCTCTTTCTCTTGAAACGCAGCATTGAACAGGTAGTCTGTGTATTGGATTACAGTAGTGTGTTGTATTCTAATACTGTTAACTGTACTGTCGTATGGTTCTGCTACAACAAACTTCTAGTTGATTTTGAATTGGTGTAGAGTGAAGCCTCTTGAGAATGCAGGTATAGGATCAGAAGTAGAGGATTACTAAGGAACGTACTGCTTGCTGTCTTCATTGTTGTAGCTATGCTGGAGTTCAGCTATATGTTGATTCAAGCTCATAATCATAGTGTGATTGGTCTGTCTTTCCGCTTCTTTCAACATACCCTTTGCTCTATCAAGCTCAGCTTTTATCCTAGTCAGAGTATCACTCTTCTACTACACATACTCATCATTCCTATCTAAATCATCAGCGATCCTAGATTTGATACTATCCATCTTGATCTGCACAGAGTCTTTGTACACTAATGAACACATCTGTTCCAGAACCGTATCAGTCAAAGTGGTATGTGTCCGCGGAAACTTGGCGATGAACTGTTACAGTGTCTTCGTCTGTTTAGCATGATAGTGGTTTAATATCACTTTAGAGTCATCACCCAACTTGGTGTATACGGCCTGTCTGAGGTCTGATACCAATGTCTTCATGTCACGAATATTGAGATTGTCCATAACCTTATGCAAAGTGGGCTTAATGAACCTTTACTCGTTTTTATCTATATCTTTGTCATACTCATCGTACAACAAATGATCAATTTAGTCTATCATGCCGTCTATAAGCTATGCTCGTTTTTATTGGCGTCTGTAGCCCAACTATCCCTTTCCGTCGATAAGATCATCAAATTATTAGACCAAATCAGGCAAGTATGACCCTTGATTCACGGGCTAGTCGTTTTTAGAGTTCTTTAACAGGGTTTGTACGAGGTGTTCTACCTGACTAGCCGAAAATTTCAACTGGAAAGACTCATCGTTAATGTCTTAACTATCTAATGATCGATTTTGAGATTACCCATCAGGCTACTCCATGTACAACTCACTAAACATCACTTCTTAACTTAATTAATTAATAAGCCTAAGGAAATCAAACTATTAGTACTGGATGCTTGGTGTCTGGCTGCGTCGAAATCAAACGAACGTGTGGGAAGCCCTGCACTCATGCTGAGGTTGTCGTAGGCAATGTGGTTGAGGTTCTAAGCTATCCCTTACCCAACTGCGTCCTAAGCAAACTTGTGTCTCATAGCTTCCTTTTACGCACCATCTCCTAGTTCGCCGTATTTGGCGGACAACTGGGTATTTGCCGTCTCTGTCAGTTAAGATTAAAGCCCTTCGTAAATCGACTTGTCTGTAACACTAGTCCATTGCTGTATGTTAGCAGGAGTAAGTATATTGGACATTGTGTACACAGAGTATAGAGATAGAGGGTTTGACTACACAGCCAAACTGCTGGGGTTCATACCATCAACTATCTTATTGGTAGAAACAGATCTCATGTGTGTATTGAACTAGTGTTCGTACATGCTAGTATTAGGGAAACGGATATTGTTTTACCCATGCATGTTAACGTAATTGTTTGGAGTTGTGTCATTTCCTATGATTCTGTTTTCCTTGTGATATTGTATCTGCTGTTGTGTAGAGTGCTGATAGTGTGACTTACCCTGCACGTTCTGCACTAGATGTATAATTTAATTCATTACAATGAAATCGTTCATGAACGGGTCATCAGGCTCAGACGCAGGTAAAACCGTTGGACCCTTAATCGATCAGCTTACTAAGAAGACTGTGTAACTGGAAGGAACCATTCAGACTCAAAACGGGACAATCACTGCTATGCAGACAGCTATATCGTAACTGTAGTAGATTGTTTAATCCCTAAGTCCTGCGGGGTAGACTAATGTTGTGTTGAGGGTAAACGACTTAGAAGACTATGTGGAGTAGTACACTCTGCAAACCAACGATATCTTGGATGACCTACAGGCTTAAATCGAACAGTAAGATTCTCTGCGGTTAGCAATAGAGCAGACTAATCAATAACAACAGTAAACTATCAACACACTTGTGAATGATGTTAATACGTTGAAGCAGCAGGTAGCTTAATTGAGTACAGTGCAGACTTAGCTGAACAGTCTGGATACCAGGTTAGACGTGCTGGAAGAATCATAAACCACCTAGACTACTCAGATCATGTAGTTGTATACTTAACAGCAGACTACAGCTACAAACGTGCAGACTTTGACGAATACATCGAACAGTATCATCACAGCTGTTAACACATTGAACACATAACAGCAAGCGCTTCAAACCACGCAGAATACGTAGACTGGACAGATAACAACCTTGTAGCAACAATCCACTACAGCAGCTACTAACATATCGTCTCTCACTACTAGTGTTAATAGTTTGACTAGCGATGTTACCACACTGAAAAGTGATGTGACTACACTGAAGAGTGATGTAGATACACTGAAGACTGATATGACTACTTCTAAGTCCAATGATACTAATTTGACTGGTAGAATGGTTACTATGGAAAGTTCGGCTAGTACGCAAGCGTCTCAGATAACAACACTGTAACAATAGTAGACAACTACAACAACAAATGTCTCTGGTCTTACAGCTAACGTAAGTGGTTTACTAGATAATGTATCAGAACTTACGAGCGACGTCGCTGTTCTGCAGAGCGAAATGACTACAGTCAAAGGTAATGTAGCTACACTAAATACTGATATGACTACGGCTAAGACTACCGACACTAACTTGACTAACAGAATGGTTACGATGGAGAGTTCGGCTACTACGCAGGCTACATAGATAACTTCTCTGTAGAGTACGCAGACTACACAGGGTTCATCTATAACCTCAATACAGACTAGTGTGAATACCCTCAACCTTGAGGTAGCTAGTTTGAATGCGAGAGACACTGCAATGCAATCCTCAGCAGTAACCCAGAACAACCAGATAGTAGCATTGTAGACTTCTCAAGCAATAACGACTACGAGTGTGACAGTTCTACAGTAAAAGATGACTGAGGCAGAATCCGACATAGCTGCTCTCCAACAGAATAATCAAACTATCTCTAATACTACTAACACTTTGACTTAAGCAACAGACGCTGCTCTAACTAGTTTAAACACTAGGATGGAAACAATGGAATCGTCCGCGACTACTTAGACGTAACAGATCTCAACCATCAACCAATCAGCTTACGGTGTAGGTTAGAGACTGACAGCCGTAGAAACAGAAGTCGACACTAATCTGCAGCTGCTGCTTACACTCATAGACCAGTTCAATTTGTTCGTAGACTAGACCAATCGTTTAAAGCTTGTGCTTAGCTCTAACCTCGCAGTAGTATAGTCGTACAGTGTCATCTAGATAGGTGTAATCGGTTCAGCGCTATCTAAGTTTTCCACTGAGATAACTAAGCAGATCACTGGTCATACGGACATGACCAATTACTACTCGTTCCCTAGCGGTGATTGCTACAATGATATCCCTACAGAGACTGCTGGCTACACCAACCAGAACAACGATTACCTGATGAGGGATGTGAGACAATTGGTTTACGCTAACAACATCACCGAGTTCAATGGATGGTCGTTCCAGGAAGCATTCTTTGAAGGTATCAAGACATACATCTCAGCGCTGTGTAACACTGATACTGCTTACCCTTTTGGAGGTGAATAAAAGGAATGGACTATCCCGTACACACCATACAGAACCACTGGTGTAACTGGCATCCTTCCTTTCTTTGACTTTACCACAGGTTCAGGTTCGGGATCCTCATCCACGAGTTCAATGATGGTCGGATGCATTATCTACACGTGCAATGTGTAACAGTACACTTAATCACCTGTGAAGTGGTTGTTGTGTGATGGGTCTTCGTTCAGTCAATCATCATACCCAGACCTGTTCGCCTTGCTTGGTGTAGCCTAGACACCTAACTTGAACAATACGTTTATTAGATGTCAGTCGCAAGGAAGACTGGTTTTAAGTGAACAGCTAGGCGCACTCCAGTCTCACATACACGATATCAACATCACATCATCAGCTGGTGGTGCTCATACACATACAATTACTGCCTTCACTGTAGCTGCTGTTACAGCATCAGCTGGAGATCATTTCCACACTATAGATTATACTGAAGGTACAGCAAACGGTAGTGGATTATCATATGAGTCTTCCTAATGGTCTAAAATCGGCGTTCATAACACATCGACTACAGGAGCACATACGCATACTATAAGCGTTAACATACCAGAGAAAACAACAACAACTTCATCGACTCATACACACACGATCACAGGATCATCAACCGCTACTGGAGACACAGAGACTAGACCAATTAACAAAATGTTGTATGCAATTATCAAGGCGACTAATTCATGATTTTAACTCTGTCTTATCAAAAGGATCAATCTTTTCTTCGACTAGCGGTGCTAGCTTTCTCTTGTAGTCGTCTCCCTTGATACTCATACTACCAAGCGTTATCTGCTGGAAGTTACTGAAGTACGTGTCTGTTTCAACCCATATCCCCAGGTTATCGAAGTTCTTGTTTTTCCTCTGCTTATCCATGTCTATCATGTTTTGGTCTTCGTCTCCAAACACAAAGGTCAGTAACTCTTTCCATCTACGGAGAGACCCAGTGAATGCGTCTTGGAACACATTGTCGAAGTCTAAGGGGTTAAGCCTGAAGAGGATGATCCACGAGGCATTGCTTCTGATACGAGCAGGGATCATAGTGTACTTTTAGGTTACTAGGATTATGCTCACCGTTCCGTTTGCTACCAAGTGACGTCTGTTGAAGATAAGCTATGCCAAGTACGGGTCGTTCTGCAGAGCTTTGATAGGACCAATGACATCGTCTAGTATAATCAGCACGTTGGTCTTCTGCTCTACTAGTTGCTGTTGGTTCATCATCGATATGAACTTTTTGTCTAAATTAGCTGTATTCTTGATGAACTGACTCATGAAGTTTTCGTCCTTCTTGTTCTCAGCGTAACCTCCCTGAGGCATCTGTTGAAGGAGCGATTTCTTAACCATGGCTTTGCTGGATCTCTTCCTAGTGTAATTAGGGTTGTTTCCTTGTTGGTTTATTGCTTTACTTATTTGCTGCATCATGTACGTTTCGCCTGAAAGCGTCTTACCTAGCTTACCTTTACCGGTGCTGAATGTGTTTTGATATGCGCCTTTCTTGAGATTAAGCTGTACGTACTCGTCGTTGCCTCTTTGACTCGTACCGGCAAACATCGCGATGTCTGAAGCTTTAGTAGAGAGAACGTTTGACATGTGTGTTAACCCTCCTTGTCCTTTAGTCTCCTCTGTAATGGCTTTGAGTAGCTGTTGACTCTCTTCGGGATGTAGACTGTTGCGCCACATGTCACTGCTTACAATCCTCTCTAGTTTAGCCTGTTGTAGCTTATTGACCTTTTCCAGGTTCCTATAGATCCAGTCTAGTGAGAATTCGCTTGTCATGTTCTGTGTATTGATAGGTAATCCTATCTTGTTGAAACTAGGAGAGACCAACATGACGTGGTCGAACTTGTTCCTGTAGAACTCCTTGTCCATTACGAGATGCTTGATCATGGTTGTTTTACCGCTACCAGGCTTGCCTACAAGCAACATCAGGAAGTGAGGCAAAAGGTATGTCTTCTCTGGATCGGTGAGTTCTACACCATCAGGACGAAACGACTTAGCCGCTGAACTGAATTAGCTTGTGTTGTTCTTGCTGATGAGTTAGTCTGCACCAGCTATATTCTTTTTCAATTACATTTAAAACTAATAAATGAATCGCGACTTGCAGTAACGTATGGTTGCGAGACAGGTAACTAGCTAGATGCTAGGTCCGGTTAAAAGTCTCGTTCTAGATCAAATAAAACAGCAGGTGCAAGACGGATAACTGCCTATGAACTAGGTTCCAGCGATTGCACGTAACATGTACCAAGGTTTGCCACAAGGCTCTCTGGATAAGTAAACGGTGAATGCGAGTAATACTGAGTAGATAGTGCTTCAGCATGATAAGCAGAAAGAGACGTAAATGATTGAAATCTCGTCAAACCAAGCAGATGTCCAAATTTCGCTGTAAGGGTTGAGTAAAAACTTCCAAAACATGACCAGCTCATACAGTTACCAAGGGAACGACTGCACATACTATGTTAACAAGGTCGTGATTCCCAACTCGATACCTAACGTATCAAGGTCTATGCGTGTAGGTATCAAAGTAGACATATACTTCTTTGATACTGTATAGCAGACGTTCATAACGTTCAGTAACAGACAGGATGGTTATTGGACGTAGGGTGTGTTGGACACTTAGATAGAAAATGAGGGTGGGTCTACGCCTGTGTTCATCTAGTTTGTCCCTACCGGTATGGATTAAGACGGTTAAGGCTATCATTGGAGTGGTGTGTAGTCTACCAGGAGGACAGATCTGTTAACAGCTACTGAGCTAGAATACAACCTAAGAGAAGGGATAAGCTAGAAGCTATTGTAGATGGAGTTTGATCTGACACAGGGTTATGCATCGGTGCTGGACTACAGCTAGAATGAGCTTAACTTCTTCACGTTCTTCCATTCCAATTAGCTGTAGTTTGACCAGCAAAATGGTAAATTTGCTATTGTGACTAGTGGTAGCGACAAGCTGTACAATCAGACGATTATGTCGAAAGATGGTATCGTATACGAGAGTGGTAGACTGATTATGTTGAACTACCAAGTGTAGTTATCTGTAGCAGACCAGAGAGAGTCGAACACCTTCTTGATGGGTCGTATGCTGGGATTGGACATGCAGCAGAACTTCACTATAGGATGCTTCGTAGACAGCCAATACTCCTTGTTCCCCTTGGCATATAAGATACTATACCAAGACGATGACTTGTGGCACAACGAAGTTGACATCTAGTATGTGCAGCAGAACTTGCCTTTGTCTTCGAATATGTTTGCTACTGAACACGTATAGATACTTACTAGTTTGAACACTAACAGTTGGGATGGTAATGGCAGAGGAAAGACTAATGTACTGTTACAATACGAGATGGGTGAAGCACCTCTGCAGATAAGCAAGCCTTGGTACTAGACAAACTTCCATGCTTTACACTAGGAGCAGCTGGATGGACTACGTAATTTTTAACTGAGACTAGTAGACGAATTCAATGAAAGCATCACGCTTCTAAGCGGCAAGTACACGATTGAGCTATTCATAGAGCTCAAGCAGAGACAGAACAATTAGGTTAAAGTGGTTAATTCAATATGATTACAACCTTGCCATTGCTGAATGCATTTGTCTTAGCGCTTCTCCTGATCTGAGTCCAGGAGGAACTCTTCCCATAGCTCTTTCCTTTAAAGCATCAATGTCTCGAGGGAGTTGGTAGCGAAGCCCTGTGTAGCCCTACATCATGTTGTTGGTGTTGATTTCTCTGTTAATAGATTAAGGACCGTCGTCTATCTTTCTCCTTTTAGTTCCGCTAGTATCTTCTACACCATCTGCACCTGCGCTCCTAGCTTGCTCTCTTGCACGTTTGTGTCCAGATAGTAAGAAGTTGTCTTAGAAGAACGTAAGCCAATTCTTGCCTGCATCTGTATTTCCGACTAAAGCATCTGCTAGCATAATGCTTGGTTTCATGATAGCGTCCTAGGCAGACGAGACTAAACCTCCTGTCTCAATATCTGTATCAACAGCCATCTTGTACAAATCTCCTGCAAGACCGAATGTAGCTGCATCCAACATGGAACCAGCAGTCTCAGCGAAGTATCTCCCTGTTTCGTTCTGTGTGAAGTAGTTACCTAAAGACGATCGTTAGTAGTTGTGCATAGTTATAATTATAAACAGAATGATTTAGAATGACGAAGTCAAAGCAGCTGCACCCATGATAAATGCTCCTGCAGTACTGTCTGCTGATAATGTAGGGTTGTCTGCTGCATAGATGGAGAAGGTTATATCGTAAAAGGACAGGGAGTAGGAGTTAAAGAGGATGGTATCGTTGATCGTCGCGTAGAAGGGTGCTGCGAACCCATAGACAGACAACATCCGAAACAGAATAGGTTAAAGACCGACAATCTCTAAGAGAGATCATATGACTCGCACAGGAGGGATGCCCAGATAAATGATGACTCCCAACGGACAGCTGAACCCATTGACAGGTGACATGGACATTGTAACACAACAAGGAGAGGAAACCACCTTACTGTCTCAACTACAGTCAATGTCACACCAAGAAAGAGACCAGTTCTTAAGGAGGCTTTCGCTGGATAGGAGGAGCATCTATGACCCTCTGCCCGACTCTACAGAAGCATATCAGATAAACTTGTTATTGGGAAGGTTGAACACTGAACGAATGTACACCCTGTGATCAGGAGAGTCTGTTAGTTAAGAACTCTTTAAACGTCTGTATCTTGTCCTTCTTGATCTTCTGAATCGCTTTGGAGGAATCAAGCAGCTTGACCTTACCAAGGTTCTTGAAAGCTCCACGTATCGCACCCTTGTTGGCGTGCTTCACAGCGTGGAAAAATGTCTTGGAGTCGTCATAGAGACGCGTGATCATGGTGGAAATCTTGTCCTTCTGCTCACCATCGAATTTGTCTCCAAGGAAGTCACTCACAATACGCTTGCCTTGATTGGTGAGTTCTTGCTTCAATGCCTTCCTAGCAACATAAGCCATTTCCCTTTACTTCTCATTAGGGATCTACTCAAACTCGTCGACAACGGACTCGTCGTCAATCTCCATCGCATTAGTCTCATTTTGAACCTCGTTTTAAACAGTTTCCGTCGCAGCGGCTTCAAAAACAGGTGCGAGGTTCACGACAGGAAGCTAAGCTTGTTCATCTAGCTGCGAAACTGAAACCTTCTTGGTCACCTTTCTGTTCTTAACAACTTTCGGTTTAGGCTCGGGTGATTGTGCGACTGGAACTGGCAAAGCCTGCGACTCTTCTGCAGGAGACGACATCACGATAGGTGCGGACTCTGGTTAAGAATTTTGTGACATAATTAATTATAATAATCAATTCAGTCTGAGTAGTCATCGCTGTCTTAAGCATTTCTGATAACATTCACATACACGGGAGGTTCAAGCAAATCAAGGACTTCGTTCAAAAACGCCATTGATTGGTCTTCGTCTTTCTTGTTGATTATGCCTTGGTAGTCAAACAAGCTTTGTTCTCTCTCTAGCGTCCTGTTGTGATGGTATACAGCTTCTTGCATACGAGTTGTGTATCTGTCTTGTGCTTCTTGTTCTTCTATCGTGAGGAGTGGTTCGTTGACGCACACTGCCTGCTCTGCCTACATGTCGCTCTCGTCCATCATATTCATATCCACCTTAGGATCGAAGCAATCGTATATCGTGAGGTTGTCTTGCTTGAGTTGCTTTATGAAGTGGTATACATTGGATTGGATGACCTGCTGTGCTTGGTGTATGGTTTGCTGGTACGGAGTCGTTTTAGACTATGTAGATATCTACAGCAGTGTATCATACAAGGGATCTGTATCGATACGTAGGTCTTTGTGTTTCTTGAACAGAGTAAAGATGAGGAACCGAGTGTTGCATAGGACTAACTCGTTCATGTGGTTCCTATGGAGTAGAGAGTGAGAGCATACCTCACTTGCAAGCTGGAGTAGATCTCTGTACTAGTCTCCTTTCTTTCTCTGTATGTGGTTCTCTATGATCTTCTGTTTGAACTGCTTCTCATTGTCGTACTTCTTTGTGATGTCCAAGAACAACTCTTTGAATCGTTCAACGTGTTCTTGGGTAACGTTGAATATGTCACAGTAGACCATTAAGAAGAAGGCTATGTCAAGCTCTATATCATTGATATTTGATTTGATCTGTCCTGGTTAAGACGTAACTATCATCTGCGTTCTCACTGTTAGATGTTAGCTGATAATAGTGAGTATGCTGGACAGTATGCTGGAGTTAGTGATGAACATCAGTCTGTACAGGTTCGTGATCTCATACCCAAGTTGGATCATGTTTACACGTCGAGCTTGCTATCTGTTAGGTTACAGTGGATCGAACACGGTTTTGTCTATGCGTTTAAGGATTAGCTGTTGTGCTATCTGTCTCTGTGTTTCAGTACTGAACATCCCCATCATTTGCTTTACACTCTATTCAGCGAGTGAGTTGGTATAGAGATGAAGCCGGATCTGTGAGGAGAATGAGGTGCTGTCTTAACGTTGTGCAAACTCTACTATCTTCCGTTTGAATTAAGGAGTACTGACGAGCAGCTTCCTTATGTGTCTGAGGATAGTAGACTGTATGTTCTACATCAGTTCAAAGTGGAATAAGGTGTCGTATGGTTTAGTGACGAAGTGTCCGTCTCTCTCCGTGTTATCCAAGTCGAAGTCACGCTTTCTAAAGCTAGGCATGATCGTCTTCATAACACTCCTAATACACACAGAATTTCCAGTAGTTTAGAAACTGCCTGCATTGATGAATATACATGCGATTGACTAGGCAGCTTCTACTAACTATTGATTCACTGTTTCATTAGCAGAGTAGAGGTCTAACTCCTTGGTAAGGATGTTTCTGAAATGAAAACACATTTGCTTCAGTGTTCTGCCTACGAGGTATGAGTAGTCGGAAGACGGTTCATCTAACTCATCTAGGAACTGTCTGATCATTTGACGATGTAACGGGTTGTCAGTTTTCGCAAGTTGGTCATTGAAGTAGATGTAGTTAGTTGCTTACAAGAACTAGGATACGCTAGGTGTGTTTAATAGATGTTTCGTAAGATGCATCACCGTATGTGTATACGTCTTCTCTTGCTGTACCCATGCTAGAGGTTACTGCTGTAGTGCCTTCTTATTAACACCCTTGCCTTTGACTGAGAAGCCAAGCACATCAGTGAATTTGTTTACCGTGTTTGGGATAGGGTCGACCTGTAGTTGTGAGTACTGTTTAGGTGCACTGAACGATTGGGCTGCAGACAGATGTTCTACTTTGAGTCCTCCTAGTCGAAGACTATCAACCATATTGACTGGTACGAACTAGTCGAACTTGGTTGCATCATATACCTGTAGTTGAGTGATCTCCTTGTATATGCTTGACCAGAGAACTACCTTGCTTAGACATTCAGCACCGTATCTTAACTCACCTGGGTCCATGGTTTGATTAGACTCGAATTTAGCTTGTAAAGAGCATATGAAGCGGAAACGATCTTTGATATCTGTATCCTAGCTTTGGTTTACTTCCCATTCTATCCTGTCTTGCATACACAAGTGCAACGAGTCTGTATCACCGTAACATACCTTTATATCTGGTTTACCCTTTTGGTTCAGAGACATCAGCTTGTTGTAAGCTTGAACTAACTGTAGTTTACCATATGAAGTTATCAACGAAGCAACACGTGTAAGAGAACCTACGGAGTGTAGTTGTCTGATCATGTCGGGTTGTACTACGAGCTGATAACAGTGACGCTTTATCTTATACTCATTGGCTGGTTGTAATTGGTCTGGATCTAGCTCGCCCTCAACCTCCTTCAGAGATAACTTCTTGTTAGTTGATATAAACTTGAAGGTCTGCTGAATGTTGTAGTAAGATACCTTTTGTCTGTGAGCTAGCAGATGTGCTTCCATGTGAATGCCTTCGTCCTCCACTTGTTGTGTCTCGATACTAAATTTACGAGTGTGTGGAACGATCTGTTGTTACTGGTTAAGCTAGTTGTATTCTACTACTATGTCATACAACTCCTCTGGCTCTCCTCTGTGTACTGTGCTTAGTGTCTTCTAACCAAATTTGCCGTAGAGGTAATTCATGAGTTACTTGCATATGTGTGATCTTACTTCGTCATT
>Ga0315907_10004266_pt1 | contig 16143 bp, 10 predicted proteins | sample LakEriMetagenome_3_FD_203525 | JGI IMG/M metagenome (GOLD analysis project Ga0315907, IMG submission 203525) | Freshwater fungal communities from buoy surface, Lake Erie, Ohio, United States - Buoy 12 MA123 | ecosystem: Environmental > Aquatic > Freshwater > Lake > Lake biofilm | place: USA... | reverse complement strand
CTATCGAGACCGTCGTCGGCGGGGCGGGTGCCGACACGGTCACGCTAGGCAGCGCGATCACATCAAGCGCCGTCGATTTGGGCGGCAGCAACGACACGCTCGTACTCGGCAACTTCGCCAACACGCTGACGATCATCAATATCGAGAGTGTTGTTGGCGGTGCCGGCAACGACACGGTCACGCTGGGGACCGCGCGGACGAGCGGTGCGGTCGATCTGGGTGGCGGCAGCGACCGGCTGATCCTGGGCGACTTTGCCAACAGGCTCACCGTCATGAATATCGAAACGGTCGTCGGCGGTGCGGGTGCCGATACGGTCACGCTCGGAAGTACGACCATTGCGGGGACCGTCGATTTGGGCGGCGATGCCGATGCGCTCGTACTTGGCAACGTCGCCAACAGCCTCACCGTCGTGAATATCGAGACGGTGGTTGGCGGTGCTGGCGCCGACACAATCACGCTCGGCAATGCGATCACCTCCGGTGCGTTTGACTTGGGCGGCGGCACCGACACGCTCGTGCTTGGCAACTTCGTCAACAGCGTCACCGTCGTCAATATCGAGACCGTGGTTGGCGGATCGGACAACGATACAGTCACGCTCGCGACCGCGCGCACGAGCGGCACTATTGATCTGGGCGGCGGCAACGACCGGCTGGTCTTAGGCGACCTCGCCAACAGCCTCACCATCGTCAATATCGAAACCGTCGTCGGCGGAGCCGGTGCCGACAAGATCACGCTCGGCAACGCGGTCATTTCGGGCACGATTGACTTGGGCGACGGCAACGACGCGTTCGTGCTCGGCAACTTCGCCAACACGCTGACGATCGTCAATATCGAGACTGTGGCTGGCGGTGCGGGCAACGACACGGTCACGCTGGGTACCGCGCGTACGAGCGGTGCCATCGATCTGGGCGGCGGCAACGACAGGCTTATCCTGGGCGACTTCGCCAACAGCCTTACGGTCGTCAATATCGAGACCGTCGTCGGCGGTGCCGGCGCCGATACGATTACGCTCGGCAACGCGATCATTTCGGGCACCGTCGAATTGGGCGGCGGCTCCGATACGCTCGTGCTCGGCAACTTTGCCAACACGCTGACGATCGCCAATGTCGAGGCGCTGGTCGGCGGCAGCTACGCGGACAATGTGACGCTCGGCACTGCCTACAGGGCCGGCGAGACGATCGATCTTGGCAATGGCGCCGACCGTCTGACCTTGGCCGCGGGCGACAACACGATCACGGCCAACAATATCGAAACCATTGTCGCTAGTGCGGGCAACGATACCGTCACACTCGGGACCGCGCGGACGAGCGGCGCCATCGATCTGGGCGGCGGCAACGACCGGCTGATCATGGGCGACTTCGCCAACAGCCTCACCATCGTGAATATCGAAACAGTAGTCGGCGGGGCGGGCGCCGACAAGATCACGCTGGGCAACGCGATCAGCTCGGGTACCGTTGATTTGGGCGACGGCAACGACACGCTCGTGCTCGGCAACTTCGCCAACACGCTGACGATCGTCAATATCGAGACGGTGCTCGGCGGGGCGAGCAACGACACGGTCACGCTGGGGGCCGCGCGTTCGAGCGGTGCCATCGATTTGGGCGGCGGCAGCGACCGGCTGATCCTGGGGAACTTCGCCAACAGCCTCACCGTCGTCAATATCGAGACCGTCGTCGGCGGCGCGGGTGCCGACACGATCACGCTCGGCAATGCGATCACATCGGGCACCGTTGATTTGGGCGGCGGTACCGACACGCTCGTGCTTGGCAACTTCGGCAACAGCCTCGCAATCGTCAATATCGAGACGCTGGTCGGCGGTGCCGGTGCCGACACGGTCGCGCTCGGAACCGCGATCACCGCTGGTGCCGTCGATTTGGGCGGCGGCAACGACAGGCTTGTGCTTGGCAATTTCGCCAACACGCTGACGATCGTCAATGCCGAAGCGCTGGTCGGCGGCAATGGTGCTGACAATGTGACGCTCGGCACCGCCTATGGGGCCGGCGAGACGATCGACCTTGGCGCTGGCGCTGATCGTCTGACCCTGGCAGCGGGCGGCAACACGATCACGGCCAACAATATCGAGACCATTGTCGGCGATGCCGGGAACGACACGGTGTCGCTCGGAACCGCGCGCACGGGCGGCGTCATCGACCTGGGGAGCGGCAGCGACAGACTGCTCCTGGGCAACTTCGCCAACAGCCTCACGATCGTCAATATCGAGACGGTGGTCGGCGGTGCCAGCGCCGACACGGTCACGCTGGGGGCCGCGCATTCGAGCGGCGTCGTCAATCTGGGGGGCGGCAACGACAGGCTCGTGCTGGGCAACTTTGCCAACAGCCTCACGATCGTCAACATCGAAACGGTGGTTGGCGGTGCGAGTGCCGATACGATCACGCTCGGCAATGCGATCACCGCTGGTGCCGTCGATTTGGCTGGCGGCAACGACAGGCTCGTGCTGGGCGGCTTTGCCAACACGCTGACGATCGTCAATGTCGAAGCGCTGGTCGGCGGCAACAGCTCGGACAATGTGACGCTCGGCACGGCCTACAGGGCCGGCGAGACGATCGACCTTGGCAACGGCATCGACCGTCTGACCTTGGCGGCAGCCGGCAACTCGATTACGGCGACGAACGTCGAATCGATCGTCGGCGGTGCTGGAAACGACACGGTCACGCTCGGGTCCGCGCGCACGAGCGGCGCCATCGATCTGGCGGGCGGCAGCGACCGTCTGGTCCTGGGGGATTTTGCCAACAGCCTTACGGTCGTCAACATCGAAACCGTCATTGGCGGAACGGGCGACGACACGGTCATGCTCTTGAACCGCAGTACGACCGGTGCGGTCGATCTCGGAAACGGCAACGATCGTTTGGTGCTCGGGAACTTCACAAACACATACACCGTCAGCAATGTCGAAACGCTGGTTGGCGGCACGGGTACCGACAACATCACTCTGGGCACCTCGTATGTCGCGGGCGAAATTTTCGATCTCGGTTTCGGCAACGACCGCATCGTCCTCAGCGATACGGGCAATCGAATCACGCTCGTCAACATCGAGTTAATGGTCGGCGGTGCGGGTGCAGATACGATCACGCTCGGCAATTCGATCGCCTCGAGCACTGTCGATTTAGGCGGCGGTACCGATATGCTCGTGCTCGGCAACTTCGCCAACACACTGACGATCGCCAATGTCGAAGTGCTGATCGGCGGCAGCAGTGCCGACAATGTGACGCTCGGCACGGGCTACAGGGCTGGCGAGACGATCGATCTTGGCAACGGCGTCGACCGTCTGACTTTGGCGGCGGGCGGCAACTCGATCACGGCGACGAACATCGAAGCCATCGTCGGCGGATCGGGCAACGACACGGTGACGCTCGGAACCGCGCGCACGAGCGGCACAATCGATCTGGGCGGCGGCAGCGACCGGCTGATCCTGGGCGACTTCGCCAACAGCCTCACCGTCGCCAATATCGAAACCGTCATCGGCGGCGGCGGCAACGATACGGTCACGCTGTTTACCCGCAGCGTCAACGGCAGGATCGATTTTGGCGACGGCAACGATCGCCTGGTGCTTAGCAGCTGGGGAAGCGCCGTGACGGTTTCGAACGTAGAAACGATCGTCGGCGGATCGAGCAACGATACCATCATGGTGACGGGTACGCAGGACGCGCGCATCAATGGCGGAGCCGGCAACGACACGCTCGTCGGCGGCGCCGGCAACGATTCTCTCAATGGCGACGCCGGTTCAGACCGCCTCTCCGGCGGCACGGGCAACGATACGTTCGTGCTGTCTGCCGGTGCCGACACGATTTTGGACTATTCGGCCGGCGACAAAATCAGCTTTGCTGCATTTTCCGGCTTTGCAGCTTTGGAAAACGTACAAGCGGCGGCCAGCAATGTTGCGGGTGGTGTGACGATCAATCTTGGCGGCGGCAATTCTGTCACGATTTTAGGCCAGACAACCGCAGATCTTGCCGCAATTTCGAAAAGCGGTGACTTAATGTTTTCGTAGTTTTCGCGAATTTCTCGAACATTCTGCTCGGCGGGATCTGTTTCATCGGTCTCATCAGTGTACCTTTCACGGTGACGATGATCCGAAAAAACTTTGGCACGCAAACCGATTAATCTGTCCTAAGGGCGCTGACGGCGAACGCAATGCGTCAACACGCTCTAGCCGTTCGCACTGCCTCGACACATCAGTCCCAACCAGAATATTCACCGCGATATGGGTCGGTGTACTTCCGCAGCCTCACAGTACTAAGCCGCTCTTGATTGTCGAATTCTAATCTTCGCCCCCTGATATCTTGAGCACAGTGCCAGTCATGTAGCTCGCGGCGTCGCTGGCCAGGAACAGGATCGCGGCGGCGACGTCGCCTGGCGTTGCGGCTCGGCCCATCGGCACGCGCGCAATACGCGCTTGGAACTTGGTACGGTCCGGATCGTCGGGCCAGACATTGAGATCGGTATCGACCACGCCTGGCCGTACGCAATTGATGCGGATGCCCGCTGGCGCCCACGCCAAAGCGCGATTGCGCGACGCCTGCTCGAGCGCCGCTTTGGCTTGCGCATAGGCGTCGAGCCGTGGCGAGGCCGCACGGCCCGCCACGATCGACGACACATTGACGATCGCGGATGATTTGCTGGCGGCGAGTTGGCTTTGCGCCAGATCCATCAAGGCGACGGGCGAGGCGCAATTGAGCTGCCAAGTCGCGGCCGCCTCGGCGGGAACGCCCCCTGCATTGTTCACGAGTACGTCGATCCTACCTGCCCAGTGGCAAAAAGCCGCCATCAAAGCTTCCGGTGCGGCCGGATCGGCAAGATCGGCCTGGAAGGCGCTGCTGCCCGGGCACGAAGCAACCACGGCAGCGGCAGCCGCATGCGCGCGCGCAAAATGCACGCCGACAAGAGCGCCTTCCTGGGCCAACAGGCGTGCGCTTGCAGCTCCGATGCCGCGTGCCGCTCCGGTCACCAGAATGCGCTTTCCCTTCAGTCCCAAAACCACGCGTGTCGCCTCCGCTTCGCGCCGAGCTTAGACGCCTTGCGCGCGCGGTCAAACGGCGCTTTTTCTTTGCTTGTTTTTGCGCGCCAGAAGCCGAATTATGCCCGCCGTCCCGAGCCCCTGCAGGAAGAAGCCATGAAATTCTTCATCGACACCGCCGAAGTTTCGGAAATCCGCGAAGCCGCCATGACGGGTCTCGTCGACGGCGTGACGACCAATCCGTCGCTGATCGCCAAGAGCGGGCGCAATTTCCTCGAAGTGGTGGCCGAAATCTGCGCGCTGGTGCCCGGCCCCGTCAGCGCCGAAGTGACCGCCAACGATTTCGACACGATGCTCAAAGAGGGCCGCAAGCTCGCCAAGATCGCCAAGAACGTCGCGGTTAAAGTGCCTCTGACCGTCGATGGCCTCAAGACCTGCTACGCGCTTGCCAACGAAGGCACCAAGGTCAATGTCACCTTGTGCTTCAGTGCGGCGCAGGCGCTGCTGGCCGCCAAGGCCGGTGCGACCTTCATTTCGCCGTTCGTCGGCCGGCTCGACGATGTCGGCACCAACGGTCTAAATCTGATCGCTGACATCTGCACGATCTATCGCCAATATCCGAATCTGAAGACCGAAGTGCTGGTGGCCTCGGTGCGCCATCCCGTGCACATCGTCGAGTCCGCCAAGATGGGTGCGCATGTGGCGACGATGCCGCCCGCCACACTCAAACAGCTCTTCAACCACCCGCTGACCGACAAGGGCCTTGCGCAGTTCAACGCCGACTGGAAAAAAACTGGCCAGTCGATCCTTTAGGCGCGGGCCGCGGTCGGACCGGTCGCCGCTATGGCGCACCCCAAACACGCCTTGCCGCTGACCGCGCGTGCGCTCGCGCGCGAGATGCTGGACCGCGTCGTCTTCAAGCTGCGCACGCTCGACGATGCGGCGGCTAACCTGCCCGAGCTGCATCGGCTCGAGCCGCGCGACCGTGCCTTCGCGCGCCTCTTGGCAGCAAGCGTGCTGCGACGCATGGGCTCGCTCGACGCCGTCCTCGCCAAGTGCCTCGATCGCGGCACGCCGCCGCCGCCGATCCTGAATATTCTGCGGCTGGGCGCGGCCCAGCTCTTGCTGCTCGACACGCCCGCCCACGCGGCCGTCGGCGAAACGGTCGAATTGTGCGGCCCGCGCGAGGCGGCCTTGCGCGGCGTGGTCAATGCCGTGCTGCGTCGCGTGGGGCGCGAGGGCAAAGAGCTGCTTGCTGGTTGCGACGCCGCCCGCCTCGATACTCCACCGTGGCTGTGGCACATACTATCGACCGCTTATGGCGAGGAAACGGCGCGCGCAGTTGCTTCCGTGCATGCGAAGGAACCGCCGCTCGACATAACGCTTAAGGGCGATGCGGGCGAGTGGGCCGAACGATTGGGTGCCACCACGTTGCCGACCGGCACGCTGCGGCTTGCCGACAGCGGCAATGTTGCCGAGCTGCCCGGTTTTGCCGAGGGCGCTTGGTGGGTGCAGGACGCGGCTGCCGCGTTACCGGCACGCCTGCTGGGCGACGTGAAGGGCGCAAGCGTTCTCGATCTGTGTGCTGCGCCCGGCGGCAAAACGATGCAACTCGCCGCTGCGGGTGCCGAGGTGCTGGCGGTCGATCAGTCGGCCAAGCGGCTGCAGCGCGTGACCGAGAATCTGCAGCGCGTCGGCCTTGGGGCACAAACGGTCGCGGGCGATCTCGCCGACTGGCGCCCGGCGCAAACCTTCTCGCATGTGCTGCTCGATGCGCCCTGCACGGCGACCGGTACGCTGCGCCGCCATCCCGAGATCGCGTATCTCAAATCGCCGCTCGATGCCGCCAAGCTCGTCGATGTGCAGGACCGCATGCTCGATGCGGCGGCCGAGATGACGGCCCCCGGCGGCACCCTTGTCTATGCGGTGTGTTCGCTCGATCCGCGCGAGGGGCGCAGCCGTATCGCGGCCTTCCTCGCGCGCAACACGGCCTTCAAGCGCGCACCCGTCGCGGCCGGCGAGATCCCGGGTACGGACGGGCTCTTGTCGAAAGACGGCGATCTTGCGACGCTACCGAGCCACTGGGCGGATCAGGGCGGCATGGACGGTTTCTTCGCGGCCCGATTGAAGCGGAGTTCGGCATGAATTTTTCTGGTAAACGCGTGCTGCTGACGGGCCATACCGGCTTCAAAGGGGCATGGCTGCTGGCCTGGCTCGACATGCTCGGCGCCAAAGTGGCGGGCCTTGCCCTCGCCCCGCCGAGCGAGCCCTCGCTGTTTGCACTGATCGACGGCACCAAGCTGTGTGCAGCACACACGCAAGGCGACATTCGCGATGCCGCCCTCGTGCGCAAAACGCTCGAGGATTTTGCGCCCGACTATGTCGTGCATATGGCGGCGCAAACGCTGGTGCTGCCGTCGCTCGCAGCCCCGGTCGAAACCTTTGCCACCAACCTGATTGGCACGGCCCACGTGCTCGAGGCGTGCCGGTACGTGAACCCCAAGGCCATACTGATCGTAACCAGCGACAAGGTCTACGCCAACGACGGCAGCCCGCACGCTTTCGTCGAGGCCGACCGGCTCGGCGGCCACGATCCTTATTCGGCCAGCAAAGCGGCGTGCGAAATTGCGGTCGACAGTTTCCGCAGCAGCTATTTCGCGGGGAAGGTGCCGCTTGCGACCGCGCGTGCCGGCAACGTGATCGGCGGCGGCGATTGGGCCGCCCACCGCATCGTGCCCGACGCGGTGCGCGCCCTCGTGGCCGACAACACGCTGGTGCTGCGCCGCCCCGAAGCCGTGCGCCCCTGGCAGCACGTGCTCGATCCGCTCGCGGGCTATCTCGCGATTCTGGACAAAGGCTGCGACGGCGCCTTCAATTTCGGCCCCGAAGCGGCGGCACGGCGCACCGTGCGCGAGGTCGTCGCGGAATTCGGCAAGGCGTTCGACGGCAAACCCGGCTGGACTATCGAAAACGCCAATCCACCGCCCGAAGCGCCCTATCTGACGCTGTCGGCTGCCTGTGCGCGCGAAACGCTCGGCTGGGCGCCCAAGCTCGATTTCGAGACGTCCATGGCCTGGACGGCCGCATGGTATCGCGCTTGGACCAAGGGCGAGGACATGCGCAAATTCACACGCACCCAGATCCAAGCCTTTTCGACGCTTTGAACGGCCGCGCGCGCGTTACGCCCGCATCGACAGTCCGAGCGCAAACTCGCGCTGCAACGCATCGGCAAACTGCGCCGCCCCGAAGCGCGGCAACGTCCACTCGCGGCCCGCAGCGGCAAGACGTCGCGCGGTATCCGGGGCATCGACGAGACGCAGGATCGCCGCGGCGAGTGCGTTCGAGTCGCCCGGCGGATACAAGAGCCCGGTGCGCCCGTCTTCGATGAGTTCGACGGTGCCGCCGGATGCCGATCCGATCACCGGTACGCCCGCGCGCATCGCCTCGACCGTCACACGCCCGAACGCCTCGCAGCGCGACGTGACGAGGACCGCATCGGCCTGCGCCATGCGCGCCGATACGTCCGCCACATGGCCGCAGAACGCGACGCGGTCCGCAAGGCCGAGCGCGTCCGCGCGCGCGCGCAAACGCGCCGTATAGCCGCGCCCGCCGGTGCCGTAGAGAGAAAGATGCACGTTACACCCGGATGCGACGAGTTTGCCTATGGCCTCGAGCGCGTCGCTTTGCCCCTTCTGCGGATTGAGCGAACCGACAAGCGCCAACTGAAATGCCGCCCGCGGTTCCGGGGCCTGTACTGCGTGTGCGGGCATATCGGCAATATGGTAGTCTACACGGCCGACGCGCGACGAACCGAACCAACCGGAAAACTTAGCGGCTACGGCGTTCGAATTGGCAAAGGCGCGCACGCAGTTGCGCGCGGCGATTCGCTTGGTGATCGCATCGCCCCAGTCGAAATAGAGATTGTGGTCTTCGCTTGCGAACTCCTGCAGCCACCACATGTGCGGCAGCCCAAGGTGCGTCGCGGCCCGTGCGGCAACGCTAATCACGATGGAATTGGAGACGACCAACTCGGGCGCGAACATGGCGATCGCGTCGCGCACAGCAGGATACGCGCGATAGTTCGCGACGATGTTGCGCAGCCGCCGCCGCCCCTTCGTCGAACACCACGGCGGCAACGCCACGGCGCGCCATTCGATTTCCCGCGCGTCCAGATTTGCGGAAAGACTGCCGGGTTCCGGCACCAGAACGCCGAAGCTGCAACCGCGCGGCACAAGCGCATCGATTGCTTCCAGAATCGGCGTTATGGCGCCGCCAAGGTCTCCCTGGTGCGCGACGAATAGGATCCGCATTTGTCGAGCCAATCTCGCTGTGGAAAAGGCATTCTTCGGGCGTCCGGCTTATCATCTGACTGTGCAGCAAGCGGCACCGAAGCGTCAATTCCGCCATACGGTATCCAACTGCGCGGCACGGCAGTTCGACGCCGATTTGGCCTCCCTATACGCGACGCGCAAAACTCGCTATCTATCCCAAGACGCCGGAACGACTGCGTCGGTCTTTCGAGCCAAGACTGGGTTTTTGGAGTGTGTCGCGTGTCACCTTGTCTCGAAACATTCTTGGGCGCACAGGCTGTGACCACGGCGCGCTGCACGACGCGGCTGCAGCCTGACGCAAGGATGCGGTGACGATGGCCAGATTTCTGCGCGCCGACGATCTGTTCATGGCGATGTGTTTTTTGGTCGGGCCGATGGCGGTTCTGGCGCCCAACGGCCTCGCCGTGATTTTGGTTGTTAGCAGCGTCGGGCTTGTTTTGCTAGAACCCGTTCGACTGCGCTTGGCGCATGTCGCGCGCTGGCCGATCTATGTGCTTGGCCTGTTTGCCGCACTGGCGGCTGCCTCGCTCGCCTGGACGATCGACGCTGGCGAAGGGCTCGACGGATGGATACGGATCTGCAGCACCGCGCTTCTAGGGCTCGTCTGGATCGACAAAGCGATCGCGCTCGATGGTTCGGCGCGCACCCGTGCGGATCGCGCCCTCGTCTACGGCATGCTCGCGAGCCTCGGCATGCTGGCCGGGCAAGCCGTCAGCGTCGCGCTGTCGGGTTGGGAGGGCTCGCTTGTCACCTTGTTCTTGCAGCCGGACCAACAGCCGTGGAGTTTTTTCAATCGCGGCATTGCCGTTTTCGCATGCCTTGTTCCGCTCGCGGCGGCGCGGATTCTGCAGCACTTCGGTCCCGTCCCCGGCGCTGCGTTTGCCCTTGTGGCCGGGGGCACGGTTTTTCTGTTCAACAGCAAAGCCGCCGAGCTAGCGATCTGCGTTGCGTTCGCGACTTTCGTCGCATTCCTGCTTTCGCGCAGAGTTGCGCCTCGGATTCTCGCGGCCATGCTCGCGGCGATCGTGCTTCTCATGCCGTTTGCCGCAATGCAGCCGGTCTTCGGCGAAATCGCTGAACGGCGCGACCTGTCCGTTTCGATCTACCATCGCGCCGCGATCTGGCAGTTCGTCGCTGAACGGATCGAAGAAAAGCCGCTGCTCGGATGGGGGCTGCATGCCTCGCGCAGCATGCCGGGCGCCAAGGAACTCGTCGCACGGGGTGCCGAGATTCTTCCCCTGCACCCCCACAACGGGCCTTTGCAGCTTTGGCTCGAGCTGGGCGCCATCGGCGCCGTCCTTGGTGCGGCACTTCTGGCCTGGCTTGCGCGCAATGCAGCGTCTGCAGCCCAAGCAGCGGCGCTCACGGCCATGCTTGTGGTCGGCTCTGTCAGCTTCGGCCTGTGGCAAGGCTGGTGGATGGCCGCAATTTGGCTGGTAGTCGGACTTGCCGTCGGTTCGTCCGCCGAAACGCGGCAGCGCCAGACCGCCTGTTGACGTCGTGCATGGCTGCGTCTAGACGAAAATGGCTTTTTTACTAGCGCAGGCCGACACACCGACGTTCCTTCGGGTCGCACAAAGTTGTGCATAAACGCGAGTTTCGCCCATGTCCAAGAACGCAATCGATCCCCAGAATTTCACACTTAGCGTCGTGATCCCTTGCTACAACGAGCGCGACACGATCCGCGCCATCGTCGATGCCGTCAAAGGCGCTTGGCCCGAAAGAAAAGAGATCATCGTCGTCGACGATTGCTCGACCGACGGCACGCGCGACATTCTGCGCACGATGATCGAGCCGTTGGTGTCGAAGGTCGTCTACCAAGAGGCGAACGCGGGCAAGGGCGCTGCCCTGCGCACAGGCATAGCACTCGCCACCGGCGACATCGTTGTGATTCAAGACGCCGATCTCGAATACGATCCGGCCGATTTCCCGAAACTCATCGGCCCCATCCTCACGCGCGGTGCGGACGTCGTCTACGGCTCGCGCTTCTCGGGCGGCGATGCGCATCGCGTCGTGTATTTTTGGCACATGATCGCCAACCGGATTCTGACGTTGATGTCGAACTGCGTCACCAACATCAACCTCACCGATATGGAGACTTGCTACAAAGCCTTCCGCCGCAACGCCATCCAATCCGTTTCCATCGAAGAGAACCGGTTTGGCGTGGAGCCGGAATTGACGATCAAGCTCGCGCGCGCGCGGCTCGTTTTCTACGAGGTAGGCATTTCCTATTCCGGCCGCACCTACGAAGAAGGCAAAAAGATCGGCCTCAAAGACGCATTCCGCGCCGTATACGCCATTTTGAAATACGGCCTGTTTCGCTGAGCGCTGCCAAGGCGAGAAGCCCCATCGCACCCATCAACGGCCACGCCGCCAAAACGTAGCGCGGCAGCGCCGAATGCAGCAGCGCCAGAAGAAGCGCATAGCCGTGTATCGAAAGGGCGAGGTAGGCGGCGCCCGCCAATGCCGGCGACCTGTTTTTTGCCGCCGCATAGGCGAGCAGGGCCAGAATGCTTACCCCCAACGCGCCGAACGACACGCCCCGCAAGGCCGCGACGACCGCAAAAGGCAACGACTGAGGCTGCGGCGGCGATTCGAGTTCGGGCAAGCTTGCAAACGCACCCTGCGCCGCAGCGGCTTCGCGCGCCGTCATGGCATCGGGCAGCAGCCAGAATGCCAAAATCTGGCGCGCCGTTTCTTTTGCGTAAGCTGCCGGGTTGTCCGCCGCGATCCGCAAGACGGCAGCCAGCCGGGCCTCGCCGGGCGGGAAATGCCGGTCGGAAAAATCGCGCCAAACGCCATAGCGCAAATGCTCGGCATAGGCCGTGCGCACTATCCAGCTGCGCGAAAAATCCGGTTGCGCGGCGATTTCCGCGCGCATGCCGGCAACGCGCGTCGCGATCGCATCGTTGAGCGGCGTGCCGTCGGGCGCGGCAATCAGCGCCAGCTTGCCGAACATGTTGAGCGCCAGAAATTCGCGTCGCACATCGCCCGATGCCGGCACAAAAAGCACCGCTTGAAGCGCAAGCGGCAGCGCCGCCACGATCGCGGCCGCAGCGGCGCGTTGGCCCAGACCGCGCATCGACACGAAGGCCGCAAGGACAAACGGCACGAGAAAGGCCCAACTCGTGGGACGCAGATCGATCGCGACAGCGACGAAGATCGAAGCCAAAACAAACCAAGCCAGCCTGCGGGTCTTGAGGCCGGCCAAAACGGCAGCCGCCGCCGACATTGTTGCGGCCATCGTCAGCGCTTCGGTCAGGATGGTGAAGCAGTATTTGGTCAGCGCCGGGTTTGCCCCGGCAAAGACGAGGCACAAAAGCCCCACCCAGCTGCGGCCGACAAGCGCCGAGACCGCCAGCGAAAGCGCCGCCAGTGCGGCAAAATAGAAAACGAGCTGGACGCGGACGGCGGTTTCAAGGTCCCCGATCCAAGACAAAAACGCCGGATACGCGCCCCCGCGTATCGGCGATCCGCTCAGATATCCTGCAGAGTCGGGCTGCAGAAGGGCTATAGACGGCGGATTGAGCCAGGCAAGTACGCACAGCATAACAGCCAGTGCCAGCAGCGCAAAAGCACCGCCCGCCGAGGCGGTCGCGTTCAAGCCGGCCCCGCTTGAATGCGTTTGAACGCCCATTTGACCGACATGCCCTGCGCACCGGCCGTACCGGCGGCGACGAGCTGTTCGGCACGCCGTGCCGTACCGCGCTGGGCGAACGACACGCTCTCGCCAAGCTCGAGGGCCGCACCCGCGATCTGCAGCCGCCAGGCTTGGCCGCGCGGCGTGCGCAGCAAAGCCGCCGCGCCGTTCTGGATCACGGAAGCTTGGATATCGGGATAGAGATGGAAGCGGATGGCAAAGCGCGCCGAGGGCGACGGCGTGGCGCCTGCCGCCGGCAGCAGCGAGTCTTCGCCGCGCACGTCGAGCCCGTCGCCGGCCACGAAGATGCGGCGGCGATGCACGAAGCCGAAATCCGCGACGTAGCCGTCGTGGCTCAGATCGAGCCAGACATTTCCGTCGGCCTCGTCGCGCGCGGCCGAGACTTTTTTCAAGCGACGGCGCAGACCGCCGGGGATAGGTTCGCTCGAACTCGTGTCTTCAAGCGTCAGCGTCGAGTGGGCGGCCGTCGCGCGCAGGGCAAGCGCCCATTCGGAATCGTCCTGCGGGCCCGCCCCGCAATTGGCGACGATGCGCTCCTTGCCCGCCGACAATTCGAACGCCAAAGCACCCGCATGCGCGTGGCGGTCGAAACCTTCTTCGGGCGGCGGCCCCGCATCCACGAACAGCAGCACGCGGTCGGCGACCACGCGCTCGAAGCCGATCGACATGGCACGCTCGGGCGGCGGGTCGGGCCATTGCGCACGCACCAGCACGGTATCGACCAAAGCGGCGGTTTCGACGTTCGAGTTTTCGAACAAGGCGAGCCCGCCGTCGCCGTGCTGGAAAAAGCGCAACGCCGGCGCCAATTTTTCGATGGCCCGATGCAGAGCCTCGGGCACGTTCGCCCCGGCCGCCTCGATGGCAAGGCGCGAATCGGCGAGGATCGACAGCGCGTCGAGCTGGGCGCGCGCACCGCGACTCAGATGGAAACCGTCGGGCGCCAGCTGGCGTTGGGCTTCGATCGCCAGGCGCTGTGCGACGGCACCCAATGCGCGCTCGTCGAGCAGGCCGCAGCCATGCGCATAGACGAGGCCTTTGAGCGCTTGCAGGCGCGGCAGGCCGCGCGGCGCTTTGCCCGCACAGCGCGCCAAATGCCGCGCCTGGCGCGTGGCCGATTGCAGCAGCATCGGCCCGAGCCGGTCGCCCTCGCCGCGCGACAGGAAGGGCGCGTGCGCAAGCCATGCCGCCAAGCGCCGCCCGGTCGTTTCGGCGTCCCACAGCACGGGGCGCCATTTGGGATTGGCAAGGATCCAGTCTTCGACGAGGGCGCGTGCGCGCGATTGTGCCGTCTCGCTCGCCACGGCCGCAAGATCGTCGAGCCAACCGAAGCCATTGAGTTCGTCGAGGGCGGCTTGGCTCAGATCGGCGGCCGCCCAATCCGGCCGCTCGGCCGGAAGGGCACGTCCCGCGCACACAAGCTTGCCCGCAACGATCGCCTCGCCGCGTGGCCGCGAGCCGGACAATGGCTCGGGTGCAAGGCGTGCCAAACGCGCGACAGTCCGCCCGCCGATCAGCAGTCCGTAAAGCGGGGTGCCGTTCCAGAAATCCGACCAGCGGGAGCGCTGCCGCGCACGGGCCATCGTCAAAGCTCGCGCAGCCGTCGCAGATTTTCGGCGTAGTTGGCAGGACCGCCGGCAAAACCGGCCGTGCCGGCGACAAGCACGTCGGCACCGGCCTTGCGAACAAGCCGGGCCGTCTGCTGGTTGATGCCGCCGTCGACTTCGAGATCTATACGGCGGGCGGTTCCTGCGACGATCCGGTCGATGCGCGCGCGCAACGCCGCGATTTTTTCGAGCGCGCCCGCAATGAAACTCTGCCCGCCGAAGCCGGGATTGACCGACATGACCAGCACCAGATCGACGTCGGCCAGCAAAGGATCGACCACCTCGACCGGCGTGCCCGGATTGATCGCAATACCGGCCTTCTTGCCGAGGCTGCGGATGAGCTGCAGCGTGCGATGCACGTGCGGGCCCGCCTCAGGATGGACGGTGATGATGTCGGCACCCGCGTCGGCGAACGCGGCTACGTATGGGTCGACCGGCGAAATCATCAGATGCACGTCGAAGATTTTCTGCGAATGCGCGCGCAAGGCCCGCACAACGCCGGGTCCGATCGTGATATTGGGCACAAAATGCCCGTCCATCACGTCGACATGGATGTAGTCCGCACCGGCCGCATCGATCGCGCGCACTTCCGCACCCAATTGCGCAAAATCGGCCGACAGAATCGACGGGGCGAGGCGAATCGGCTGTTGCAAGCAAAGACCTTCCGAATGAGCGATGAACAACACGCCTGTTGATTTATCAGGTCGCAGGCGGGGCAAGCAAGGGATGGTAGGTCGTGCCACGGCCAACCCCAATTTACGCGACTTTTGCCGCGACAGCGGCTGCATTTATCCAATGGCATTCGCGAGGTGCCTCGCTATAATGCCCGCCGCTTCGACGTAAGCACTTCGAAGTCCATCATAATTTCAGATAGCGCCGACGCAACTTGACCCGCAAATGACATTGTCTTCGCCCCGCACGACGAGAGGTTCAGCCGTCGGCGTCGGCTTGCGGCGCGCTGTCCTCGCCGCAGCCCTGACGCTGGCTGCGGCAAGTGCGCAGGCCCAATCGTTGCGCGACGGGACCGACGCGCCGGCGCTGGTGCGCGCCAACGAGATCCAGGTCGACGACGATCTGGGCCTGGTGGTCGCGCGCGGCCAAGTCGAGATTACGAAAGGCGACCGGCTCCTGAAGGCCGACACGCTGACCTACAATCGGCGCACGAACGTCGTGACGGCCTCGGGCGGCGTGATGCTGCTCGACGCCAGCGGCGACGTGGTCTTTGCCGACTTCGTCGAACTGACCAGCGACATGCGCGACGGCACGATCCGCAATCTGCGCGCCATGCTGACCGACCAGTCGCGCTTTGCCGCCGTGACGGCGCGCCGGGCCGACGGCAGCAAAACCGTCATGCGGCGTGCGACCTACAGCCCGTGCGAACCGTGCGAAAAAGATCCGACACGAGCACCCATGTGGCAGCTGCGCGCCGAGCGCATCACGCACGACAAGGCGGCCAAAGAAATCAGCTACGACAATGCGTGGCTCGAAGTGGCGGGCGTGCCCGTTGCCTACACGCCCTACATCGCTCATCCCGACGGCACGGAGAAGCGCAAATCGGGCTTTTTGATTCC
>Ga0315907_10004265_pt1 | contig 16146 bp, 23 predicted proteins | sample LakEriMetagenome_3_FD_203525 | JGI IMG/M metagenome (GOLD analysis project Ga0315907, IMG submission 203525) | Freshwater fungal communities from buoy surface, Lake Erie, Ohio, United States - Buoy 12 MA123 | ecosystem: Environmental > Aquatic > Freshwater > Lake > Lake biofilm | place: USA... | reverse complement strand
TCGGCGTTGAAGACGATCCCGTCCGAGTTGGTCTGAGACGACGCAGCGTAAAGGCGCTCGTTCGGGGCCAGCAGCAGCGGGTTAAGATCGGTCAGCCCGAAGTCGGTCGGGGTTTGCGAGGTGGTCGCCGCCTGCGTGTAGGTGTTCATCAGGGCGGTGAGACACCAACGCTTGGTCGTGCCGCTGTCTGTCGAGCGATAGACTTGCAGCTTCGTCGCCGTGCCGACCGTAGAGCGGGCAATCGCGCTGATCTTGGTGACGCGCGCGCCATTGGCCCCCGCCGTAAACAGCAGGGCGTCATTGGTGGGGCTGTCGGTGTAGGTCGTGTTCGCGCCGGTTACGACACAGGTTCCGGTGTTGATGGCCTGCGGCGTGACGATGCTGTTCGGGGTCACGGGCATGATGTTCTCCTAGAGGGCGACGGCGAAGGCGATGGCGAGGCCGGTCACCCGCGCGGCTTCGGTGTCGATGTCGTCGGCGAGGCCGTCCAGCTCGCCCTGAAGGCCCTGAACGTCGGAAATCTCGATGAACTGCCACCCGGCTTGGGAGCCGTCCGTGCCGATGAACTTGCCCGCGTTGCCGGTCTGGGCGGGCAGGTTCACGCTATTGAAAGCGAGGTTGTCGGCGTATTGCTTGTTAACGAAATCGGTCGGGTTGATCGGGCTTCCGCCGCCCGTCATCCGCGACCCGCCCATGTCGGTCTGCTTGAACAGCCAGATGCTGGTGCCGTCCGTCAGGATCGGCCGAACCTCGCCAGCCTTGACGGTGACCGAACTGGAGCCATTGGTAATGGTGCAGTCCGCCGTCGCAGCACGCACCGCCGTAATCTTGGGCCGCCCGGGGATCGTGATCGTTCCAAGCGACGCTCCAGTGTAGTTGATCGCCGCCTGAGTGGCCTGATCGTTGCCGCCGTTGGTCGCGGTAAGGATGGTCGCCCCGGCGGTGGAAATCGTCACCACACCCGCAATGGCGCGGTCGGCCTTGGAGATGACGTTGGCGTTGTTCCGGCTGCCCCAGATATTGGTGTTCTCGCCCGTCTCCTGAAGCTCAAGAGCGAGACTCGGGGTCCACGAGCTAGGCATTACAGCTCACTCCAGGTCTGGTCATACCATTTGCCGTCCAACGCCGTGGCCTCGCCCGGAGCGCCGGCACCGATGTCGCGCACGATGATCTTGCGAGTGTTCCAGAAGGCCGGGTCCGGCAGGTCCGCCACGGTCGCCACGACACGGTGACGGCTGGACTCCCACCGCTCGAACGCGGCCACGATTTGAGACACCAGCAGGCGCGCCCACGGCGGGGCGTCGGCAGGCGTCGGAATGTTCGGCTTCATCAGTCGGCCTTGATGCCGGTCGAAAGGCGCATGGTCGTCTCGGCCTTCAAACGCTTCAGCGCGTCGCGCTCTTCAGCCGTGGCCAGCGCCTGCCCCTCCGGGTCGCGCAGGACGCGATACAGATGTTTCTTGGTCGCCGCGCAGATCAGGTCTTCCGCCTCAGTCGTCCACGCATTGGACAGCGTGTCATCGGTCAGGGCGGGCTGATCGAAGATCCCCAGCGCGGTCAGGGTGTAGGATTGGTTCGGGACCGGATGCAGGCGAAACTGGCCCCCGACCCACGCAAAGTCGGTCGGCTGGCCATTCGAGGCGGTTTCGTTCCACTCCTCTATGACCGCGTTTTCCCGCTGGGTGAGCCAATACTTGACCCCGCCAACGGTGACGAACAGGTAGTCCAGTTGGCGCAGGCCAGACGGGACGTTGACATACTCCGCCGAGGCCGTCGCAGTCCCCCGGCTGTCGTTGAACCAGAACCGGCGGAAGGAATAGTCCTCAATCGCGCGGCTGATTGCGCTTGCGATAGGGTCCGCGAGGTCGTCCCGGTCTACCTCGAACGCGATCCTCTCCTTCAGTTGGGCGAGCGTCCCCATCATCAACCTCCGGTGAAGAAACGGAGAGGGCCGTTAAAGCCCTCTCCGCATAGATCGCCCTACGTCGGCAGGGCTCAGGCCGGGACATACTCGACCAAAATCTCAGCCGTGCCCGCAGTGGCGGCGGTGCCGGTCTGAGCGTAGGTGGCCACCAGGTCGGAGCTGGCCGCACGCACCGCCTGCGCCACAGGGGCGACAGTCGAGGTGTGGGCCGCCGAACCCGCAGCGGTGGCATTGACGAGGGCCGTGGTGGCCCCCGGAAAGCCGACGCTGATGGTGTTGGTCGTTCCCGCATTGAACGCAGTCGGAATGCAGACGATGGTCCGCAGGATCACTGCGCCGGCCGGAACGGCGTTGCTGAGAGTCACCGCCGAGCCGGGGCTGTTGAAGTTCAGGGTCCCACGGATGAAGTGGGTCTGACGAGTGTGATACAGGCGAGCGTCAGGCATGGGTCAGCCCTCCTTAAGCCGAGGCAAACGACGGCATCACGATGGTGCCGAAGTCCTGCGAGTTGAAACGGAGCTTCTTGAGACCGAAGATGGCCCCGGCCTTCACGCCAAGCTGATTGGCATAGTCGAACATCTCTTCGTGCCAGTTCATCGACTCGAAGGAGCTGCCCTTGCCGAAGGCGATGGCCGCCGACTGAGCGCCACACAGGACCGCACGCCGCACGTCGGTGTCAGCCGCTCCGGTGGAGCTGTTGACGCCTTGGGTGACGTAGTTGGTCTCGTGCAGGATGCAGCCGTTCCAGACGCCCAGCGAGCCCTTGAAGATCGGGTTTGCATCCTTCTCCCCGCCTTGGATGCGGGCCTTCTGGATGTCATACCAAGCCGCCGTTTGAGCCTGTCGCAGGTCGCGCACCTGGAAGGGATGCAGGAACACCACGTAGTACTCGTTGCCCTCATAGCGGATCGGGCGGATCGACGGAGACGCCGTCTTCGCCACCGCAACGGAAGCGTCGATGGTGTCCACGGTGAACTTGTTGGACGAGGACAGCGACTCGTCGTTCGCCACGCCGCCCTGACGGACGATGCGGCTGGCGGCGGTCACGGCGTTGTTGCCGGTGTACTTCGTGTCGGACTGCGGAGTGAAGCCGCAGAGCTGGTTGAACAGCGACACGTCGTAGCGGGTAGCCCACCAGTCGGTCAGACCGGCGCGGGCCTCCTCACGGATCGACCAAGGGATGCGCTGGTCGCTCATCTCGCCAGCCGAACGAACGGCATGACGAAGCTGGTCGAGCAGCAGATCGTCCGTGAAGGTGGTCAGGGGCTCTTCGTTGCCCTCCAGAGTGCCGTCACCTTGGACGCCGTCGCCGGAAAGCTGCATGCGCAGAGTGATGCGAACACGGTCGCCCGCGTCCTTCTTCGTCTCCACGCGCTCTTGAATGAGAGCGTCGTCGCCGGTGCCGATGAACTTGCCCGCGTAGGTCGCCTTCTTGACTTCTCGCGCGAGCCGCTTCGACCACAGCTTGACGGCCTCGGGCGCGTTAACGCCATAGGAAGTCATAGCCATTGTTTTGATCCTTGGTTGAAGTGGGGTTGCGCCGCGTCCGTGCGGCTCACGTTCACCGGCCCGTCCGTGGGCTAAACGTCAGTTTGTGAGTGTCCTCACAGGCCGAGGCGTTGAGCCCTTGCCTTCAGCTTCTCGAAAGCGTCGTCGAACGCCGCCCCTGAGAGGTTCGCCACGTCCGCAACGTCGAGATCGTTGTTTCCGCGACCGCCAGCGGCCGAAAGCGACTGCGCCGCCTTCTGACCCCTCGCAATGGTGTCAATCTTGGCCTGGGCCTTTTCCTGCGCCTGATTAGCGCCCCAGCCCCGCTTCTTCGCGAGATTGTAGGCCACCTCGGCAGGGTCCCTGCCCCGCTCCATGGCGTTCTGGGCCAGAAAGACCAAATCCTGCGCCACCGCCTGCACGGCCTCCTGATCGGAGAGGCCCGCAAGCATCAACTCCTCCACACGGTTCTGCCGGAGGTGGTTGACGGCGTCGAAATAGTCCGGGACGCTCTCCCGGTAGTCGTTTTCAGCCTCGGCGATGCGGCTGACAAGGTCGTTGGTCTGCGCCTGCTGCTGCGATTGGACCTGCTGCTCTTGAATCCGCCGGACCTGCGCCTGTTCAGCCTGCGTCAGTTGCTGATCCAGATAGGCCAGATACTCAACCGGGTTGACCTTCGGGTCCGGCTTCTGCGGCTGCGGCGTCAGCGACGCCTTCAGTTCGGCAAACTGGCGCTCCAGCTCTTGCGCGCGCTTTTCAGCCTCGCGCCTTGCCTGTCGTTCCTGTCGCAGCGCCTGCGTCTTCTGTTCGGCGCGCTTCTTAAGCTCCTCCTCGGGGAGGGGCGGTTTGTCGTCCTTGGCCTCCTCGGCCTTGTCCCCTTCGTCCGCCGGGGGCTCGGCGCTTTCAGGCGTCTCCGCCTGCTGGTCGGCAAGGCGCGCAGCCTCCACCTCGGCCTCATAGGAAGCCTCCGACTCCTCCACGGGAGCCGTATCGTTCTGGTCCGTCATGTCCACTCAGGGAATGCGACTGTCCGCCGTCGCTCGCGTCACCCCATAATGGGGATCATGGGCGCGGGAGCGGTCATCAACGCCGTCTCCACGCGGGTCTGTTCGGCCTTGGCCATCTTCTCTTCGGCGCTGGCCTGCGTTTCGGCCACGTCCGCCATTTCCTTCTGCATCATCGCCGGGTCGGGCTGCTGCTGCGCCTGTTGCGCGCCCTGCATGATGGCTTTGGCCAGCTTGTCCGCCAGCGCAGACGGAAGCGGGCTATACCGCGCCACCTCCGCCCAGAAGTCCGGCGGAAGGTCGGCGTTCTGAAGCATCGGCATAAGCTGCGTCAGCATGGCGAAGGTCTGTTGCTTCTGGTTCGGCCCGGCAGGGGCCTCATCCACCACAACGTCAAACTTCATCGTGTCCGGCTCACGCACCAGCGGGACATACTGTTGCTGGCCGTCCTGCCCGGTGATCCGCACAAGCGTCTCGTCCGGCAGGTAGCGCTGGATCATCTTCAGCATCAAACGGCCCTGCGCCTTGCGATAGCGCCTCAGGCCATCGAAAAACGCCGCGAGGATGCCGTAAGCCGCTTGCTTCCTTTGGTGCTCGAGGATGCCCGCTTGCTCCCGGCCCGTCATGCCGAGGAGTTCCTTGTTAACCCCGGTGGCGTCCTGAATGCCCTCGATGGAGAGCGTCATGAGCCGGTCCAGACCCTGCGGATAGGGTGGAATGGGCTTCGGCTGGACCGCAGCCCCCAGACCATCCGGGCCGGGGTTCATCCACGTCACCGCGTCGGACTTGGCCCACGTCTGCTCAAACTTCTTCACGTCCTCCACAGCCGAGGCGTCAGCGATAATGCCGCCCTTCGCCGTGGTCGAGAGGATGTGGTAAATCTGCGTGAAGAACCCGTTGGCCCAGCGCTGCGGGTCCATCATCAGGCGGCCCAGCCCGAAAAACGCGCCCTTGTTGCGGTCCCGCTTGCCCGTCAGGAACTTGTAGCTGAACTCGTCAATCTCCAGCGGCTCATTCGACAGGATGTTCTCGCCAGAACAGAACGTGCGCCAGAACCGCTTGCGCTTCAGCTTCTGGCCGGGGAACTCCAGACCCTGACCGCGAAGCTCGGCCTCCATCGTCTCAAGCTCGTCCGGCGGGACAATCACCACGCCTTCGGCCCCGGCCATCAGCCCGACCGTCTCAAGCTCCCACCACTGATACTCCCGCACTTCGACTTCGTTCTCGCCGGGGTGCTCGACCTCGGTCTCTTCGTAGTCGTCGCGCGGGTTGTTGACGCTCTCGCCCGGCTTGCCCGTCGTCACCCCGAACTCAGCGCCCGGGAACATCTCCTTGGCCGCGTCACGGTCCATGATCTTCTTGCGGCGGACGTATCGAGCATCCAGCGCGTTGGCCTTGCGGGACTTCGGATCAAAGCAGACCTCCAGCGGGTCCACACGATCCACAATCACCTGGCCCTCGGGCTCGTCGGTGTAGTCCATGCGCGTTTCGGTGCAGCCGATGCCGCAGATCAGCGCGTCCTTATACGCTTCGGACTCCTCAAAGCCCGCGTCGGACATGTCCCTGATCCACTCAGCCCCCTGGGTGAGCAGATCGTTGACGCCAGAGTCGCCGACCTCGCGCGGGAGATATTGCACCTCCTGCCGGTCTGTAATCTCCGCCCCCGCCACCGCGTCGATGATCGAGGCAAAGCGGTTGATCGTGATCGGGACGCGCTTGAACTCGCGCATCCGCTCCAGATCGCGATCATCCCACTGACGCCCGGCGTAGGCGTCGAACAACTGACGCGCCTCCTTACGCCACGACGACCAATGGGCCTCGCACTCGCGGTCCCACCGCTGGAGCTTCTCCAGCAGGTCGTCATACCCGGCGTCGGTCGGGTCCATCGTCAGGCGTCCACCGCCGCGATTTCCTCGCCAGCAGCCTGCGCCGCGAAGTCACGAGGCACACCCGCCGGGCAATAGTGACGCGCCGTGGCCGTGGTCGCATCCGGGTTTGAGCCGAACGCCACATAAACCGGGCCGCCGATAGCCACGACCGTCCAGATCGCCCCGGCAAACGGAGCCGTCACCGTGGACTCTGCATTGCTGGCCGTGGTCGTCAGCGTCTGAGACGACACGCCAGCCCCACCGAGGACTTGCAGGCCGTAGCTCAGATTGGTCGCCTTCGCGCCCGCAGGGCCGCATGTGATGTGAGCACTCGACATCGGTTAAATCCCCGCCCAGCTAGCCTGTGATGTGTTCTGGCGCCTGACGTAGCGGTCCCGAGGCTTCTCGGGCTCCCTGTCCGGCTTCTTCCCGGCGCGCCTCAACGCCTCCAGGGCGTAGCGCAGCGCGTCGATTGTGTGGTTGTCCTTGTCCTCCAGTACCGGGAGGACTTCAGTCGTCTGCGGGTCCGTCTTGTAGGCGTACAGCGCCAACTCGTCTGCCACGTGCTTGCATCGCGGGTGCACCACGATGTCAAAGCTCTTCAAGAACTCGATACCGTCCTCAAGAGACCCCGGCCCCTTTACAGCCGCCACGATCTTGAAACCCTGACGCCGCATGTAGCTGACCGTTTCAGGCCGTGCGCTGTCCGCCGTGATCGTCCACTTGCGAGAGCCCTCGACCCTGTCGAAAAGCTCCGGCGTCTTGTCGATCTCGCAGCCGACCGCCCAAGCCTCCTGGTCAACGTAGAGCGTCCGGCCATCAAGCCAGCACCTGACCAGCACTGTTGGATCAACCGCAAAGCCCCAGTCCGCGCCGAAGCGAAACACCACGTCCTTTGGCGTGTCGAATGCCTCGACCTTCCAGTTGCGGAAGACGCGGGCCTCAGAACTGCGCGCGTAATCGCCCAGCCAGACATGGGCGTATCGCTCTGGGTCGCGGTTGCGGTCATAGTCCGCCTCAGCCCGCAGAACCTCCGGGAAGAACGGATTATCCGTGTAATTGACCTGACGAACAATAGAGCCGGGCAGCGGCCCGCCCTCGCCCCGAAACATCACGTCAACCGGATCGGTCGGCTGATCCGGGTTCCATTCGGCCCAAATCTCCGACCCCGGCTTTCTGACCGTGGGAATGAGCAAATCCCACGACCGCCGGGCGACCCGGTTGGCCTCCATCACAATGGCCAGGTCGAGACCTTCTGTGGACTTGATGGCGTCCGGATTGGTGCGAAGCCCGTTAAACAAAAACAGGGAGCCGTTGCGCCCCCTGATCTCCGTGTCCGTGCTCTCGAAGAGGTCGGAAAGCCCGTTCTCCGCTATCTTGTCGTCCAAGAGGCGCTTTGCCGAGTCCCGGATAGACCGCTGTATCTCCCGATACACGCCAATCCGCATCGGCGTGTGAGCCGCCTTGATAACCGCCGCCGAACAAAAGCTGTGGGACTTGGCAGAGCCGCGCCCGCCATGCGCCGCCCGATACCTGACCGGAAGACCGTCGTCCGCCTTGTCAGCAAACAGGAAGCGAAACGCCTCCGGAAACCTGATCCTAGACAAACTCAATCGCGACGCTGTGGCGGATCGGGGCGTCGCCCTCGTCACCGCCAACATGCTGCACCTTGTCGCCGTACTTCTTCGGGGCGAGCTTGGATGCAGCCCACTTGAGCGCGTCCATTCTCAGCCGCCCCAGTCCCGCGTCAGTCGCGACCATGGCATCATCCACGATGCGCTCGGCATAAAGATCAGCCTGCACATCCCGCGCCCGCGCGTACTGGTCCCGGAAAGCTTCGTTCTCGGCAAGCCAGCGGTTGACCGTAGAGCGCCCCGGCATGTCATCGTCATTGCAGATCGTCCGAAGGCTTTCACCCTCGGCCAGACGCTCACAAATCTCGTCGGCAATCGCTTGGGTGAAGCTGCTCGGGCGTCCGGTCATTGTCAGCACCACACCAGATTGCGGGATCGGTCAGACTCAGCCGACAGCATGGCCTTGTTGGCATTGGCCACGCCTTGCTGTCCGACAGCCGATCCAAAGCACTCTTTGCGACCGTTAAAATACAGGCCCCACGATCCGTCGCACTCGCGCCACGACCAATCGGCCAGGTGGGGAGCCATGGCGATCTCAGCAGAGCGCAGCATGTGGTGTTGCGACAGCATCATACCGCCTCTATGGCTTACAGGTTCCGTTGTGATTGGCTCGGGGGTTTTGTGCGCGGCGACCGAGGAACTTCGGTCCGCGCGCTTTTGTCCCTTCCGACAGCGACAGGGGCGTTAGCCTGTGCCGCGTCCCTAAGCGGGAGATGGTTATCGTGCGGGCCGAAGCCTGAAGCTCACTGGCCGATCCCGCATCCCATCCGGTCTAGCTTTGCGCCGTAGCTCGGGCTTAGCCGGATTGTGCTGGATCGACGGCGCAAATCGCGTCTCTACGCTTTGTCCCACGGATCGGGTTAAGGGTCAAGGCCGGGTAGTGTCTCAGTTTGAAATCAGCGGCCGAAGCGCCGCCTGGGCCGCTTAAGATCGTCAAAATGGAGAGGTGGCTTTAATCGGTCACCGCCCCCTGGTGAGCTTCCGCCGCGCGACATGCCCAACGCGGAGACCATTCCCCGCTGGTGGATGATCCGCTTTCCGTCCTCTAGGACGTAGCACGGTATTTCGACCAAAACCTCGGCCTCGAACCCGTGTCCCGGATCCGCGCCGGTGACGTTGAAAACAATGGGATTTTCGAGCTTTTCCCGCAGGTTTTCGCCGATTTCGGATCCGGGCTTTTTGCCGCTCAGGGTCTTGAGAAAAGCGTTTCCGCCTTCCGGTTTCAGGCCCAGGGCGCGCGCCATGCCTGTCAACGGTGGTCAGATTTCAAACTGAGACACTACCGAAAAATGCACAATCTGCACTTTCCCCCTTGCATGTCCCGTGCAGATGTTGCACAAAGGGTCATCAACGGAGGACGACATGAGCCGCACCGCTATCGAAGCCGCCGATGCCGCCCATGCCGCCGGAGGGCCTCTCGACGGCAAGGCCCTGCTACTCGCAATTTTCGCCGACAAAGGAGGCCGCACCATGACCCAAAAACTCGAAACCGAGGAATGGGCGGCGGGCCGCGTCGCCGCTTGGCTGGTGTCGGCATGACCCCCGCCGACTACCGCGCCGCACTCGCCATTCTCGGCCTGTCAGTTGAACAGGCCGGGGTCTGGCTGGGTGTATCCCGGCGCACGGCCTACAACTACGCCAGCGAGGGGCCGACACCACCAGCGGCCAGGGCTATCCGGCTGCTGCTGGACATGACGCCAGAGGATCGGGAACGGGCGCTGCGTTAGGCCGCCCTCCTCCCGTGTGCCCGCTCCAGCAGCGGGAAGTTATCCCACACCCATGCCAGAACCTCCGCAGCAGCCTTGACCCGCGCGCCCTGTGCAACCGGGTTGACCTCACGGTAGATCGACAGGACATGGTGACGCCAGTTTGCCCCCATGCCCGCGTCAGGCTCCACAAGGGCCAGCAGGAGGGCATAGGACTTGGCAGGCATGAACGCCCGGACCACGGCCAGCTTGTCCGCAGCGATGAGCATGGCGTCGGTGAGGCCATTGCCAGACCAGCAGTCGTTCGCCGCCCGGATGCCGTCGTCAAACTGCCGATCCGCCTCGCCGCGTGATTGCCGGACCAGAAGCTCAAACCAGTTGACCGCTTGTTCCTCCGGGCTCAGGGGCCTCAGCAGCAGGGCAAAGCAGCTGCGCCGCATGGCCGACACCATGACCCCCGTGCGAGGGTCACGGTTGACCACAGCGTCAGGCTGGCGGGCGATGGCCTCCGCCATCTCTCGGCGGGCCTCGCGTTCCCGGCGGATGCGTTCGGCCTCGGCAGGGTCGTAGGGCTTGGCACGCTTGCGTCTGGTCATTGCCGACCGAACCTTTCCGTGGTCTGTGGTTTGACATGGGCGATCTGTGCCAGCGCCTCGACAACCCCGGCCGCCGCCCGATCCGCCAGCCGATGCGACGCCTTGGCCTCTAGTGCGGTGTCGGACGGGAGGTGATCGAATATGGCACGGGCTATGCGCTGGGTGAGCTTGTCGCGGGTCATGCTGCGGCGTCCTCGTGCTGATCGTTGGCCGCGTTCAGGCACATGTCCGCGTCCAGCAATGAGGTGGCCGCATCCCGAAAGTGGCGCGCCACAGGATGCTTGTGAGGCAGTTGCTCGGCTCGATTGATCAGGCCGTCAGCGAGAACGCGATACATGCAGTCATTCATCCGAAGCATCGTCACCTCTAGTTCTGTATCTGTAGTTCTATACTGATTTGCTGGATGGAGAGAGCCTGAGCAAAAGGCATAGGACGACCAGCCCCGGGCCTTTCGGCTCCGAGGTCGGTCCCCATGCCTCCGCGATCTTGCTGGCCGGAGCCGAGCCGTCGCCTTGGCCGATCTGGTGGGGTGACTACCCCCAGACCGTCGAGAGCTACTTGCGACACCATCGTCACTGTGCCGGGGACCGCGCTTCTCTCTTTCGGACTGCGCTTTGCCTGTGGTCCCGCCCCGTGGTGGGCTTCCTGCACCTGGCGCCACTGTCTTAAAACCGTCCGCCAGGCCGGCCCCGCCGTCAGAGAAGGCGGGGGTTCTCGATCTCATCCCATGGCCTCCCTCAGCTTGAGGGCCACCGCCCTCAGACCTTGAGACTGGTGCATGTCGTTCCAGTCTCCGACCATTTCCGGCATCACCCATTTCCGGCCCGACCGGCGCGCGTAGAACTCACCCGCGCCAAGGCCTTCCAGCGTCTCTACCGGCCTATCGTGGTCCGCAGCGATTTGGCTACCGGCAATGCCCTCGGCGACCTTGCACACGTTTGACGCGGAGAAGGCGGACAGGACCGTCGCCTGCACGCCAAGAAGGCGCAGGGCGGCCCGCACGCTGAAGGCCGTGGCGATGCCCTCGCAGACTAAAGTGTCGCGCCCCGTGGCGATCCGGTGCGACGCGCCACCCATCACGCCCTTGAAGATGTTCTTCTTGACGCCCTCGGGGGTGATGAACTGGACGGTCGTGAGCTTGCCATTGATCCGACCCGGGATGATGAGGAGCGGCCCGTCGCCCTCCGGCATGGTCTTGCGGAGAAGATCACCCAGACACCCGACCGGGAAGCATTCGCGCGGGTCGTCGATGACTAGGCCGATCTCGTCGGGGAAGCCCTTGCGCTTCAGGTAGGGATGAACGTCCAAACGGCAGGCGCGGACGATGCGGTCACAGGTCCGCTCGATCTCGACCCGCTCATGTTCCCGATGACGCTCCTTAATCGGATCACGCTTGGGCAGTCGGGGCACGAAATTGTCGTTCGCGCCGTTGACATGGAACCGCTGCCCTTGAGCGGTCTGGTAGTTGTAGGCCATGCCTCCGCGCTGGTCGTCGTCCAGCTTCACGGCCGCATCGTTCTTGCCGTTCTTGCCCTTGGAGTCGGTGCGAACCCATCGCCCCGGGACAAGCCGATGCTTCGGCGGCTCGATGCCGACCGCAGCGCAGGCCTGACGCATGGCCTCCTCCAGCGTAAGCGCGCTCATGCCGCCCTCCGCATCGGGCTCTTCTTGCGGAAGCGCGCGGTCTCACGCTCGACCAGCGAATAGGCGCTGGCATCGACCACGGCGGGAATGCGGGCCCCATACCATCCACTCGGCAGCTTCGATCCGGGATAGACACCCCGGAAAATGCCGTAGGCCCAGCGACGGGCGTGGTCCTCGCCCTGTCTGGTGTGGGCGGCGCAGTAGTTGAGGGCCGCGTTCCATATCAGGCGCGGGTTCTTGAGGCATTCAGCCCGCAGACCGCCGCGAGGCTCCATGCCCAGGCTGCTCGGGTCGAACTCTTTAAGCTCGCCCGCGACGGCTTGGATCTCCGAGCGCGCCGGCCGCTCCCATCCGCAGGCGGTGCAGACGTTGCCGCGCATACCGCCGCCGCATTCCGGGCACTTCAGCGGCTCGCGGTTCTTGACTTCGCGCTCACGTGCGACGCTGTCCCGCTTCGCCGCCGACGAAAGCTCGCCCGCGCCGTTGTCCCATACGTCATACATGTCCACGGCGAACCGCTCGAAGTTGCCGCAGTGGTCGAGCCACAGGGCCTTGGCCTTGCCGGGACAGGTCCGCATGATGCGGCCGATCTCCTGAATATGGCTCGACAGGCTCTTGCGGTAGGGCTTGCACGAGATGCCCACCAGCACGTCGGGAACGTCGAAGCCTTTCGTCAGAACGCCGCATGACACCAGGCCGTGAATGAGGCTGTCCGGACGGCGGAACTCAGCGATCTTGCCCGCCCGTTCCTCGTCGGAGCGGTCCATGTAGCTGATCTGCTGGAAGTTGAACCCGGCGGCGGCAAAGGCGGCGCACAACTCGCGCCCATGCTCGACGGTCGGGGAGAAGACGATGGTCTTGGCCGGGCCGCCGAAGTGCTCGTTGGTCTTGGCGATCCATTCCGCAACTACGTCACCGACGATCTTGATCCCGGCCGACGCTGCGCTCTCGTCGGAGAACTCGCCAAAGCTGTTGCGGCTGTATTCGCTCTCGTCTGGGGAGCGAGCAATATAGACCTTCGGCTCGACCAGAAACCCGTCGTCGATCAGCTTTCGGGTGGTGGTGACGTTGACCATCCCCTCCCAATGGTCCGCCATCCCGGCGGTGAACGGCGTGGCGGTCAGGCCGATAGCCACGGCCTCGGGGTGGTCGGCAATGAACTTGAGCGTCGCAGCATACTGACAATGCGCCTCGTCATACACGATCAAGGACGGGGACCGGGGCAGGCTCCGCCGGGCAAGGGTCTGGACCGAACAGACTTGAACGTTCTCGCGCGGTGCCCAGCGTCGGTTGATGCCCTGAACGATGCCGTGGCCGACGCCATAGCCGTCAAGCGTCTCGCTGGTCTGGTTCACCAGTGCAACGCGATCGACCAAAAACAGGGCATAGCCGCCCTTCTGGTCCGCCTGTCTCAGCAGGTGGGCGGCAAGCACGGTCTTGCCGGCCCCAGTCGGGGCGCACAGGATCAGGCGCTTCTTGCCGTCCCTGAGCTGGACCCGCAGCCCCTCGACAGCATCGAGCTGATAGGGGCGCAGGACGATTTCCTTGGCGTCCACCAGGGTCAGCATGTGCCAACCTCCGCGTATGCGGCGGCCTCGGCCTCAGCGCGGGACATGCCGCCGTCGAACTCGCGAATGGCCGCGCGCTCCTCCCACAGGTCGAGGATCGGCCAGACCTCGCGGCAGGCCATGCGCCAGCGCCCGGCGGCGCGGAGCCAGTCAAGCGCTTCGGTCGTGAGGCGTCCGCGCTTCAACGTGAAGCGCCACTCCCGCCGGATCACGTCGCCGCCGTTGGCATGGATGCGGGCGAGGATGCTCACAGGGCACCCATGTCAATCGGGGTGTTCTCCAGCTCCTTGACCCGCGCCTCGGCCTTCTTGGCCCGATACTCGTAGCGCTTGGCGTCGGTCTGATACTGGTCGAGGCGGCCCTTCAGAGTCGTGATCTCACGGCGGAGATTGGCGACCGTCCGACCGCCGTCCGTGGCCTGAGCCTCCTTGAGATGGGCCTTCAGCTCGTCACGCTCCTCCTTGAGCTTCGCCGACTTCGCCTTCTCGTCTGCCAGATTGGCCCGCAGCCCGATGACCTCGTCGATCAGGCCTTCGGTCGTCATCTTCGCCAAGGCGCGGCGCTCCGGATCGACCGGGCTTGTCGGCTCCGCGGGGGCGGCCGGTTTCGTCGTCCGCTCCTGCCTCACGGCCTTGGCGGCTTCGCGCACGGCCCCCGGCCCCTTGGAGACGATCTCGACCTGTTCGGCCTCGGGCAGTTTGGCGACCTCGGCGGCGGCGGTGACCGCGACCTCGCCAGACTCAACCGCCGCCACCAGCTCCGGTGCGCCGTCGCGGACAACAGCCTTGGCCGTCTCAACCGTGCGGGTGGACACGTTGAGCTGGGCCGCAGCCTGCGCCGTCGAGAGCCCGTTCCGCAAATCTGCGGAACGGTTTTGGATGAGCGTGTCTCGGCGATCCAGCTTGGCGATCTTCGCCGCGACCATGGCCCGCTGACTGTCGGTCAGGTGGCGGCGGTTGATGTTCTCGCTGATGACGTAGGCGACCGGATCGTTCCCGGTGAACTCGACCACGAGACACGCGGCCCCAACTTCGCGCGCCGCCATGTAGCGGTTGCGGCCGTCGAGGATCATCCCGTCGAGGAGGACAATCGGCCGGCGCACACCGTGCTCGCGCACGTCATCCACAAGCGCCTTGAACGCCTCTCCGCTGATCATCGGGAACAGCTCGGCAAGCGGATGGAACCGCGCCGGGATGGTCTGGCCGTCAACGACCAGAAGGCCTGAGCCCTCCTGCCCTTGGTGATCGGTCATGCGCTCGTCATGGGTCAGGTCGTCGCTCATGCGGCGTCTCCGGTCGTGTCGTCATTGGCGGATAGGCGGGAAAACAGCCTCGCGGCCTCTGCCCTCGCCACGGGGGCCCGGACGATGTTCTGAACCGCCATGCTGGCGATCAGGGACGAGGCCCCGGCGGCGTCTGTGTGGGCCGTCAGCACGTCCCGGAGGGCGCGAAGCTCTCCCTTGGCGTGGGGTTCGAGGTTGGCCCCTTCCACCCGGTGCAGGCGGGCTTGTGACGCATGGTAGGCGGCGGCCTCGATGTGCCTGGCCTGTTCGGCAGACCGTGCACGCTCTCGGTCCCGGTCGATCTTGCCGTCCACTACGTCAAAGGCTTTAGGGGCGCGGTTTTTCATCCGTCCGCGTCCTAAAAGGGCACATCGTCGTTGAGATCGTATCCGCCGCTCTGCGACGCTTCCGGCTTGCGCTGCTGGCCGTCTTTTTGGTCGATCTCAAAGAACGAGATGAAACCACTCCAGCCGTCGCCCACGGGAACGCTGTCCAGCTTCAGGCACAGGCCGCCGTCCTCGTATTGGAATAGGGTCCCGACGTTGACATATCGGCTCTTTTCCGACCCGTCGCGGGCCTTGTAGGTGCCGGTTTTGGCGACTGCCTTCCGGTAAGGGGTCATCTTGGCCATGTGTGTCTCTCTGCTTGGCCCACCATCTCACGGGCGGGTCGATGTTCCAGGTTTGTTCTAGTTCAGGCGGCCATTTCCCAAAGGTCAGGCTCGCGCTCATCACGCTGGACCGGGGCGCGGGCGGTGCCGATGCTGGCCATCTTGCCAAAGTCACCGGGGCGCGCCGTGCCGGGCTGAAACGACAGCCGCATGTGGTCGGGGCAGTATTGAAACCGCGAGCCCTCTTGCACGGCATGGCCGCAGCAAAGCTGTTCGCCGGGCGTGTCCGGGGTCCCCACCGGCCAAGCGCATTGACCGAAAGCGCGGCCCACAAGCGGGATCGCGTCGGCGGGGGCGGGGGCCAGGAACGACGCGCTGGCCTTGGCGCGGGCCGCATCGAAGTCCGAAGAGGTCTTCGGCTTGGGCTCCGGCTTCGGCTTCGGGATCGAGGGGTCGCGGCGCGGGCGGGGTTGACCACCAGACTGACGGTTCCACTTGAGGCCCAGTTTCTTGACGCGCGCGTTGACAGTGGAACGCGCCACGCCCAGCCGATGCTCTACGCTCCGGGTAGTGGCGTCCTGCGCCACCATCTCCCGCAGCACCGCGTCCATTTCCGCCGTCCAGACGCTCCGCGAGCGGCTGGCAGATGCCAGCGCCCCAAGGCGTCGGGCCATGCCGTCGCCGGGCGTCCGCGCGATGCCGAGGCGCGAAATCTTGCCCGCGATGGCGCTGCGGCTGACGCGCAGATCGCGCCCGATCTCCGAGTAGGACCAGCCCTTCGTGCTCAGGAACCGAAGGCGGGCCTCCATTTCAGGGGTCCAGT
>Ga0315907_10004262_pt1 | contig 16159 bp, 20 predicted proteins | sample LakEriMetagenome_3_FD_203525 | JGI IMG/M metagenome (GOLD analysis project Ga0315907, IMG submission 203525) | Freshwater fungal communities from buoy surface, Lake Erie, Ohio, United States - Buoy 12 MA123 | ecosystem: Environmental > Aquatic > Freshwater > Lake > Lake biofilm | place: USA... | reverse complement strand
GGAAAGGTTCACCACTCACTTGGCTTTTAGCAAGTTGTATCTGTTCCCAAAGTTTTGTTGATAATTTATTACGTCTAACTTGTATTGCAGGCATGTGTGTTGGTTTTTTACTTGTGCCTAATTTCAAAGTATTTAATGTGCTCATTTATTTTCTCCTTTTAAGTTAATAAGCACTCATAAAGTTAATGTCGATTATTTGGTTTGAGCAACCTCTTTATAAACTCTTCTATTTTTGAAGTAAAAAATACCAGTTTTAAGCTGGTTTTCTTTGTCATTGCATAAATATTTACGAGTTGCAGAATAAGTTGCTTATAAGAAGTAGTTGCAAGTTTCTGTTGCGGACAAATGAATAGCTCTCATTTACCGCAACTTGCGTAACAGCAACAACTTCTTGTCAGAGGCAACATCTGCGACTTCATCAAAACTAAAAGGAGATTTTATGATGACAAATATCGCAATTCGTTTATGGAACAATCAAATGCTTGGCACAACTTATGGTAAAGGCCTAAGACGACAAGCATACTTTAATGGCACTATTCAAGCCGGCAATCCATCTACAAAGTATTTAATCGATTTAGAACCAATTCCAAGTTGGTATCACCATGCTAAGTCACCTAATCATCTTAAGATGCTTAAAGACTTGGATATTCAACCTACTGATGATCCAAACATATTAATGAGTTGGGTGATTCGTTATGAAGGCGGGGTTAAAACACCAGTTGATGGCTTATGTCACTATGATTTAAGTAACAACCTAATTTTTGTTCGTATTTACGATCTAGCCAGCAAGATCGAAGAGGTATGGGAACTAGAAGTGAAACCTTGTTTGAATAGAACACCAGGTAAACCAACACCTAATTTTATAGCTACAAACTATGAATTAGAAAAAGTAAGCGTCTAGAAACTGGACACACGAAATATTGGTTTCTAAAACACCTCTTTTAGCTTCTATAGCGCATTTGATTAAACTAAAGCTACAACTTAGCTTCAATTTAACAAAGCGCTATAAATAGCTATATTAAGTAATGAGTTTTAGTAAAGAAAAGCCGACAATTCTTTACCAAAAAGCTAAGTCATTGATTATTGGAAGGTCTTTACTTAGCCTTTTTTGGTAGACCATTTTTATAAAAGAAAACACAATTTATTTGTATTTTTATTTATCTTTTAGGAGAAAAAAATGGCACAAGCTAAAGTTGTTACTCAAGCAGAGTTAGATCAAGTTCTTCGTTATGTTTCGACAAAGCGTTACGCAAAGCGTGACCGTTGTCTTCTACTTACAAGTTTCTGGTCTGGAATGCGTGTAGGTGAAATTGCCCAACTTAAAATGGGTGATGTTGTAAATGAAGATGGCTCAATTAAAAATGAAATTAGATTAAGTGCGCAACAAACTAAGGGGAACACTTCTCGTGTTGTATTCATTCCTCAAAAGCTCAAAGAAGAAATCGCAGATTACTTAACTACTCGTCATGCAAAACTTATGCATATCCCGTTATTTCATACTGATGATCGTATAGGCTTTACACCTAATAGTTTATGCCAGTGGTTTTTTTGGACGTATAAAAGAGCTGGTATCAATGGAGCAAGCAGTCATTCGGGTCGCAAGACATTTTTAACATCATTGGCTAATAAAGGAATTAGTATTCATATCCTTGCAAGTTTAGCGGGACATAAGAGTATTGCAGTCACGCATCGTTATCTGATTGCCAATGACGACATGAAACGTAATGCGGTGGAGTTGATCTAGCGACGTCTTTTTGGACGAAAAAATCTATCTTCCGGCTCGACAGCATTAGATTTAGTTTCGATATATTTGATTAAGTGATCTTTATCAAATTCTTTTGACTTATTTCTTTTTGCTAAATCTTCAAAGATAGTCTTTAATTGATTAAAGTCAGAGGAATGAGAATAAACCGGAGTATTTAGACTTGGAAAAATACCTAAAGCCGCATTTTCTGCTAATTTTAATGCTGATGATATTTGCCTTCTCGTGCCAGATCTTAATGAATTTAACGCCGATAATTTAAGATCAGCATCAGTATGAGTTTTATACCCCGCAAGTGTAGTTTTAATGACATCAGCTTTTTTTGCAAGATCAGCTAGAATAGGTTTCTGTTGATGTGCTCTCAATTCTAATACTTTAAATGATGCACTTATTCTTACTTCTCGCATTTTGCATTTATGAATAGAATAAAAGCCAGCTGATAATTCAGGAATACTAAAATTTATATTCTTATCCAAATATTCACTGATTACTTTCATTGTTTTTTGTTTTGTATTACGCATAGGTATGCATAGATTTACTACTGTTGGATAAAGTGGCTGAGTGATCATATGTAAATAATGATCATCAATTTTCTTTTGTATTTCTTCAAATTCATATTTCCATAATTGCTTATTAAAAGGTAGCTTGTAGTATTCGGTTATCTCAGGCGTTGGTAATACATTAGGTTTAAACTGATGCTGTCCTCTTTTAAACCACCACATCCCAAAACTTAAGTTCCATACATCCCCAAAAGCGTCATAAGTTCGACTTACTTCTTTGTAGTGTTCGCTTGAGTTTATTTGATGCTCAAGAATTGCTTTGGCATTTTTAGGGGTTTTACTATTTTCATAAACTTCTTCAAGTTTTTTTCGTTCTATCTTGGGGTTGTAAAGTGGAATTTTGATATTAGGATTTTTCTTTTGCGCGACAAAAGCTAGATGACGATTATGTATATACAAATAACTTGGACTTATTTGAAGATACCTATAAAACCACCAGTGATGCCATGACGGCATTAATTCAGGCTTATATTTTTTAACTACCTCTTCAAAGACTTTTTCTTCTTTTTTAAAAGTATCAAAGTATAGATTATTCATTAACAAGAATTATATCAATAATTCTTTTCGTTTGTGTTAATGCGTATGGATGTTCCAATACTCGAACAATTCAGCACAAGAAGCAAAGTAGTTCTTTTATCAACCCGCTGAATTGTTTTAGTAAAGGAGACAATCATGTCTAATGCAAAACCGTTTGTGCCAAGCGATAGCAATATCGCTTTTGCAAATGAAACCGTCCAGCAACTAGACCTTTTAGTTGCTGATCGTAAAAACTGGGAGTCAACAGTCTATAAGAAATCAAACGAGAACTTATATGAATTGATGGCTAAATGTAAAAAAATCTTTGAGGATAAATTTGAGAACGCAACATCTGACAATGATCGCAAAGCGATTCGTTTAGAAATTGCGCATCGCTTAACTGCAGATGGTATCAAGGTGCAGAAAAACTCAACAACACTAACAATGTTCGTGCGTTATGTTTTTGGGTCTGATCGTAAGCGTGCTCATGGCTACGCCTATGTTCTTAAAGCTGCAATTTCTCATGGCATTCGTGCAGATGGATTAGTTAAATTCATCACTGAAGCGGGTGGCATCGAAGAAATTAAACGCAAGATGGTCGCCTCTGAAAAAGCCATTGCTAACAAAGAGAAACGTGAAAAGGCTTTTGGTTTAGTTAAAACTAAAGCTGAACTTCACGAACTCAGTCCGTTAGCGAGCTTAGATATGCCTATCGTGAATAACCGAACACCTTATGTCGTGCTTGTAGCTAAGCCCATGACTAACGGTAAAACACATATCGTAGCTTTACTTAAAAATGCATCAGAAACTTTGGTAAATGTTTTATACAAACATATTGCTAAAGGTGATCTTGATGCACAAGAAGAGCAGGAGTTTCTGGACAAGGAGATGGCTGGCTTGAAGGCCAAACCGGCTGCTAATGATACTTCGGTATCAGAAAAACCTATAGCGGCTTAATTTTAATCAGGGATGGCCATAAAAAGTCATCCCATTTTTTTTGAAAGGAAATGTCATGTTTATGACACAGACAATGCTAAAGGACTATCCACCGATTGTCCTGAATGATCTTGTAATTGCAGATCAAACTATTAAAGACTTTTTAGGGGACTTTACAAAAGGATATGTAGTAAATAATCTTTTATTGGTCGGTAATAATGGCACGGGTAAATCAACCATTGCAAAGCTATTACCTACTTTAGTAGAGGGACATGAGCCACATTTTGATGAATTTCAGGGCACGGAAGGTTTTGATGTGAATGGAGCGGTAACTAAGCTCGAAAACATTAAACACTTTGCAGGCTTACTTGATCAAAAATATCATTACATCATCTTTAATGAGTTAGATAAGGTAAAAACAAATCTAGCTGCCTTTTGGCAATTGATGGATGCATGGGGTAATCGTGTAGTCATGATTGCTACAGCCAATGATTACAATAAAATTGATCCATGTATGCGTTCTCGTTTTAAGGTGGTTAACTTACCGCCCATCAAAGCTAAAGATTTTCTGCCTCGTGCAATGGAAATTTTTGGCAAAGAAAAGGTTAATTTGAAATCTGACTATATGTTAGATCAGCTCAAATTACGTGAAGATTTTGGTGACATCAGAAAGTATGTTGATCTACTCAAAGACATCTATCGAAATCATCATATGGGTCGTATTCATCAAGAACATTATAAAAACTAATGTTTGATTGGTGTTGAAGGGCTAAGCGTCTAGAACTTAGACGCTTAGTTATTAAATAAAAACTTCCAAACCTTTACGCTCAAGTAAATTAATCAATTTAAGTGAAGTGCCACTTGGATTTTTGTTGCCTGATTCCCATTGTCTTACAGCAGGAAGGCTTGTATTCAAAAGTGAAGCTAAGGCAGATTGGCTTAAATGATTTGATAGTCGAATGCGCTTAATTTGTGTAGGACTATAACGAGGAATAGGATTAATACAAAGAGCGTCATATTTATTCATTTTACGTTTATCAATAAATCCAATCTTATGTAGATCAACAGCGGTTTCATGAACTGCCTTTAGGATATCACTTGTATTTTTAATTTTCTTATCCACAATTTACCTCCTCTAGTTGCTTGTCTTCAATCATTATTTTTAATTGTTTGGTGTCTAATTCTAGTAAATCATTTGCGAGCATTTGTAATGCTTCAAGCTCTTTCGAGTCTATATTTGTTGCTTGGTTCTTTTTAAAACCATAAATAAAAAACCATTTAGAACTTAAATTAGTAGCGATAATAGTTCTGCCACCAGCACGTTTACCTTTGCCACTAATTGCAATTCGTTTTTTATAAACTTTTTTACCCAGATGACCATCATGCAGTCCTTGTTTCAATTCTTGAATAGCCTTACAAAATGCTTGATTTGTAATGCCAGCTTTAGCCATTAATTTAGTAAAGGCACGAGTTTTAAAGATACGCATGATTTTTTATTGTAATACTTAGTATTATACTTGTAAAGTATAGGTTTATCTCAAAAAGCCAACTTTTCCGCACTTAACATGGGTGTGATTTTAGAGTAATGCTTTTCTAGCATAGTAATTGAAGTGCCCATTTGTCTTGCGAGGGTATGTATATCCAAGCCTTCGCTTAAGGCAAAAGTCGCATAGGTATGTCTTAAGCTATAAAGTGTTCTCGTCTGTTCAGCTTCATTCTTAAGTAAGTGAGCTCCTTCCATTAAACATACAAATAAAGTTCTAAAGTCTCGTGGTTGATATTTGTCAGGGGTCATAAACACCAAACGATCTAACCTCGCATTCAATAAATCATCTAATGTTTCATAAGGTAGTTTTTGCCATTGATATAAACGAGTCAGTGTTTCAATCGCAGCGTGTTTTGCTATCAAGAAACGAGGACCCGTTTTACCTGATACCCATACTCGCAAATATTTCTTATCCTTAATATAGTGCCACTGAAAATGTTTCCAACGAATAGGGAGTGCTTCAGTGCCATGTCTAATACCTGTATAGATTAAGAATTCCACATAACAACGACAGAGCTTTCTGTTGTCAGGATAAAAGACTCCTTTTTCTACTTCCCAAGTTTTCATAAACTCAAGTAGGTAGGTAATTTCTTGCTCCGTAAATGCAGGTCGAGCTTGCCCTTTAGGCCCTTCTACTTTCATAGGTGCGATAGCTTTACCTTGCGGTAAAAAGCCATTATCACGAGCATAGTTCATGATGCGGTTATAAGCGCTTGAGTGATTGCGTTCTGTGCTGGCTTTAGGAATCTTTCCCATGACTGTGATTCGCCATGCTTCAAATTCTCGAATGTCATGTGCATCAATTTCACCAATACCTTTCTTACCAAAAAAGGGCAGTAGGTATTTCTGAATGACAAACACATAGTCACGATAGATTTTCTTATGCTTGTTTTCTTGTCTGGAAATTCTGATGTCTCTTAAGATAATGCGTGCTACATCACCAAAGGTTTTAGTGCGAAGTGGTGCACCCATCTTGATCTTCATCTTAATAGTTTCAAATAAGATCACTGCTTGGATTTTGGCATCTTCCAAGTCATACTTGCCTGTAGAGATTCTCACCATCTCTCCATTAGGCATGGTCATGCGTGCTTGCCAGTAGATAGATTTATTTCTGATATAAAGTGTGATTTTGCCATCAAGTAAATGATGTAATTGATGCTGACGATCTTTCTCGCCATTAAAAAAATCCTGTAGATTGTTCATGTTTAAGCGTCCTGTAACTAGACGCTTAGCATTTTTATTTCAAATGAAAAAAAGGTCTACCGAGTTTTTATATTCAAGAAGTGTGCAGAAGTTTTAGTGCCACGGTTTATTAAACTAAACCAGCGGATGAATGTGCTAGCTAACAACGAATCGCTGAGTGCCAAGAACCATAGGCGTTACGGAAGATTTGAAAAGTCAGGAAGCGTTTTCAATCCGCTGCTCTACCGACTGAGCTACCTGGCCATATAGAACCTCACGACAAAAACCGTGAAGAAGCGGAATTATAGCAAAAATGCTGACTTTTACCGAGTTTTAGCCCTGAATTTAGCCAATATCAGGGTCTAGTTAATAGACGCTGCGTTTTTAAAAAAGCTCACCGTTACTTAACTAGACGGTGGCTTGATAGGTCTATTCGTGAATGTCTTTTAAAAGGACATTCAGGGTTGGGGGGTTAAGTTTTTGTTCCGCAAGAGCGCATAAAGGCAAGCTCAATAAAAGTAAAAATATGTATTTCATGAGTCAATTCCCCTTAAATTCTAAAAAATCTATATGTTTGGGAAATGTCACAACCTGTTTCTTAAGTAAAACTTCCTTTAACCATTTTGCATTAGGAGCATGCAAGTTAACATTAAATGCATGTTCACCTTCAGGCAGTTTTTTATGCTTCTTCACATAACCTCTAACAAACTTAAAAATAATTCCTGTAACTTTTATTTGCCATGGATTCCTAACCCATTGCCCTGAAATACTTCCTGTGGCTTTAGAGTATTTGTCATTGAACTGAAGTTGAGCGAAATACTCATTAAGAAATTCATTTGATGACCAATAGGCTGCCTGGTCTTTTTTTGATGTAGTCATTTTACTTCTCCTTTTTTAGCCACTTTGACAATTGTCTGGGTGTGGCAAGTTGAGGTTAAATCCACCCGTATAAAATAAAAAACCCGATTCGACAAATTAGCCAAAACGGGTTACTAGTTCGTTTTAGCAGATTACGCCCTGCAATCGAATCAAATCGGCGATATGGTTATATTACTCTATCTTTAAATTTCATCAATTATCAAATTACTTACTTTTCTTTCTTGCTTCCCAAACAAATCCTAAATCATCGAGTTGTTTCTTTCTTTCAGGAGATAGATTTTGATTTCTTCTCTGTGTATTTACCCATCCCCCTAAAGCTAGGCCATCTTTAGTTTTATAAGCCACATTAACTCTACAATCACCAAACTCTTTTTTATAAGCCTGTAGTGCATTAAAATTATCGACCCATAAAGTGTCAAATATTTTCCAAATAAATCCCAAATCATCGAGTTGTTTTTTTCCTTCAGGTGATAGATTTTGATTTCTTCTCTGGTTTTTTATCCATCCCCCTAAAGCTAATCCATCTTTAGTTTTATAATGATTAGGAACATCGCAATCACCAAATTCTTTTTTATAAGCTACTAAAGCTTTGATGTTTTCATGCCATGCTCTTTCATTTGGATCCGAAACAAATCCTAAATCATCGAGTTGTTTTTTTCTTTCAGACGATAGATCAGTACTATGCCTTTGGTTTGTTACCCAAATTCCTAACTTTAATCCATCTTTAGTTTTATAACGACTAGGAACATCGCAATCACCAAATTCTTTTTTATAAGCTATTAAAGCTTGTATATTTTTGTCCCATAATTCTCTAGATATATCCCATATAAATCCCAAATCATCTAATTGTTTTTTTCTTTGAAGAGAAAGATATTGTTCGTTTCTAGAATCTCTTTGACTGCTTACCCAAATTCCTAAATTCAATCTATCTTTAGTTTTATATTTTTGAGGCACATTACAATCACCAAATTCTTTTTTATATTCTTCAAGAAGTCCATACCAGAAATGCCATGATGCTGTTGTCTGCTCCACTAGATGCGTTCTTAGTGCGCTTGAAAAATTAGTATCTACGCTGGTTGGGACATCAATAACAATTTTCTTTAAGCTACCAACATGAGAGGATCTGGGTCTTGGTCGACCTAACTCAGTTCGCAAAGTGTCTAACTCAAAACCTAGCATTTCATCATGAGATCTTAAGGCCTTAATAACATCCCACACAGGTTTAAAATTAGTTGATTCAATAGAGAGCTCAGGATCATCTCCATTCTCAATAAATACTGGAAGAAGAATCGTACCTACAGACTTATTATCGCTTAATCTTATGGCTCGCCCTACTGTCTGCACAATATCAATCTGACTAGCTTTGGGATCAATAATGGCTATACCATCTAGAGCTGGGACATCAACACCCTCTGATAAACACCTTGCATTAGATAACACTGCGTAATCACCTTGTGATAATTCTTTAAGTTGCTCTAGCTTTTGTCTTCGGTAATTGGTAGGCATAATCCCAGATACAAAGCCTGTGGCAAGTTTTCCTTTAGGCTTATGTTTAAGCTCAATCAAATCTAATACTTGAGGAAGTTCTTTACTAAAATCTTCAGCCGATTTCACACGACTATGAAATGAAATCACTCTGGTTAAGTTGTAATCTTTAATGGCTTTAATCAAACCTATCTCTGCAGCCAAAGATTTAGCGTCAATCACTTCATCACTACTAGTTTTTAATTGTTCTCTATGCTCAATCCAATTAGCGATCATCGGTTCATCGACACCAATAATAACAAGCTGATAATCAGTAAGGAGTTTTCGATCAATCGCTTCACCAAAACTTAATCGATGAAATTCTTTTCCAAATACTTTTTCGTCATCCATGCCTGCAATTTCAAATTCTAAATCCTTAGCCTGCTTTTTAAGATTCGATGAATAAGTTCTTGGTGTAGCGGTCGTAAATAATTTAAGTTTTGTCTTAATAAGATCGTCATTAAGAATAGTAGTAAATGCACTTGTCACATTTCCTGCACATCGATGAGCTTCATCAGCAATCGCTAAATCAAAGCTGGGTATATTTGTCTTCTTTTGCGCGTCTGCAATAAGTCGTGATGATTGATATGTTGAGAAGACTACGCGATTACCTGAAGACTTTAAAAAATCTGCAATCAAGGAGGGGTCAGATGTCACAGGGAATGATAGATCTTGAACAGATTCTAATAATTGATCTTCAGACGCTCCTTTAGTGACCGTTTCATCGGAGCAAACAGCTAAAGACTTAAATGGCGTGTTCATTCCAAACGTCCACTCTTTTAAAGTCTGTGAAAGTAAGCTTAGAGATGGAAGTAAAATTAGTGTCAGATCAGCGTTTAAGTTTTCTTTAATCCAAAGGGTAATGAGAGTTTTACCTGTGCCACAAGCCATAATGAGCTGACCCTTGTTGGCGTCTTTAAAACCTTTTGCTACTTTTTCAATGGCTTCTGTTTGATGGTCACGTGGTTTAGGTTTAGGTTTTAGTTTAGCTCGGCTTAAGTCAGAAATATTTTTAGGATAATCAATTGCGGAATCTTCAAAGTCTGAGAATAGAAATAATGTCACAGGTTTTTCTTGATCAGCACAAACCTTTCTGGCGTTCGGACCTAGATTATCTGTTGTGGCTATTAGAAGACGTCTTTGAATAAGTGATCGGTTGGATTCACTTAAAAATTTATCTACGTCAGATTTTGTGACTGGGTACTCTCTGTCATAACATTTTGCTTGAACTGCCCATACTTCGCCATTTTTGTCTTTAAATACTAAATCGATGCCGCAATCTTTCCCCCAACGATCAGGGTAGTCATCCCACATCCATACTTTATCGACTTCAGATTTCCAAACAGGATCATTCTCTAAAAACCACTTCACGAAAACTTCAAATTGTTTTCCTTTAGTCTGCGGATTAAATGACGATAAGAAGATTGAAAATTTTGAATTCATCTAAGAAGCATGCCTAATAAAAATCTAAATTAAACATACTCATTTCTAACTCTAGCATTCGCACAATTTTCACAACTCTCATGCGAATCTGGCACAGAATTGGAATTCATAGTTTTGATCATTTCTCTTACCTTATTTGGTATCCATGAAACATCATTTTTATAAGGGATAAGTGTTTCTGAAAATATCATCTTTGCATGAAATCCATCTAATGTTCTATCTGCATTAACAACCAAAAAATATGAAATAGAAGATGTTTTATAACCCTTACAGTTAAGTAAGTAGTTATAAAAATCCATTTGAAGCTTATAGCCTTCATGATAAACATTTGCTAAATAAGTTATAGGCTCTACTTCATTTAAGCTAGCTTGTGATTTATAGTCTACGACGATAAGTTCCTCTGTCTTCGTATCAAACCAAATATCATCTACACCGCCTGAAAGAATAAAATTTGTATCTTCAAATCTATGAAGAATACCCCCTCTTAATGCATCTCTCCATTTATCCATTTCTTCATGTTTAAGTGGAACTAAATGATCAAGATCATACTCTTTGAATAACCTATGGGGTATTTGTTGTTCCCGACAGATATCAAATTCCTTTTTTAAAAGCTCATCAGTGGCAGAATTTAAAGCCCATCCTGGCATGCCTGGCTCAACCACACCTAAAACTCGATCCATATAAAAACAACGAGGACAGGTTAAAAAATCGCTAAATTTACTTCTACTTACTTTAAAGTCTTCTGTTTGGTTTGGCTTATAAGAACTTTTTTCTGTAGTTCTTCTGCCAGTTGCAGGGACTAATCTTCCTTGAGCATCTCTTTTTAAACTAATCATTATTTATAACTTTCATAAAGTATGGCCTTAATGCTTGAGGTATGAAATCAGGCAATCCGTTTTTAACAACATCATAATGATTCACTAATAAATCCTTTAAATTATCTTTTTCTGCTTCGACATAATCACTAATAAACATATCTATTTCTGGATCACCCCATTTATAAGTAATATCACCAATAACATCTTCAAATTCTTCAAGTAAATCTTCGGATAGATTTTCACAGTCAGTTTTTGTTTGCCATTTGAAAGTACCTACAATTTTTACGTGCTCCATTGTAGATGGAAAATAAACATCGTATTCATCGCATAATTCAATATCAAATAAGAAAAACTCAGGAGCACCTTTATTTGCATGTCCATCATTCCAAAATTCGTAATCAACAATCAATTGATTTTCATTTTGTATGAAGTTTGTCACTTCAATCCCTAATGAAACAAGGTCAAAACGAAAATAATCATCTTGGTATCTTTGGTATATCCAATCAGCAATTTTTTCATTTGTTAAGCTCATGAGATTTTCATTTCTTTTGTTTAGTCTTCCTACAAAGCAATTAAAAAACTATTTTTGCTTTATTAATTAAATCATCAAAATCTTTTTCAAGGCCTTGATGTGCGCCTCTTAAATTATCAACTACTGCTTTAGCCCATTCAAAATATTCTTTTTTTCTATCGGTTGACCAATCTGCCGGCGGTGTATTAATAATATCTGTGATATTGGCAATTTTGTCAGCAAGTTTAACTAATTTAGCTTCATGTGATATTGAGGCAGCATGTTCGACTTGCTTTTGCTTTCTGAGTGACTTTTCGAAGCTTTTATCATCAGTAACTTCTAATACTATAGATGTAATCTTTTCACCAAAGTGTTCCTGCAATTCATCAACTGTTGTTTCGGTATCTTCTATAGTGTCATGAAGTATAGCTGCACATAAAACGTTCTCATCTATAACCCATCTTTGAGCAAGTATATTCGCTAAAGATATCGGATGATTGATATACGGTGTTTTATCAATGTCTTTCCTTCTTTGCTTAGTATGCTTCTCTGCCGAAAATGATAAGGCTTTAAATAATAATGATAATAATTTCGCTTTATCGGTTTCTGCTGATTCTTGTAATACATTATTTTTAAGATTACATATCATTTCTTCAGCCATTAAATCTGCTTTTTCTTTGTTATTCATTTTTTCCTTTTATTCAATTACAAATTGTGGGGTTAGAGAATAATCTCTCAGTGTTGTGCCTGGTATTGTAGGATAAATACCACCTTTATCTATAATCATCACTGGTTCAGTTATATCCTTAAATGGTGTGCCTGGTATCGGTTTATATATAACATTTTTATCAATGACCAATACTGGCTCAGTAATATCTTTGAAAGGTGTGCCAGGAATAGTTTTGTAGATAACCTCGGCCATGGATGTTGATGAAACAAAAAGTATTAGTAATATTAAATATCTCATAAGCTTGTTCCTCTTTCTCTAAAAATTTCAATCTATATTGCTCTTGTATGGATCTATTTCACTGCTGTAAGGTGCAACAAATTCAAATTGGTTATTGTATGGATTTTTTTGTAATTTACTTTTAGGATCAGTCATTTCCCATTTCTTCTCAATATAGTTGTATTTGTTCGTATAGTTTTTAGGGGCTATCTCATACCTCTTATTAAGATAGTCATATTTCATCTCAGAGTTTGGAGGAGCATATTTCCATTCTTTTTCGATGTAATTATATTTAAGCTTGCTGTTAGGCGTTGTTGTTTCAAATTTGCCTGTCATCGGATTAAACTTCTGTACTGCACTTAATTCATTCACCGATATTAATGCCATTAATAAAATGATGAATAATTTTTTCATTATATTTGTTCTATATAAGAAGTAAGTTTTTGGTGAGGCTCTTTATACCAAAAAGTTCTTTCAAATAAATCTCTCATCACTTGTGGTTTAGTTGTCCACCGATGTCTTAAATTAATATTCTCGTAATTATTACCTTTAGATTTAATATGCAAATCATATTCAACTATTTCATCTGCATTGCTTCTGATAACAGGCTTCAATTTTCCAATTAAGACAATAAGCTTCTTAACCTGATAAGTGGATAGCTTTTTAGTAGTCACTTTATTCTTGATCTTTTTTCTAAACATCGAGTTTTGCTGTTCAATGAGGATTGAATAGCTTGAGGTGGCGACTTGTTTTTTCCTGTTTTCTTTAATTGATGTCAGTTGTATTTCAATATATTGATCAGTAAAGAGCAGGTTTTTATCTAAACCCATAAATGTGTCCGTTTTTATCTATTAGTGTAGGCTCATTATAAAGTTCCTACAGGCTCACTTAGTGAGCCCAGCTCATATTATTCTTGTTACATATTATGAATAAAGTAAGCATCCTTCATTATCTGGTGCATGTAGATTTAGCTGAGCTATTCATCTATCTATTACCTGTTTTGTCTCTTATAGCCCTTATTAAGGCTAATAGTCAGTTGAAAAGGCATGTTGTGACTATCCAAAAGACCAAAAAGGATCGTAAAAGGAAAAATGGGCTATTCACTATGGTTAACGTCATTATTCTGGCGTCAATAGTTGGATATATGTTGAAACACGAATTCCCCCAAAAAGACTATTTCTATAAGAAAAGCATTACAAAAAAACAAATACGCTTTGATCAGGAGCACTTTTTACTTACAGGAGATTCAAAATGAGGCCAGGACCAACCATTATTAGTGAATGTTATAAATGTAATAAGCTGTTCAGACAATGGACCTTGTCATCAGGCAATACATTTACAGCTCAGTTTTGGCCAGATGGTTTTATGAAAGCGCCGATGATGCCAGAAATGCCTCCTTTATTTCATTGTCCAAGTTGTGATGGCTTTATTTGGAGAAGAGATTGTAAGGAAGTTGATGAAGTACATGGCTACGATGAAATGAAAGAAAAATATCCTGAAGTGCAATCTTATAAAGACCCAACGATTGATACCTTTATGCTTGCCCTAGAAGAAAAAGGTCTGACTAAAGGTAGAGAGGGATACATTAGAACAAAACTTATGCACTTCTTTAATGATGAGAATAGAGATAGTGAGATACCTATTTCACAACCATCAGATATGCAAATTGAAAATTACAAACGACTATTAATCATTGCAAATAAAAATGATGCTAATGACACTATGTTAAGAGCTGAGATCTATCGTGAAATGGGTGAATATGACAAATCATTAGAATTATTAGCAAAAGTAAAAGATAAAGACTTTGCTACTAATGTCCTTGTTTTAAAAGAGCTTTGCAAAAATAAAGATTCAAGAGTAATGGAGATACTAAGAAGAGAAGATTAACTCTTAAAGGAGAAGAATATGGGCCAATGGTATTTATTTAGATGTCCTAAATGCAGCTATAAAACAGAATGCTCTGAGGGGCCAGATAGAGGTATGTATGCAGCTGTTGATCCTATGATCTGTAAAGATTGTAAGGAAGTTCACAATGTATGTGTAGGTGAATTTACCAAAAATGGTGATTATAAGGATCTTGAAAAACCTGAATGCCCAAATTGTGAAGGCACTAATTTAAAAAGCTGGGTTGAACATGAATGTCCTAAATGTGGCGACAAAATGAAACGAAGTAATCAGTCACATATTTTATGGGACTGATTTTTATTCGGGCGATTCTACAACTGTATTAATAATAGCCTCTTCCCAATCACCAATAGGTTCCATCTCGGTAGTATGTTTTGGACAAAGTGGCGGACCCATATATAACCATTTTTTTAATGGTGTCACTTCATAACCACACTTCTTACATTTTGCCCTTGGTCTTGGCCCTGTTTTCTTGCCTGCTGAATGAGCTAAATTAATTTTTGAGTGTGGGTACTTTCCTAATTGTTTAGCAATGCTAGTAAGTTGTTCTTTTAACCATGGCCCCGCACTTGCTTCTCTCATATTTCCCTGAAGCCCAACATCAGTAGCAATCTTTTTAAACTCTGGCCCATGATGATGCATACAATCATCAACAACATGCACAAGCTCATGCATTAAAGTATCTAGCACTTGAACTGGCTCATCTAATACAGGAGAAATAAAAACTTGATTGACTCCATCGCTTGCAGAACTTTTTCCCCAGCACTGTCCAATATGTTTACTCTTATTTCCTGTACTTGGAAATCCACATGACACATGAACTTTAGGCATCTGATAACCTTTTAGTTTAAAGATAGGTGTACAGAGCTCTATTGCACTTTGAAGCCAGGTTTCTCTAACTTGTTTTTCACTCATTTGCCGTAATTTCTTAAAGTTTTAATTAAATTCTCTTGTACCGCTTTTCTTAATTCTTTTGGCTCCACTACTTCTACATCAGGTCCATACTTCATAATATCAATGATTAATTCAGGTTCTTTACTATAAGGCACCTTAAGCTCATAACTTCCATCATCTAAATATTTTCCAATTTGTTTTGAATGCCATCTTTCAGATGCTGTCCATCTTGCTCGCTCTGGCGTAAATTTTAATGTAGCCCACTTAACTTCTTTACCAGAAAATATACCGTAACCTGAACCAAGCTCTTCGTTAAGTTTTGTTTCTGAAACATCAATGGCTTTTATTTCTAATATTTCAACTCTCTGTATTGCATCAATAGAAAAACTTCTAATATCTTCTTTTGCATGACACCACGCATCTAAATACCAATTATTTTTATAATAAACTAAACGTTGCGGAGATATTTCTCTTGTTGTAAGTTCATTCTTCCCTCTTCCTAAATAATCCATCACTAAACGTTTTCTTTTTAATAAACATGACCCGATAGCTTGGAAATAAGTTAAATCAAATTTACGAGCACCAATAGCTTCAACTTTAATACGCTTTTGTAATTGCTCTTGCGAATCATTTGTAGCACCTAGCAACTCAGTAAGCCTTGAAAGTAAGGGTTTGATGTGTGGGGACAATATGCCGCCTGCATCAATATTATTAAGCAGATGCTGCATAGTCATTAA
>Ga0315907_10004260_pt1 | contig 16164 bp, 12 predicted proteins | sample LakEriMetagenome_3_FD_203525 | JGI IMG/M metagenome (GOLD analysis project Ga0315907, IMG submission 203525) | Freshwater fungal communities from buoy surface, Lake Erie, Ohio, United States - Buoy 12 MA123 | ecosystem: Environmental > Aquatic > Freshwater > Lake > Lake biofilm | place: USA... | reverse complement strand
TCCGGCCTCCCAGTATTACCAGTTTTTATTTTTGACACACATATCCTGAACAAACTTGAAAAACCACGGGATTTAAGGGTGCAATTCATACACCAAACCCTTGTTTCCTTGGACGAAGTATTCCGTAAGCTTGGCTCAGGAATTCATTTTAGTCATGCCAGTCCTGGTCATACCTTTAAAAGCCTGATAGACGTATATGACATTGATACAGTCTTTACGAACCAAGATTATGAGCCATATGCCATAGAAAGAGACAATTCTATTGCTGATTTACTATCTCAGCAGGGCATCAATTTTCAACGCTTCAAAGATCAGGTTATTTTCGAAAAATTAGAAGTTACCAAAGACGATGGCTCCCCCTATACAGTTTTTACTCCGTATTCCAGAAAATGGAAAATCAAGTACAAAGAGCAACCAACTCTGCCATCAACCATTGATTTAGCCCCCTCCATGCTTTTTCAATGGGAGGGAGCTCCAATACCCAGCTTGTTATCCATGGGATTTAGGGAAGAAAAATGGGCATTCCCCTCTATTGTTACCCCTATGGAAATCCTTCAAAAATATTCCCAAGACCGAGATTTTCCTTCCATCAATGGCACATCAAGGCTTGGTATTCATCTCAGATTTGGAACCATAAGTATCCGGGAGCTAGCGCAAATTGCTTCCAATACCAATGAAACCTTTTTAAATGAGTTAATATGGAGGGATTTTTACCACATGATTCTTTCAAATTTTCCTCAAGTTGGAAAAGGAATTTCGTTTAAAAAGGAATATGATGCAATTGAATGGAGAAACCATGAGGAAGATTTTGATCGCTGGTGTCAGGGTATGACAGGTTATCCGATTGTAGATGCAGGAATGAGAGAGTTGAAATCAACCGGTTTTATGCATAACCGTGTGAGAATGATCACTGCTAGTTTCCTCACAAAGCATCTTCTTATTGATTGGCGCTGGGGGGAAGCCTGGTTTGCCTCACATTTATTGGATTTTGATTTGGCAGCCAACAATGGTGGCTGGCAATGGGCTGCAGGTTCGGGTTGTGACGCCGCCCCTTATTTCAGGGTATTTAACCCAACTTTGCAGGCTCAAAAATTCGATAAAAATGGCCAATACATTAGAAAATGGGTACCAGAAATCGACTCTTTATCATATGTTCAGCCCATGGTGAACCATGAATTTGCCAGAAAAAGGTGTCTTGACACCTATGCAAGGTTCCTGAAAAGGGATTAAATGATATTTTTGCCTGAATATGATGAGAAAAATTGATCTGTATATTCTCAAAAAATTTCTGGCTACCTTTTTTTATTCGCTGATTCTACTAACCATCATTAGTACTGTAATTGACATTAGCGAGCATACAGACGATTTTTCAAAATCTGGGTTGTCTTCAAAAGAAATTTTTCTTCAATATTATGTAGGATTCATTCCTCATATCGTTGCGATGCTTTTCCCATTGTTCGTATTCATTTCGGTTATTTTTTTTACTTCTAAAATGGCCGGTAGATCAGAGTTTATTGCCATCTTATCTTCCGGGGTAAGTCTTAGAAGGATTCTCGTGCCATATTGGATAGGAGGGGGACTGCTGGGGTGTTTACTTTGGTTTTCCAATGATTTCATCATCCCCAAGGCCAATGGGATACGAACAGTTTTTGAAGCCAAGTATATAAAGTTAGTGATGCCCCAGTCCAGTAACAGCGGTTTGTACATGCGAACAGACTCTTTCAGCTACGCAGGAATGCGCTATTATGACACAACAAGCAAGGCTGGTGGTAGTTTTTTCATGGAATCCATAAGGGGTAACCAAGTTGTCTATAATCTTAGGGCAGATAATATGACCTGGGATACTGCCAAAAAAAGCTGGAAATTGAACGGGGTTGTGGAAAGAAAGTTGAACGGCATGAAAGAGGATGTTTCGTTCCATTATGAGCTTTTCAGAAAACTCCCATTTGATCCTTCAGACCTAAAGCGTGATGAGTATATGCAGGCGAGAATGATCTCCCCTGAACTGCGAAGGCGCATTCAAAAAGAAAAATTAAGGGGTTCCGAAACGGTCAAAGAATTGCAAATGGAAAGTGCCCACAGAGGGGCTACACCTTTTGCTGTTGTATTGCTTACCATCATAGGAGCGATCATTGCATGCAGAAAAATAAGGGGCGGGAGTGGTGCACATCTGGCGGTAGGAATTATCGTATGTGCTGTTTTTATCCTCGCAGATCGTTTTTCAACCATATTTTCTACCAAGGGAGATCTGGATCCTTATCTTGCGGCTTGGATCCCCAATATTATTTTTGGACTGCTGACATGGTATCTCTATAAAAAAGCCCCCAAATAGGGGATTTTTCTTCAAAAACCTATGCTCCTAAATAGGTTTGTTATAACTTTACGCATCCAAAAAAAGAATAAAACTCCCATAATCCAAGCACATGGAATCGATAAAGGAAACATTTAAGCTAAAAGCAGATCAGGTTGGTGCAGAAATCAAGCAATTGCTGAAGGACCATGGTTCAAAAGTAATAGGGGAAGTAACCCTTTCTCAAATCTATCAGGGAATGCGGGGAATCACAGGTCTTGTAACGGAAACCTCTCTTTTAGATGCTAATGAGGGGATACGTTTCAGGGGATATTCTATTCCAGAATTAAAAGAAAAGCTTCCCAAAGCTGAAAACGGGTCGGAACCATTGCCTGAAGCCTTGTTTCACTTAATGTTGCTTGGGGAGCTTCCTAGTCAAGAGGAAGCTGATGTCATCACGGCTACATTGCAAAGAAGATCACATGTGCCCAACTACGTTTTTGATACCATCGAGGCATTGCCAGTAACCTCACATCCAATGACAATGTTTGTTGTGGGTATCATGGCACTTCAAAATGGAAGTCACTTTGCAAAGGCATATGCCGCTGGAATGAACAAGAAGGATTATTGGGATGCGACATTTGATGATACACTCGATCTTATAGCGCGCTTGCCCAGGATCGCTGCCTATATTTATAGGAGAAAGTACCATAATGGTCAGCATATTGAACCCAATGGTCTCTTGGATTGGGCTGGAAACTTTGCTCACATGATGGGTTATGAAGACGAAGGCTTCAAGGAGTTAATGAGACTTTATATGACAATCCACGCTGATCACGAGGGTGGAAATGTATCTGCACACACAACACATCTTGTGGGGTCTGCATTAAGTGATCCATTTCTGAGCTTTGCAGCAGGTATGAATGGATTGGCTGGTCCACTTCATGGATTGGCGAATCAGGAAGTGATCAAATGGATTTTTGAAATGAGGGAAGCTCTCGGCGTAGATCTTCCCAACAAAGAACAGATAGCAGAGTATGTGAAAAAAACGCTCTCCGAAGGAAAGGTTGTTCCAGGATATGGTCATGCCGTTTTGAGAAAGACCGATCCAAGGTTTACAGCACAAATGGAGTTCGGCAAGAGGCATATGCCTGATGACCCATTGGTACAAACGGTTTGGAGAATTTATGAGACTGTTCCAGAAATATTAAGTGGGCTCGGGAAGGTGAAAAATCCTTGGCCTAATGTGGATGCCCACAGCGGTGCATTATTGGTGCACTATGGGATGGTAGAATATGAGTTTTATACTGTCCTTTTTGGTGTCAGCAGGGCATTGGGCGTATTGGCAAGTCTTTGTTGGGACAGGGCACTCAGCATGCCGCTTGAGAGACCTAAATCTGTAACGACAGACCTTGTAAAACAATGGTTGGAAGGTAAGGATCAAATTTGGGGAGACTAGCCTTCTTCTTCATTTTAAATTTTACAAGTCCATAAAAGACTCATTGATATACTTTACGAGGGAAAGAGAGTTTTTAATGTCAAGTTTCTTGAGGATTCTAGCCCTATGAGTCTCGACTGTTCTGGGGGATAAAAACAAGGTTTTGGCAATTTCTTTGTTTGTGTACCCATCTTTGATCAATTTTATGATCTCTATTTCTCTTTCAGTAAGCTTGCTAAGTTTGTTGTCTTCTTCATCCAAAAGTAATTGATGGGTGATATTCTTCTGGATCTCTGCACATATGTATTTTTCACCTTTCATCACTGATCTGATGGCATCATACATTTCATTTTTGCTGGAGTTTTTGGTGACATAGCCTGTTGCACCATTTCGGATCATTTTTTTGGCAAAAGAGGGCTGATTGTGCATGGAAACTCCAATAATTTTTGTTCCTGGGGCAAGTTTTTTGATCATTTTTGTTGCCTCAATGCCAGAAAAAGGATGGATGTTGATATCGAGAATGGCAATGTCTGGTTTTACTGCTGTTATTTCATCTATCAAACTTTTTGTGTTGTCATATACTTTTACAACTTCAAATTCGGCATCCATATTGATTAAAGTTGCCCATGTTTCTGCGATGAGCAAGTGATCGTCAGCAATAATGATTTTAATCTTATTTGCCATAAAATTATTCTAATGGTAAGTTAATCATAACTTTTGTGCCTTTTTCTGGTTCTGTTTGAATTTTTACATCTCCTCCATAGAATTCTACTCTAGAACGAATACTTTTAAGACCTATTCCCCTTTTAACTGTTTTCATTTCAAAGCCTATTCCATCATCAGTGTAGGTCATGCTGAGACCTTTTTTTACCAATTCAATTTTTAAGTTGACATTTTGAGCTTTGGCATATTTGAAGGTATTACTGCTTAATTCTTGTATGACACGGAATAGCATGATTTTGTGTTCATGTAAGAGGCTTTCGGGGTCTTTATCTTTGTATATTTTGAGCGTAAAGACAGGTTTTGGAATGATCCTATAACTGTTTATAAGTTCAATTACAGCCTCTCTAAATCCAAGATCTTTGATAGCAGGAGGTGCTAGGTTTCTTGACAGCCGCCTAACTTCATCGATTGTTTTCAAAATGGTTGATTGTGCCTTTTCAATATCTTCTATGCTGATAGCACCTTTCTCTTTTATGATATTGAAGTAAAGGCTGAGATAAGCCAGCATTTGTCCAACACCATCATGCAGATCACGCCCAATCACATCTCTTTGTTCTTCTTCAGCTTGCAATCTGGCTTCCATCAATTCTTTTTCCTTTTGAACACTTTCTTTAAGAAGTTTGGTTTCCAGCTCCCTAATTTCTGTGACATCCCAGTGGATACCAATTGACCCCCTTGTGTTTCCCTTCATGTCATAAGTTGGGGCAGCACTGATAACCCAAGTGGCAATTTTACCGTCTTTTCTTTTGATTCTGAGTTCGTATAATCCTTCCTTCCCATGTTCTCTGTTTCTTTTTTCCTGAAGGTTGATTTCTTTTTCAGTAAGTTCCGTTAGAAATAGTTCTGGCGCTATCTGGCCAATTAACTCTTCCTGTGAATATCCAGAAATTCTCTCGAAAGATTTATTGGTGTATAATATTCTTTCTTCCTGGTCAACTTCCATGATGCCCAGGTTCATGTTAGAGAATAAATTACGGTAACGCGCCTCATTTTCAATTAGCATGGTTTGAGCAAGATATTGTTCGTTGATATCCCTTACGTGTACCAGTATTTTTTCTCCTGAATGAATATCGTCAATAAACCTACTGTAAACAGCCTCCATCCATCTGAATTCTCCGGAAGCTTCTTTCATTCTAAAGCTCATTATCTGCTTTCCAGTTCCCAATGAATTGTCTGCCATTAATTGACTTTCAATCTTATCCCCATTTTCTGCTAAATCTTTGAAGTTTTTTCCCAAGATCATATAATCTTTAAGGCCTAATATTCTGCTGATGGAAGGGGAGGCGTATTCTATTTTTTTCTCCCTATTTAATAAGAAAATCATGTCAGCAGAGTTGTTGGAAATCATTTCAAATTTCCGCTTCTGATCATTCAAATTGCTGAGCAGGTCTTTTTCTGAAGTGATGTCAAAAGCTGAGCCAATGTATCCGATGAATTCAGTATTGTTGATAAATCTTGGTACGGCAATTTCATAGATCCAGCGGTACTCTCCTGATTTGTGTTTCACTTTATATTGGATATCGCAACGTTTTCTGGATATTAGGTGTTCTCTCCAATCATCAATTGCCGCTTTTCTAAAATCCGGGTGTACGATCTCTGCAAATGATAATTGATTAGGAAGATCTTTAAGGTCAAACCCAAAAAAATCACGAGACGCTTGATTTGTATAGGTAACTATGTTTTCACTATTGGAAACCCATATCATTACTGGCATAGACTCAGTGATGAGCCTGAATCTATCTTCAGTTTCTTGCAGTTGACTTTTGAAGTTTTCATTTGCTGTAATATCAGATAATCTTCCGGAAATTATTTCATCATTTATGGATGAGTCAAATTTTATTTTTGCTTCTTCGAGTATCCACCGTTCATGCCCAGATATTTTATTTTTTACTTTGTATTTGACAGACATGGCTCCATTTACATGAAACTCACGTATTGCATTATCATAATTATTTTTATACTCATCGAGTATACATTCTCTTTTTTGTGACCAAACATCACCTACTTTTGGATTGAATCCTAGGAAAAGAGGCCATCTTGATGTAAAAAAATTTTTACTTTTATTCTGCTGATAAATTAAATAGTAAACATCATTGGTTGATTCCAGAAAATTGTTTAGCCGGTTAAAATTTTCCTGGGCTATTTGTTCTGATTGTATTTTTTCTGTTACATCAATTCCATAAACATTATATTCTTCATTTTCTTGTCTGAGAATAAAGTTAAAAATGAAGTATTTATGTTCGACTTTTGCTTCAATGGCTGTATTGTCAGATATTATTCTCGCTGATATGATATGTTTCCAAAAGTCATCAACTTTGTATACTTGATTTTCGAAATTTATCAGGCTAATATTTTCTGCAGACTTATTGTTGAATAATATTTGACCAATTTTATTAATTCTGAATATCGGATTAGGGTTTTCATTTGCAAATGATACCAGGTATCTATTGGTTTCAATATTCATCATTTCTTCGTGGCCTTCTGCCCATAATGTTCCAAAAAACACGATGTTTTCTGGGCTGGTTCTCCTTTCAAATTGACCTTTAAAGATTGCTTTTTTTTCGTTTAAAGATTTAAGTAATACACAATTGGAGACAATATTGTTTAAATCCTGATAGGTTGGGTTTATAGTAATTTCAGGTTTTAATACCTGGAAAACATCAATGAATTGATGTTCCCCTTCGTTAAGCGAAGGAATAATTTTGGGGAGGGATGGTCCAAATGAAATAATATTCATTTTCGCATCTATTGTAAAATGGAATGGAAACAGTTTATCTATTTCATTCAACTGAATCCCTTTTTTATTACTATGTTGCTTTAGTTTTTCCATATAATTCTTTAGAGACCTTGATAGCTTCCATCAGATGTATTTGAATTTTCTTTTACAGCCTTATTTATTCGTTCATCAACAATTTTAATGATTCCGTATATCATATTTTAAAAAACTTCGAAACCTTTTTTGGATATGATTCTTTGCGGGGATTCTTCCACTAAACCTTTTAGAAGTAGTTCCTGTATGTACTGACTGATTATTTTGTACATTATTTGAAATAAGTTACAATTTAATACAAATCAATACAGGAGTAGGGGAGGGCTACTAGATCTTGCCTATTACTCGTATAAATATATAAGTAAATTCAGTATTTATACCTAATTACTGCGAAATTAACTTTACCCTTTTCTCCGCTTCCATTCTGTATCAATCAATTCTAATTCTCGCCCTGTTTGTCCTGAAACTGAACTATTTTCCTGAGCTCGTCTCATTAGATAGGGAATTACTTCATGGATGGGTCCGAATGGTAAATATTTGGATACACTATAGCCTGCATCTGCTAAATTGAAAGTAAGATTATCGCTCATGCCGTATAATTGAGAAAAATGCAATGATTTATGGTTATTTACATTTTGATCATCATTTTGCATGCTTGCTGCTAGTAGGGTACTTTTCTCATTATGACTTGCGATAATAGTTGCCACTATGTGCTTTTTTTGAAGACATATTTTTACTGCCTCGTCATAATCTAGGTCCGTGCTTATTTTATCAGGTTGTATAGGGGATGGGTAACCAAATTTTTCTGCTCTCGCTCTTTCTTTTTCCATATAGGCACCCCTAACCAGTTTAAGCCCGGAAATATACCTGTCTTTTTCGATTGTATTTAAATGTTGTTTCAAGTGTTCGAGACGATCGTTTCTGTATAATTGGATGGTATTAAAGACTACAGCTTTATTTTGATTGAATTTTTTCATCATCATATAGGCAAGATGGTCTATAGGATCCTGGATCCAAGATTCTTCAGCATCAATCATTACCCCTATTCCCTTTTTTTCGGCTTCCTGACAAATGAAGTTTATTCTTTTGAGAAGATTTTCCCATTCCTGCTTTTCTCTTGGCGTTAGCTCCTCTATCTTTTTTTCTATGTTTTGTTCTGAAATCGGTTGTATAGGTAAGCCTATGGTGCAGTTTAATTTTTCAAGAAGTGAAGTTGGAGCTAGCCCCGTTATTTTGATACTGATATAGGGTATGTTTTTGCTTTTAGAAGCAAATTGGATCACTTCGATAAATTTATTTGTCTCTTTCTCTAGTTTTTCCTGATTTTGTTCACCTCCTTCAACCCCATAGTCCAAAATAACTTTTACACCGTATTGGGCAAGAATTTTCGTTGCTTTTTCAGTTTTTTCGAGTGATTCACCTCCAACAAATTGCTCAAATAAGGTTTTTCGAATAATCCCCTTTATGGGCAATCCAATTTTGATTGCCCATGGCGTAATTTTCGTGCCCAATGATACAATAGGCCCAATTTGCATGAGTTTAAATAAAAATCTAGCCTTCTGCAACTGCCTATTTGATTTATAGGCAAATGCCTTTGTTGTATTGTTGAAATTGAGACTCATTTAAGCTTAGTTTACTTGCCTTTCGATTGCCAGCAAAGATAAGCCCTAAATCACATGGTTTTCTTAGGATTTTCCTTCATCCATTAATTTTGAAAGCAATTCCGATTTTGAATGGATGCCTAATTTTTTGTAAATATTCTTTAGGTGGTAGTTGATTGTATAGGTAGTTACAAAGAGTTGTTCTGACATTTGTTTATAACTCAATCCCTTTTCAACCAAGGATACAATTTCTTTTTCTCTGTAAGTCAGTATTTCTTTAAAAGAACCTGTTTTTTTTGCCTGAATGTTAGAAATTACTTTGCTTAGCGACAATTCATCAACGAATGCTCCCGTTCTTTTAGTATGTAAAATGATTTCTACCAGTTGTGAAAGTTTTGAAGTTTTCAAGGCGTATCCTACTGCTCCTTGTTTTAAGCAATTGATGATAAGATTTTCTTCGTTATAGGCTGTAAGAATGATGATCTTGGTATCTGGATACTTTTCTTTTATGAATGGTATTGCGTCCATGCCGGATTCACCTGGCAGAAATATATCCAATAAAACTATATCTGGATTGGGAATGTTTTTGTTGTTTATTTGTTCCTTTGCATCTTCTATGGAGATGGAAGCAAAAACAACCGACATGCCTTCAGTATCATTCAAATAATCTCTGAAACTTTTTAACAGAAAAATATTATCTTCTATTATTCCAATACGAATCATTGGTCTGATATAATTTGTTAAATTCCCTCTTGGTTTATACAAGTAAATCTAAGAAATTTAAATAGCAGCTACTTAAAACTACTTTAAATAGTAGGCTTGTTAAATCAGTTTCAATAAATTCAACAAAACTTTAAACATCAACTATTTTACCTATGCTATTTCTAAAAGATAATGAAGTTGAATTTGACGATTTACTTAAGAAAATAGGTGAAATGATCGGTGATGAATCTCTTCAAAAAATTCAGTCTTCATTGGTTTATTTGTTTGAAGAGATTTCATATGCCAGATACCAATGGGAAAAATGTTTAATAAACGAAGATTGGGATCTTGCATCTAAAATCTTTCATCGGGAGACAATTTTTATCAATACACTGGTTGCATTCCAGAAACCTCAATTGGTTTTTGATATCCAGAAAAATCATCGGGACTTTACATCATCTGAATTGAAGCTTTTTTACAACGAAATGATTGAATTTTTCAAAAAAGTTGAAATATTGATTGTCCAAAACAATGGGCAATTACCAGTTTAATTCAAGCTTGTTATTTCTTCTTTCTGTATCAGCCATCCTTTTTTGAGGATCGATCTCAATTCTTTTAAGATCAAACAGTTTTCTATTGATGGAAATAGTATAGATCGGGTGTGTCCATTTCCATGGTTCTCCCAATGTTCTTTTTATTTGAGGGTTTTCGTTATTTTTCTCGCCATACATCAGATACTGTGGGATATAGGCATGTTCGATGGAACCATCTTTGAATTCCAATTCTAGATCAATGGGCATGGGCATTGTGCCATGATTCCTTAATCGAATTTTCATTTGTCCTCCTTCATCCCATAAACTATCGATTCCATAATCGATGGTTTTAGTTGTATTGACAAAAAAGTCTTTGTACCAATCCAGCTGCAATCCACTGGTTTGTTCTGCAATTTTCATAAAGTCATTCACATTGGGGTGCTTGAATTTCCAGGTATTGTAATAGCGAATTAAAATGCTATCTCTTACACTGGCCCCAACGATATATCCCAATTGTTCTAGAAATACCTCTCCTTTTGAATAAGCATTTGTGCTGTAGGCAGTATTTGTGCTATAATGATCAGAATGTGTTGTCAGTGGTTCATTATAATCGCTTTTGGACAGCGCAATATAGGACGCAAAAGCATCTTGATGCGGAAATGAATCCCTGTTTCCATTTAAAAAATTATTCACATTGCTTTCTGCAAAACTTGTAAAACCTTCATCCATCCAAGGGTACAAGGATTCATTGGTTCCCAACATCATTTGATACCAGCTGTGCATCCATTCGTGAATCACAACCCCTGTTCCGGCACCTTTCAAAAGTGTAGCCATAGGGTATTCCATGCCGCCATCACCCCCTTGGATAAAGGAGTATTGTTTGTAGGGATATTCGCCATAGTTCTTATCAATGAAAGGAAGTGCTTTTGCTGCCAATTCTAGGACACTGTCCCATTGCGCCTTATAACTGGCAATAAAATTATTCAGGTTTGTTCCCTGCCTCATTCTCTGAGGCATTGTTTCAAATTGTTTTTTTAGTGAAGCAGTATCAATTTTGTAAAAAGAGTGTAAAATCAATCCTTTTCTGACTGGTTTACTGTTGTGTACATAGTCAGGATCTGCTGCCCATACAAAGTCATGCACGTTAGGTGCTTTAAACTTCCAAGTCAGTGTTTTGTTTTGGGTTGTCTTGTATGGGATTGTGGAATATTTTTCATATCCATGACCAATTTCATGAGGATTTTGCAGATATCCGGTTGCGGCAATCACATAATTCTTGTCAATTTGAATATTAACTTCATAGTCACCCCATACGCCATAAAATTCTCTTGCAATATAAGGGGTAGGATGCCAGCCTTGTAAATCATATTCGCAAAGTTTTGGATACCATTGTGCCATGCTGAATCTTACACCTTCTGCATTGTCTCTTCCACTTCTCCTGATTTGAACTGGAACTTGCGCTTCAAATTCAAGTTCAATGATCGATTTTGTTTTGGGAAGAATGGGTTTGGTTAATTCTACCTTGAGAATGGTTTCGTATAAACTGGTTTTTTGAAGAATACCGTTAACTTTTAGGTTTTTTACATGTTGATATCCAATCTCATCAGGCTTGAGACCTGCAATCCTGTCTTTCACTCGCTGGTCCCAGTCGGGCCTTCCTCTGACGATTCTTTTGCCAATTTCCTGGCTGCGCAAATCCATCATGCTTCCCGGCTGGAAAGCATTCCAATAAAGATGATAGTAGATTACTTTTAATGTATCTGGTGAATTGTTCCAGTACTCAAGTTTTTGTTTTCCACTAAACTTATTTCCATCAGCATCTACAATTACATCCATCTGATAATTAACTCTTTGCTGCCATCTGTCTGTCTGGGATTGAATGTTTTTTGACAATAAAATCAAACAGACAAGCTTGAAAATGAGATGATTTTTCATAATGATTGTATTGTTTTGCTTAATTATTTTCTGTTAGTTCATAGACCCTAACAAAATCAACTTCCATTCTTTGTGGCCAAATATTATCGGCAACACCTTTGGCGCCACCCCAATTACCCCCAACAGCAATGTTCAACAATAAATACATATTATTGTTGAAGGGCCAGGCGTCATAGCCTGTTCTTTCATTGGTATATTTGAAATAATAATTACCATCAACCCCGATACTAATTGAGTCTTGGTCCCATTTCAATTGATAGGTATGAAAATTCTGAGAACAGTCATCTAGGAAAACGTTTGCAGCTTTTTGAGTACCAATGATGTGATTGTATTTTTTGCAATGAATGGTTCCATGAACTTTTCCCTGGTCATAGCCAACATGTTCCATTATATCAATTTCACCATCATCAGGCCAATGCATAGGCTTAGTATCTGCAAGTGTCCAAATGGCTGGCCAGGTTCCCAATCCTGATGGTAATTTTGCTCTTACCTCTATCATTCCTTTTTTCCAGGTTGCCTTGTCTCTTGTAACCAGTCTTGCGGAAGTAAATTTTTTATTTTCCCAATCCTCTTTGTGTGCTTCTATGATCAGCATGCCTTTTTCTACTCTGGCATTTTTCATTCTATTCGCAGTGTAGAACTGAAGTTCATTGTTTCCCCACCCACTTCCTCCGGTATCATACCCCCATTTGCTGCTGTCTGGAAGACCTTTTTTATTGAACTCATCACTCCAAACCAACTTCCACTCCTCAGCATTAGACTGTGCAACCGTCTCTGTATAGAATAAAATATATGCTGTAATAAAGAAGAAAATCTGAAAAAGACGCTGTTTCATGGTTGCCAATTTATATCTTTTTATAAAAATGTACTGTTTTTTGGCCATAATGTTTTTCAGTATTAATTTTACACCATGTTCATCCACCAGAATCCCCATTTTCACCATCATTTCCCACCCTTTGGGTGAGCCATACTATAATGTACAAACATGATGGGGGCTTACCGGTGGTGAGCCTTTTTTATTTAAATAATTCACAAAAACATGTCACAAGAAACAATACTTAGGATTGCAGTTCAGAAATCCGGTCGCCTTTCAGAAGATTCCATTCAGTTATTGAAAGAATGTGGTATTGATTTGAGAAATGTAAAAGATAGGTTGAGGACGGTTTCGGAAAATTTCCCTCTTGAGGTTTTTTTCCTCAGAGATGATGATATTCCTGAATACGTAGAAGACGGCGTTGCCGATATTGGAGTCGTGGGACAAAATGTATTGGCGGAAAAAGGAAGAAAAGTTGATATTGTGCAGGAACTTGGTTTCGGTAAATGCAGGCTTTCCATTGCGGTTCCCAAGTCTATGTCCTATGAAAATGTAAAAGGTTTGCAGGGAAAACGAATTGCAACAAGTTATCCCAAAATTGTCTCAGCGTTTCTGGAAAAAAATCAGGTATCTGCGAGTATACATGAGATCAGTGGATCTGTAGAAATAGCGCCAGGTATTGGTTTGGCAGATGTTGTGGCTGATTTAGTCAGCAGTGGTGGAACTCTTTTTATGAATGGTCTGAAGGAAGCTGAAATCATATTGGAATCTCAGGCAGTAATGATTGCTCGCGAAGGGATTGATGATGACAGAAAGCAATTGTTAGAAAAACTACTGTTTAGAATACGAGCGGTAAAAAAAGCCAAAAAAAGTAAATACATCTTATTAAATGCACCCAATGCCAATTTAAATGATATTATTTCCCTCTTGCCGGGCATGAGGAGTCCTACAGTTCTTCCTCTTGCCGAAAGTGGATGGAGCAGTGTACACAGCGTTTTGAGTGAAGATGAATTTTGGGAAAGAATTGAGAAACTAAAAGCCGCTGGGGCTGAAGGCATTTTGGTGGTACCTATAGAAAAAATGATCATCTGAGTTATGAATATTTATAAAAATCCAACGCAAAGTCAATGGGCTGAAATTATCGGCCGACCAACCATGGATAATACTATCCTTTTAAAAAGTGTTGGAAAAATATTGTCTGATGTAAAAAAGGGAGGTGATCGTGCCGTTAGAAAATATTCCAAAAAATTTGATGGAATTTCTCCGAAAAAGATAAAAATTCTTGAAAAGGAGATAAAGAAAGGAATAGCGAATGTACCTGATGAGCTGAAACACGCAATTAAAGTTGCTGCTGAAAACATCCGGTTATTTCATTATCCACAAATGGAAAATTCTCCCAGAATAGAAACCACCAAAGGAGTAGAATGTTGGAGAAAATCCGTTGGTATTGAAAGGGTTGGTATCTATATACCTGGAGGTTCTGCTCCATTGTTTTCAACGGTATTGATGTTGGGTATTCCCGCTCAAATTGCTGGCTGCAAGCATGTAATACTGTGTACACCTCCCTCAAAAGACGGAAAGATACATCCCGCGATATTATATGCTGCCTCATTGGTAGGAATATCTGAAATCTATGCATGTGGTGGAGCGCAAGCCATTGCGGCAATGGCTTATGGTACGGAAAGTTTAAAAAAGGTAGATAAAATTTTCGGGCCAGGTAATCAATATGTGACTGCAGCCAAACAACTTGTGCAGCTGGAGGGGACAGCAATTGATATGCCTGCTGGCCCTAGTGAGGTTTGTGTTTTGGCTGATCAATCCTCCAATCCCGCTTTTCTAGCAGCAGATCTATTGTCTCAAGCCGAACATGGCCCGGATTCTCAGGTATTACTGGTTACAACCAGTTTAAAAATATTGAATGATACAATTGAGCAATTGAATCTACAGGTGAAATCATTGCCTCGAAATCAAATTGCTCAAAAGTCCATTGAGAACAGCAGGGCTGTTTTGTTGGAAAACATGGATGATGCTCTATCATTGGTGAATGCATATGCTGCAGAACATCTTATCATTGCATCAGATGATGCAGAACATATTGCTGACAAGGTGGTAAATGCTGGTTCTGTGTTTTTAGGAAATTTGACTCCGGAAAGTGCAGGGGATTATGCGAGTGGAACCAATCATACGCTGCCCACCAATGGTCATGCAAGGGCCTACAGCGGGGTGAGTGTCGATAGTTTTGTAAGGAAAATAACCTTTCAGAAAATTACCCATGAAGGAATAAGGCTTTTGGGTCCTACGATCATTGAAATGGCTCAAGCCGAACAATTGGACGCCCATGCAAATGCAGTCAAAATCAGATTAAATCAATAAGAATATGTTCAACATAGACTCATTGTTGAGAAAAAATATACGAGACCTAAAGCCTTATTCGTCAGCAAGGGATGAATTCAAGGGTGAAGCCAGTGTTTTTTTGGACGCTAACGAAAATTCATTGGGCTCTCCTTTGATGAAATGGTATAATCGATATCCGGACCCATTACAAATAAACGTAAAAGAGAAGATTTCATTCATCAAAAAAGTCCCCACAGCTCAAATGTTTTTGGGAAATGGCAGTGACGAACCCATTGATCTTCTTTATCGCTGTTTTTGTGATCCTGGAAAAGATGAAGTGATCATTTTCCCTCCAACATATGGAATGTATGAAGTGTCTGCCAATATTAACAATGTTAAATTGGTGTCTGTCCCCCTTTTGTCAAACTTTCAATTGGATTTAGAGGCTTTGGAAAGTGCCATAACTCCCTTTACAAAAATCATTTGGATTTGTTCCCCCAATAATCCTACCGGCAATGCAATTGACAGACAGGACATTGAAATGATCCTGAACAATTTTGATGGAATCGTTGTGATCGATGAAGCGTATGTGAATTTTTCCCGCCAAAAATCATTTGTTACAGATCTTCAGGATTATCCCAATCTCGTTGTTTTACAAACACTGAGTAAGGCATGGGGGTTGGCTGGCATCCGAATGGGCATTGCTTTCGCTTCCGAAGCCATCATCAGTTGCCTGAACAAAGTAAAACCTCCCTATAATATCAGCGAGCCAGTGCAGGAATTGGCGCTAAAAGCACTTGATGAGATCGGACAAGTAAATGACATGATACAACAGATTGTTTCAGCCAGAATCTCTCTTGAATCTGCTCTCTTGAAATCCAGTCATGTCCTGAAAGTTCACCCATCGGATGCCAACTTCCTGCTAGTAGTTTTTGATGATGCAAACGCTATGTATAATCATCTTCTCAAGAAAGGAATCGTGGTTCGAGATAGAAGCAATGTATTATTGTGTGAAAACGGATTG
>Ga0315907_10004258_pt1 | contig 16170 bp, 13 predicted proteins | sample LakEriMetagenome_3_FD_203525 | JGI IMG/M metagenome (GOLD analysis project Ga0315907, IMG submission 203525) | Freshwater fungal communities from buoy surface, Lake Erie, Ohio, United States - Buoy 12 MA123 | ecosystem: Environmental > Aquatic > Freshwater > Lake > Lake biofilm | place: USA... | reverse complement strand
ATTACCATAAAGCTTAAACAACGTCTAAATAAATTAGATAGATAAATAGCATGAGCAGAAATCCTGAACATAGAAAACAATATCAAAAAGACTACTATCTTAAAAACAAAGAGAGACTACTAGAGTATAGGAAAAATTTTTATAATGAAAATAAAGAAGTAGCAATTGAAAGATCTAAAACTTGGGCAGAAAATAATAAAAGACAGAGAAAACATAATTTATTAAAATCAACATATAATATAACTATTGATGATTTTGAAAAAATGTTAGTTGATCAAGACTATAAATGTTATTGTTGTTTAGTTGAACATAGTGAGTTAAAAAACGGATTATATGTAGATCACTGTCATAATACAAACAAAGTTAGAGGGCTTTTATGCTCAACTTGTAATTTAGCAATTGGTTATGCAAAAGACAATATTGAGATACTAGAAAATATGATAAAATATTTGCAAAGATGTTAAATTCAACAATAACAATAAAAATTAAGCAGAGAATCAATAAGCTTGACAGCCAGGACTATGACAACATTGAATGTTGGCAGGTAGTTGAGGCATTTAATAAGGCACAGGTTGAGTGGACCCGTAGACAGCTTCATGGTATTAATCTTACTAAAGAAGGTGATGAAGGATCTACCCGGAGAAAAGATGATTTACAAGTACTCCTTGTTACACAGAATCTTAATCTTACTGAAGCAGATATTTATTATGATGCTCTTCTCCCGGTAAACTATTTGCAGTGGAAAAGAGTAGATGTTTATGCTAAAAATGATTGTTGTGATAAAAGACGTATGACAGTTTACTTAGCAGAAGAAGGTAACCTTAATCAGCTTTTAAGAGATGACGCTAAAAAACCAAGCTTTGATTGGGCAGAAACTTTTGCTACACTAAAAGGTAACAAGGTAAACATTTATACAAACAATGATTTCAATGTACAATCAGCAGCACTTATATATTATAGGCAACCTGTAAAGATTCAAGTTGAAGGTTGTATAGATCCATATACAAACATCCAATCAACTCAGGAAGTAATTTGTGAGTTTAAAGATGACATCATAGAATTAATAATAGATGAAGCAGCTAGTATTATAGCCGGGGATATTGAATCAGGAAATCAATTCTCTAGAGGTACAGAAGGTGCAGAACGTAACAACTAATAATAATGGAACAGCAAAAACCTAGAATGCTTAAAAGAAACCCAGAGTCTATTTCAAGACCTGCACCAATGATGCCTAAATCAGAACCGGCTAAACCACAACCTACATCAGATACAGGTGTTGGGGGAAGTTCATTGGATAACATGGTTGCAGCATGTGCCATGGAGTTTATGAATGCAAGAAACAGTTTTCACAAGCTTCATCTTAAAGTTACCGGTGAAGGTTCTTATGCAGCTCATGTTGCAATAGGAGATTTTTATGATGGTCTCCCTGGGCACGCAGATACACTTGTAGAAGGATACCAGGGTGCCTCTGAGAAAATCATTGCTTGTAAAGATGTATCTCCTAGAACTCTTGATACAGTAGCAGATGGTGTAGCATACCTTAGAGATATTTATGCTATGGTGAATAAACTACAGGGGATGCTACCGTATTCAGAAATTGTAAACAACTTGGATCTTGTAAAAGATTCAATTAATTCAACTAAGTACAAATTACTTTTCTTGAAATAATTTTGGATTGTAAAAATTATTTCTTATATTATAGTATATATTTATTAATAAAAACAAAAAACAATGGCTTATTTTAATCATGCATTTAAAAAGTCGTTTCTAGCAACAGGTCTATCAGTTACAGATCTTGATATTACGCTAGCAAATGGCAACACAGCTACTGTGAGTACAGATGGTGGTTACTTGCTTACAGCAGGTGTTCCAACTTATGGTCTTAATCTTATTTCACAGGCTGTAGAAACAGGAGGAGGTTCATCACTTACAAGTGGTTATATTGGATTGTTTGATCCTAGAACTAACTTGTCAGTTGTAAGTCCTGAAGGATGCTGTCCTTTATATCTTGCAGGTTCAGCAATTTACCAGAATGACAAGATTGGTCCTTTTGCAGGAGGTTATACTGAGACTAACAAGTCTAAGGTAATTAACCCACGTTATGTATCACGTTTTTACACTGTTGCTCCATGTGAACCACAGAATGAAGTACTACACGTAGGTTCTACTTACTGGACTGCAGGTGGTGGTGTTACACAATGGTCAATTGATGTTAATGGTTCTGGATATACTGCTGGTGTTTATCCAGTAACAGGTGGTTCAGGTCAAGGTGCTACAGTAGCAATTACAGTTGATGGAGGTGGTAACGTATTAACGGTTACTGTTGTTAATCCAGGAAAAGGTTATCAAAATACTGATTCTGGTTTTGTAATTGATGGTGGCGGTGGTGATGCTACAATTGATCTTGATGCTCCTGTAACTACAGCTAACATTGATCCTATCACAGGTTCAGGTGGTGACGCATGTTGCAAGCCTTTCCTTTGTGGTGAGACTTACAACCTACGTTTGGATATCAAAGGGTCTCCAGCTCTACGTTATTTGAATCACAATGCATACTATACTGCATCTTTCTACACAGGATGTTGTCCTGCTGATGTTCTTGCACCAGTACCAGTAGATTCTACTTTGGTTATGATTGGATGGGCTGATCTTATCTTGCGTTCTCCAATTGTTAATCCTTTTGTAGAGATTGTTATTCAGGATCAGGCAGGTGTACTTTGGTATGCTCCAGGAACTCCAGCAGCATTCCTTGCTCAGGTAGGTGGTGATACTTGGAATAACTATGTGTCTCCAGGATACGTAGAAGGAGAATGTGCAGGTATGATCTTCAATGGTGCTTATGTAGATACTCGTTTTGGAGATTGTACTTTCCAAATCTCTGACTTCTATGAGAAAGAGCCAGTGAGACTTTATGTTTCTGAAACAGATCTTAACGGTGACCCATGTACATTTGATGGTATCTGTGTAGTTCATGAGTGTTTTGGTCTTCAGGTAAATGGACTTGGTGAAACAGTTCTACGTGATATGATTCTTTCTGAGTCTTACCGTCAGAACTTTGTAGCAACTGATTTCCGTATCCGTGAGATCACTCAAGGTAATCAGATTATTTCTTCTGTTGACCGTGGAGCTCTTTACTGGAGATATTATCTACAGCACAATGTACCACGTCACAATAACCCAACTGGTACATTTGATGCAGATCAGTACTTGTTAGAAGTATTTGCTCTTAATCCTTTGACTGGTATTAATCCTCTACCTGACTTTACTAACGAAGTAGAAACATGGTTAGACGGATGTGGAGTATGTGAACTTGAACCTGTTGCATGTGTAACTGATTGTGATTCTATTGTTAGATTCCCTTCTGAGCCTCTACCAGTACAACAGATTCTATAATTAATTTATCAAACTTAAGAAAAGGGAGAGTGGGAGTTTATATCTCTCCTCTCCTTTTCTTTTTATATAAGTTCTCATGGCAAATCATGTATTAAGCTTAGAGGTACCTACAGTAATGAACACTTGTATACTTTCAGTAAATGATACAAGTATTTATTCTAACATAGTACCCATCACATGTGAAACACTAAATGTAACAGTACCAGGGTTTGGTTACTCTAATCAGATTGATGTAACCTCTGGTTTTAATTTAATACTGACTGCATGTGACCTTCAATTACAAACGCAACAGTGCGGTCAGACATATGCAGAACTACCAGACGGTATTTATATTATCAAGTATAGTGTGTCTCCTAATGAGACAGTATATGTAGAGTATAATCATTTAAGAATTACTAAGGCCCTGAATAGATATAATAAGGCCTTATGTAATCTTGATATTGCTGCATGTGATCCACCTGCTAAAGTAAAAGAGAAACTAGAGAAACTTAGAATGGTAAGAATGTATCTAGATGCAGCAAAAGCTAAAGTAGAATTTTGTCATGAACCTCAAAAAGGTATGACACTATATAACTATGCAATCAAACTTTTGAATAAATTAGATTGTGTAAATTGTTAAACTAATAAACCAACAACAATGGCAACATGTCCAAACTGCGGAAAGACACTCTCTTGTGGATGTCAAAAGAAAAAATTAAGTGATGGTAAAATAGGATGTGCATCATGTGCACCAAAATCACCGTTACAAAAACAAACAACATCTAATCCTACACCACGTAGGAATAGATAACTTTAAAAAGTAAACAATGGGATTTTACTATGCATTTTATAGTTGTGATGGTACAGGTACTATTCCGGATTTTTATTCTAATACTAATCCAAATGGTTTTCCTGGATATTACGCAAAATTTCAAAATGGATTGCCTGATCCTGATTTTTGGGGAGTATGCTTTCATATAGCTCCTACTCTTGATATTCCACCACCACCTAATGTTGCTACTATAAGCTGGTTAAATCCTTTATTAAATTATGATGTATTTAATAGCTGTGATGCATGTAAACAACCGGATAAAGTTCAGATACTAGAAAACTGTGATGATGATGAAGACATCATTTGTCTTCAAAATACACTTGCTTTAGGAACATTTGTTCAGTATAATGGAAAGTGTTATGAAGTAAAAGAAGTAGATTCCTGTGATGCTACTATACCAATTACATATTCTACTGGATTGTATTATAAAACTTGTGAGAGTTGTAAACAAGCACTCCCGCAAGTTAACTATGCATTGATTAATTGTGATACAGGAGATATAACTTATACAAGTACTGATCTTTCAGCATATGTAACTCCTCCAAATCAAGCAATTACTATTAACGGTAGTGATGCATGTTTTCAAGTAAGAGTAGAAGAGAATATTCCTCCGGGTACTCCTGTTACTGTAACAGATTCATTTTTGTCATGTGAGTTATGTGGATCAGATTACTACTTATTAAAGGCATGTCCATCTGATGATACTATAGAATCTATAGTTACATATACTGATCTTTCAGCTTATGTTGGAGGTGTAATAACATTAGCAACATGTCCTGATATATGTTGGGAAGTTAGTGAAACAGAGTTGAATAGTAATGCTCAAGAAGTTATATTCCTTGAAGAATATACAGACTGTGAGGACTGTAATGTAAACGTGCTACCTGCTATTTGTGTTACATTTACAAATATATCATCTCTTCCTGAAGGGTTTTCATATATAGATTCTCTTGGAAGTGTAGAGAAAATTACACTAGCCGGCAATGCATCTATAGAAAAAGTATGTGTGTTATCTTGGGATATTAATACCTTTATAACTGTAACACAATTTGGAAACTGCGTAAACGGAGAATGTCCTCCAGTACCAGAACCAAAAAGAAAAGTAACTCCTGGATATGATACACCAGCATGTTCAACAGAATACTATGAGAGAGTAGAATGCAGCTTCTCAGAATGGATGTATAAGGATGTACTAGAAAGAAGATATGGTATATCTAATTGCTGTCCAGAAGATTTAATGAAGTGGGAGATCAAACATGAAATGTTAATGTTAGATGTTCTAATTAATCCTGATTATACCTGTGCTGTTAGCAATACTTGCGGTTGTCCGCAACCATGTGATTGTGGTTACTTAAGTCTTACAGTATCTTCAACAACTTGTAATTCACAGACTAATTAGGATAACTGAGTAAAAATTCTTATATTATAAATATGAAGCCTTTAAATTTAGATAACTCCCCTTGCTCACCTATATCAAGCAACTGCGTGATATGGCAAGGTCCCGATCTTGCTTGTATTAAACTATGTACGGGTGATACAGTATCAGATGTAGTACATAAGCTAGCTACTGAACTGTGTACTATAATGGATACTTTAAATATATCTAATTATGACCTTTCTTGTTTTAATCTAACTTCATGTGCACCAACTGATTTTCAGGCACTTATTAATTTTCTAATTCAGCAGATCTGTGATTTAAACAATATAACACCTACAACGTCACCTGTCTCAAGTGGTTGTCCAAATGATTGTATTGTAAGCGTAGAACTTTGTTTAGGAGGTGGTGAAGATACTTTAATTAATTATGTACAGACTATTGCAGAAAAATTGTGCAATCTTATTTCAGAGATTTCAATACAACAATTACAACTTGATAGTTTACAAACTCAAGTAGATAGTCTTACAATTACTGTAGCTGGTTTAAGTAACTATGTAACACCAACTGTTAGTTTATCTTGCGACATTGGGACATTGGTATCACCTGGACCATATGGTATTGATGTTATTATAGATGAATTTGTTAATGTTGTCTGGTGTCCAATGAATGATGCACTTGTAGGTGTAGGGGGTACACCTGCAAATCTAGTAAATGCGGTAGCAGCACAATGCACAACTAATACTGATCCTGCACTTTCTGTACAATACACAAACCCGTTACAAACAATAAGTGCACAATATGCATCATGGATACTTGCCCCTACATCTATTGCAGATACCATTAACAACTTATGGATTGCTCTTTGTGATGTAAGGAATATTGAGTTAATGCAATACCAAGTTACAACATCTGATGATATAACACTAACTACATCTGTTGTTGGAGCAATGACAACTTTTGATATAGGTAGAACACCTAAGGAGTGGTTTTATGATGCTGTGTCATCATTAATAAATGTATCATCAGATCCAGGATTTGTTGACTTGGTTTATTTTATGCCCCTACCTTATACAGCGTTACAATATACAAATACATCAGGTTCTACCAAAGATTATTTAGTAAAGGTATCTTATGACACTAAAGTTGAATATAATCCTTTAGGAAGTTTTATTCAAAATTCAATGTCTAATTGGGTTGAGGGAGCAATTACTAAAAACGGAGTTACTGTTTTACATGAGTCGGGTGGACTTACAAATTTTTCAGTAGTTTTAGCTGATTCAGTAACAAACACAGTTATAACACCTTCAACACCAGAAACAGTAGTAACAACTCCTGGTGGTGATGCAATTAATGTATCACTTAGTAATGCTGCAAAAATGCCAATAAATACTTCATTCTTTGCTGCAGTAACACTTAATAATGGTGAGTCTGTTCAATTAAAATTTAAATCTAAAGCTGCTCAAATCTCTTGGTTAGTAAGGGCGCAATTTTTTGTAGAAGAAATTAGATAATATTTATACCATGGCATGTAATCATAATAATATTAATTGTGGATGTAAGGATACATATCTTACAACTCCACCTCCTTGTCCAACTCCTGCTGATTGTCCGGATCCACAACCATGCGCTGAAGTATTTGATGCACAGTGTATTGTGTACACAGGTCCTGATTTAGAATGCGGTACTGACGTAGTGGTAAGTCAAAACTCATCAGTAAGTACAGCCTTAGAAGATATAATCACTTACTTCTGTACTAGTGCTTCAGCTACAATAATTACGGCTGATATTTTCTGTCAAGAGAGTCCTCAAGTAAATGTGCTAGTAGTTCAGGAAGGTGCTCTAGTTAATGATGCTATTGAAACTGTAGTAGATTATTTCTGTGAAAGACTAACTAGTTTAAACATTTGGTATACTATAGAAGCAGACACAGGATCTACTTCAGCAAATACGCCAACTGATATTTTAACTATTGCAGGTGGGAATGATATATCAACCTCTATTACAGGAGACACATTAACAATTAACTACACCGGTATAAAAAAACATGCTGAAAATTATAACTCTACAGTAGGAACAACAGTTATTACGCATAACTTAAATACACTAGACCTTGTAGTATCAATTAGACAGAACGGTGTTCCTTTTGGAGCATACGCGCAAGGACTAGGACAAGACTATACATATGCAATAGATAATTTAAATGCTATTAGTATTACGGACACTACAGGCATGGGTGCAGTTACTATTACGGTAATTGGCTAAAGAATGTCGCAGTTTGTTGGTTTCTGTGGCTAACAAGTGGAGACCCCGGGCAAGTGAGTCCGGGGTTTTCTATTTTTACTATATTTGCTAAAGTGCATAATTTTTTGTATATTAAATAGAGTATAGATGGTTGAAAAGGAACATAAGAATCTTGGTTTAAAGGCTCCTAGATTTAGACAAGAAAGTATAAGTATTATAGACAAAGCCTTTGTTAAAGATTTAAAAGAAAAGTATCCAAAGTATAAAGATCTCGATGATAAAGATATAAGAAACATTATCAAAAGATTTAATGAAAACTTTTGGAAGGAAGTAATAGAAACAAGAGATGGTGTACAACTTCCTGAGGGGCTAGGAACTATATTTATTGGGACGTGTAACCCACCTATGAGAGAAAGTATAGATTATGCAAAGTCTAGAAAATACGGGGTGAAAGTATCTAATAAAAACTGGGAGACTGATGGTAAATTAGCTAAGATATTTTTTACTAGTTTTTCCAGTAGAATAAAATTTATTAATAGAGAATGTTGGAGCTTTATTGCTTGTAGAAATTTTAAAAGATCTGTTGCTAAACATTACCCAGAAAACTGGGGGATGTATATTAAAATAGATGTAACAAGTAAAATGAGAAAAACATATGAGAAGTATAAATTTAAAAGTAGGAAGGAAGATACTTTAAAAAATTTATTAAAAAAATATAACGAATTTGATCTATGACAACAATAGGAGAGGCAATATCAAGAGTACGTAATACACTAAAGGCTGTAAAAGAAGATCCTTTTTTAACTGATAGAACAATCTATTTTTCAATAATCAAGTATGGTAAAACACTCTTGAAGAGAGAGGATAATCAAAATAGATTAATGAAGATAAGCTCATTGTTTACAACTCTTCCATATGTTGAACTTACCGAAGTAGATAGAATAGAAGCTCAATGTACAGGAATATATTCTGGGTGTACAATCAAACGTACTAAAGAAAGGGTACCTCAGCTTTTTGAGGGAATGTTTGGACCCGTTCTTAGAACAGTGTCTTCTATTGATGGAGAAACTGAGTTAATGCGAACAGAGCCGGGTACTTTTGTTTCTATGACAAAAACAACAAACTTTAAGTATAACAAGAAAAAATACTTTTGGTATCTAAATGGCTATTTGTACTTCCCAAATATCATTTGGGATGCTGTTAAAGTGGAAGGAATATTTGAAGGTGATAGAGCTGATTTTTTATGTGATACTGAAGATCAATGTCAGATTAAGCAAGACCAGCAATTACCTTTTCCGGAGTATTTATTTTCTGAAATAGAGCAATTTGTATTACAAGAACTAACTATGCTTGCAAAACTTCCGGTTGATGATGCAGATGATAGTCAAAATATACTTAGATAATGGACTACAATTATACACTGAAATATAGAACTTTTGATCAATTGTTTGAGGATGTTACTGTTGACTTTAACACGTATGCTCTTGAAAATATGATTGATCCACAAACTTTAATTAAAGTTGCAAGAAGATTAAATTATGATCTAGGTTTGAGAATTAATCAAACTAGAGAAACAATTTTAGAAGTAGAGCATGGAAGAGTAAAGTTACCTGATAACTTTTATACTTTTAACTTTGCAATGATCTGTGGAGAGTATGAAGTTAGAACTGGATATAATATTGGAGGAACTAATGTTCAAGAAGTACCTTATCAAGAAACACCTCTTACAGTAGAAACTTGTAATGCACCTACTGTAAATTGTTCTGTTTGTAATTCTAATCCTTGTAATCATACTGCAGGATGTAGTGGTAATACTCCTGTAGGTAATTATTTACCTGGTCAGTTTGATCCAAACAGTCCCTATGGCAATACATGTATAAAACCTAGAGTGTTTATGAATTGTAAAGGTGACTCGTATGAATTAATACAAATTGTAAATGCAGCTCAAACAAGGTTGTATAAAGTATTAATTCCTCTTAAGATGAAACCTAGTCAGGGTGTAGAGTGTGATTGTCCAAACTTGTATTTTAATGCACCCAATGAAGGATGGATTAAAGACGGGTTTCTTTATACAACATTTGATACAGGAAAAGTATATCTTAACTATCAGAGTTCAATGGAAGATGATGAAGGCAACTTACTTGTACCAGATCATGAATTATTAAATGAATACTATGAATACGCTCTTAAACAAAGAATACTTGAGAATATGTATTTTAATGGAGAGGACGTGTCTCAAAAAATATCACTTATAGAACAAAGGATTAGAGCTGCAAGAAACCAAGCTTTAAGTTTAGTTAATACGCCTAATTTTAAAGAAATGGAACAAGTATGGTGGACTAACCGTAAAGCAATGTACGGTAAATACTATAATATGTTTAAGAGTTATAATGTAGATCCTTTGTATTATAAGTATCATACCGGTAATGTTATTATAAAATAACTATGGCAAAAAGAAAAACTACAAATAATACTTCAGGAGTAGAAACCAATACATTTTTAAAAGGTCTTAATAAAGACTCAGATCCTTCATTTGTACAGGAGGGGATGTGGACTCATGCTCGTAATGTAGTTAATAATACTATTGAGGGTGACTTAGGTACTTTATCAAATGAATCTGCAAATTATCTTTGTGCTACTGCAGGAGAAACTATACTTAACGGGAGAAAGGTTATTGTTGGTACTATCCACCTTTATAGCGACAAGTGGGTAATTTACACTGCCGTACATATACCTGGACAAGTAGAATCAGTAAACTCTGAAATAGGTTTATTTGAAGAAGATCAATGTAAGTATAGACCAATAGTTCAAGATCCCTGTTTGAATCTTAATGAACTTAATTTAATTACAGGAGCTTCAAGAGAAAAAGAAGATTGCTCTTGGGCAGTTTACTGGGCAGATGGATTAAATCCAGATAGATATCTTAATATAGGTGATCCTCAAACTTGGCCATCAAGTGATTTTGTATGGTCTGGAAATAATACATATGTTAATTCTCTAGGTACAATAATCCATTGGCCAGGAGTAGCTTGGAATCAAGAATGTAACATTATTGATGAGTGTACAATCTGTACTGACCTAAATACACTTAATTGTGATAAACTAAGATTAGCAAGATTTGTAAACAGCCCTTGCATCAGAATGGAAGCCGGTAAACAAGGTGGGTCACTTTATAATGGTTCATATGCTGCTACAATAGCTTACAGTATTAAAGGTGAAAAAGTTACTGATTGGTATTCAATAAGTAATGTGCAACCTTTATGGTTTGAAAGTGAACCACAAGGTGCATTAGAATTACACATTGAAGCTGACACAGAAAATTTTGATGAATTTATACTATGTATAATTGCATATGTTGATCAGAATACTGTAGCTAAATCAATAGGTATATATACAACTAAAACTAATGTAATATACATTGATCAAATATCAGAAAGTCTGGTTACAATACCAATAGAAAATATACCTATCAGAAATCCTATATTTGAAAAATCTGATCAAATAGTTGAAACAAATAATTATCTATTAAGAGTAGGGCCAACTTCTAGATTTGATTTTAATTACCAGCCGCTGGCTAACATAATAAAAACTGAATGGGTATCAGTAGAGTATCCTGAAGACTATTATATGAGAGGTGGCTCTAATACAAGTTATTTAAGAGACGAGGTATATTCATTTTTTATTAGATGGATTTACAACACAGGTGATAAGTCATCAAGTTATCATATTCCAGGAAGAGCTCCAAGATTATTTCAAGGACAACCCGAAATAATCCCCTATAATGACTTGAATACTTTATACAGTAATCCTGATGATCAAGAAAGATTATTTGAAGTAATTAATACTGCTAGTATAACTTCTTTAGTTCAATCTACATTACCAGATGGCGGTACTGTTTTAGCAAGAGGAGATATGGGTTATTGGGAGTCTACAGAATTTTATCCAGATAATCAACCTGAAGTATGGAATGCTTCATCACACTGTTGGACAGGAACAACCAATCCTGATTATGATCTATGTGGTAAAAACATAAGACATCATAAGTTTCCTGAAAACTTTATGTATAATACTCAAACAGATGCCACATGTCATTTTAGTTCAGGAAGTAATGCAAGTACTTTAGGTGCAACAAATACTATTAGATTAATGGGTGTAAACTTTAAAAATATAATATACCCAAAAGATAATAATGGAAATGACATTCCCGGAATTGTAGGATATGAAATCTTAAGAGGTTCACGAGAAGGCAATAGAACAATTATTGCAAAAGGGATGATCAACAATTTAAGAACATATAGAATAAGAGGTAAATCTAATTCTAATGCTATTGGTCTTTATCCAAATTATCCCTTTAATACAATAATACCAGAACAGTATCCAGGAACATATTCTGATCCTTATATTCAAACGTTAGACAGTAACTTTGATATTGATTATAATTATCAGCAAGTACCTAAAGATGTGATGACATTTCATTCACCTGATACTAGTTTTAGAAAACCTTTTCTATCAGCAACAGAGCTTAAACTATATGGAAGTTTAAGAGGCAACTCAACACAAAAGTTTATATATCCTAGTCAACATCCGGAACATAAACTATTAAGTAATATTGTTGCAGTTGTAGCTTTTGTAGGTGGTGCTATAGAAGCTATAATATCTCTTATTGGTAAGAGAACATTCAATGCTCCTGAAATAGAAGCTGCTATACAAAATATACCAGGAGGTGCTGTAGTAGGTAACGCAGCACAATCTGCAGCAATAGCTGCATTAAGTGCACCAATTACAACTTACAACACTTTCTTAGGAAACTACTATGGCAACCTTGTTCCATTAGCAGATGCAGGTTTATCATTAATAGGTGGTTATGGTGCTACATCATACGCAAATGCTCAAGACACTTTAATACAAGCTATAAGTAGTACAACATCTGTTACAGGATTAGGACCTATATTACCTGCTGGTGCAATTGAAGCACCAGAGTTTGCATATGCTCCTGGTTTTTTAAGAGCTATTGGAGGATTAAATTATGTCCTGTATTATTTCGCACAAGGTTCAGATGCAATATTTAGATTATTCTATGCATTTATGCCATATAGACAATATGCATTACAAATGATTGCTGAAGGATTCTATTCAAAGATGAACTTTGCGGCTAGTGCAGATGGCAAAAGATTTTTAATTGATGATTCTTTTTACTTAAAGAATAATTTACAAAATGTCCCAAGATACTTTGAGAACACTACATACAATAGTTTTATCTCATATAACATTAATAATCTTAAAAGATCAGAAAGCGTATTCTTAAGAACAAAAAATGGTGCAGGTACTACTACAGGCCCAAGTTATATTACAGGAGCTGATGCAGATAACTCTTTAGTAACACTTCAGAATGCAGTAGTAAATGATTTAGGTCCAACATTTAAAGATCCTTCTGTTGAATTCTCAAAGAAAATTGCAAGCCACTATGCCGGTATTAAAGTAAGAATAAGAAATCAGTATGGTCAACTTAGTAGTATTAATCAAATTGCAATTACACCATGTGAACAAAAGTTTGATTATAACCAGCTACCAGAAAATATAGTAGGAGGTGGAACTCTAGCCTGCCCTTTTCAATATAAACATAAAAAGATAAATACTACTCCAGTCTTCTTTGGTGGTGACACATATATAAACAGATATACTGAAAAAAATTCAATGATGTTTTTCTATAACTGGTTATACGGATTACCAAATGGATTTGAATATGATTACTTCCAAACACAAATGATACCTCAACCTAGATTTTGGTTGAACAGTCAGAAGTATGATTTTAACGGAGCTCTTCAGGAAATTACAGATTTATCAAACCTTAATACTCCTTCTGTAGGAGTTTTACCTCAAAGTTACTTTAATCTTGATAATGAGAACTATGACTATAGCAATGACACACCAGGAAACTATCCAGGATTCTTTGGAGTAAAAAATTCATACTTCTATTTAGCTTCTTCTGGTGCAAGAGACTTTTTTGTAGAAAGTGATGTAATAGTTAACTTTAGAACACAAGGTTTAGAAGATGGAGATAAATATTATAATCCTTATGGTTTTGGAGATCTAGAGGTATTATTTAATATGAACCCTGATGTTATTACTAAGGGTAACTATTATGCATATGATTATTCTTTATCTATTTCTAAATTCTTAACTCAGTACTTTTCTCAAGGAAACTTGCAGTCTAGATATTATGATCCTACAGTATCTCAGTTATGCTATACTTATTATCCAGATAGAATACTTTACTCTTTCCCTACAGCAGATCCTGCAGGAAGACCAATGAATTCACTATTTGATGGGTGGTTCTTATACCTTAGTCAAAACTATAGACAGTTTAAAGATCAAATATCTGGAGTTAAAAACTTTGCTAAAACCGGTATCTTTATCACCTTTAAGAATTCAAGTCCATTGATATTTCAGGGAATAGATCAATTACAAACAGAGGCCGGGACAAAAATAACTATTGGAGACGGAGGTTTATTTGCACAGACTCCACAAAACATTGTAGTATCTGATAGAGCATATGAATATGGATCTTGTCAAAATGCTAGGTCTGTAATCTCAACTCCTGCAGGTATGTACTATATCTCACAGAATCAAGGTAAGATATATTCAGTAGTTAATACATTAAAAGAGATATCACAGAATGGTATGAAGTGGTGGTTTACATACTTCTTGCCTTATAAACTAACAGATGATTTTCCAGATTATCCACATACAGATAATCCGGTAGCTGGTATTGGTTGTCAGTCAATATATGACAATCTAAATTCTGTACTATACTTTACTAAAAAAGACTATAAGCTTAGAGACAGATATGTAGGTCTTGTTACTTATGATGCTGACACAAATGAGTTTATATATAACAGAACAAGATTTAAACTAAGTGATGATGTAAGAAGTGTTTTCTTTGAAGACGCTTCATGGACAATAAGTTATGATCCTAAAAATGAGCTATGGATTTCATTCCATGACTGGCATCCTGATTTATTACTACCAGGAAAAAATACTTTTTTAAGTACAAAGACTAATGGTATATGGAAACATAATTATCAGTGTGATGCGTTCTGTAATTACTATGGAGTAAATTATCCATTTGAAGTAGAGTTACCGATTGCAACAGGTCAGACTGTTAACGTCACTAGAAGTATGGAGTATATTCTAGAATGCTACAGAAGATCAAAAGGTAACTGTATTGATCAGTTTCATGTACTAGATTATAATTTTGACCAGGCTGTAGTTTATAATACAGAACAAGTGTCCGGTTACCTAAATTTAAATCCATTTCCTAAAAATAATGTTGCACTCAGCTTAGACTATCCACAAATAAATATAAACTCTATTGATATTTTATGCTCCAAAGAAGAACAAAAATATAGATTCAATCAGTTCTGGGACATAACAAAAGACAGAGGTGAGTTTCCGATTGGTTCTAACTATCCTCCTACAGGCCCGGTTATACCAGGAACTACAATTCTTGATGGACCAAAAGCTGAACAAAATATTTGGGTTACAGAAGCAAATGGTTATATTAGATCACTTAATCAGAATAATTTAAATTATAATAAATCTGAACTACAAAGAAAAAAGTTCAGACATTACTTAAATTTTCTAACACTAAGTAAGCAAATATCAAATGATACAAATATGATTTTAAAGCTGGTAAATAGTAAAAATGTTAATTCTTTAAGATAATGTATAATAAAAGAGTTTTAACTAAAGCAGTAAATGAGTTAGATAAACCTAAAGCTCCTGTTAGAAAAAACAGTAATGCTAAAATTGTTACTAACTCAACACCTATAATATCCAGTGAAGGTTATAAACAAGGGCCTCCGCCAGAAGGAACACACTATAGAATTCCAGGAAATAAGTTGTATAATCCTACACCTTATCCAATCACTGCTGTTTCAGATAACGGTATAACTAAGACTTTACAACCCTATGATGAAACTAATGTTGATTTTCCAGGAGCCTTATATGTAGATGAATTTACAGCCAAGAAAGGAGGCTCTTTACCTAATATACCAAAGAAGAAAAACTCTAAAGGTTATTCAAGAAGTCTTGAAGCAACAAATAAACTATTTGCTCAAAATCCTCTTACTAAAAAACCTAAGTCTAGAAAAAGAAAAATCTTTGATCCTAATTCTAAGTACTATCAAATAGGTGGAGAAGCAGCTTATGTAGATCTTGATCTTACAGATGAGGAGATTGAAGTATATAGAGCAGGAGGATATATTGTTGAAGAATTGCCTAAAGCTCAGCTTGGAAAATATTTAGAAAAAGCTGCAAATCTTTATAAAGACATATACAAACTAAA
>Ga0315907_10004255_pt1 | contig 16180 bp, 15 predicted proteins | sample LakEriMetagenome_3_FD_203525 | JGI IMG/M metagenome (GOLD analysis project Ga0315907, IMG submission 203525) | Freshwater fungal communities from buoy surface, Lake Erie, Ohio, United States - Buoy 12 MA123 | ecosystem: Environmental > Aquatic > Freshwater > Lake > Lake biofilm | place: USA... | reverse complement strand
TAGTCTATGAAAATGTTGCAGGATTAGCACCTTCTGCACCCGTAACACTTAACGGATTAACCATTGGTAAAGTTAATTCAATTTCAATTAATCCTGATGGGAAATTACTTGTAGAACTTCACATTACTACAGATTTTCCAATCTCAAAATCAAGTATTGCAGAAATCTATGATTCAGGATTGGTAGGGGGTAGACAAATTGCTATTAAACCAAATTTATTAGATAAAAATTACACGGTATCTGGCGATTATTTGCAAGCATCAAGTAAATTAGGCTTAACCGATGCACTAGCGCAACAACTTGAACCTTTGCAAGCAAAAATTCAAGAATTACTAGAAAATGCCGATGTACTTTTTACAAATGTTAATGATGTTTTAGATACCCAAACAAGGCAAAATCTTAAAAGTAGTATTGCTTCTTTAAATGCTACACTTTCTGAATTTAGTGTTGCTTCAAAGAATGTAAATGAAATGCTTGCTGATAACAAATCTCATTTAAATAACACACTCAAAAACGCTGATAAAGTATCTGGAAATTTTGCAATAATATCAGATTCTTTGGCAAAAGCTAATTTGGGACAAACAGTAAATAATTTAGAAAAAACTTTAGCTAAGGTTGATAAAATTATGGCTGATTTAGAGCAAGGTAAAGGAACAATGGGAAAATTGATAAAAGATGAAACCATGTACACTAATTTTGCTAAAACATCAAAAGAATTAGAATTATTGTTACAAGACGTAAGACTAAACCCAACACGCTATGTAAACGTTTCTTTATTTGGTAAGAAAAACAAACCATACGTAGCTCCTGTTAATGATACAATTAAAAAATAAACTATCTGTTTTATGAGTTTTTTAGATAATATTTTATTCGCATTAGTTTTAGCTATTGGTGTTGGTTATTTTACGATGAATGTAAAAAAGCTAATTAGAAATATCAATTTGGGTAGAGACATTAACCGTAAAGACAATTCCTCAGAGCGATGGAAAAACATGACTATGGTCGCTTTAGGGCAATCTAAAATGGTAAAACGACCAATTGCTGGTATATTACACATTATAGTTTATGTTGGATTCGTCATCATTAATATTGAAGTAATTGAAATTATTATTGATGGCGTTTTTGGCACCCATCGAGTATTGTCTTTCATGGGGAGTTTTTACGATGTATTAATCGCTTCATTTGAAATTTTAGCAGTATTAGTACTACTAGCTGTTTTTGTATTTTGGATAAGAAGAAATATTATTAAACTATCTCGTTTTGCAAGTTCTGATTTAACAGGCAAGCCAAAAAATGATGCTAATTATATTTTATATTTTGAAGTAGTATTAATGTCTTTGTTTTTACTGATGAATGCTGCTGATTTTCATTTGCAAAATTTAGGTATAGGACATTATGATAAAGTAGGAAGTTTTCCAATATCTCAATTTATTGCTCCTTTATTCAACGGTAAGAGTGAAGCCTTCGTTGTAGCTATTGAACGTGCCGCTTGGTGGTTACATATTGTTGGTATTTTAATCTTCTTGAACTATTTATATTTTTCTAAACATCTTCATATTTTATTGGCATTTCCTAATACTTTTTATGCCGATTTAAATGCAAAAGGTAAACTAGATAATTTAGAAAGTGTTACCAATGAAGTAAAATTAATGATGGATCCTTCGGCAGATCCTTTTGCAGCGCCTGAAGATGCTACTGCAGTTCCTGCAAAATTTGGTGCTTCCGATGTGCAAGATTTAAACTGGGTACAATTATTAAATGCCTACAGCTGTACAGAGTGTGGACGTTGCACTTCATCTTGCCCAGCTAATCAAACAGGTAAAAAATTGTCTCCAAGAAAAATAATGATGGATACAAGAGACCGTCTAGAAGAAGTAGGAAAAAATATTGATTTAAATAAAGGCGTTTTTGTTGATGATGGAAAATCATTATTACATAATTATATCTCAACCGAAGAACTATGGGCTTGTACCTCATGTAATGCTTGTGTAGAAGAATGTCCAATAAATATTAGTCCGCTTTCAATTATTATAGACATGCGACGTTATTTAGTAATGGAACAAAGCGCTGCTCCAAACGAATTAAATAATGTGATGACCAATATTGAAAATAATGGCGCTCCATGGCAATACAATCAAATGGATCGATTAAATTGGTCTACCGAAGCATAAACACACAACAATTTTTTATAATGAAACAAGAAGAAATCGAAGGGAAATTACAGGCATTATCTGTAAATGGGGAACAATTAAGTCCAATTTTACCCGAAGGAATTAAGAATTATTTAATCGATATTGATGGAACTATTTGTGATGATATTCCAAATGAAGAGCCAGAAAGAATGGTTACCGCTTCGGTTTATCCCGATGCATTAGTTACTCTTAATAAATGGTATGATGAAGGTCATATTATTTTCTTTTTTACTTCACGTACCGAAGCGCATAGAGAAGTAACAGAAGCTTGGTTGAAAACGCACGGATTCAAATACCACGGCATGGTCATGGGTAAGCCTAGAGGAGGAAATTATCATTGGATAGATAATCATTTAGTTAAAGCTACTCGCTACAACGGTAAATTTACAGATTTGATTGATAAAGAAGTAACCATTCAGGTATTTGATGACGGAAATCAATAATAAATAAGTAATTGATGTTGAATTTACTAAACATCCATTACTTTTAATCTTATAAACAATAATTATGTCAGAAAATTTATTAGTTCCTACTATGGCCGAAATGATGGCGCAAGGCAAACAGCCTGATGTTTTATTTTGGGTAGGATGTGCTGGAAGTTTTGATGATAGAGCAAAAAAAATTACAAAGGCTTTTGTTAAGATTTTAAACAGTGCTAATGTTTCATTCGCAGTTTTAGGAACCGAAGAAAGTTGTACCGGTGATCCAGCAAAAAGAGCAGGTAATGAATTCTTGTTTCAAATGCAAGCCGTTACCAATATTGAAGTTATGAATGCTTATGAAGTGAAGCGAATTGTAACAGCTTGTCCTCATTGTTTCAATACGTTAAAAAACGAATATCCAGAATTAGGTGGAAACTATGAAGTGTTACACCATACCGAATTCATAAAATTATTATTAAACGAAGGTAAATTAACCATTGAAGGTGGCCAATTTAAAGGAAAACGCATTACGTTTCATGATCCTTGTTATTTAGGTCGAGCCAACAATATTTATGAAGCGCCTCGCGATTTAATTCAAAAATTAGATGCCGAATTAGTTGAAATGAAACGATCTCGTGCAAATGGTTTATGTTGTGGAGCTGGTGGAGCCCAAATGTTTAAAGAACCCGAAAAAGGAAATAAAGACATCAATATTGAAAGAACAGAAGATGCCCTAGCAACGCAACCCGAAATTATTGCTGCTGGATGTCCTTTTTGTAATACCATGTTGACCGATGGGATCAAGCATAAAGAGAAAGAAAGTGATGTTAAAATCTATGATATTGCTGAGTTAATTGCGAATGCACAAGATTTATAATTATGTACGTACCCTTTGATACCTTACCGGAAGAAGCTAAAGTTTGGATTTATCAATCCAACAGAAAATTTTCTGATGAAGAAATTCAAGCAATTGAACTTGATTTGACTTTTTTTTTAGAAAACTGGAGTGCTCATGGTCATTCATTGGAAGCATCTTTTGTTACAAAATACAATCGATTTATTATTATTGCTGTTAATCAAGAAGTTCAAGCCGCCACTGGATGCTCTATAGATGCATCGGTTCAGTTTATTCAACAATTAGAACAAAAATATTCCGTTGATTTATTAGACAAAATGAATGTGACTTTTAAAATGGGTGAACACGTTGCTTTCAAGACTTTATTAGATTTTAAAAAATTAGCAAAAGAAAAAGCGGTTTCTGCAAATACTGTTGTTTTTAATAATTTAGTCAATACAGTAGGAGAATGGCAAGATTTTTGGGAAGTTCCTGCTAGTGAAAGTTGGCACAATAGATTTTTCTAAAAAGAATATTTACACTATATTTGAAAATCATCATTAGTTGAACTTTAATGATGATTTTTTTATTACAAAATCATTGATTACATGCGATATATATTCGTTTTTTTACTTATTACAGTTGTTTCATTTGGACAAAAAAAATCAAACCTTTCTCGTGAAATTTGGGTTGATAGTGTTTATAACCAACTCTCATTTGATGAAAAAGTAGGGCAATTGTTTATGGTAGCTGCTTATTCAAATAAAGATGAAGCTCACAATAAATCTATTGATAAATTAATTGAAGAAAATAAAATTGGAGGATTAATCTTTTTTCAAGGAGGACCAATGCGCCAAGCAAAACTTACGAATCGTTATCAAGCAAAATCAAAAGTGCCTTTGTTTATTGGAATTGATGCAGAATGGGGGCTAAGCATGCGTTTAGATTCTACCTATCGCTATCCGTGGAATATGACACTTGGCGCCGTTCAAGATATGAAATTGATTGAAAAGGCAGGAAATCAAATGGCAAAACAATCTAAACGAATGGGAATTCAGTTTAATTTTGCTCCTGTTGTAGATATAAATACTAATCCGAAAAATCCTATAATTGGCAATCGTTCTTTTGGCGAAACCAAAGAAAATGTCACCCTTAGAGCATTAGCTCTAATGAAAGGTCTTCAAGACGAAGGCGTTTATGCAACCGCTAAACATTTTCCAGGTCATGGCGATACTTCAACCGATTCACACCATACATTACCTATCGTTTCCTTTGATAAAAATAGATTAGATGAAGTGGAATTGTATCCTTATAAAGAATTGATTGAAAATGGTTTAACAAGCATAATGGTTGCGCATTTGAATGTACCAAGTCTTGAGCCTAGAGAAAATTTTCCAACATCGATTTCTTACAATGTGGTGACCAACATTCTAAAAAATAAATTACAATTTGAAGGATTAATTTTTACTGATGCCCTCAATATGAAAGGTGCAAGTAATTTCAAAAAACCCGGTGATATTGATTTAGAAGCTTTTTTAGCAGGTAACGATGTATTACTTTTTGCTGAAAATGTGCCGGTTGCGATTAAAAAGTTTAATGAAGCAAAAGCTGATGGCAGATTAACCGAAGAACGTTTGGCTTATTCGGTAAAGAAAATTTTAGCCTATAAATACAAGGCTAATTTACATAACTATCAACCGATTGTGTTAGAGAATTTGTACCAAGATTTAAATGCTATTGAGTATGAAGCATTAAATTATCAGTTGTATGAAAATGCTGTAACGGTCATTAAAAATGAAACCAAATCAATTCCTTTAGCACAATTAGATAAAGAAAAAATTGCCTATGTTAAATTAGGAAATGATTCTTCAGATGTATTCTTGACAAAACTTAAAAGTTATTCAAATATTACTGAAATTGCATCAAAGAACTTAGATTCTGTTCTTGTTGAATTACAAGATTATACAAAGGTTATCATTGGATATCATAAATCAGATGGCGCTTGGAGAAATCATAATTTAACGTTTAGAGAATTACTTTGGATTAACCAAATTGCAAAGCAAAACGATGTTATTTTATCATTTTTCACAAAACCTTATTCGTTATTAAATATTAAAAATTTTGAATCTATAGAAACCATTATTGTTGGCTATCAAAATAATGCTATTTCACAAACGGTTGTACCTCAAGTTATTTTTGGTGCTCTTGGTGCAAAAGGAAAATTACCTGTTTCAATAGAAGAACATTTTAAAGTAAATGAAGGAATTGAAACAATAGCTCTTCAACGATTAGGTTTTGAAGTACCTGAGAATGTAGGAATGAATTCTAAGATTTTAACCCAAATAGATTCGATTGCTGCTTATGCCATTGATAAAAAAATGACGCCTGGTTTGCAGGTAGTTGTTGCTAGAAAAGGTAAAGTAATCTATCAGAAATCATTTGGGAATCATACTTATGAGGATGGTGCAGCAAAAGTAAAAAATACTGATTTGTATGACATTGCTTCTTTAACAAAAATTATTGGAACGTTACCTAATGTAATGTTAGAGTTCGATAAAGGCAATCTAACTTTGGAAACCAAATTAAAATCAATGTTGCCAGTTTTTAAAGGTTCAAATAAAGAAGATGCAACTGTTTTAGATATGTTAACGCATCAAGCACGTTTTCAACCCTGGATTCCATTTTATAAAGCAACATTGGATAGTTTGAATAAACCAAGCGAAAAATATTATAGAACACTTCCCACAGTTGAGTTTCAATTGAAAGTTGCTGAAGATTTATATTTAAGAAGAGACTATAATGATACCATTATTAAGGCTATTGCAGACAGTCCGTTACTTGCGAAAAAGCAATATAAATACAGTGATTTTTCATTTATTTTATTCAAAGAATATTTAGAACGAAAAAATGAAAAAACGCTTGAATATTTAGCAAAAAACAATTTTTATACTGAGTTAGGTGCCACTTCAATAACTTACAATCCGTTGCATCAATTTGATAAGAGTATTGTTATTCCTACTGAAAACGATAACTATTTTAGACACCAACTTATTCATGGTTATGTTCATGATATGGCTGCTGCCATGCAGGGCGGAATTTCGGGTCACGCAGGATTGTTTTCCAATGCTTTAGACATTGCAAAAATGATGCAAATGTATTTACAAAAAGGAAGTTATGGTGGAAAGCAATATATATCGGCAACAACCTTGCAAAAATTTAATACCTGCTATTTTTGTAAAGATGGTAATAGGAGAGGTGTTGGTTTCGATAAACCACAATTAGGTGCAGAAGGACCAACATGTGGATGTGTTTCGTTAACAAGCTTTGGTCACACGGGCTTTACTGGAACCATGACTTGGGCCGATCCTGAACAAGAAATTGTGTATGTATTTTTATCCAACAGAACTTATCCTGATTCAAATGCATCAAACAAGTTATCAAAAGAAAATATCAGAGAAAATATTCAAAAAGTAATTTATGAATCAATAATTCATTAATATGACTTCAAAAGCAACATCAGTAGATCAATACATCAACGAAGCTCCGGAGGACAGAAGAGCAGCGTTACAGCAACTAAGAGCTATAATTTTAAAAAATCTTCCCGAAGGTTTTCAAGAAGAAATGAGTTATGGTATGGTTGGATATGTTGTTCCGCATTCTATTTACCCAAAAGGATATCATTGCACACCTGAATTGCCTTTACCTTTTATGTCATTTGCAAGTCAAAAAAATAGCATCAATTTTTATCATATGGGAATTTATGAAAAACCTGAATTGTATGATTGGTTTGTAGCAGAATATCCAAAACATTCCAAACAAAAATTAGATATTGGGAAAAGCTGTTTTCGAATAAAAAAACCAGAAAATATTCCCTTCGAATTAATTGGGGAATTAGTAAAAAAAATGTCTGTTGCCGAATGGATTAAAACCTACGAAGCGGCTTTCAATAAATAAATTAACATATGTTTTATGATTACCCAATATAGAAGTGGTAATTTTAATTCAAATTATAAACAAATGAAAATTGCAATAGTTTGTTATCCTACCTTTGGCGGAAGTGGTGTAGTTGCTACGGAGCTTGGCTTAGAATTAGCTAAAAGAGGACACGAAATTCATTTCATTACTTACAGTCAGCCAGTGCGTTTAGCCTTGTTGAACCCAAATGTGCATTATCACGAAGTACATGTTCCTGAATATCCACTTTTTCATTATCAACCCTATGAATTAGCGCTTTCGAGCAAGTTGGTAGACATGGTTAAATTGTATAAAATTGATGTTTTGCACGTGCACTATGCTATTCCTCATGCTTATGCAGGTTATATGGCAAAACAAATGTTAGCCGACGAAGGAATTCATATTCCAATGGTAACTACATTGCACGGAACAGATATTACATTAGTAGGAAATCATCCTTTTTATAAGCCTGCGGTGAGTTTTAGTATCAATAAATCAGATGTGGTTACGAGTGTTTCACATAGTTTGAAAGACGATACGTATCGTTTATTTGATATTACAAATGAGATAGTTGTCATTCCAAATTTTATTGAATTATCTAAAGAAAATACACAAGGAAATAATCCGTGTCATCGTGCTTTGATGGCAACAGAAAATGAAAAAATTGTAACCCATATTTCTAATTTTAGAAAAGTTAAGCGAATAGAAGATGTAGTTCAGATTTTTTATGAAATTCAGAAAGAAGTGCCTTCAAAGTTAATGATGGTTGGTGAAGGTCCAGAAAAAGAACAAGCAGAGAATTTATGCCAGCAATTAGGTATTCAACATAAAGTAATCTTCTTTGGAAATAGTAATGAAATCGATAAAATTTTATGTTTTTCAGATTTATTTTTACTCCCTTCTGAAACCGAAAGTTTTGGGTTAGCGGCATTAGAAGCTATGGCTTGTGGAGTACCCGTTATTTCAAGTAATTCAGGAGGTTTACCTGAAGTAAATAAAGACGGTTATTCGGGGTATTTAAGTGATGTAGGAGATGTGAAAAAAATGAGTCGAGATGCCATTTCACTTTTAACGAATGAGGAACTCCTTAAACAATTTAAAGTTAATGCATTAGAAACCGCTAAATTATTTGATATTCAGCAAATTATGCCTATATATGAACAAGTTTATTATCAAGCAATTCAATCCAAATATGATTAAAGCACTCTCACTACTATTTTTATTTTTCACTTCATGCATTGCTCCAAAGGTGAATGTATTACCGCCAACTTTTTCTACAATTTATAAAAATTCAAATGGCGGAAATGAAAAGTTGGGATATGTTCACGTTACTAATAATGAAGATTATATCAAATTAATCGAATCTTTGAAAATTGACGAATCTGAATTTAATAAATTAGTTACTGTCAATTTTAAAGAAAATGATATTATCATCCTGTATCAAGGACAAAAAAACACTGGAGGTTATTCAATAGATGTTGTGTCAATACATTGGGAAAAAGATATTTTATGGGTTAAAAAAAATGAAACTATTCCTGAGGCTGGAAAACCAGTTACAATGGCATTAACAAATCCGTATTGCATTACAATAATTCCAAAGGCAAAAAATATATTCATTGAAGAATAAAAAAAGGCTCCTGTTTAGGGAGCCATTTTTTATAAAAATGAATTAATCAAATTTATAGCGAACACCTAGTGCTAAATCGGGTCCAAAATTATTTTCTCTGTAATCATTTGAGTTTAAATAAATTTCAGGTCTAATATCAAGCGATAATTGTAATGGAAAATCAAAATTATATTCAATTCCTAAATCACCGGCAATAAATAAAAATGTGCCATTATCTTTTTGACCATCAATTGAATAACTCCAACTTCCAAGACCTCCACCAGCTCCAGCATACCAATTCAAACCCTTATCAATATTCCAAACCCATTGGTATAAACCAGCTAATTTAATAGCATCAACATCTTTACTATTTCTCCAACCTAAATCTAGTTCTAATCGATTATTAGCGCTTAAACCTCTTTGGTAAGAAATTTCAGCTCCAAAACCATCGTTATCTCCTAAACGTAAACCTAATGTGTTTTTTGAAATGTCTTGAGCTTGTGTGCTTAATGCCATTGCAAACAGCATTGCAGCAGATAAAATTACTTTTTTCATATTGACTTAATTTTTATAAATATAATCATTTTATGTCAAATAATATGCCAATAGTTTCATAAAATTCTTAGTTTTTATTAAATTTTCGTTGCAGCTTCTTATTTATATAAATATAGTAACTTTGTAAAATCATTAAAAGCTAAATTATGGCAGGAAATACTTTTGGTAAATTATTGAAGTTGACCACTTTTGGAGAATCACATGGCACATCCATAGGCGGTATTATTGAAGGGTGTCCTGCAGGAATAACCTTAGATTTTGATAAAATAGCTCTAGAAATGGCTCGTAGAAAGCCAGGACAATCCAAAATTGTATCCCAAAGAAAAGAAACCGATAATGTTGAATTTTTATCGGGTATTTTTGAAGGAAAAACCACAGGAACTCCTATAGGTTTTATAATTCCCAATGAAAATCATAAGACAGAAGATTATTCTCATCTTAAAGACACTTATCGTCCAAGTCATGCAGATTATGTCTATGAGAAAAAATATGGTATTCACGATTACAGAGGGGGAGGTAGGAGTTCGGCAAGAGAAACTGCATGTAGGGTTGTTGGTGGTGCTGTTGCTAAGCAAATTATTCCAGACATTACAATAAATGCTTTTGTATCTTCTGTTGGGAATATTTTTATTGATAAACCTTATCAGGACTTAGACTTTTCGTTAATCGAAAGCAATGATGTTCGTTGTCCGGATATTGAAAGTGCTGCCAAAATGGAACAGTTGATTACGCAAGTAAAAAAAGAAGGAGATACTATAGGAGGAACGATTACATGTGTCATTCAAAATGTACCCATAGGATTAGGCGAACCTGTATTTGATAAATTGCATGCCGAATTAGGCAAAGCAATGTTGTCTATAAATGCTGTAAAAGGATTTGAATTTGGTAGCGGTTTTTCCGGTGCAACAATGAAAGGAAGCCAGCATAATGACTTATATAATGAAGACGGAACCACTAAAACAAATCTTTCAGGAGGAATTCAAGGCGGAATTTCAAACGGAATGGATATTTATTTTAGAGTTGCTTTTAAGCCTGTAGCTACATTATTGCAACGACAAGAAGTTTTAACGAATACAGGAACAATTATTGAACAACAAGGAAAAGGACGTCATGATCCTTGTGTGGTACCTAGAGCTGTACCCATTGTAGAAGCTATGACAGCTTTAGTAATTGCAGATTATTATGTTATTGATAAATCTATAAAAAATTAACATATTTATTTAAAAGCTATTTTGATTTATTGTACTTTTGTGTATAACTTTAAAATTTCACTTATGAAAAAAACTTTACTATTTTTATTTTTATTTTTATGTACCACGGTCGTTGCTCAAGTCCTTCAATCTGATAATTTTAATACTTTAACAATTGGAAATATTGGTACAGATTTAGCTGGTACAACTCCAGGTCAAGGAGGATGGTTAACTTTTTCATCAAATGGAACAGCTCCAACTACCTCTACCAACGCTGCTAATGAAAATTTTCAAATTGTTAGTAATGGCAACAATTCGACAAAAGGACTTTTAATTCAAGGCCCTAATGGAGATAAAGGTTCAAGATTTATGTGGAAAGATGGTCTTGTCACAGCTTGGAATGCTAGAACTTCAGGAAACAATATTGTTGAAGTTGAGTATGATTTTTTCACAGGTTCGACCACAACTAGTACAGCACAATCTGGAATGAGAATATTCGGAGTTGATGGTACTAACTCTAGAACATTATCTGGTTATGTATACAATTCAAATACAAGACTTTTGCAAGGTGTTGCTTATTTAAATAATGCTGGAACTTTTGGTACTTATTTAATTACATTGCAAACGGGTGGTCTTACATTGAATGCTGATACATGGTACAGATTAGGTTTTGGTTACAACACTACAACTGGTCAACCCTATTGGAGATTCAATACAAATCCTTCAGTAACTATTAATTCAGCTAACTATGCTGGTCCATTTCCAATTGAAGAAATTGATTTTTTAATGTCTGTACCTACAACAAATACAGTTTCTACCAGTGTTTTATTTGATAATTATGTGGCAAGAGCAACCAACGCAGATACATTATTAGATATTCAATCTAATTTAGTTGATTATAATAATATTAGAATTTATCCAAACCCAGTTACAAATATTTTAAACATTTCAAATCCTAATAGTCTTGAAATTAAAAACATATCAGTTGTTGACATTAATGGTAGAATTGTAAAAAACCAATCGGATTCTTTATCTCAAATAAACGTTTCTGATTTGAATACTGGTGTTTACTTTGTAACTATTGAAGCAGCCGAAGGAAAAACAACTAAGAAATTTATCAAACAATAATTTCTTAATTACATAAACTTAAACGACCGGCTAATCACTGGTCGTTTTTTTTCTTTTTATCACTTCCCATCATTAATAGAACAGCTCCAACCAACCCAATAATTACTAAGGCAAAAACCCCAATCATTATAAATGTTCCATTGTCATGTGAATATAGTGGTAAGACTATTTTATTCATAATTTCTAAAATTTAGTTCAATCAAAACTAGTTTAATTTAACGGATAGAAATATGATATATGTCATACTATAAAAATTTAGCCAGTACTTCTGGAGTAGGTACTAAACACGCTTCTTTTTTTCCATACCATTTATAGCGGTTCTTTGCTATATAATCATAAACATAATCTCTTAAAGTTGTTCGTAAAATTTGAAATAAAGTAGCCAATGTAAAAATCCCTTTTAATCCTTTTGCAATTTCTACTACAGCCGAAGATTTATAATAATAAGCAACTCCAGGTTCATATAAAATAACACTGTCAATATGTATTGGGTTTATGCCAATGTGCTTTACAATACGTTGCCCTAAATCAGATTGTAAAGGGACAAATCTAAAAATATCCTTTTTATCATGTTTTATTACATACACAATTGAAGCTTCACATAGGTTACATACGCCGTCAAATAATATGATTTTTTTTCCTGAAGGAAAATCTTGTATTTCCATAATTAAGTCTAAATAGGCTGAACGTATTCTAAAAGATCAATACTAACTTTTGAAGTGAAAATTCCATAATTCACGGTGACTTTGTTTTTTTCAATAACATCAATAGTTCCAATAGCTTTTCCATCTTTCATACGCACGCGATCACCAATTTTAAGTTGCACTTTTGGTTTGTTTTCTTCGTCAATTTTAGCCTTGATTTTCTTTTCTTTCTTTACGGATCTAATTTCTTCTACTTTCACCTTAACTTCCTCAACAACCTTTTTTTGAATGACTTCTTTGACCTTCTTTTCTTTTACAGATAATTTTTTACGTTTAGAGTTTTCAATTTCAACCATTTTTAAAAAATCTCCAATGAGTGTTTTTTTATCTTTATTATTAAAATAGCTTTCCGAAATATCATCAATTTTTTGTCCAATGTAAATTAATCGTTGGTTAGCATCATATAATTCTTGATAGCGTTCTAATTTGTCTTGAATTTTAGCATTAATGGTTTCCATTTTTTTGCTTTCTTCACGAGCTTTCGTCTCTTCTTCTTTTAAATTTAATGACGTCTTTTCTAATTTTGAACGTTCTTTTTGAAGGGTTGCAATTGTCTTATCAAAACGTACTTTTCCGCCTTCAATTTTTTTCTTTGCACGATTTATTAATCCATACGGAATTCCATTTTTTTGTGCGACTTCAAAAGTAAATGAACTACCTGCTTGACCCAATATTAATTTATACATTGGTTCTAATGATTTTTCATCAAAAAGCATGTTCGCATTGGAGGCAAATGGTAATTCGTTAGCTAGGATTTTTAAGTTGCTATAGTGAGTTGTAATGATTCCAAATGCTTCTCTTTCATAAAATTCTTCTAGAAAAGTTTCTGCTAAAGCGCCACCTAATTCAGGATCAGAACCCGTTCCAAATTCATCTATTAAGAATAACGTTTTTGAATTGCATTTTTTTAAGAAGTAATTCATGTTTTTCAATCGATAGCTATAAGTACTCAAATGATTTTCAATCGATTGATTGTCACCAATATCCGTTAATATTCGATCAAATAAAAAAGTCTCACTTCGTTCATGAACAGGAATTAAGATACCACATTGCAACATCAATTGGAGTAGTCCAACTGTTTTCAATGAGATTGTTTTACCTCCGGCATTGGGACCTGAAATTACAATAATTCGATTTTCGTTATGAAGTTCAATCGTTTGTGGATAGGTAATTTCGTTTTTCTCTTTATTATTTAAATATAAAATAGGATGAAACGCTTCTCTAAAAAACAATCGTTTTTCATTTGTTATTGTGGGAAGTATTCCGTTAATTTTATTAGCATATTTAGCTTTAGCAGCAATAACATCAACATCACTTAGCAATTCTTGATAAGCAGTTATGGTATCTATAAACGGTCTAATATCATTGGTTAAACGCTTTAAAATCCGCATGATTTCTTCCCGTTCTTCAAATTCTAAATTATTCAATTCGCGAGAATAACGCTGAGCAGCTTCGGGTTCAATATAAGCGATGCTTCCCGTTTTTGAAGTGCCTAAAATTGCCCCTTTTACTTTTCTTCGATACATGGCTAAAACGGCCAAAACTCTTCTGTTTTCAACAACCGTTTCTTTAATATCGTCTAAATAACCTAATGTATTATATTGGCTTAAAGCCATTCCAAAACTTTGATTTATTTTTCCTCGCACAACATTAATACTTCGTCTAATATCAATTAAATCGGGTGATGCGTTGTCTTTTATAATTCCGAATTTATCAATTACTTCATCAATTCGTTGGATAATTAACTTTACACATTCAATTGAATCTGTTCGTTGATATAAATTGGGATAATAGGTTTCAAATTTCTTCAAAAACTGAATTAAAGTAATAGCTGTTTCGGTAAGATTTGAAATTTTCTTAAAACTAGCGACTTCTAAAAAACTATCTTCAATGGCTAAGAATTTTAATTCGTAATTAATGCTCTCAAACCCATGATTTGGAATTACATTATTATTTGAAAAAGAGGACAGATACTCTGCTGTTTGCTGCAAATTGATCAATAATTGCGATTTATCCTTAAATGGAGTAATTGCTAACGCTTTTGTTTCTCCAATATCAGTATTACAGCGACTTGCGATAGTTTCTAATATGGTTTCAAATTCTAAATCTTGAAGTGTCTTTTGAGTAATCGAAATCATTTTTCTTTTTCTATATGGTCAAAGTTACAAAGTAATAAAGGCATATTGCAATAGAAATTTATATTTTTGATAAAATTTATAAAATGTTTATTAAAAATCAATCCTGGAATATTCAATTAAAGTCGGAATTTCAAAAACCTTATTTTTTGGAATTGATGCAGCAAGTCGAACAAGAATATGCTACAACAACTTGTTTTCCTCCAAAGGGTTTAATTTTTAATGCATTTGAACAATTTGATTTTAATGAAACCAAAGTTGTCATTATTGGGCAAGATCCTTATCATGGAACGGGTGAAGCAAATGGGTTGTGTTTTTCGGTAAATGATGGAGTAGCGATTCCACCTTCGTTGAAAAATATTTTTATTGAAATTAATAATGAGTACGACCGAATTCTTTTCCCGTCATCTGGAAATATAGAACGTTGGGCAAAGCAAGGCGTTTTATTATTAAACGCTGGTTTAACTGTGCGAAAAGATGAAGCTAATAGTCATAAACATTTAAAATGGAATCTTTTTACAGATGCTGTAATCCAACTTTTAAATGATAATTGTAATCATTTGGTTTTTTTACTATGGGGAACTTTTGCCCAAAAGAAAGGTGCAATCATTTCTAGAGATAAGCATTTAGTTCTTGAAACAGGGCATCCATCTCCATTGAGTGCCAATAGAGGATTTTGGTTTGGAAATAATCATTTTAAAAGTGCTAATAGTTATTTGGAGGAAAAAGGAAAAGAAGCCATTGAATGGTGATTATTGAAAAGTTAAAGCACCTAATATTTCTTCACTCATGAATTTTCCACCCGGATAAGTTGCGGTGTAATCTAAATTGAGCCATATTTGACCTCTTTCGTCAATATGATAATGAATTTGTTGGTTTTTACTTTCAATAGCAAAAAAATCTTCTTTAATAAAATAAATAGCCGATTCTAAATCATTTTTATCACCAATTAACATTTCTGGATATAAATGACCTCCAGTGTGTATAATTCTGGGAGTACCTCCAATGGCTTTAATACAAGCTGCCATTAAAATTGCATGATCATCACAATCGCCAGAAAAGTGCTGTAAACTTTCTGAAGCAAATGCAATATATTCCTTACCTTTTGGATCATTTACATAATTCCATTGACTATTAATTTCTTTAAAAACAGCAAAACATTGAATCATAATCCGTTTATTTCCTTTTTGATGTGTTGGATTAAAATTCTTTGTTGTGGCATTTAAAGCAAAATTTCGAACCTTAGAATTGGAAAAATCTACAGCATCAATAATTTTTGATTTGTTTGGAAAGGGAAGTAGTTTAGCTATGATAATATCTTGGGGATTTGGATTTTCGCTCATAGAATAGATCATATAACGGTAATCTTCAAAAACACGATTAAAACCATAATTACCAAATAATGTTCCATAAACTAACACGATTAAGTAAATGAAAATAATTAAGATGATTATTGTTT
>Ga0315907_10004248_pt1 | contig 16194 bp, 14 predicted proteins | sample LakEriMetagenome_3_FD_203525 | JGI IMG/M metagenome (GOLD analysis project Ga0315907, IMG submission 203525) | Freshwater fungal communities from buoy surface, Lake Erie, Ohio, United States - Buoy 12 MA123 | ecosystem: Environmental > Aquatic > Freshwater > Lake > Lake biofilm | place: USA... | reverse complement strand
GGGCGGGGGAGAGGGTCGGCCGCCCCATGACCCTCCGCGTCGACTGCGACGTCCACCCGGCGGTCCCCTCGATCGCGGCCCTGCGCCCGCATCTCGATCCGTTCTGGGCGGCCCACCTGGCCGAGCGCGGGTTCGACGGGCTGGAGAGCATGCTCTTTCCGCCCTCCGCGCCGACCAGCGCGCGGGCGGACTTCCGCGACGCCGGCGGGCGCCCACCGTCCGACGCCGCGGCGGTCGGGGCCTCCGTCTTCGGGCGCCACGGCGTCGATCGCGCCATCCTGAACCCCACGTTCCCCGTGACCATGCTGTTCAACGAGGACATGGCGGTGGCGCTGGCCCGGGCGCTCAACGACTGGATCCGGGCCGAATGGCTCGACCGCGATCCGCGCTTGCGCGCCGCGATCGTCGTTCCCCTCCAGTCGGTCGAGGCGGCGGTGGCGGAGATCGAGCGCCTCGCCGCCGATCCGCGCTTCGTGCAGGTGCTGGTGCCCGCGATGATGCCCGAACCGCCGGGCCAGCGGCGCTGGTGGCCGATATGGCGGGCGTGCGCGCGCCATCGCCTGCCGCTCGCGATCCACGCCGGCAGCGCCTATCGCCAGCCCCCGACCTCCATCGGCTGGCCCGGCCACCTCGCCGAGGAGGAGGCGGCCCAGTCCCAGGCCTTCCAGTCGGCCCTCGCGAGCCTCGTGACCGAGGGCGTGTTCGGGGCGGTGCCCGACCTCACGGTCGTGCTGGTCGAGAGCGGGGTGACGTGGCTGCCCGCCTTCCTGTGGCGGATCGACAAGTTCTGGCGCGCGCTGCGGCCGGAGGTTCCGTGGGTCGACCGGCCGCCGTCGGCGATCGTGCGCGAACGGGTTCGCCTCACGGCCCAACCGTTCGACGCGCCGGACGATCCGGCGACGGTCGCCCGCATCCTGTCGATGGTCGACGCGCCCCACGCGCTGCTGTTCGCCTCCGACCACCCGCACTGGCGCTTCGACGGGGACGATCCGGTGCCGCCGGGCTTTCCCGCCGACCTCGTCCGGCGCATGCTCACCGACAATCCGCTCTCGACTTACCCGCGCCTCCGGGAGGCCGCCGCATGGACAGCGTGACGCCCGACCTCATCGCCGCGGCCGGAACCCGGCTCTCGCTGGTCGACTGCGACATCCATCCCAAGCTGGCCGCGCCGGAGGATCTGAAGCCCTTCCTGTCGCGCCGCTGGTGGGAGCACCTGACCACCATCGGTCCGCGCCAGCGCCACGGGTTCCACAAGGGCGTGCCCTATCCCAAGGCCCAGCCGCTCGCCTGCCGGCGCGACGCGTGGCCGCCGGGTGGCGGGCCGCCGGGCAGCGACGTGCCCTTCATCCGCGAACAGCTGCTCGATCTCTACGGCATCGATTTCGCGGTGATGAACCCGCTCGCCCCGACGGGCCAGGGCGACACCAACGCCGCCTTCTCCGCCGCGATGGCCAGCGCCAACAACGACTGGCAGGTCGAGGCGATGGTGGCGGCCGAGCCGCGCCTGCGCGCCTCGGTCGTCGTGCCCTACGAGGACGGGCCGGCGGCGGCGGCGGAGATCCGGCGCCGCGCGGGCGACCGCCGCTTCGCCCACGTGCTCATGCTCTCCCGCACGGCCGAGCCGATGGGCCAGCGGCGCTACTGGCCGGTCTTCGAGGCGGCGTGCGAGGCGGGGCTGCCGCTCGGCATCCACGTCTTCGGCTATTCGGGCTGGCCGATGACCAACGGCGGCTTCCCCTCCTTCTATCTGGAGGAGGGGGTGGAGCACGCGGCCTCCACCCAGGCGCTGGTGGCCAGCCTGATCTTCGAGGGCGTGTTCGCGCGCTTCCCGACGCTCAGGATCCTGCTGATCGAGGCCGGCTTCGCCTGGATCCCGGCGCTCGCGTGGCGGCTCGACCGCATCTGGGAGAAGGCCCGCCACGGGGAACTGCAGGACGTGCGCGAACCGCCGTCCGCGATCCTCAAGCGCCATTTCTGGGTCTCGACCCAGCCGGTGGAGGAGCCGCCCGCTTTCGCCGACCTGGAGACGACGCTCGACTGGATCGGCTGGGACCGGGTGCTGTTCGCCAGCGACTATCCGCACTGGGACTTCGACGACCCGCGGCAGGCGATTCCCAGGCGCCTCGGCGAGGCGCGGCGGCGGATGATCCTGTCGGGGAACGGCCGGGCGTTCTACGGGATCTGAGGGGCCCGGGCCTCCGTCCGCCGGTTCCACCAGGAACCCGAACAGTCTCCCGCAGGACCTCTCTTCGTCGGCATCGACGTCGCCAAGGACCGGCTCGACGTCCACCGTGCCGGGCGGGATGGTCGCCAGCGCGCCGACGAACATCAGCATGACGTCGGGCGCCCAGTGCCAGACGTCGGACGCGATCAGCGCCACCATCGCGCAGCCGCGGCATGATACGGGCGCCCTTGAGGCTCTTCGACGCTTCGCGGTGCAGGCCGAAGTCGCGGGCTGCGCGTCCCCCCTACTTCATCATCTCCCCGATCTTGATCTGGGTGAGGAGCGCCAGCTCGTCCCACACCGCCCACTCGTCCTTGATCTTGCCGTCGACCACGTGGAAGTGCGTCATGCCGAGCACCCAGACGCGGTGTCCCGTGGGCGCGCCCAGCGTCAGGCCGAGGTTCCGGTGGTGACCGTCGAGGATCCAGCGCACTGCCACCTTCTCGCCGCCCTCCACGCAGGGCACCGAGCAGATGTGCTGCGGGATCAGCACGCAGTCGGGGAAGGTGTTGACCAGCCGCATCGTCTGCATCAGCACCGCGTGGCGGCCGTACAGCTCCTTCATCGGCGGCCCGTGCCACTGCACGTTCGGGGCGTAGACCTCGCGGATCTTGCCGAACATGCGCCGGTTGTAGACCTCGTGCATCCAGCCGAGCGTCCACGCCTCGGTCTCGGTGTGGGCGAGGGAGAGGTCGGCCGTCTCCTCCGGCGGATACTGGCCGAGCAGGCGCTGGTTCTCGGCGATCTCGTGCGGGGTGAAGCCCTGCTCGACGTAGCCGCGCGCCATGACGGTGGCGAGCTCGTCCTTGTCGCAGCCGAGCTGCAGCGCGATCGCCATCGAATCCCGCACCACCCATTCGCGGAAGATGCGGTTCTCGAACACCATGCAGTCCGCGACCGTGCGGTGGTGGAAGCCGCGGTTGGTCGGCGGGCCGAACAGCCCCGGCTCGGTGTGCCGGCCGGCGCCGGTCACGAGGTGGCTCGTGTAGAAGCCCTCGTCCTCGTTGCCGCGCCAGATGACCTGGGTCGCCATGCCCCGGCGGTCCGGCAGCTCGACCAGCCGCTGCACCGTGTCGCGCACGAGGTCCTCGCGCGTGTAGACGGTGCCGACCGCGCCGTAGACGACGCAGTTGTGGGTGTAGTGGCTGTAGATCAGCCCGACGTCGCGCTCGTCCCAGATGCGGTGGGTGCAGCGGACGATGTAGTCGACGATGTCGGTGTAGATCGGGTCGAAGCCGCGCATCGGCTGCACCCGCTCGCGCCCGACCGGCGCGAGGTCGACGTAGTCCAGCCGCTCCACCTGGAGGACCTTGTCCTGGGACGCGGGGTCGCTGCCCGGGTCGCGCGACGGACGGGACAGCGACGGAACGCCCCCGGGGCCGGTCTCGGTGTCGCTCATGGACGCTCCGGTGGATCTTCGGCCCTTGGCCGGTCGGGGTTGGCGGTGCTGCGGCATCAGCCCTTCACCGCGCCGAGGGTGAGACCGGACACGATCTGTCGCTGGAAGACCATGACCAGGAGGAACAGGGGGGCGGTGACCGACACCGCCGCCGCGACCGCCTGGATCTGGTCGGTCGTGGTGTTGTCCGAACCGAGGAACTGCGAGATGGCGGGGACCATCGTCTTGTTCGCCTGGTCGAGCAGGAGCGAGGTCACGAGGTAGTCGTTGTAGGCGAGCAGGAACGAAAACAGGCCCGTCGTGATGACGCCCGGCCACATGACCGGCACGATCACGCGCCAGAAGGCCCCGAACTGGGAGCAGCCATCGACCCGCGCGGCCTCGTCCAGTTCCGTCGGCACGCTCAGGAAGAACGACCGCAGCATCCAGATCGTGAAGGGCTGGTTGATCGCGACCAGCACCAGAACGACCGCCCAGGGCTGGCCGTAGAGGGTGGGGGCCGTGTCGGAGAAGAGGCCGAGCACCGGGCCCAGCACCGGCATCTCCCACAGCGGCTGCAGGATCTCGTGGGAGTTCAGGAACGGCGGCAGATAGCCCGCCACGAGCACCGAATGCGGAAGCGCGCGGAAGATCAGGGCGGTGACGAGGATCCAGAAGGCGATCGGCGTGCGGGCGCGGGCGAGGCCATAGCCCGCCAGCGTGCCGACGGAGAGCGAGACCACCACCACGCCGACGGTGAGGGTGATCGAGTTCACGAACTCCTTGTGGAAGCCGCGCGCGATCCACACCGCCTCGTAGTGCTCGCCGGTGAAGCCGACGACCGGCCGCGCCAGCCCGCCGACCAGCGGCAGGACGCCCACGATCGTCTCGACCAGCCCGACCAGGGGGGGCAGGACGAGGAGCCCGACGATCCCGAGTGCCACCGCATAGAGCAGCGCCGCCAGCACCCAGCCCAGCGGCTCCATCCCGCCCACGGCCAGCAGCCGGGCGCCGGCGGCCCCGTGCCGGGCCGGGAGCCACCATGCGGCGATGGCCGCCACGGCGACGGCGACGAGGTCGACGACCGAGACGCCGCCCGCCCGCGCGAGGGTGACGGGGCCGAGGATCACCGCCATCGGATCGGACGAGAGCGCGTCGAGCGGCAGGCGGAACGACATCAGCGCCGTCCACACCAGCGGGAAGGCGGCGATCACGCTCCACACGACGAGGAACAGGCCGGAGGCGACCTTGAGGCCGGGGGAGAGGCGGAAGGCGCGGACCGTCAACGCGTCAGCCCTTCTGATGGTGGTCGCGCCACGTGCGCACGAGGAGCGGGATAAGCAGCGCGACGATCCCGATCATCGTCAGCATGGAGGACGCGGACGCGCGGCCGATGGCGCGGCTGCCGGATCCGTCGGGCATGAGCAGGCTGTAGGTCAGCCATTGCAGCGAGATGTGATGCGCCTGCGCGGAGAAGCCGACGATCTCGTCGAACACGCGATAGGCGTCCATCAGGTGGATCAGCGCGACGAACACCATGAAGGGGGCGAGGTGCGGGAGGATGACGTAGCGCAGCCGCTCGAACCGCGACGCGCCGTCGACGACGGCGCTCTCCAGCGTGTCCTGGTTCACGGTCTGGAGCGCGGCGTAGAAGACGATGAAGGCGAAGGGCGCGACGTGCCAGACCCGGTAGGTCAGCAGCAGGACCTCGATCGTCCAGCCCTGGGCGAACATGATGACGTTCTCCCCGGTCAGCCAGCGCAGCGCCGCGGTGAGGATGCCGTCGCCGATGAACAGCCAGCGGATCGAGAGCGCGCCCACGACGGGCGTGATGATGAAGGGCAGCAGCGACACGAAGATGATCGGCCCGCGCAACGAGGCGATCGCCGTGTTCAGCGCCAGCGCGATGACGAGGCCGAGCCCGATGACCAGCGGCAGCGTGACGAGCGTGAAGGTCAAGGTGAAGCGCAGCGCCCGCCAGAAGTCGATCTGCCGGACGTCGGCCCACCCGCCCCCGCCGGGCGAGAACGCCGCCACGAGCGCGTCCGGCCGCATGACCAGCCGGTAGTTCTCCCACCCCACGAACACCCGCTCGGTGACCGGCTTTCCGTCGCGCAGGATCGGCTGCGAGCGCAGCTCGGTCGTGCAGGTCTGGGTGAGGAAGCCCGGCTGGCAGCTCTCCACCGTCACCTCCTGGAACAGGGTCCGGGTGACGAAGAAGCTCTGCCAGAACACGCTCGCCAGCGGCAGCGCGATGAAGACGAGCATCAGCGCGACCGACGGGGCGACGAACCAGAGGAGGGTGCGGGTCTTCATGGGGATGGCCGGGGGTGCGGAGCCGCCTCACCCTTCGACGGGCTCAGGGTGAGGCGGCTCCGCGTTTCCCGACTTACCGCAGCAGCCCCCTCTCGCGGGCGGCCGTGGTGTAGGCCGCCTCGATGCGGACCAGCGTCTGCTCGGCCGTCTGGGCGCCGGTGAAGAAGCCCGGCAGGTTCTGCGCCAGCGCGGTCTGCATCAGGCCCATGGCGGTCGTCGCCGGATAGGGGGTGGCCCCGCCCTGCGCGCTCTCGGCCGCACCGCGCGCCGCGCGGCCCGGCTTGTAGTCCTTAGAGAGCCAGACGGCCAGGTCGTTGTTCGCCCGCACCATCTCGCCGTCGATGCCCTCCAGCGCCACGCGGAACGCGGTGTCCGCCTCGGCGTCGGGGATGTTCTTCGCGATGGCGAAGCCGTCCCACCAGATGGTCGTGGCCGGCTTGCCGCCCGGCACCGCGGCCGGGGCCGCGGCCATCACCACCTTGCCGACGACGGTCGATTCCTTCGGATCGTCCATCGCGCCGGCGCGGGTCGCCCACAGGTTCGACACCGCGATCTTGCCCTGCTGGAACTGCTTGGCGACGTAGGGCGCGTCGGAGGCGAGATACTCCGGATCCATGTAGGCGGTGAGCTTCTTCATCATCTCCAGCGTGCGCTGGCCGGAGGTGTTGTTCACCGTGGGCACGTTGCCGGCGCCGATGAAGGCACCGCCATAGCCGAAGTAGAGGTTCACGAACTCGGTCGCGAGATCCCAGCCGGCCCGGTAGGTGCCGCCCAGCGGATACTGCACGAGGCCCGACTTCTTGATCGTCTCGAGCTGGGTCAGCAGCTCGTCGTAGGTCTTCGGCTCGGAGAGGCCCAGCTGCTTGTAGATGTCCTCGCGGTACATCAGGTGCTGCGCGTTCACCAGGATGGCGATCGCCATCACCTTGCCGTCGATGCGGATCAGCTGGTTGGGCAGGAGATCCTTGCCGTACTTCGCGACGAGGTCGTCGAGCGGACGCACCGTGCCCTGGTCGAGAAGGGGCACGAGGCTGTTCACCGCGAGGCCGGCGATGTGGTAACGCGCGGGCTGTGCGGCCATGGCGGCCGGCTGCTTGTCGCGGAACTGCAGGTCGAGTTCGGCCTGGAAGTTGCCGCACTCGGCCATGGCGTCGGTCGCCGCCTTCCAGGCGGGGAAGCTCGCCGCCAACATGCGGATCGGCGTCTCGTTCCTGAAGGCGCAGGCGGCCTGCGCGCCGCTCGCGACGGCGACCGTGAGCGCGGTCGCCAGCATCAACGTCTTGAACATGCCCATCGTCTCCCTGTTGAACCCCTGCCTCACCGGATCCTCTCCCCCGTTTGCCGATCGAAGAGGAAACATGTCTCCGGCCGCACGGCGAACCCGACGGGGTCGCCGATCTCCGCGCGGAACGTCTTGGTCGTGCGCACCGTGGCGAGCGCGCCGCCGGCCCGGACCGTCACCATCGTGGCGTCGCCCAGCAGCTCCACCGAATAGATCGGCGCCGCGATCTCGGCCCCGTCGGGTGCGGCCACGGCGGCGTCCTCGCAGCGGAAGCCCAGCGTCACCGGGCCCGTGGCCCGCGTCGTCAGCCCCGCGATCCGGACGGCGGCGCCGGTGAAGACGCCGCCCGCGATCTCGCCCTGCATCAGGTTCATGGCGGGCGAGCCGATGAAGCCGGCGACGAAGGTGTTGGACGGATCGTCGTAGATGTCGGTCGGCGTGCCGACCTGCTGGATCCGACCCTTGTTCATGACCACGATCCGGTCGGCGAGCGTCATCGCCTCCACCTGGTCGTGGGTGACGTAGATCGTCGTGACCTTGAGCTCGTGGTGCAGGTTCTTGAGGTGCGCGCGGGTCGAGACCCGCAGCTTCGCGTCGAGGTTCGACAGCGGCTCGTCCATCAGGAAGATCTCGGGCTCGCGCACGATGGCGCGGGCGAGCGCCACGCGCTGGCGCTGGCCGCCCGACAGCTCCCGCGGGCGGCGGTCGAGCAGCGGGCCCAGTTCCACGAGGTCGGCCGCCCGGCGCACCCGCCGGTCGTGGCTCGCCTTGTCCACCTTCCGCACCTTCAGCGGAAAGCGGATGTTCTCGTAGACCGACAGGTTGGGATAGAGGCCGTAGTTCTGGAACACCATGGCCACGTCGCGGTCCTTGGGCTCCAGGTCGTTGACGACCCGCGGCCCGATGCGGATCTCGCCCGCCGTCGGATCCTCCAGCCCGGCGATCATCCGCATGGTCGTGGTCTTGCCGCAGCCGGACGGGCCGAGGAAGACCACGAACTCCCGGTCGGCGATCGATAAGGTGACGTCGTCGACCGCCACGAACGACGACCACCGCTTCGTCACGCCCCGGAGCGACACGTCCGCCATCGCAGTCCCCGCCCCCGCCGCCTCAGGCCCGACCGGCCTGGAGGTGCTCCAGCCGGAGCGCGGCGGCGCGCCGGTGGCCCTCCAGCCCTTCGGACGCGCTCTGCCGAACGGCCGGCGGCGCCACGGCGCGCACGCCGTCCGGCTCCAGCCACTGGTGCGTGCAGACCTTCACGTAGGACCCCACCCACAGCCCGCCCGTGTAGCGCCCGGCGCGCATGGTGGGCAGCGTGTGGTTGGTGCCGCAGCACTTGTCCGAATAGACCACGCTCGCCAGCGTGCCGATGAAGAGCGAGCCGTAGTTGCGCAGCCTCTTCGCCGTCGCGTGGGGGTCGCGGGTGTGGACCTGCAGGTGCTCGGCCGCGATATGGTCGCAATAGGCGAGCATCGCCGCCTCGTCCTCGGCCACCGTGATCTCGCCGTAGGCCGCCCACGCCTGACCGGCCACGCCCGCGGTGGAGAGATCCGTCAGCTGGCGCTCGACCTCTGCCAGCGTCGCCTCGGCGAGCAGGCGGTCGGTGGTGATGAGGCCGACGCGGGTGTGGACGTCGTGCTCGGCCTGGGCCAGCAGGTCGGTCGCGATCGTCGCCGCGTCGCCGGTCTCGTCGGCGACCACGTAGATCTCGCTGGGGCCGGCCAGCTGGTCGATGCCGACGGGGCCGAAGACCTGCCTCTTGGCCTCGTTCACGTAGGCGTTGCCGGGGCCGAAGATCTTGTCCACGGCCGGCACGCTCTCGGTCCCGAAGGCCATGGCGGCGATGGCCTGCGCGCCCCCGATACGGAAGATGCGGTCGGCCCCCGAGAGGTGGCAGCCGGCGACCATGGCCGGATGCGCGCCGGGCGGCAGGCAGGCGATCACCTCGTCGCAGCCGGCGACCTTGGCCGGGACCAGCGTCATCACAGGGGCGGAAAGCAGCGGATAGCGCCCGCCGGGTACGTATGCACCGACACGCTCGATCGGGATGATCCGGTGGCCGAGGTGCAGCCCGGGCAACGTCTCGACGTCGAGCGGCCGCATGGTGGCGAGCTGCGCCTCGGCGAAGGACCGGACCTGGGCGATGGCGAATTCGGTGTCGGCCCGCGTCTGCGGATCGAGGGCGGTGACGGCGGCCCCGCGCTCGGCCGCGGAGACCTCCAGCGCCTCGACCGCGACGCCGTCGAACCGGGCCGAGAACGCGCGCACCGCGGCATCGCCCCCCGTCCGCACCGCCTCCAGGATCCCGGCCACGGTCTGCGCGACCGGCCGGGTGTCGGACTGCGCGTCGCGCTGCGGAGCCTTGACGTGGGTGATGCGGAACGCGGTTCGGGACAAGGGCGGACTCTTCGTCTCTGGCGGTTCTTCGTGTGGACGCGCACGACCGCCATCCGGTCGCATCGCGAGGGGTGCGCACCGCCGGACCCGACGACCGGCATCACCCGGTCTCGATCGGGTGAATACGTATTCGTCGGGATGCTATGGGGGATCGCGCGGACCTGTCAACAGCGCACGCGATGCGGGTGGAGGGGCGCCGTCGGCGAGGGCGCCCCCCGGGATCAGCGCTTGAGGAACCGGCGCACGACCGCGTCGATCAGCAGGTCCTTCCACCCGCGCCGCCGGTGGTGGGACCGGTATCCGTCGCGTCCGCGGACGTCGTGGCGGTCATACCGGTCGTGGCGCCGGTCGTATCGGACGTGGCGCCGGTCGTCGGCCAGCCGCATCACGGCCCGGACGAGCTGCTTGAACATGTTCGACCCCTTCCTTCAGCGCGCGGCGACGTCGACGACAGGTCCCCGCCGGGCCGCGAGTTCCCGATCGAGGTGCTCGCGCAGCAGGGCCATGTTTTTCGTGTTGGCCCGGTAGAACACGTCGCCGGCCCAGCCGATCAGGGGGACCAGGCCGATCAGGAAGTCGATCCCGACGTTCCCCATCATCCGCATCAGCGTGCCGGTGGGCACGCCGAGGCGGCGGGCCTCGTAGACGAGATAGCCGGAGAGCCCCTTCGACACCGCGGTGCCGACGCCGGGGATCAGGTTGAGCATGGCGTCCGCGCCGACGCGGATGCCCGTGCCGGGAATCCGCACGGCGCTGTCGAGCGTCCGGGCGAGAGCGGCGAGCCGGTCGCGCGCCGCCGCGAGCGCGGCGTCGTCGGGACCGAGGGCTTCGAAGGGGTGGGGGTGGGCGAAGGTCATCGTGGTCTCCCAGATGCAGAGCCCGGAGGCTCTTCAGGTGGAAGATCCGACATCGCAGCCCGGAGGCTGCCAGAGGGGCCCGGATCAGACATGAGGAGAAATGCCCCCGACCGGCCCCGGTTTCAAGCGGCGGGCGGCTCGCCCACCCGTCCGAGGAACCGCGCGACGGCGTCCGCCGTCTCGGCCGGCCGTTCCCGGTGGGGGAAGTGCCCGCCGCCGGCGACGACGAGCGTCCCGGCCGGCCCTGGGACGCCGGCGGCGATCCGGGCGGCATGGGCGGTCGACCCGTATTCGTCCGCATCGCCGTGGATCGCGAGCACGGGGCAGCGAACGCGGACGAGGTCGGCGTCGAGCGTCCAGCCGGCGAAGGCGGGGGAGAGCCAGGTGCCGATCCAGGCGTCCAGCGCCCAGCCGGTGTTCCGGCCGTGGTGGCGTTCGAGCCGCGCCCGCTGCGCCGGGTCGCGGAACGCCGCCTCCGCCGCGCGGATGCCGTCGCGCGTGCGGTCCTCGACGAAGGACTGGGCCGCCATGGTGACGACCGCCCGCACCCGGTCGGGCATCCGGGCCGCCGCCGCGATCGCCATCCCGCCGCCGACGCTGTGCCCGACGAGGACCATCGGGCCGACGCCGAGGGCCGCGCACACCGGCCGGAGGCCCGCCTCCGCCTCCCGCCCGACGAACCCCTCCGGCAGAGGGCCGGGATGCGGGTCCGACCGCCCGAACCCGAGGCGGTCCCAGGCGATCACGCGATGCCCGGTCGCCGCGGCGAGCACGCCGGGGAAATCGCGCCAGAGGGCGACGCAGCCGAGCGAATCGTGGATCAGCACGATGTCGCCCGCCCCGCCGCCCGCCGGTCGCCACGAGCGGGCGAAGAGGGATCCGGCGGGGATCGCGATCCGGTGGTCGGCGGTCTCGGGGCTCATGGGGCGGGTCTCCCGGGGGCGGCGGCGATCGGTCGGGTCGCGACGGCGCCCGCGCCGTCCCGCGCCGCGGAATCCTTTGCCAGCCTGCACACAGAATGTACCATCCGCGTACTCCTTTGCCCTCCCAAGAGGGCGGGGCCGCGGGGCGAAAAGGGTCCGGCCGTGCTCTCCTTCCTCGATCCCGGCATCCATCAGGTTCGCGCGTCCGGTCCGTTCCGCGTCCGGCGCATCCATCCGGGTACGCATCTCGCGACCGGCGACGACCGGGGGTTCGCCGGGCTCGGCATGATCGACCACGCCCATCTGGCCGCCGGCCTCACCATCCCGCTGCACGAGCACAAGGACGACGAGATCGTCAGCTACGTCCGGCGCGGCACGCTTCTGCACCGGGACCGCACGAAGACGATCCACAAGGTGACGCCGGAGCGGCTGATGGTGATGAACGCCGGCCAGGGCTTCAGCCACGAGGAGCACGCGCCGGCGTCCGACGACGTGGCGATGCTGCAGATCTTCGTCCGGCCCGAGAAGGCGGGGCTGCCGCCGCAGATCCAGTTCGCCGACCTCGCCGCCGCCCGCGCGACGGACGGCTGGCGGACCCTCGCCGGGCCACCGGGGTCCGGCGCGCCCACCGTCGTCCGCCAGGTGGTGCATCTCCTCGACCTGCACCTGCCGGCCGGCGGGCGGACCGAGCTTCCCCTGCGGCCGGGCTTCGACCTCTTCCTCTACGTCTTCTCGGGCACCGTGCGGTTCGGCGGGCGTGTGATGTCGCCCACCTGGGGCGCCACCGTCACCGGGCCGGGGCGCGTGGGCCACGTCGAGGCGGAGGAGCCGGCCGACCTCGTCGCCGTCCTGGTCGATCCCCGCGCCAAGGCGACGCGGGCGGGAACGCTGAGCGGCCGCGCCTGACCCGCCCGGTGGCGGGGACGCGGCCGGGCCGGTCCCCGTCGGACGGTCTAGCTGAAGTCGATGTCCCCGGAGAGGTCCACGATCGGCTCCGCGGATGAGCTGACGAGCGCGGCGGTAAGCTTGCGGAACTGCCTGATGTCGTCGGCCCAGGCCCCCTTGCGCTGCTCCTTGTGGACGCAGTACTCCGAGTCGCATTCGGAGTGGATCTCCATCTGGCGCGCCTCGGCGTTCTCGCAGAAGTTCCTCACCTGCGTCTCGACGTCGGCCCGGTCGACCTTGCTCTCGAGATCGTCGATCCAGGCGATGATGTCGTCGCAGATCACCTTCATCGCCTCGGCCTCGAGCTTCAGCTTGGCCGTGCGCTTCTTGTAGTAATGGTACTTGTAGGCGAGCCGGAAGGCGTCGTTGCAGACGGACACGGTTTCCCGGTTCGGCTCCATGTAGACATCGAGCGCCTTCTTGAGCTCGTTGTAGCTGTGCCCCGCCTTGTACCGGTACCGGTCCCAATCGCCGATGTCGAGATTCTTGATCCCGAACTTGATTTTCTGTTCCTGGCCGAGCTGGTTCGCTTCGGCCGTCTGCTTCTCCCGATACTTCGCACGCGCCTTGTCGGCCGCTTCCTCAAGCGCCATCCCGACGAGGCCACCGACGACCGGAACAGGGATGAGCGCGAGGAACGGCTTGGTGATCATCTTGGCGACGTTGGTCACCGCGCTCGCCTTCAGCCGGACGCCCTGGCCGAGGCCCCACTTGTGGGCAAACTTCGAATGATTAATGGATTTGGTGAAGTTGACTTCCTGAGCCCGTTCGAACCCTTTGGTCCAGAGCTTGGGCATCGGCATTGCTTGCTCCTCCGTCCGCGCGTGCTTGTCGGCGCGAAAGTCTCACGACGGAAGGCGAAGTCCTAGCCAATAGATGGTTCTGAAAATCGATCACCGACCCCATTGCGGTCGCCATGCGAGGATCCGCGCCGGTGCGCGACCGGTGACAATCAGGGGACGGACGGAGCGCGCGACGCGGTCGCCGACAGGTTCCCGACAGCATCCCGACGGATGGTCGGCGCTTCGCAACCAAGGAGCGTCCGGCGATGCCGCACACCGTCCACCCGTCCCGCCACCCGTCCCGCCACCCGTCCGCCACGCGACGCCACGGCCCCCTCGCGGGTCTCGCGCTCGCCACCCTCCTCGCGGTCGCCGTCCCGTCGTCGGCCGAGGCCGGGGAGAACAAGCTGATCATCGGCCTCGGCGCCGTGTACGGGCCCGTGTTCCCGGGCTCCTCGAAGTCCGGCGTCGATCCCGTGCCCTTCGTGAACGCGCGCTGGAACGCCCTCTTCGTGGATCGGCGCGGCCTCGGCGTGGACCTGTCGCGCGACGTAGGCGCCCTATCGTACCGCTTCGGCCTCGCCCTCGGGCTGGGCGAGGGGCGCGACGACAACGACGACAACCGCATCCGCGGGCTGGGCGACGTGGACCGGTCCATCGAGGCGAAGGGGTTCGTCGAGGTGGAGATCGCCGACCTCACCGTCGGCCTCACCATCGCCCAGGACGTCGGCTCCGGGCACGAGGGCCGCTACGTCGACCTTGAGGTCGAGCAGTCGTTCGATCTCACCCCGTCGCTGGAACTGTCGGTGGGGCCGCGCCTGCGCTGGGCCGACCGCCGCTATTCCAAGGCCTTCTTCGGCGTCGACGCGGGCCAGTCGCGCGGGTCGGGCCTCGCCAGGCACACGGCAGGCGGCGGTTTCGTGGGGGCGGAACTGGAGGCGGGGCTTCGCTATTCGATCTCGGACCGCTGGTCGACCAACGTCTCGGTCGGCGTCGGCCGTCTGATGGGCGACGCGGCGTCGAGCCCCGTCTCGAAGTCCGACACCTACCTGACGCTGGCGACCGGCGTCGCCTACCGCTTCTGAGGAGGCCGCCATGATCGCGTTCAGCCTCCGGTCGTTCGGCCGCCCGTCGCGGCCCGTCGCCCTCCTCCTCCTCGCGACCGCGCTCGCGTCGGCAGCCCTGCTGCTGATCCTGCCGGTGATGGCATGGGCCGCCGACGGCCCCCCGCGTCCGCACTTCGACGGCCAGGTTCCCATGCGCGACGGGACCGGCCTGTGGACCCTCGTCCACCTGCCCGACGGGCCCGGGCCCCATCCCGCCATCCTGGTCCGCACCCCCTACAGCCTGCCGACGGCGCCGCCGGGCGGCCTCGGCGGGGAGGGCGGCGACCCGGCGGCGATCATGGCCGCGTGGCGGCCGGTGCTCGACCGCGGCTATGCCGTCGTCATGCAGGCGATCCGCGGGCGCCAGACGTCCGGCGGGATCGACCGGATGTTCGCCGGCGAGCGGGCCGACGGCGCCGACGCGGTCGCGTGGATCGCGGCGCAGGGCTGGAGCGACGGGCGGGTCGGCATCGCGGGCGACAGCGCCGACGGCTTCTCGGGCCTGCTGGCCGCCGCCGCGAGACCGCCGGCGCTGCGGTCCGGCTTCTTCCAGGCGACGTGCGGGGACGTGCTGACCCACGGCGTCGTCCGGCGGACGGGCGGGCTGCAGATCGAGACGCTGGTCCCCTGGCTCCTGATGCAGGCCGACGACGCCGGACCGGATCAGGCCGCCCTCACCGGGTCGGCGGCCGAGCGCGCGGCCGCCGTCGGCGCCGGCAAGGGGCTCGCGCGGCACCTGCTGTCCGGCAGAGCGGAGCCCGCGGACTGGACGCCGCGCCCCCTGGCGGCGCACCCGCTCCTCTCCCGCGTCCAGCCGGGCTGGGGGGCGTTGGTGTCCGAGGCCGGCTACGCCGCCCGCCGTGCCGAACTCGACGCCGCGGCGGACGTCGCCGTGCCCGTCCTCCACGTCGGGCTGTGGCAGGACACCTTCGCCGACTGCACGCTCGAAACGTTCCGCCGGATCCACGCCCGGCACGGGAACCAGAAGCTCATCATGTTCCAGGGTACCCACTACGACATCGACGAGCCGGCGCTGTGGGGCGCCTCGCCGATGCTCGACTGGTTCGACCAGACGGTGCGCGGCATCGACCGGGGGGTGAGGGCGTGGCCGGTCGTCCGGTTCGATCTTCCCGGCGCCGCCGGCGGTCCGGCCGAGACCCGCACCGCGACGGCCTGGCCGCCCGCCGGCACGACGACGCTGGTCCGCCACCTCGGTCCGGACGGCAGGCTCGCGGCCGATCCGCCGCGGACCCCTGCGACGCTGGGCAGCTGGACCGTGCGGCCGGCGGCCCCCGTCCCGACCGCGGGCGGCCGCAACCTCGTCGTCCCGGCCGGGACGCTGGACCAGGCGCCGCTGGCGGGACGGGCCGACGTGCTGGTGTTCCGCGACGACGCCCTGACGGCGCCGCTGGTCCTCGCCGGGCCGGTGAGCCTGACGGTCGAACTCGCGGCGACGGCGCCGGACGCGGATCTCGTGGTCCGGCTGGTCGAGGCGAAGGCGGACGGCGTCCTGCGGCTCGTCGCCGAAAACCTCGCCCGCGCCCGCTATCGCGAGGGGCGCGAGGCCCCGTCGCCGCTCGTCCCCGGCAATCCGGTGGTCCTGACGGTCGAGGTCGGGCAGGTGGCCGACCGTCTGTCGGCGGGAAGCCGGCTGGAGGTCCACCTCTCCGGCTCGAACGCGCCGCGCTGGGACGTCAACCCGCACCGGGCGGGCGATCCGGCGCTGGCCGACGGCGCCGACCCGGTGGCGACCACGTTGATGACGGGGCCCCTTACGCCCGCCCGGCTGCGGGTCACCGTGCTCCCGGATCGTCGCTGACGGCGGGACCGTCGCCGGCGGGGTCGGCGGCGAGCGGGAGCCGGATCCGGAAGACGTTGCCCCGCCGCCCGTCGGCGGCGGGGCGCCATCCGGTCTCCCCGTCCAGCGCCACGGCGATCTGCCGGACGATCGACAGCCCGAGCCCGGCCCCGGGACGGCCGCGGT
>Ga0315907_10004246_pt1 | contig 16198 bp, 13 predicted proteins | sample LakEriMetagenome_3_FD_203525 | JGI IMG/M metagenome (GOLD analysis project Ga0315907, IMG submission 203525) | Freshwater fungal communities from buoy surface, Lake Erie, Ohio, United States - Buoy 12 MA123 | ecosystem: Environmental > Aquatic > Freshwater > Lake > Lake biofilm | place: USA... | reverse complement strand
CCACGTTGCAGCGTGGTTGTCCAACGCCCGCGCCAACGGAAAGTCACTTCGCCCAGCTCTGCATTGTTTCCCAAGGAGGAGTAATACGGACCACCCGGTGTGAGCTGCTGCGCCTGACGGAACAGGTGGCTGACCAGCCATTGACTGCGCCACTGTCCTGCAAGCGCCTTCCAGCGGGTTTGCACATCGAGGTCAAGGCCCGTGCGGTACTCTTTGCCCAGGTTTTGGTTGAGGTACTGCAGTGCCAGGTAGTTGATGCCGGAGCTGGTGTCGCGCACCGTTGTGAAGGACGCGGGATAACGCAGAGGGTTGGCGAATGCTTCTTCTTCCGGCAACTGGCCAATCACATCACGCAATCCCACATGCCAGAGGTCGGCGCCGACACTGAATGACCGGCTTGGCTCCACCTGAAAACCCACACTGAATTGACGCGAACGTTCCGGCTTGAGCGATGCATTGCCTCCTGCCAGAACGTCGTACTGAGATGCATCGGGGCGACAGCCCGCCTGAAGGTTTTGCGCCACCAGCTGCAAATCAGCGGAGCAGTCGTATGGCGATGTCGTTGCACCATAGGACTGCAGCGCGGCCTTGGTTTGGGGCACCGTTGGCGCTCGAAAGCCTGTGCCTACAGAACCGCGCAACAGGAAACCAAGCAGCGGTTGCCAGCGCGCACTGGCTTTGGCTGTGCTGGCGGAGCCCACATCGCTGTAATGGTCGAAACGAGTGGAGCCAGTCAGCTCCATTGTTTTACTCACAGGCCAAACCAGCTCCGCAAAACCGCTGCTGACATGGCGAGAGGCGTTGTAAGGCTGTTTGGTGAACGAATCTCCAAACCGCACATCGCCCGGGCGCCCCGCCTCGGGGCTTGCCATCTCACCCGTCACCGCATCGGCCAAACGCCCTTGCGCAAAAAGGCTGGGGCGGGATTCATACAGCTCCCGGTGGTAAGACAGCCCCAGGCCCAAGACCACCGGCCCGTGGGTGCCGTCCACCAAGGGACGGCTGGCGCTGAGCGCCAGGGTGTGCAGTTGCGAAACACCCCCGTCCCAGTCGCCTTGATAGGCCACACCGCGTAAGGCCTCTCGCGCCTGCGCCGTCTGTTGACCGGGCCCCACAAATGGGTTGATCAACCCGGAATCCAGCAATTGTCCGAATGCCAACGCGCCGGTGTAGCCGCTGATGTGGCTACGGACTTGGCTGCGCGAGTAACCGTAGCTGCCCTTGTAGTCCCATGCACCCACCAGTCCTTGAAGAGACAGGGCAAGATGGCCAAAGTCCGCCGTCTCACGGCCTGCGCGGGGTCCCAGATCGGTTGTTCGGTACAGCGCGAAGCTGTCTTGTGTCACCCCATAGGGGAGCAGATACTGGTCATGCAAGGCGCTGCCCGCCGGTACATAGAGTGTGCCGGGCACGGGCGCCAGCTGAAAACGCGACTCAGCTCGCGACAGCAAGGCATCCAGACTCAAGGTTTGCGCGGGGCTGAGCCGATGTGTGTAGGACGTCCAAAGGCTGCGCCGGTCTCTCTGAGGCAACATGACCAAGTCCCCGACAAAATCGTATCGGCACACCGTGCTGCCCGGGGCCGACCCCGGTGTTGCAATATGGCGCGCGGGGCAGCGGCCACTGCCGAGGAAACTGGGACTGATGACGTCTCCGGCGTCGTTCACGGCGTTGGCAGGAATGCCGTTGAGGGCCGCTTGCACCACCTGGTAGCGTCGCCCGTTGTGATGAAACTCCCCCACACCGCTGCCTGCATAAGGCCTTTGACGGGCGTAAAGCGCATCTCTTGACTCAGCACTGACCGCCAAACTCAGGTTGCGACCGTCCTGTGCCAAGTCGCCCCAACCTTTGGCGGCATTGATTCGTCGTTCACGACCGCCACCACGTGGTGCAGACAGACCGACGCTGATGTCAGCCTCCTGGGTGTGACGCTGGGTAATGATGTTCACCACGCCGGCGATGGCATCGGCGCCATACACCGACGACGCGCCATCGGTCAGCAATTCCACCCGCTCAATGCTGTGCAAGGGGATGGTGCTCAAATCAACTGCAGCGGCTGCACCGGTCAGCGTTTGACCCCCAAATTGAGCCAAGCGATGTCCGTTGATCAGCACCAAGGTGCGCGCCTCCCCCAGACCATGCAGGGAGGCACTTGTGAAGCCGTAAGCGTCGGGACCCGAAGAAGCCGCATCACCTACACCCAGCTGCATCGCTGGCAAACGTTGCAGCAGCTCGGCGGTGCTGCCCGCGCCTGAGCGGCGGATGTCTTCGCGGCGAATGACCAGTACCGGCAGTCCAGATTCGCCATCAATGCGTCGAACCGACGACCCCGTCACCTCCACTTTGGTCAACACGGTGGGCGCTGCAGCGACCTGAGCGAAAACTGCCGGCGACAAAAATCCCAGAGAAACAGCCCCCCACACGACTGCGGTCAAGGCGCCAACGAGGCAACCTGGCTCGGGTTTTGGTTCTTTTTCCATCATGGCACACCGATCAGCTCTCAGGAGGACTCACCAACCCAACAACACCTGGCGCCCTTGCACGGCCAGTTCCACTTTGACACCCACAGGCAAACTCAGTTTGGTGGCCACGTGACCAAAAGGCAGTCCTGTGAGAACGGGCGTTGAGGTGACCGAGCGCAAATAGGCGACCATGGATTTCAGCTGATAACCCCGGTCCAGCGGCGATTTTTTGAAGTCGGTGAAATGACCAAGCAGCACCGCTTTTTGACTGGACAGCACACCTGCATGGTGCAATTGCAGCAAGGCACGTTCCAGCCGGTAGGGATGCTCGTTCACATCCTCCAAAAAAAGCACACCGCCCTTGATACGAGAAGCGGTAGGGAAATGCGGTGTACCCAAAAGAGAGGTCACCATGCTCAAGTTCCCGCCCCACAACCTGCCTGTGGCATGAAGGCCGTCAAAACTGACTTGTGCGGCTTTGCCGGAGGACTCGTTAAAGCCCACCGCTTCCAGTTCGCCACTCATGGCTTCCAGGAAACAAGCCTCGGTGATGTCGTCCACCGCAGCAACGGCTTTTGTGCCGTGGTCCGGGCAGGCCTCACGGCCAAAGTCAAAGCAGGCCATTGGCCCGGCCCAGCTTCGCCCTTGCTCCACATGCGGGGCGTGCGCCAGCAAGGCCAACTGAAACGCTGTGAAATCGCTGTGGCCCACCCAGCGCGTACCTTGATCCACGCTGCGGGCAATCCGCGGCCAGTCCACCACATCCAACAAACGGGTCAAACCGTATCCACCGCGTGTGGCCATGGCGACCGAGGGCCCAGCGCTGGCTACCCGGTGCAGAGCGTTCAAGCGCTGCGCGTCGTCGCCTGCGAACCGCTGGTGTTTGGCCAGGGCGGATTCGTCGACGTGGACAGCAAAGCCGTGGGCAGTCAAACGTTTTGCGGCACGTTTGAGCGCAGCCGGTTCGGCGACAACGCCAGAAGGAGAAAACAGGGTCAAGGCCGTCATGGTGCAGGGGTTAAAACTGAGAGTCTTGGTTGAACGGAAGTTCAAGGGCTTCACCGGTGGGTATGCAGTTTTGACTCGGGTCGGTGAACAAAGGCGGCTGAGACTGGGGACGAACCTGTCGCCGTTCACGGTACTGGGCACGGCGCATCGCAAAAAAATCGCGGAGCACCTGACCGCATGAGTCTGCCAGAACACCACCCAACACCTCGGTGTGGTGGTTGAGTTGGCTCTGCGCAAACAAATTGACCACCGATCCGGCGGCACCTGTTTTCGGGTCGGCCGCGCCATAAACAACCCGTTTGAAACGGGCGTGCATCAAGGCCATGGCACACATGGCGCAGGGTTCAAGCGTCACAAAAATCTCGCACTCGGGCAAACGGTAGTTGGCCAACAAAGTAGCGGCGTGGCGCAACGCCACAATTTCTGCATGGGCAGTGGGATCGTGGTCGGTGATGGGCCGGTTGTATCCGGTAGCAATGACCTGCCCTGCACGCAGGATCACGGCGCCAACTGGCACTTCACCCACCAGCGCAGCGTTGTGCGCCTGGTCCAGCGCCAAACGCATAGCGCCTTCGTCTGCCGATGAAAAGGCTTTTATTGTGGTTGTCACACTCTGTGCCTTTTTGTTGTGCAAGGCGTGCTCACTTCATGGCCTCTTCATTACGAGCTGCCCCTTGTTGCAACGCTTTGTTGACCTCTTGCGCGGCGTGTTGGGGGACTTGTTGTGGCGTCGCAGCTGCCGAAGCCGCTGCACTCGAGGCAGGTAGCGCAGAACCTGCTGAAGGCGAGACCGCCGAAGTTTTGAGTTGTTTCATGGCCGCGAATCCCACCGCGGCCAATACCAGCACGAGCGCCAAACCAGAAAAAATTCCTCTCATGGTCTCTCTCCTTGCATTCGGGTACGTCGGGTGTCTTTAACCGTGTTTGGCCATGAATGCATCTAAACCCCGTGCTGCCTGTTTCTGGACTTGGCCCCTGAGAAAACTGGACCAGCCGAGCATCAGACCTGGCACTCCAAGTGCCTGACGGGACCACCGCCAGAAGTCAAAACGATCGATGTGCCTGTGGATCAATCCGTCACGAAACTCAAACTCTGCATTGATTTGGTTCCATACCTTGCGGCCGGTTTTGCTGAAGGTGTAGCGGGCATCCCAGCGTGCGGCGCCCACCTTGTCGTCAGCACGCACGTCAGAGAAGGTCAGTTGCAAATCTCGACCCTGGGTGCACAACATGCGCCACATTTGTCCCGCACGCGGACCTCGCAAATCAAAGGCTGGATCGGTGAAGTGCACGTCGGTGTGATAACAGCTGGCCATGGTGGCCCAATCGCGGTTGGCAAACGCGCTGTAAAAACGCGTGATCAAAACGGCGTGTGGATGAACAGTCATGGCAACACGTGTCGTGAAAGGTGCAGCAGTGTCGCAGTTTGTCCGCGGGTTTTGACGCCGCGTGCGCGTGTTTGCAAAAAAAGAGCCCCCAAAAACTGCCCCGAAAAGCGTCCATTTTGTGATCTGGCATGACAACTCGGCCCTGTTCCGCGTTTGAACCTGGGGTTGGATGCAACACACTCGCCAGACGCGCACACCAAAGCCATCGAGGATGGAGTGGACCGGAACCAGCAAAACTGGGTTTTGAACACGGAAGGGCCCCATGAAGTCGTTAAACCGCACCCTGATGATTTTGTCCAGCAGCGGCATTTTCGCTGCAGCCCTGCTCACGGGCTTGTCCCTGTGGGGTGAAAGGCGGGCTGATGTAGCCGCTCAGGGGGCGTTTGTCGCCAAAGACGTAGGCGCTGATGTGCTGCCACCGCCCATGTACCTGATTGAAATGCGATTGGTCCTTTCGCAAGCCGCCGAAGGCAGCATGGACCCGGCGACCGCGCACAAAGAAGTGGCGCGACTGCAAAAGGAGTACGCCGACCGTGTGACCCATTGGACAAAAAATCCGCCCTACGGTTTGGAGAAACAGCTGCTGGGGGCCCAGCATGAGGCTGCTTTGGTTTTCATCGAACGAAGCCAGGGCGTGCTTCAGTCTCTGGCAGGCGGTGATCCTGCCGCCACCCAGGCGGCCATGAAATCAGCTCACGCGTCTTACCTCCAACACCGGCAGGGTGTGGATGAAACCGTCAAGGCGTCGGGTGCTTTTGCAGAAGCCTCGATCGCTTCCTACAACAGCACCCAAAACTGGCAAACCCGACTGTCACTCGGAATTTTCGCACTGGCCACCGTCTGTTTACTGGGCTTGGGTTACTGGGCCCGTCAACGCGTCTTCGCCGTCACGGGGGGAGAGCCCGCCGAGCTGGCGAGGGTCGCCAAAGAGGTTACCGAGGGCAACCTCGCCGTGCGAGTCGCCGTCGCCCCAGGGGACAACAGCAGCGTCATGGCGGCCATGGCAGGCATGTGCCAAAGCCTGACCCGCATCGTGGACCAGGTTCGAGCCAGCAGCGATGTGATCGCATCCGGTGCAACTCAAATCGCGGGCAGCAACATGGATTTGTCACACCGGACAGAAGAGCAGGCCTCAAGCTTGCAGAGCACGGCGTCTGCCATGGAACAAATTGCCAGCACGGTGGCACACAACGCCGACACCTCGCGCCAAGCCAACACCTTGGCCGCCACCGCCAGCCATGTGGCCGAGCGTGGTGGCGAGGTGGTGAACCAGGTGGTTGCGACCATGCAGGACATCACCGACAGCTCACGAAGAATCAACGACATCATCGGCGTCATTGATGGCATTGCATTTCAAACCAACATCCTGGCGCTGAACGCCGCAGTGGAAGCCGCACGCGCCGGTGAACAAGGTCGCGGCTTTGCCGTGGTCGCCAGCGAAGTTCGCAGCCTGGCCCAGCGCTCCGCCGTGGCCGCCAAAGAGATCAAAACCTTAATCGGCAGCAGTGTCGAAAAAGTGGATGCAGGGGCCAAACTCGTGACCGAAGCGGGTGCCACCATGGCAGAAATCGTTCAACAGGTGAAACACGTGACCGCCCTGATTGGCGAAATCAGCAACGCCACCACGGAACAAACCCAAGGGGTGTCACAGGTGGGAGATGCAATCTCGGTGCTGGATCAAACCACTCAGCAAAACACCGCCTTGGTGGAGGAGTCAGCCGCCGCAGCAGAAAACCTCAGCAAACAAGCCCAAGAGCTGGTGGGACTGGTTCGGATGTTCAAGCTGGCGAAAGCCTGAGCACGGGCCAAACCAAGAGGTTCAACTTCCCACGTCGCCGGAGCGCATTCTCGCCCAGCGGTTGGCGTGGCGGGTGATCAAACTGGCGCAGCGTTTGAGCTCGGCCAACTCGGTGTTCGTCCAGTGACGAGGCACATCGACCTGTTCACAGCACAACAGCCCCTGGGCGCGCCCGTTGTATGCAAAAACGGCATCCAAGAGGGCCATCACCTTCAGCGGGCGCAAATAGCTGTCGCGCATGCCGTCGAGTCGAGTGTCGAGCTCGGTGTTGTGGCAAACATAAGCGCCGTTGGAGAAAATTTCTTGGAAGTATTCGCGGTACTGGTCCTGCCGCAACTCAGCGCCCGCTGCCAAATACTCGCCAGATTCGGTATAGCCTCCAGTGCAACGCATCACACCGACACCGGGCTCACCGTAAAAGCCCCACATGGAAACCCTTGAGCACTGAAAGTGCTTTTGAATGGCCACCAGCCCGGCCCGCTGGGCCGATTCACGGTCCATCGCGCCGACCAAGGCCTGGGCGGCGATGTATTCGATCTCGTGATCCAAATGTTTGCTGGTCACAGCGATCCTTCCACACCAAAAACAAGAAGGTTGACAGCCGTGTAGGTTAGCGCAATCCGCCAGCAGTTGCTGGTCAAAATTGCACAAACCAGGAGCGAGCTAGCGCGATCAAACCAGGGACCGATGCAGCCGGATCTCTTCGATCCGTGTCCCGCCAATGTCCACGGTTTTTGCTGACGGTAGTTCCCGTTTGAAGCCAGCCAAGTCGTAAAAACGCAGGGCGCGCTCGTTGCGCAGCGCAACCCACAAGGTGACCTTGGTGCAGCCCTCTTCTTGCAATCCGTCGCGGGCGGCATCCCACAGGGCCAAACCCGCACCCTGACCCCAGACTTTGGGGTGGGCATACAGCGCCCAGATTTCGCCGGTTGACGACGGGGTTCCTTTGTCACGAGAACGATCGAAGGCCACGAAACCAACAATCTGCGTTCCCTGGCAGGCGACCACTACCTGCGGCTCGCACAAGTCGATGGCTTCACGCCAAAAAGCCTGGCGCTTGTCTAGGGAGAGGGAGTCCAAGTGGTCGTCAGCAAGAATGCCCTTGTAGGCTTGCTGCCAAGAAGCGACATGAATTTCGGCGATGGCTTTGGCGTCACGGAGGGTAGCGGGGCGAGTGGAAAACAAAGGCATGGAAGGAGACTGAAAATAAAAACAGCGATCAAAAAATAAGAGCCGAATTGTGGCCGCAGAAAGCACGATGTCCGTTCCCGATGCGATAAAAAAATCGATGAACGTGTCAATGCAGGTTCGCCGACTCCCGGGTTCGCTGCAACATCACCGCTGGGGCTTGGGCTTGACCTTTGCAGAGACCGGCTGCCGCCGACTTGACAAGCCGGCACCGGTGTCGCGCGGTGGCAGCCCGGTGTGTTGGGTCAGGAGCCGACCGCGCTGCGGCACCACGCGCGCAGACGCTTTGGCTGCGGGCTTGACGGGTGAAGTCTTGACACCGACCGACGTGGAGTTTTTGCGCCGCGCACTTTGGTAGCTGCCATCTGTAGACGGCTGGAAGGTCGGGATCAAATGGTGTTTGCCATTGCCAATCAAGTCGGCACGGCCCATGTTCTTGAGGGCCTCACGCAAGAGGGGCCAATTGTTGGCGTCGTGGTAACGCAGGAAGGCTTTGTGCAAGCGGCGACGTTTGTCACCGCGCACAATGTCCACCGATTCGCCTTTCTTAGGGTCACGGCTGATACCCTTGAGCGGATTTTTCCCCGAGTGATACATCGCCGTGGCTGTGGCCATGGGGCTCGGATAGAAGGTTTGCACCTGGTCGGCACGGAAACCATTTTTCTTCAGCCAGATGGCCAGGTTCATCATGTCCTCGTCGCTGGTGCCTGGATGGGCCGCGATGAAATAGGGAATGAGGTATTGCTTCTTGCCGGCCTCTTCACTGAATTTGTCGAAGAGTTGTTTGAAGCGGTCATAGGAACCCATGCCGGGTTTCATCATCTTGGACAACGGTCCGCCTTCGGTGTGCTCGGGCGCGATCTTCAAATAACCACCCACATGGTGGGTGACGAGTTCTTTGACGTACTCCGGAGACTTCACCGCCAGGTCGTAGCGCAGCCCCGAACCGATCAAAATTTTCTTCACACCGCGCAAGGCACGTGCCCGGCGGTACATGTGAATCAAGGGGCCGTGGTCAGTATTAAGGTTGGGGCAGATGCCCGGATAGACACAACTGGGTTTGCGACAGGCGGCTTCAATCTCGGGGCTTTTGCAGCCTATGCGGTACATATTGGCCGTGGGGCCGCCCAGGTCGCTGATGACGCCCGTGAAACCTTTGACCTTGTCGCGGATGTCTTCAATCTCGCGGATCACCGAGTCTTCACTGCGGCTTTGGATGATGCGGCCTTCATGCTCGGTGATGGAGCAAAAAGTGCAACCGCCAAAACAACCACGCATGATGTTGACGCTGAAACGGATCATCTCCCAGGCTGGGATTTTGGTCGCACCATCATGGCTGCCGTTTTCATCGGCATAACTCGGGTGCGGGCTGCGCGCATAAGGCAGGTCGAACACATGGTCCATCTCTGCTGTGGCCAAAGGAATCGGCGGCGGATTGATCCACACATCGCGTGCAATATGCCCCTCACCGTGGCGCTGCACCAAAGCGCGTGCATTGCCGGGGTTGGTTTCCAGGTGCAGCACGCGGTTGGCATGGGCGTAAAGCACGGGGTCGCTCTTGACCTGTTCGTACGAGGGCAGACGAATCACCGTGCGCTCGCGCGGCGGCATTTTGATGCGGCCGGTCGCCGCGTTTGTAGCATTCGGCACGAATTTCAGTGCTTGAGTGGCGGGCCCCAGTGGGGAAGCAGTTTCGCCATCTTCTTTGGCACAGGTGGTGCCCTGCTCCGCCGCTTGCTCACTGGTGGTTTGGTAGGGATTGATGTGGCTGTCGATACGTCCGGGTCGGTCCACCTCGGTAGAGTCGATCTCAAACCAATCGCTGGCCGAGGCGTCGTCATTGCGGCGGATGAAGGCGGTGCCCCGCACGTCGGTGATCTGCTCCACCGGCTCACGCGCCGCCAAGCGGTGGCTGATTTCAATGATGGCCCGCTCTGCATTGCCATACAGCAGCAAATCGCACTTGGCGTCCACCAAGATCGAGCGGCGAACTTTGTCTTGCCAGTAGTCGTAGTGGGCAATGCGGCGTAGCGAGCCTTCAATGCCGCCCAGGATGATGGGCACTTCTTTGTAGGCTTCCCGGCAGCGCTGCGAATAGACGAGGGAGCAGCGGTCAGGCCGTTTGCCGCCCAAACCACCGGGGGTGTAGGCGTCATCGCTGCGGATTTTTCGGTCAGCGGTGTAGCGGTTGATCATGGAATCCATGTTGCCCGCGGTGACGCCGAAATACAGATTCGGTTTCCCGAGCGCCTTGAAGGGTTCGGCACTTTGCCAGTCGGGCTGGGCAATGATGCCCACACGAAAGCCCTGCGCTTCCAGCGTGCGGCCTATCACGGCCATGCCAAAGCTGGGGTGGTCCACATAGGCATCACCGGTGACAAGCACGATGTCGCAGCTGTCCCACCCAAGCACATCCATTTCAGCGCGGCTCATGGGCAAGAACGGCGCGGTGCCAAAGCGTTTGGCCCAATAAGGACGGTAGGCGGTCAGTGCCTTGGGAGGACGCGGCGCGGTCCCCAGCGAATCGGGCAATTTAACAACAACAGAAGTAACAGCTGGCGGCATGGACACGGCGGGCAAACCAAAAGCGCCCCCGCTTTGGGGCAACCCGGTATTGTCGCTGTTGGGACGCAGATTCGCTAGCGATGAGGCACATCACCTGAAGGGGCATGCACGTACAGCCGCCAGAAGTCACCGTTTTCCAAGTCGAAATTCGATGTGCAAAGTTGTAACAAAAGGAGAAATCTGCTTGTTGAACTGAATAGTCCCCTGCTCCGGACCGATATGCTGGCGGTACTTCGGACTCTCAATGACACCGGATCTTTCCCGTCATGGACACCTTTTCCCTTGTCGCCATCGCAGCGGTCGTTTTGCTCGTCGCCCTCATGGTGTGGTTCTGGCGCAGAACCGCAAAAACGCGTGATGCGCAGCGCTCCCCTTCTGCCGCAGATGAAGCCAGCGCCCCCGAAGGTGCCTTCGGTGCGGTAGTTCCTGAATCCAAGCACTCCACACAGGCGGCGGATACCCAAACACTCAGCACACAGCCGCCCGACTTTGCCGATACGGAAACCGGCGGCCCAGACACTGAACAACACACACTTCCCCCGGAGCTGGCAGAAGAAGAATCTCAGGACCTTCTGCGTCGCCTGCAAGAAGCGGCGGCTTTGGACGCCCAAGAGGCTGAAAAAAAACAGGCCGAGCAGCGAGAAAAAGAGGAAGCTGAGCGACAGGCAGCGTTGGCCAGAGCGCAACAGGAAAAAAAAGAAGCCGAGGACAAAGCAGCCCGGCTCAAAGCCCTGCAAGAACAGGCCTTGCTCGCACAGGCCACCGCCGCTGCGCAAGCGGAACAACTGGCCGCCAAAGAAAGGCAAGCTGCCGAAGTTGCCCGTGAAAAAGCACTCCTCGAGAAACTGCGCACTGAACGTCTGGAGCGTGAACGGCTCAAGCAGGAGCAACTTGAACGCGAACAGGAGCAAGCCCGCCTGGAAGAGGCTGCTGCGCTCGAACGTCAAGCCGAGATCGAGCGTCAAACCCAGCAAGCAAAAGCCATTGCCGAAGCAGCAGAGCAACAGCGGCTGCAAGCCCAGAAATTAGAGGCAGAGCGACTAGAGGCCGAAAACCGCAGGAAAAAAGAGGAAGAAGAAAAGCAGGCACGCGTGGCCGCCGAGCGCGAAAGCATCACGCCACAGCCCCCTACCCCGGTCCGGGTTCCACACGGCCGACGAGCCGCCGACATCGTGGTCATGGTGGCCGATGACTCCAAAGTGGTTCGCGTCAAAGCCAGCCGCTTGCTCACCAAACACCAGTACCAGGTGCTGCTCGCTGAGGACGGTGCCGACGCAGCCGCACAAATGCAAGCCACCGTGCCCGATATCCTGATTACCGACGTGGAAATGCCAGGCATGGACGGCTTTGAGCTGACACGCCACGTACGCAGCAACGCCCGAACGGCCCACATTCCCGTCATCATGATCACCGCGGCCGACGACAGGCACCAAGCTGCTGCGCAAGAAGCTGGCGTTAATGTGTTGCTCGGCAAGCCCTATGAAGACGAAGACCTGATCGAGCGGATTCGTTCCACATTACGGGCCGCGTGATTCGGTGACATCCACGCGGTCCTGTTGACCGTTTAAGGCGATGGGTCTTTGTAGTGTCCTGAGTCAAAAGTTCGCTCAATAAGTCCGTCGAAATCGACGCCATACGGCGTTGCAAATGCTCGCAATGCCACGGGTCAATGCTGTGCTTCGCGTTTTGCCTGGCACCGATTTCGACAAACTTATTTTTTCAACGAACTTCTAACTCAGGACACTAGGGGGTCAATCGGGGCTCGTCATCATCGACCAGGAATCCACCACTTTGGTGGGCCCACAAGCGGGCATACAGCCCGCCTCTGGCCAGCAAACTGGCGTGGTCGCCTTCTTCCACAATGCGCCCCTGGTCCAGGACGATGAGCCTGTCCATGGCGGCAATGGTGCTCAAGCGGTGGGCGATGGCAACCACGGTTTTGCCCTGCATGAGGCTGTAAAGGCTGGTTTGAATGGCGGCCTCCACTTCGCTGTCCAAGGCGCTGGTGGCCTCGTCCAGCAGCAAGATAGGCGCGTCTTTGAGCATGACACGTGCAATGGCGATGCGTTGGCGCTGTCCGCCTGAAAGTTTCACACCTCGCTCACCCACGTGCGCGTCGTAGCCTCGCCGTCCGGACGGATCACTGAGGTGTGCAATGTAGTCGTGGGCTTGTGCGCGTTTTGCGGCCGCCATCATCTGATCATCGGTGGCATCGGGCCGGCCGTAAAGAATGTTTTCACGCACAGAGCGGTGCAACAGCGAGGTATCTTGCGTGACCATGCCCACCTGGGCGCGCAGGCTGTCTTGGGTCACATGGGCGATGTCTTGATCGTCGATCAACACACGCCCCGATTGCACGTCATAAAAACGCAAGAGCAGGTTCACGATGGTGGACTTGCCTGCACCTGAACGTCCCACCAGACCAATTTTTTCGCCCGGACGAATGTGCAGGTTCAGGCTGTGGATGACCGGATTTTTTTCACCATAGGCAAAACTCACGTTGTCAAAACGCACCTCACCGCGCTGCACGGTCAGTGGCTTGGCATCCGGCGCGTCCCGCACGGTTTGCACCCGACTCAAGGTGTTGATGCCGTCCTGAACGGTTCCAATGTGTTCAAACAGCGAAGAAAACTCCCACATCACCCAGTGGGAAATGCCATTGAGTCGCAGCGCCATCGCCGTGCTAGCAGCCACCGCGCCCACGCCGACCTCGCCCTTGGACCACAACCACAAACTGCTTCCTGCCGTCGCGGCAATCAAGCCCATGCTCAGGCTGTGGTTCACCACCTCGAACCCGCTGACCAAGCGCATTTGTGCATGGGCCGTCTTCATGAAGTCCTGCATGGCACCACGCACAAAAACCGACTCGCGCTGGGCGTGGGAGAAGAGCTTCACCGTTGCGATGTTGGTGTAGGCATCGGTGATGCGTCCGGTCATCAAAGACCGTGCATCGGCCTGGGATTTCGCCACCTTGCCGAGGCGTGGCACAAAATAAATCAAGGCCAGCACATAGAGCACCAACCAAAGCAAAAACGGCAACAACAGCCACACATCAAAACCGCCCGCCAGCGCAGTCATGGTGACAAAGTAAATCAAGACGAAGACCAAGATGTCGGCCAGAATCATCCACGTGTCGCGCACCGCCAGCGCGGTCTGCATCACCTTGGTGGCCACGCGCCCGGCAAACTCATCCTGGTAAAAACCCATGCTCTGGCTGAGCATCAGGCGGTGAAAATTCCAGCGCATCAACATGGGGAAGTTGGCCGCCATGCTCTGGTGCTTGAGCAAGGTCTGCAGCAGCACCAGCACAGGACTGGCCAGCAAGATGCCGGCCAGCAGCAGCAAACTCGTGCGGTGCTCAGACCACAGCTGCGACGGTGGCACAGCCGCCAGCCAATCCACCACCTGCCCGAGCATGCCAAAGAGCAAAGCCTCGAACGCACCAATCACCGCTGTGAGCAAGGTCATGCCCAGCAAGTAGGGCCGCAGACCTTTGGTGCAGGACCACAAGAAAGCGAAGAAGCGCTTAGGCGGTTCAGTGGGCAGCGCGTCGGGATAGGGATGAACGCGACGTTCAAAGTACGTCAGCAAAACATTGAGCACAGGGTGAGGCCTCCGGAATCGGCTGAACCATAACGCATTGGTGAGGCGAGGTCTTATCGATGGGCGTGTATTCAACCGCTGTAACGTGGCTCACCCTTTGGCATGAGCCCGCACTATGATGGTCAGGCCTGTCTCTTTGACCTTTCCAACATGCCCAACCTGGCCGAACAAATCCGAGAAGCGTTGACCATGTTCGCCAACCATGGCACTGAACCGGCCTTGATCGGCGGCTTGGCGGTGGCCGCACACCGGGTTGTTCGCGCGACCAAGGATGTGGACTTTCTGCTGGCAGCCGAAGCCGCCGACAAGATTCACGAGGCGCTTTTGAATTTGGGCTACCAATGCCTGTACAGGAGCAACGACGCCGCCAACTATGTGCGTGGATCAGAGGGACTGGATTTGCTCTATGCGCACCGCCCCATCGCACGCCGCCTGCTGGAGCAGGCAACACCCCGAGACACCCCGATGGGCCGTTTGCGCGTCATCAGCGTTGAAGGTTTGATCGGCTTCAAGTTGCAAGGCTTCACCAACGATGCCACCCGCACACGCGACCTGGACGACGTGCGAGCCCTCATGAAGATACATCGTGCCTCCCTCGATGTAGCGGAGTTACGCGAGTACTTTGCCTTGTTCAACCAACTGGAGTTGCTTCATGAACTCCTCGCCTGACATCGCAACCCAATCCCAAACCGCACCTCATAGGCATGCCGTGTTGGCGCATGAAGCGGGTGTGCCTTTTCAGATGGGAGTGAACAGCGATACCGCTCTTGACCCCATTGCCGAATGGCTCAGCCTCATGGAGGTGGTGCAAATGCTGTGCCCGGTTTGGCCGGTGCGGGAACACGGCATGCGGGGGAACTGCTGGCGGCTATAGACGTTTTTCTGGTGCTGCAGGCAACCTGGTGTGGTGTCCCACTGATAACTGCCAATGGAATCGTGTCTTGCAAGCCACGGCCGCGTTGCAAATCCTCGCGATACCGCCTGGTATCGCTGCGGTTTGCGCCTTGCCCTGACTTGCAATCCATCGATTCCACTTTTGTCAGTTATCAGTGGGACACCACACTAGCTTGCCTGCGAAATAGAGAAACGATAGGTCAACGCGAGAACGTCGATTCCGTAGAAAGGAAACGGTGAGGGGGAAATGTATAAATGTTCGCGAGGTAATCGGCCTGCTTGCGCCCGCAAATCGTTCCAATTTCAAACACTCTCACCGCTGAAGTCGATAAAACTCAGCCACTTAGCGTATTTGACTGAAGAGACGTGACCCCGATGCCCCCACCTGGAATGGTTGAACAAAAATGGCTACGGCCTGGAAAGCATCAATGTTTACTGAAAGCAAAATCATGAAATCATCTGAAGTTGCGCTTGCCGGCCGTCGTCAGGTCACGATGGCCCTGGGCGGGTTCATGGCAAGTTTGCCCGCTTGGAGTAACCCTTTCGCACGTTTTTCAGGAGGGGCAGATGGGAAGAAGTCTCGAACGCCCTTTGTGGTGGTCTCGGCCTTGGCTCCCGGCGCGAAACCAAAGTCTGGCCTGGAGGCGGTGACGAATACTGGCGCTCGAATCTTTGCGAAAGCCGAGCTCAATGAACGGGGTGGCAGCACGAGCTCGTTTGGCGGGACAGTTCCTTTTCCCCAGTGGGTTCAGGTTACGTGGAGAGCGCCTTTGCCCGGATTCAAGATCGGTAGCAACGGGCAAAGATTTGAAACCCTTGATTTCGGTGACGTGATTGGCGACTTCCGAGTCGAAGTGATGAGCCGCATTCCTGACGACTTGTTCACTCAAGCCAAGGTCGCGCCAGGTCGAACCATCGCACTGCATTTTTTGGTGACTGATGATGGCGTGCTCTTGGCCTGGGCAATCCAAGAGCAGGGTGATCCCAGGCGGCTTTTTTACGGTGGCGATTTCAAATTGCCCACATACCAAGACGGCAAGATGGTAGACCCTGGTTATGGTATTCAGCGCTAAAACATCTTTCCTCTGTGACAGCTCGGGTATCGTGTTTGCTGCAGGAATGCTACTTTTAGTCCCTATAAAAGCACAGCGCCAAGGCATTGAGATCAGTAAAACCCCTCCACACTGAACGTCCCAGCCAAGCGGGTATCGGCCAAAGCGCCCAACACCTCCCGGCCATGGGCGGCGCCTGTCATGCTGGTTTGCGGAGTAGGCAACGGCACATCGTTGCCG
>Ga0315907_10004245_pt1 | contig 16199 bp, 14 predicted proteins | sample LakEriMetagenome_3_FD_203525 | JGI IMG/M metagenome (GOLD analysis project Ga0315907, IMG submission 203525) | Freshwater fungal communities from buoy surface, Lake Erie, Ohio, United States - Buoy 12 MA123 | ecosystem: Environmental > Aquatic > Freshwater > Lake > Lake biofilm | place: USA... | reverse complement strand
CTGGTGGCCTTGCACAGGCCTATCATATCGGTGCAGATTTTGTCGGCGCAGATCCATCGGTTCTTGTGCTGGGCGATAACATATTCTATGGCCACGGACTGGTTGAGTTGCTGGCCGCAGCAGACGCGCGGGCCGAAGGCGCAACCGTTTTCGGTTATCATGTCAGCGATGCAAAGGCTTATGGCGTGGTGTCGTTCGATGCGAATGGCAAGGCCGAGACAATCGAGGAAAAGCCCGAGCATCCCAAATCGAACTATGCGGTCACTGGCCTGTATTTCTATGACGGGCGCGCGGTCGAGCTGGCGCGTGATCTCAAGCGATCGCCGCGTGGCGAGCTTGAAATCACAGATCTCAACCGGATCTACCTCGAACAGGGCGACCTGTCGGTTGAGATTATGGGTCGCGGTTATGCCTGGCTCGATACCGGCACCCATAGTTCTTTGCTAGATGCGGCGCTTTATGTGCGTGTGACCGAAGAGCGACAGGGTTTAAAGATCTGCTGCCCCGAGGAAATCGCCTGGCGCAATGGCTTCATCAACGACGCCCAACTGGAGAAAATCGCGGCTCCGCTTCGCAAGAGCGGCTATGGCGATTATCTCGTCCGGCTGCTCGCCAACAAGGGGCAGGTGTGGTGATCATCCGTTCCGTAGATATTCCAGGGCCGCTGGTTATCGAGCCCAAGGTGTTCGGCGACGAGCGCGGTTTCTTCCTCGAAAGCTGGAACGAGGCTTGCTTCAAGGATGCCGGGCTGGACCTCAGCTTCGTGCAGGACAATCACAGCCGATCGGCCAAGGGCGTTCTTCGCGGGGTACATTTCCAGAACCCTAATCCGCAGGGCAAGCTGGTGCGCGTGGCGGCAGGAGCTGTGTGGGATGTAGCGGTCGATCTGCGTGCTTCGTCGCCTCATTACGGCAAGTGGTTCGGGATCGAACTGAGCGCTGCTAACAAGCGCATGTTCTGGGTGCCGCCAGGATTCGGTCACGGCTTTCTGACGCTAGAGGACAGCACAGATTTTCTTTACAAATGCACGTCGTTCTACGAACCGGCGAATGAACAGTCTCTGCAATGGGACGATCCTGCCGTAGGTATTGATTGGCCGCTAGGCGACATTGCGCCCCGGCTTTCGGCGAAGGACCGCGAGGGCACCGCGTTCGGCCAGATCAAGGCATATTCATGAAAGTCCTAATCGTCGGCGGCAAGGGCCAACTGGGTCGCGGGCTTGCGGCCACCGCACCTGCTGACACGCAGGTCATTAGCCATGACATCGATACGCTCGACATTGGCGATGCGGACGCGCTACGTGCTTGCGTTTCCGAAGTCAGGCCGGATGTGCTGTTCAATGCTGCAGCATATACCGCGGTCGACAAGGCCGAAAGCGATGAAGGCGCAGCCCTGCTGGTGAACGGCACCGCCGTCGGCACGCTGGCGGACGCGGCACGCGCATCGGGTGCTCGCTTTGTTCATGTCTCCACCGATTTCGTATTCGACGGCACGTCTGGCATTCCCTACGCGCCGGATGCCGTGCCTAATCCGGTCAGTGCCTATGGCCGCACCAAGCTGGTGGGTGAGCAGGCCGCGGGCGACGGTGCACTGATCGTACGCACGGCTTGGATCTATGCACCTACCGGCGGCAACTTCGTTCGCACAATGCTGCGGCTGATGGCCGAACGGCCCGAAGTGCGCGTGGTTGCCGACCAGATCGGCACGCCGACATATGCGCCGGATCTGGCCAAGGCTTTATGGGCGCTGACGGGCCAGGGCGTTACCGGCATTCACCATTATACCGACAGCGGTGCTGCCAGCTGGTATGATTTTGCCGTCGCGATTCAGGAAGAGGCGCTGGCTGCAGGGCTGCTCGACAAGGCGGTTCCGGTAATTCCCATCACCACCGCCGATTTCCCGACCACGGCGCGCCGTCCGCATTATTCGGTGCTGGACAAGGGATCGACCTTTGCCGCGCTGGGCGCGCCCGCGCCACACTGGCGGTCCAACCTGCGCGTAATGCTGGGCGAAATCGCGGCCAATGGCTGACGCGGCCGCAGCGGGGGGCGCTGCCACTTCGCAAGGTCCGACGCGCTTTATCGGCGGGATAGATGGCCTGCGCGCGTTCGCAGTGCTGTCCGTGCTGTTCTACCATCTCGATGCCAGCTGGATTTCCGGCGGCTTTGTGGGTGTCGACGTGTTCTTCGTCATCTCCGGCTTTGTTGTTGCCCATTCGGTCTATGATTCGGGCAAGACGAGCTTCGCCGGCTATTTCACCTGGTTTTGCCGCCGTCGGTTGAGCCGGATCATGCCCGCGCTGTTCGCCTATGTGCTGGTGATGGCGCTGGTGGGCATGTTGCTGCTGCCCTCGTCTCGTGCCACCAATCTGATCGACATGACCGGCGTCAGCGCCATCGTCGGCGCGAGCAACTTCATCCTACTCTGGCGCGCAGGCGATTATTTTTCCGCTGCAACAGAATTCAACTCTTTCACTCACACATGGTCGTTGGCGGTTGAGGAGCAGTACTATTTGCTCTTCCCGTTCCTCTCGTATTTCCTGATCGTGCGCAGAACGGATCGCCCGTTTGCGGCCAAGATCGCCATCGCACTGACCATAACGCTGTGTGTTTTGTCGCTGCTCGCAGCGTGGCATTTTACGACGCAGTGGCGCGATTTCGCATTTTATATGCTGCCGACGCGGTTCTGGGAGCTGGGTCTTGGCCTAATGCTGCGCTGCTTGCTGCAGAATTGGGCAAATCACAACGGCCCCGCGGGCGGCGGGACTGCCGTTGCGCTTGCGTCCATCGCTGCGCTTGGCGCACTGGTCGTCAGCTTCTGGGTCACGCCGATCGATTCCTTTCCTTTCCCCGGCGCACTGCTGCCGTGCCTTGCCACCGCAGTGTTGATTGTGGCGGTCTGGTTGTTTCCCGGTTCAATCGCCGACCGGTTGTTAAGCACCGCGCCGCTCAGGTTTTTCGGAAAGATCAGCTATTCGCTCTATCTGTGGCACTGGGGCGTCATTGTGATGATGCGCTGGACCACCGGGCTGGAGAGCTTGCCGCTCAAGCTGGCGACGCTTGCTGTGATGTTCGCGCTGGCCATCGGCAGCTATTACTGGGTCGAGCAGCCGTTGCGGCACAGCCGTGCTGTCAGGTCTGTGACAATGTGGCGTTTCTTCGGCGCGTTTGCAGTGATCGGTGCGCTGGTCGGCGCGGTAACCGTGTCGATGGTGTTGCTGCGCCCCGTTGTCGGACTATCGGTAACCAACGACCGTTTGGTGTGGGACCCTTACACGCTGCCCGCTAAAGCCGCGCCCGGTTGTACGGTCGCGCGCCAGGAAACGGGCCTGCACGGCGGCAAGGAGATCGTCTTTACCCCGCAATGCTCCGCCGGCGGTCTGCCCCGCGTGTTCATTACCGGCGATTCGCACGGCGGCGCTTATGAGCGTATGGCCTTCGAGCTGGCAGGCAGGGGCCGCACGGAAGTTCGTGTGATGTCGCGCGGCGCCTGTCCGCTGCTCGACGGTGCTTATCTTGAATCCCGACCGGCTTGTGACCGGTTTCGCGCGGCAGTTCTGGAGAGCGTTCGGACCCATGCGCGGCCCGGCGACGTCCTTATGGTAGCCGGGCTCTACACGCCGCGCTATCGCGATGAATGGGGCGTGCCGGACCGAGGTCCGAGGCCAGGTGCTCCCGCCACTGCGCAGCAAGGCGCGGAGCGCGCTGTCGATGCGCTGTTGCCCTTCAGCAAGCTGGGCCTGCGGATCATCCTGGAAGGCCCCAAGCCGACGCTGCCAACGGCGCTGTTCCGCTGCGCCGATGCTTACACACGCATCAACCCCTATTGCGACCGAAATACCGACGTGCTAGCTACCGAACAAATGTTGCGCCGCAGCAAAGCGCTGGAGATGCTGTCCATGACCATGGCAGCGACCCCCGGGGCCGAGATGTGGGACCCGTTTCCCGTGCTGTGTCCTGGGCGGACCTGCCGGGGTTATGACAATGGAAAGCCGCTTTATTTCGATACCGACCACCTGACGGGATATGCCAACACCGTGTTGCTCCCGTTCTTCCTGAAAACCATCCAGTCCGGGCCGCCCGCGCCAAACGTTGCCGTCCGGGACACTATGCCGGGAAAGACTAACTGATGGCCAATCTGATTGTAACGGGCGGAGCCGGGTTCATCGGCGCCAACTTTGTGCACCGCTGGCGCAAGGTCGCACCTGCCGACACCATCATCGTGCTCGATGCGCTCACCTATGCGGGCAACCGTGGGAACCTCGATGGGCTTGACGGCGTCGAGCTGGTCGAGGGCGACATCTGCGACACCGCGCTGGTCTCAAAGCTGATGGCGGACCACGCCATCGATACCATCGTGCACTTTGCGGCGGAAAGCCATGTCGACCGGTCGATCACCGGCCCTGATGCGTTCGTCACCACCAATGTCATCGGCACGCACAGCCTGCTCAAGGCCGCCAAGACGGCCTGGTTGGACAAAGGCAGCGGTGTGCCGCACCGGTTCCATCACGTCTCAACCGACGAGGTTTACGGATCGCTCGGCCCTGAAGATCCCGCGTTCAGCGAAACCACGGCGTATGCGCCCAACTCGCCCTATTCGGCGTCCAAGGCTGGGTCGGACCATCTGGTGCGCGCCTATCACCACACCTTCGGGCTGGAGACGACGACGAGCAACTGCTCCAACAACTATGGCCCTTATCAGTTTCCTGAAAAGCTGATTCCGCTGTTCGTGCTCAACGCACTGTCGGGCCGCAGCCTGCCGATCTATGGCGATGGCATGAACGTCCGCGACTGGCTGCATGTCGAGGACCATTGCCTGGGGATCGAGCTGATCATCAAGAATGGCGGTGTCGGCGAGGTCTACAATGTCGGTGGTGGGCAAGAGCTGCCCAACATCCAGGTGGTCGAGGAAATCTGCGCCGGGGTGGATGCTGCATTTGCCGCCGATCCCTCGCTCGCCAAGCGTTTCCCCGATGCGCCCGCCGCGCAGGGCAAGCCGACCGCATCGCTCAAGACCTACGTCGAGGACCGCAAGGGTCACGACCGGCGCTATGCCATCGACGAGACCAAGATCCGTAGCGAATTGGGCTATGAGCCCGCGCGCGATTTCCCGCAGGGCTTTGCCGAAACGCTGGCCTGGTATCTCGCCAACGAGGGCTGGTGGCAACCGCTGCTGGAACGTGCCCGCCTGAACGCCCGCTGATCTTGCCGGAAGGTTCCGCCGTGACTCAATCCGCCACCGATAAGCGCCGCTGCGTCAATATCCTGGGCTGTCGCGGGGTGCCTGCTGCGCATGGCGGGTTTGAAACCTTTGCCGCGCGTCTGGCTCCCTATCTGGTGCAGCATGGTTGGGACGTGACCATCTATTGCCAGGATGATGTCGCGCCCGGTGCGGACATGGGCTTTTACGACGATGAGTGGCAGGGCGTCCATCGCCGCCATATCCCCATTGCGCGGTCGGGGCCGGTTGGCACGATCAGCTTCGACCTCAAGGCCACGCGCGACGTGCTGTCGCGGCCGGGTGTCGATCTGGTGCTGGGGTACAACACCGCCGTGTTTGCTGCATTGAACCGCATCAAGGGCCGCAAGGTGGTGATGAACATGGACGGGATCGAGTGGAAGCGCGCCAAATGGTCGGCGGCTGCCAAGGCTTGGTTCTACCTTAACGAGCGTGCGGGATCGTATCTCAGCCAGGTGGCGATTGCCGATCACCCCTCGATTTCGGATCACCTGCGCTCTGTCAGCGGTATCAGCTCGGTGATGATCCCCTATGGCTCTGATCTGATCACCAGCGCCGATGCCAGCCTGCTCGAACCTTTGGGCGTGACACCGAACCGCTATTTCGTGTCTATCGCCCGGATCGAGCCGGAAAATTCGATCCTTGAGATCGTCGAGGCATTTGCACGCAAAGCCCGAAACGCACGGCTGGTGGTGCTGGGCAAGATGGAGGATGGCAACGCCTATCACCAACGCGTCAAGGCCGCCGCCAGCGCCGAGGTCGATTTCCCCGGTGCGATCTATGATGCTGACCGGCTGTCGGCGCTCCGCTTCTACACGCTTGCCTATATGCATGGCCATCAGGTAGGCGGAACCAACCCCTCGCTCGTCGAGGCATTGGGTGCAGGCAATCCTGTGATCGCGCATAACAACCGCTTCAACCTGTGGACCGCAGGCGAAGGGCAGTTCTATTTTTCCAGCGTTGATGAGTGCGCGGCGCATATGGAGCATCTGCTCGCCGATCCTGCGGCTGCAGATTGGGCGCGGGTGGCCGCCCGTGCCCGCCATGCCCGCGATTTCGAATGGGAGCGGGTGCTGGGCCAGTATCGGATGCTGTTGGAAGACGTCTGTGATGGCGTGTCGGTGAAAACGGCCTATTGATGCGCCTGGTCCCGAGCCTTTTACCAGCCGGATTTCCGCGATGAGCAAGGCACCTGCCCTGCAGGATGCCGCACCGCGCATCGCTATCGCCATCGTCAACTGGCGCAATGCAGCCGATACGATTGCCTGTCTCGAATCGTTGCAGCATGTGGCCGATCACGACGTTGCCGTGATCGTGTGCGATAACGGCTCGTGCGATGGCTCGGTCGAAAAGTTGGCAACTTGGGCCAGTTCTGCGCTGGTACAGGCGGGCCGGACGTTCCGGGTGCTATCCGACAGCGATCTCAGCGATGCCGTGCCGGCCGATTATCTCACGATCATCGCCTCGCAGCACAACCTGGGCTTTGCCGGCGGCAACAATCTATGCATCCGGCTGGCGCTGGCAGACAAGGGCATCGAGGGTGTCTGGCTGCTCAACAACGACACAGAGATTCTGGCCGATTCGTTGAGTGCATTGCGCAGCCGGATGGCGGATGACCCGCGGATGGGAATCTGCGGATCAACGCTGGTCTATCATCATGACAAGACAACGGTGCAGGCCGTGGCCGGGCGTTACGACATCGCGCGCGGCGCTGGCGCTGAAATGGGCCAGGGGTTGACGTTGGCAAGTCTGCCCGCACGCGATCAGGTGGAAGCGAACATGTCTTATCCGCCGGGCGCATCGATGCTGGCCTCGCGGCGTTTCATCGATTCGGTCGGGCTGATGGAGGAGAGCTATTTTCTCTATTTCGAGGAGCTTGACTGGACGCTGCGCGGCAAGCCGGAATTCACCGTGGGCTGGGCACCGGGATCGGTCGTGTTTCACAAGGAGGGCGGGTCGATCGGCACCAATGCGCGGGGCCGGCCCAGCGATCTGTCCTTATACTATAACCTCGTCAACCGGCTGCGTATTGCCCGGCGGTTTCAGCCTGCAGCCGTGCCCGTCAACCTCGCCCGCCTTGCCGCCATCTGTGTGCGCTACCGGCTGAAAGGCGATGGCCGCGCGGCGCGGATAGTGCTGCACGCGCTGAGCGATTTTCTGGCCGGTCGCTATCGCACCGGCGCCTGGCTGTCGGCCAACCGGACAGTCAGCCCGGCTGAAGGGAAGCACTGACGCCATGTCATCACCCAATCCGCAAACCAAACCGGGCATCGCCATCATCGAGACCATCGGCTCGCACGGCGGAATGCATTATTACACCGACAATCAGGCGCACGCGCTGGTCAATCAGGGCCATCCGACGACCTTGTATTCGCTGCCCGCGTCGACCGACGCCGGTGCACGCTACCGAAAGGTCGATACCTTCAAGGCGATATATGGATCCGACCCCGAAGCGATTCGCGGCCTGCGCCTGATGCGCGACCTGACGACATCGCTGCTGGCAGCCAAAAGGTCGGGGGCGAAGCTATGCATTTTTCATCTGTTCAAGATGGATGTTTTTGAGGCCTATGCGGCGGGGCTCTGCAAGCTGCTGGGTATGAAATCGATGGCGATCGTGCATGACGTGGCGCGGCTGGATCAGCCCAACCAGCGACCGCAACTCGCCCGGATCGCCGCCTCATGCGATCTGCTGATCGTCCATAATGCATTCTCGCAGACTGCGCTTTTGGCGGCGCTCAACGGAGCGCCTGCCAAGGTCACTGTGGTACCTTCGGGCAATTACATCGCGCAGTTCCCCAATCCGCCGTCCAAGGCGCAAGCGCGTGAACGGCTGGGTCTGCCGCAGGACAAGTTGATCATCCTGTTCTTCGGCAATCCGCGCCGCGAGAAGGGGCTGCACGTGCTGCTGGAGGCGCTGGTGGCGCATCGTGACGATTCGCGGCTTCTTGTGCTGGTCGCGGGCAAGATGAAGCCCGAGGAGGAGGCCGAGTATCGCGCCTTTGCCAGCGATCATGGCCTTGGCGAGCGGGTGCGGTTCGACATCGGCCATGTCGATGATGCCGATGCTCCCGCCTATTACCGCGCGCCTGACATTGCCGCGCTGCCGTATCTGCGGATTTACGAAAGCGCGGTCGCGCTGATGGCGATGAGCCTGGAGCGACCGGTGCTGGCCAGCGACCTGCCGCCGATGCGCGATGTGATAGGTGACGATGCGCGCGGCTTGCTTTTTGCGGCGAGTGATGCGCAAGCTCTTTCAGCCCGGATTGGCGAGCTTTTGGCAAATCCGGAACAGTTGGCCGATCTGGCGACGAACGCGGCCAACTATGCCGCGCGAGACCGCCATTGGGACGTGACCGGCAGGATGCTATCGGCGCAGGCCGAATCACTTTAAGACCCGTTTTGGGCACATTTGACCTCTGGAGGATCAATGAAGGCACTTATTACAGGCGTAACCGGACAGGACGGAGCGTATCTGGCAGAAAACCTGCTGGGGCGCGGCTATCATGTCTATGGCACGTACCGGCGCACCAGCTCGGTCAATTTCTGGCGTCTGGAAGAGCTGGGGGTCGACAAGCACCCGAATCTGCATCTGGTAGAATATGATCTGACCGATCAGGGGTCCGCTATCCGCTTGCTCGAAACCACGGGCGTGACCGAGGTGTATAACCTTGCTGCGCAGAGCTTTGTCGGCGTGTCGTTCGATCAGCCGATGACCACCGGCGCGATCACCGGACTGGGTGTCACCAACCTGCTCGAAGCGATTCGGATCGTGAACCCCAAGATCCGCTTTTACCAGGCATCGACATCGGAGATGTTCGGTAAGGTGCAGGCGATCCCGCAGACCGAGGACACATCGTTCTATCCGCGCAGCCCCTATGGCGTTGCCAAGCTTTATGCGCACTGGATGACGATCAACTATCGCGAGAGCTATGGCCTGTTCGGCACCAGCGGCATCCTGTTCAACCATGAATCACCGCTGCGCGGACGCGAGTTCGTGACCCGCAAGATCACGGACACCGTCGCCAAGATCCATCTGGGAACCGCCGATGTTCTCGAACTCGGTAACATCGATGCCAAGCGCGACTGGGGCTTTGCCCGCGACTATGTCGAGGGAATGCGCCTGATGCTGCAGCATGATGAGCCCGAGACCTTTGTTCTGGCGACCAACCGTACCGTCACCGTGCGTGATTTCGTATCGCTGGCTTTCGCCGAAACCGGCGTCGCGATCGAATGGAGCGGCAAGGAAGAAAACGAGGTCGGTACTGATCCGGCGACCGGACGCCAGCTTGTCCGCATCAACCCGCGCTATTATCGACCGGCAGAGGTCGATCTGCTGATCGGTGGTGCCGACAAGGCCGAACGTCTGCTTGGCTGGAAGAGCACCACGCCGCTCGAAGAGCTATGCCGCCTGATGGTCGCTGCGGACATTGAACGCAACAAGCGCGGCGCCTCGTTCTGATGCGGGTTCTCGTAACCGGCGCTGACGGCTTTACCGGTACCTATCTGGTGGCGGAACTGCTGTCGCGCGGGTGCGAGGCCATATCCTTTGCGAGCGACATCACCGATGCCGATGCGGTCGATGCGGAAATCGCCGCGGTCAAGCCCGACCGGGTGATCCACCTGGCGGCAATCGCGTTCGTGGGCACAGATGCGGTCGATCCGTTCTATCGGGTCAACCAGTTGGGCACCTACCACCTGCTTGGTGCTGTCGCCAGGCATGTGCCGCACGCGCATGTGCTGATCGCCAGCAGCGCCAATATCTATGGCAACTCCACCGGCGGCTATCTGAACGAGGCGACTCCGCCCAACCCTGCAAACCATTATGCGGTGAGCAAATGGGCAATGGAGTTGGGTGCCGGGATGTGGGCCGACCGGTTGCACATGACGATTGCGCGGCCGTTCAACTACACCGGCGTGGGCCAGGAAGAGCAGTATCTCATCCCCAAGATCGTGGCGCACTTCCGCCGCCGCGATCCCGTGATCACATTGGGCAACATCGACGTCAGCCGTGATTTTGGCGATGTTCGCTCGGTTGTCGCCGCCTATGCCGGGCTCAGCCTTGCGCCGCCTGCGGTTCCGGTGGTCAATGTTGCTACCGGAAACGTTTGGAACATCCACCAGATTGTCGCGATGGCGTCCCGAATCACGGGGCATGAGATAAAGGTGGAGACCAATCCGGCGTTCATGCGCCAGAACGAGGTCGAAATTCTGGCAGGCGATGCCGCACTGCTCCACTCCCTGCTTCCCGACTGGCAACCATATAGCCTGGAAGAGACGCTGGAGTGGATGCTACAGCTATGATAACAGTTCTTGAAACACCTACATTGGGGTAGTTGATGACACAGGCCTATACCATCGATCCATCCCGAATGGATTATCACAATCACATTCGTGAAGAGATTATTCCGCTTGTGCCCAATGGCGGCGGTACGCTGCTTGATGTCGGCGGCGGGGTCGGTGCGACTGCCGTGCGTCTCAAGCAGCTTGGCAAAGCCGACCGCGTGGGGGTGATCGACCTGATAGATTCGGCCGTCGAGGGAGTGAACAAGGACTTCAGCTACAGCGGTAATATCGAGGACTCAGTGTTCCTAGATTCGGTGCTGGAAGCTGAAGGTTCGCTCCAGACGATTCTGTGCCTTGATGTGCTTGAGCACCTCGTCGATCCATGGAAGATCATAGCGCGGCTGCACCAAGCGCTGGTTCCTGGTGGCGTGATCGTCGCAAGCGTGCCCAATGTGAGGCACTATTCCGCATTTCTGCCTCTGGCTTTCTGCAATAGCTGGGACTTGGCGGACGATGGTATTCTCGACCGGACCCATCTGCGCTTCTTCGTGCGCGATACCGCCATCAAACTGATGACCTGCTCGGGACTGAAGCTTGAAGAAATCAGCGGCCATGCGCCAGGTGGTATCAAGTTGAAGCTGGCGCGTGCGTTCAGCTTCGGCGCACTGAACAGCTTTACTAATCTGCAATACCTGATCCGGGTGAGGCGCGTCGACTGACGATAGCCCCCGAATCGGGGCTGAGGAGCAATCGGGGATGCTCTCAGCCACTGCCCGGCCTGCGACAGCTAGGGGCAGCAGACTGCCAGGCTTTGAATTTGTAGCAATCCGGGTCTGTTGTGCGATATCGCAGATTATTGTATAGATCTGGTTTATGGGAGCAAAAACATAACATGCAAACGGCCAACACCTCCGCGTTGATAACGCCTGCAACACTCACCGGGCAGGACCTTGTTTCTGCCCCCATCCATACCGGCAACTCCGCGCAGATGGATTTTGATGCGCTGATGCGAATAGGCGCGCTCAAGGGTCGTAAGCGTCTGCGCCGGCTGCTGTCGCTGCTGTCGATCGTGACGGACGTTGCATCGATCCTGGCCGGGTTCACCCTCGCCAGCCTTGTTTATTTGGGTAATTTTGATGACGACCATGCGACCAACATGATGGCCATCGCGGCTCCACTATTTCTGTTTTTCTCCCTTAACAGCAACACGCAAAACATGCGCAACATTAGCAATTTGTGGTCGGGCATCGTATCCGCAGCAGGTGCGTTGGTACTGGCCGCCGGCACCCTGCTGCTGATCGCGTTCTTTATGAAGATCGGCGCAGAGTTTTCGCGAGGGGTGTTCTTTCTAGGCGTTGGGTTCAGTCTTATCGCTATTACTGCAACCCGTGCAATCACGCGCGCTGTGTTTCGCAAGCGGATCGACGAGGGCGTCTATGCAATCCTGTCCATTTATGATGGCGTACCCATGTCTGCGACCGCCGGACCGGGTTCGATCGAGGCCACTTCTATCGGGCTTCACCCCGATCTGGGCAGCTCCGTTGCTGTGAACCGACTAGGAGCGCTCGCAAAAGACATGGATCGGGTTGTGATCCACTGTGCACCGCAGGCGCGCGCTACATGGGCCTTGGCGTTGAAGACGCTCGATGTCCGCTGCGAGATCGTTGTGCCGGAGCTTGACGAACTTTGCGCTCTCAGCATTTCGCAGCGTTCCGGGCACACCAGCCTGCTACTCAACAGTGGCCGGCTCGCCTGGAATCAACAGATGATGAAGCGGGCGTTTGACCTTTCTATCTCGCTTGCCACGCTGCCGCTGCTATTGCCATTTTTTGCGCTGGTCGGCCTTGTGATCAAGCTCGACAGCCGTGGCCCGGTGTTCTTCCGACAAGAGCGCATTGGCCTGGGCAACAGACCGTTCATGATCTGGAAGTTTCGCTCGATGCGGACTGAGGCTTGCGACGCCAACGGCAGCCGCTCGACCTCGCGCGATGATGACCGCATTACCCGCGCTGGCCGTATCCTGCGCATCACCAGCATTGATGAATTGCCTCAGATCCTCAATGTGATCTCAGGCAACATGAGCCTTGTTGGCCCGCGCCCGCACGCGTTGGGGTCACGCGCCGAAAATGCGTTTTTCTGGGATATTGACCAGCGTTACTGGCAGCGCCATGTGGTCAAGCCGGGTCTCACCGGGCTAGCTCAGCTTCGGGGCTTCCGCGGTGCAACCGAGCAGAAGGAAGATCTGACCTTGCGCTTGCAGTCAGACCTTGAATATGTGTCGCATTGGAGCCTGCTATCTGACATCCGGATCCTGCTTGGTACCGCTTTGGTGGTCATTCACAAAAACGCATTTTAACGTTTACTGCGGGCAACCCGCCTGACGATGGCCCTGATATGACCAAATTAAAAGTTAGATTCGGGTTTCGATACGACCCACTATGCTAACATTTGACAATCAAGCATGAACGTATTTCTAGCAGATCTAGGCTCAGGACCTATTAAAATGCTTGCATAATGGTTGCGATGTTGATTCAACGGTAATGCTAAGGAGGCATTGCCATTAGTGATCTGATTTGGTTGACCGAAGCGCAGATGCTTAAGATTGAGCATTATCTTCCATCGTCACACGGGGTTCCCAGGGTTGACGATAGGCGGATTATCAGTGGGATTATCTTTGTTATCCGGAACGGTCTACGCTGGCGCGACGCTCCTGCTGAGTATGGCCCACACAAGACGGTCTACAACCGGTTCATTCGCTGGAGCCGTATGGGCGTGTTCAACAAGATATTCGCAGGCCTCGCAGCCAAGGCGGGCAACCCTGATCAGTTGATGATCGACGCTTTTCCAAAGGCCAGGTCACTCCGGGGTGACAAAGGATATGATGCCGGCGGGTTCCGTGGAGCACTGGCAGACCGTGAAATCGAAGCATGCATCCCCTCAAAATAAAACCGCAAAATCAACATCCCCCACGACACCGTTCTCTACCGACAACGCCATAAAATCGAGATCATGTTCGGATGACTGAAAGACTGGCAGCGCATCCACACCCGCTATGACCGATGCGTCCATACCTTCATGTCTGCCATAGCAATCGCCGCAACCGTCATCTTCTGGATCAATCAATGAGTCCTGAACCTAAGGCATGGCCAAATTATTTTTCGTAGCCTGTTATTAAATTGAGTCTTTGTTTTTCTTTTAACTCTTCTAACCATTTTCCTCAACGGCCTATCGAAACAGTTGTTCAGCGCTTGCTCATGGATCATAAGATTAGGAGAAGTGTGTTTTCCCAGTGCTGCACTATTTGTTTTTGCAACAGTTGGAATTGTTTTAATTTTTTCGCGCTGTCGATCGAGACCACTCGCCGTCATGCGCAGTTCGGGCAATTGAACCATATGATCCGCGTCACCTAAGAGGCTATTGAGGCGCGTCGGCTGCGTGAGCGATCAGCCGCTCCACAGCACGATAAATGAATTTCAATTCGCGCCGAAAAATCTAGGGCTCGGCACGCTGGAAGAGACGTGGTCAAATCTTCTAATCTCTTTAGAAAGCAACAAGCGCCGTTGCGTCGCTTGAAAAAGTTATATGTGCCTTACCGGATTCGACTATGCACTCGCCCTTTCCAGTGGCCCCTCTATCTGTTTGGACTTGCCCTGACAGCGGAATAATCCAGACATTCGCTGAAGGTGGCAGCGCCGGCACATCGTCCATGTCACTGACATACCAAAGTTGAAAATGTGGGCCGTCAACAAGCTGTGTTCCGAGCCCCGCGCGTCCAGACCGAGCCTCCGTATATGGTGTCGCGGATGATACCGCCACTCCCTCGTCCAGATGCAGCTCTCGGTCGCGGCCGTAATCATACAGGCGATAGGTGATGTCGGCATATTGCTGAACTTCGACAAGAGTTATCCCGGCGCCGATGGCGTGGACGGTGCCGGCGGGAATATAAAAATAGTCTCCCGCAGACACCTTCTTCCAGTCCATCAATCCTTCAATCTCAGCTGAAAGCGACGCCGCGTACAGTTCTTCGCCGCTAAGCGGGCGCTTCGTCCCAATTCCAATTACCGCACCCGGCTCCGCGTCCACAACGTACCAGCACTCCTCCTTGCCTGAGGGCATGCCGCGTGCCTGTGCCTGCGCGTCGTCAGGGTGTACCTGGATGGAGAGCCTCTCGGACGTGAACAACCATTTTACCAAAATAGGCAAAGGCGCTTCGGTGTCGGCGCTGTACCAAATCTCGCCAACGCGACGGCCACTCATGGTGCCGAATTCTGCCGAAATGTCCGTCCGACCCCACGGCTTGTCAACCAGATGCTTTTTTAACTTCATGCCACGATCAATAGCAGGGCAAACCCACTGGTACACTGCAAAATTTGCATGGGGTGCGTACGAAATTAAGTAAACCTCGGTCGTAATTGCATTGCCAATCTGCATTTTCTGCAATCCGGAAAAGTAATGGTTTTTTCTGGATTTGACAGCTAATGCCAGATTAGAAATGACTGTCCGCTATTATCATGCCCAAAATCTGGAGACTTTGTGACTATAACTCCTGTAATATTATCGGGTGGCGGCGGTACGCGGCTTTGGCCTTTATCGACACCGCAAACGCCGAAGCAGTTTTTGGCCCTTACCGGCACACACACCATGTTTCAGCTGACGGTATTGCGGGTCATGGACCGTAAGCGCTTTGCCGCTCCGATTATCGCAGCCAACGCGGCGCATGCGGGAATTGTCAGCGACCAACTGGCTGAAATCGGCGTCACCGATGCGACCATTTTGCTTGAGCCCTGCGCGCGCAATACGGCGCCCGCAATTGCGTTGGCGGCGCTCGCCGTCAGTGCGCCGCAATCGGTTATGCTGGTCATGCCAAGCGACCATATCATCGCCGATGAGGCCGCATTTCACGCGGCGATCGAGGCACTTTTACTTGCGGTTCAAGATGGCTGGCTCGCCACTTATGGGATTAACCCGACGGGTCCCGAGACAGGGTACGGATATATCCAGATGGGGTCCGCCGTTGGCGCCGGCGTTCAGGCCGTGCAGCGCTTTGTGGAGAAGCCTGACGCCGCCCGCGCCGCGGCCATGATTGAGGCTGGGGACCATGTGTGGAATGGCGGCATTTTTCTATTCCGCGCAGATGCGTATTTGGACGCCGTGGAGGCCCATGCCCCGAAAATGGGCGCAGCGGTGCGTGACGCAATGTCGAGGGCGCAGCGCAACGGCAATTACATCAATCCCGACGAGGCCAGCTTCGCCGCATGTCCCTCGGACAGCATTGATTACGCGATTATGGAAAAGGCTCCGAAGGTCGCGGTCGCTCCAGTGAGCATGGGTTGGTCAGACGTCGGCAGCTGGGATGCCGTGCACGATATCGGTGACAAGGACCCCGATGGAAATGTTACGTACGGCACTGTTCGGTTGGATAGCAGTCACGGCAACCTTATTCACGCCGACGGCATCCGTATCTCGGTGCATGGCGTTGACGACTTACTCATCATTGCGAATGGCAATGAAGTGATGATCCTGCCCCGTGGAACGAGCCAGAAGGTCAGAGATTTCGGAAGCTAAGTGTAATTCAGTACTACTCAGCCGACTGCCCGCTAGCAGATGGAGCAGCCTGCAGGCTGCGTAAAACAAATCAATAATGACAGCGGTACGGCGCTATTCCGAGGCGTTGATCG
>Ga0315907_10004241_pt1 | contig 16211 bp, 12 predicted proteins | sample LakEriMetagenome_3_FD_203525 | JGI IMG/M metagenome (GOLD analysis project Ga0315907, IMG submission 203525) | Freshwater fungal communities from buoy surface, Lake Erie, Ohio, United States - Buoy 12 MA123 | ecosystem: Environmental > Aquatic > Freshwater > Lake > Lake biofilm | place: USA... | reverse complement strand
AAATTTTACTTCCATCTGCGAGGTAAAACTGCATCACATTGGATTTATCCAAATCCAATACCTCCACTTTTTGTGTTTTTGGATAGTGGATGCTGGCGTTTTTCACATCGTAAATCTTCTCTACAGTGGATCCATTCATCTCTAGCGGAGGATTAGTTCTAAACTGATTCATTAACTGTTGAATCTGCTCAGCACCATCTTTTCCCTTCTTAGTCACCGAAATGAGGGCTTCCTTGTAAAATCCAAAACGCTGGTAAACCTCTGCTAGCACGGCAAACACGGTTTTTCCTTGCGTTTTGTAGTAGGCTACCGCTTCTGCTACAAGTGCGCAGGCGCTGACGCCATCTTTATCACGAACAAAGTCACCCACCAGGAAGCCAAACGACTCCTCACCGCCAGCAATAAATGTTTCTTTTCCTTCTTTCTGAAGGATTATGGAAGCGATATTCTTAAACCCAGTAAGAACATTGTAGCAAGGTACTCCGAAGCCTTCCGCGATTTTATTGATCAACTCGGTGGTCACGATGGTGTTCACCATGAAATCAGTTGATTTGGCAAGTCCTAGCTCTTTACGGCGGGAGAGCAAGTAATACACCAGGAGCGTTCCTGTTTGATTCCCATTGAGCAATTCATATTCTCCAAGTTCATTGGGAACTACTGCAGCATAGCGATCTCCATCTGGGTCACAGGCAAGGACAAGTGCTGCACCTACTTTTTGACCTAAAGCAACCGCTAGCGTGAGTGCTTCTGCTTCTTCAGGATTGGGGTAGATTACTGTTGGAAAGTTCCCATCTGGTTCAGCTTGCTCCTTGACCACTTGGATATTTTCAAACCCGAAGGCTTTTAGTGCTGCAGGAACCATTTTGCCAGAGGCTCCATGTATCGGAGAGAACACGATAGGCATGGATTTTTGTGCCTGTATTGCATCCTTCGAAAGGCTTAGTTCTTTTACTAGATCGAGGTATATCGCATCAAAGTCTTCTTCAATGTAATGAATCAGCTCATCCTGCTTGTTCCAATTTACTTGTTCGAAAGAGGTGATCTTTTGAACTTCCTTGATGATGTTGGTATCGTGTGGAGCTACAACTTGTGCTCCATCTTCCCAATAGGCCTTGTAGCCATTGTATTCCTTGGGATTGTGAGAAGCAGTAATCATGACCCCAGACTTACAGCCAAAGTGCCTTACCGCAAAGGAAAGCATGGGTGTAGGGCGCATTTCTCGAAAGTACATCACCTCGATGCCATTTGCGGTAAATACATCCGCAGTAGTCATCGCAAATAAGGTATTGTTGATTCTGCTGTCGTGAGTGATGGCTACTTTTATTTTTTCATCTGGGAAACAGGCGATTAGGTAATTGGCCAGGCCTTGTGTAGCCATTGCCACCGTGTAGACATTCATCCGGTTGGTTCCCACACCCATCAAACCACGCAATCCTCCAGTACCAAACTCCAAATCTTGGTAGAATGAATCCACCAACTCTGTGGGATTGCTTGCGATCAATTGTCGGATGCTTGCTTTGCTTTCCTCATCGATTGAACTTGCTAACCAGCTTTCGGCCTTTTTTAGAATGGAAGGATCAATGCTACTCATGGGATTTAAAAATTAAGTTTAGTACTACAAGTTAATAAAATTGTTGTGGAGAGCCATGGCTTAGAACACCCTATAGCTGCCTCCTAAACAAGGAATTATAGATTACCTCTCAATTGCTGTTCACGCTCTATCGATTCGAACAAGGCTTTGAAATTCCCTTTTCCGAAAGAAGTAGCTCCTTTTCGCTGGATGATTTCAAAGAATAAGGTTGGGCGATCTTGCACAGGCTTGGTGAAAATTTGGAGTAAATAGCCTTCCTCATCACGATCAACAAGGATGTTAAGCGCTCTCAAAGGTGCTAGGTCTTCGTCTATTTTGCCCACTCGATCGAGTAAGTCATCGTAGTAGGAGTCTGGAACTACTAGAAATTCAACCCCTCTTTTCCTCAATTCCCCAACCGTATGGATGATATCGTAGGTGGCGATGGCAATGTGCTGTACTCCAGGACCTCCATAAAAATCGAGGTATTCTTCAATCTGAGATTTTTTCTTGCCTTCAGCAGGCTCATTGATGGGAAATTTGATGTATCCATTGCCATTGGAAACTACCTTAGACATCAAGGCAGAATATTCTGTAGAGATGTCCTTGTCATCAAAGGTCAACAACAACTTGAATCCCATCACTTCCTCATAAAAACTAACCCAACGATTCATGTCACCGAGCGCCACATTTCCCACACAGTGATCGATGTATTTTAAGCCGATTGATTCGGTAGGGTAACTGCTTTTTCGGGGTTGGTAACCTGGCAAAAAAGCACCTTGGTAGTTCTTTCGCTCCACGAAGGTGTGGATCGTGTCTCCATAGGTTTGTATACTCGCTACTTTTACCTCGCCATGTTGATCCTGGAGGGTTTTTGGAGCTTCTGCTGAAATAGCCCCTCTGCTAGTGGTTTCTTTCCAAGATTTTTCTGCGTCATCTACCCAAAGGGCCAATACCTTCACCCCGTCGCCATGTTGACGAATGTGATCGTTGATGGGATGATCAGCTGAAAGGGGAGAGGTCAGTACGAGACGTATTTTTTCTTGTTTAAGGACATAGGAAGCCCGGTCTTTCATGCCAGTCTCCGGACCTGCATAGGCGATTAATTCAAATCCGAATGCATATTGGTAGTAAAGTGCACTCTGCTTGGCATTGCCAACATAGAGTTCCACATAATCGGTACCGTTGATGGGGAGAAAGTCTTCAGTCATGGGTAGTATTTGGGTTAATTCAAGGTCCAAAGGTAAAAAAGTCCAGTCAAAAAGTTTCTGCTCAGAACCGACTATTCCTGAGAATTTTGATTCCAATACACACTAATCCAAGCCATCAGCAAAAAGGAGATGGCCCAGGTATCATATCCTGGAATAAAACAACAAATCAGAATCAAAATGTAATAAATGGGAGCCAGTACTGCACCAATTAAAAACTTCCAGGTACTGGTAAATACCTCATCTTCCATTTTTGGAGCAATTCCAAAGAGCCAAATCCAATACAAGGGTAAATGAAATAGTTTCATCAGTTTATTGCGGAGGTAGCCAGCCGGTCTGACTTTAGTCGATACTTGATGCCCACCTAAAAATCGCTCGACATCTTCTTTGCTGCAGACATCCACTTGGTTTGCAAGCAGGCGCTGCAAGGTTTCATCGTAGTTGTCATTTGGAAGATTTACCACCATTGATTTCAAAGCGGCTTCTACTTGCCTGGTTAGCTTTAGTGCCTGCGAAGGATCGGGATCTACCGGAATGGGTTTTCCAATGTTAATTTTCACAGAGCTCCCCGATTTTTTATGGGCGCTGTATTGAATTCCAACGGGTACAATTATTGGGTTGATATCTGGATTGGCCGCTAATGCTCCATAGGCCATCCGGGTAAATCCTTTGCTAAGTGGGCGGATATTCCGAACTATGCTGTGGTTGCCCTCTGCAAAAATCAGTACAGATCCATTTTGCTGTAGGACTTGATTTGTTTTTTGAAAAGTCCGCTGGTTTTGAGGAATGGTGGAAAAACCATCCAAAACACGATAGACCGGCAACATTTGGATGAGGTCTAACAAATAAGCAGCAATAGGATTTTTGAATACTGCAGCACGAGTCAAAAAGTAGGGGCGAATTGAAATATGTGTGGCCACCACCAAGGGATCTATTAACGCATTTTGATGATTGGCAACAAGGATCACCGGCTGATTGTGCGGTATGTTTTCTCGACCTTGCACGAGTATTTTTTTATAGTAGACATGCAAGGCTACTTTTAGTAAAAAGCGAAGTATGGAATAAATTCCTCTTTTCATCCTTTATTTTTCCAGATACTAGCCAAGATAATACCTGAGATCAAATGCCAAATTCCCCACCAGGCGGTAATCAATGCCATTCCCCCAAGTCCCGAGAAGAAACTAAAAATCAGGACAAGCCCAAGTCCGGAATTTTGAATTCCTGTTTCGATGGCAATGGTTTTCACATCTTTACTTGGCAATCTCGCTAGTTTGGCCGTAAAAAAACCGCTAGCCAAAGCCACAAAGTTATGTCCCAATACCCAAAGGAAGATGGCACCGATGTAAGCGAGAAACAGTTCGTAATTGCCAAGCAGAGCAAGCAAGACCAAGGCGCCAAAAATAATGAGGCTGAGTGGTTTAATGACTTTTGCCAATTTCTTGGCTAAATCTGGAAATTTGGAAGTAGTCAAAATTCCAAGCAGCAAAGGAATACCCAATAGTAAAACTATGGTCAAGAAGACATTTAAGCTGTCCAGTCGAACTTCCTGTAAGAGTTGTGCAGTAGGAGGGTAGTTACCTGCCCAAAAAGAAAAGTTAAATGGGGTCAAAAAAATAGCTGCAACACTAGATACGGCTGTTAAACTAACTGAAAGCGCGACATTCCCTTTGGCAAGGCTTGTCAAAAAATTCGAAACATTTCCACCTGGACAGGCTGCTACTAGAAACATGCCAAGAGCGATGCTTGGAGGTGGGTTGAGCAGTGTGATTAACACCCAGGTAAGAAAAGGCAAAACAAAAAACTGGGAAAAGATCCCGACGACAAAGCCTTTCGGGTTTTTAGCGAGGTATTGAAAATCTGCCCATTTCAACTCCAATGCGACTCCATACATAATGATTGCAAGTGCAATGTTGAGCCCAAGCAGGTTGTCTGGAGAAAAATTGAGTTGGACTGAATCTAGTGCATCGGGTGAAGCCATTGCCCTAAAATCATGTTATTATCGGAAAAATCAAAATTTTAAGAACCTGTGGGCCTCGTTTTGACCGGAATCGTTTTAGGGCTCCTTAATTTTCCTCTACTTTCCCGATACCGCTAACTTCTTTTTTGATTAGTGTTGGATTGCCTGAGTAGCTCACTTTTCCGATGCCGTCTACTACCAAAGAAAGATCTCCTGTACAGTGAATTTCAACTTTCCCTATGCCTGAGCTATTGATTTCCATGTCTTTGACGATGAGGTTGGATGCATCCAAGTTTCCAACTCCATTGTTGGTAAAAAAAGCTCGGTTAGCCTTGCCTTGAAGGTTGATATTGCCTACCATATCAAAGTCGGCATCAATTTGTTGCGCATCCAAATCCAATTCTAGGTTTCCAACACCTGAACCGATTAGGCGAACATCACCTACTTTAAAAGTTCCCTGAGTTTTCACATTACCTACGCCATCGTATTTCAACTCTTTCAGGTCTTTTAAACTTAGGTTTATTCTGAGTTCATTTTTGTCAAAAAAATTATCCTCTAAATTCTCATCCATAGAAAGTGTAAGCAAATCCCCGTCTTGATCTATCAACAGTTTTTTTATCATACTTTCATCACCCACGACTTCGATGGATTCCTGGTCCGATTGGGTGATTGTCAAATTGAAAACTCCATCAATCTGTAGGCGAGTGACTCCAGATAGATTTTTTTTCTCTTGAATAGAAGCTGTTGAACTGTAGGAGTTTTTCTCATCACAGGAGGTAGCGAGTAACAACAAAGGAATCGCGAGGAATTGGAAGATAGATTTCATAGCATGTTGGTTTAAAGAGTAGTAAGCCAAAAATAGACCAAAAGAAAAATCGCCCTTTTAACAGCTTAATGCTGCTTTTCTCTCAATTGTCTGTTCGTTAATGAACAGGTAAAACCCAATTTGTCCATTTTCGAAGGTACTATGCTTAGGGAAGTGAACCTTCAATGGTCTTTTTAAAATTCCCATCGGGTAAATACCCCGTAATTCTCACGAGCTACTTTACTTGGACCATAGGCATCAAAATTTGCTCCCAATCCAAAACCGATTGGTCCTTTTTTGAGACCTGCACGTAGGTAGAGAAAGCTTCTGTTGTGAAATCCTTCCGCCATGCCTTGGTTGTAGGTGAGTTGTAACCGACTGTAAACAGACCATTTTTCGGTGAGTGCAGGTTTGTATTCGTAGAGTCCAAAAAACTTTACATTCTGAGCACTACTCAATTGATAGGATAGTACGCTGATAGCTAAAATTTCTTTGGTAGCCTTGCTATGGGTGAGTCCTAGGGTAGTACCAAAGCCTGCACTTGAATTTGCTTCACCGCCGGCTGCTAACGAAAAACCTGATTTCCCCAAAGCATAGTTTACTTGAAAGGGGATCACTACTGAATCGCCTAGTTTCTTTCCCTTGGCGTAATTTTCGGAGAAAACGGCAATTGCCAATACGCTGAACTTGCTTTGTTGGGTAAAATTCCGTTTCATCACCAGTTGGTAATCCAAGCGTTCATGGCCAAACATCAATTCCATGGGAAGAGGAGGAATAGGTGCTTGGGCTTGGGTAATTTTGGGATTAAGAAAAAGGAAAAATAGGAACAGGGATCCCAGCGGCAAAAAGGAAATCGGTTTTTTCATAAACTTGGCTAAGCTTTGAGTCTAATACAAATTAATTAGCATTAGACTTGAATTTAAAAAGAAGGTTTACGCTTCAGTTCATGCAAAATACCTTTTTGAAATTCTTTTTTTGAAAAAGTCTTTAAAACAATAAAATAAGCAGCCATAGTAGAACCAATTCCAAGTATGGCTCCAGCCCAAATGTCCACTAAAAAGTGTTGCATTAGATAAACTCTACTCAGCCCAACCGTAAAAGCAATCCCCATTAAAAGTGCATGCACTTTCATTTTTTTGGGAAGAACCAAGTAAAAAAATGAAGCCAGCATAAATGCTGTAGTGGTATGGCCAGATGGAAAACTACCCCAATGATGAAGTTGTATCCCAGGTACTTCATAAAATGGAACATCTTTAAAAAATTCTGCTGGCCTAGGCATTCCATGAAATATCCATTTTTTACCAATGTGAACAAGGACTAAATGGATCACCGAAGAAATAGCTAGTAATGCTAAATAACAGTACTTATGAAAAATAAATAAGAGGATTGGAATTATTAAAATTAGTCCATCACCAAGGTGAGTGATCGCTGCGAAAAATTCATCCAATACAGGATGATGATAGGTGTTTAATTGTAACTCGATTACACCTTTCTTGTAGAACGGGAGTATAGCCAAGCCAACTGAACAAATCACTAAAAAGTAGTTGGCAAGGACAGAAACCCGATTCTTTCTAATTTTCATCCACTAAAAATACCGGGACAACCACACAAAGTGATTACGAAAAAGTTAGTAAAAAGTTAAGTTTAGGGAATAGCTTTGAGGAACTAAAAAAGCGCTTTTTTAATCCAATTCCCTAAGATCTACTGGAACCACTCGAGATACTCCTGCTTCAATCATCGTGATCCCATAAATAATGTCTGTACTAGCCATCGTCCGCTTGTTGTGTGTGACGATGATAAACTGACTTTCTGCGCTGAATTTTTGAATGATCTGGTTGAACTTGTCAATGTTGGCATCATCCAATGGAGCATCCACTTCATCAAAAATACAGAAGGGTGCAGGTTTCAGGAGATAAATCGAGAAGAGTAGGGAGGTAGCAGTTAAGGTTTTTTCACCTCCACTAAGTTGGTTGATCGTCAAGGGACGCTTTCCCTTGGGCTTCGCCATAATTTCGATGGCAGACTCCAATGGATTATCTGGATCTACCAAAGTAAGGTCGCAATCGTCTTGCTCCGTAAAGAGCGATCGAAACACGCGAATAAAGTTTTCTTTGATCTTTCCAAAAGCATCCAAAAAGGTTTCTCTAGCAACCAAGTCAATCTCTGATATGGTGGAGAGAAGGGATTCCTTGGCTTTGATCAAATCGTCTTTTTGAGCAGTGATGAAATCGTAGCGAATTTTAATCTCATCGTATGCCTCCATGGCCATGGGATTAACTGGACCAATTCGGTCAAGTCTTTCTTTTTGCTTCTGAACTAGTTCCTTTAAATCCTCTTCCTTGAATGCTTCAAACTCAGCATCTACCAGCGGATTTTCTGCCATCAAGGTCTCCAAATCGATGTCAAACTCTACACTGAGCCGTTCCTTCATCCCGGTCATTTTGAGACGAAACTCATTGATTTGGTTTTGTAAGGCAAGGACCAATTCGTCGTATCCTTCTTTGGCTTTTTGCAAACTACGAATCCTAGTGTCTAGCTCATCAATGTCTCCTCTTCCTCCATAATAGCTCTTTTCAGCTTCCGTAACCCCAATTTCTATCCCCTCCTTCTCGGTATACATCTCAATGAGCTCTTCATCCTTTACCTCATTGGAGTCAAGGAGCATTTTGATCTCACCATCCAACTGGCTTAATTCCTCTTGGGACTTCTCAATCCTTTCCTTCGAACTTTCGAAGGCTGCCTGCTTGAATTCAATTTCTTGTTCGGCACTACTTACCCGGTTGAGTTGCTGGATGTAGGTAATATTTTCTTGATTGAAGAGTTGAGATTTCGCTGAAAGGAGGGTAGAGACCGCCTCCAATTCTTCCGTTACGAGAATAAGTTGTTCATTCAACTCCTCGAAAAGGGCTTTTTCTTTGACCAATTGCGGTTGAATTTCTTCCAGGCTTTCTTCGAGTGAAGCGATGCGCGCCAAAATATCTTCGCGCTTGTTTGCATTGGAGTAGAGCAATTCTGCCAACTGCTCTTTTTTGGTGCGAACCGACACGTATTCAGAGTTCAAAACCTGCAGCTTCGCCTGGCTTTCTTCCAAGGCCTTCTTGTAGCTAAGCTCCTTCAGCTTAGTTAATTCACCGAGCTTGAAATCCAAGTTGGCCCGAGAGCTACTTACTTTTTTGTGGAGTTCTTTGATCTCTTTTTCTAATTTTTCAAGATTCTTCGCTCGTCCAATTCGTTTGCCTTCAAACAAGCCGACAGAGCCACCCGAGAGCGAAAATTTCTTTTTGATGTATTTGCCAGACTCAGCCAAAAATACCCCCTCTTTTTGGCTAGGAAAATCAGGGTAATCTCCTCGAACGATGTATACATTGTCCAGAATAAAATTGATTAGTCTGCTGTATTTGACATCAAATTCGATGATTTCGGTTGCAGCGATCGCGTTTGGAAATAGCTGCGCTTGGCTGGGTGAAAACTGTTCAAAGTGCTCCAAAATGAAAAAATTGGCCTTGCCTCTGGCCGCATCACTCAACAATTGAATGGCAGCAATGGCCTCTGCCTCCGTATCTACCACGTAGTAGTTGAGGTAATTTTCCAGGTAGTTTTCAATGGTGACCCGGTACTTCTCATCCGTAGTGAGTAGGTCGGAGAGGAGGGGGACATCCTTGCCCCAACTTGGATTTTTCTTCAAAAACTTGATGGCTTCAGGAAATCCTTCCAAGTTTTCAACCAAGGATTTTGTCAGGTTAAATTCATTGGTCTTCGAATCAAGTTTACGTGAGATCTGGGTGAGTTCCTCTCGAATCATTTCGACAATTCGGTTGGTTTCCTCTACTTTTTGATCCTGATCCTCTTGCTTTTGTTTGAGAACTTCATACCCTTGTTGCGCTTCATCCAATTGCGCCTTTACACGAGCAAGATTTTGCTCAAAATCTACGAGGTTAGCTTCCTGCGAACTGTCATCCGAAGAAGTACGTTCCAATTCTTGCTTTAAGGTAGACCACTGAATTTGCTTAATTTCAACCTCTTTTCCAGCTTGATATACGCGGTCCTTGATTTGGGATACTTGCTGGCTAAGGTCTTTGTGCTGCTCCTGCTTGGCTGCCGTAGCAGTTTTTTGACGGTCGTATTCTTCGCGAAGCTGCGCAACGAGCACTTCTTTTTCAGCTAAAATTTTCTCTGCCCCTTCTTTCTCTTGTTCGAGAGAGCGAATCGCAAAAGCAGCCCGCTCGTTGGACTTACGATCTTGATCAATTTGTTCGCGAAGCGCTTGGGAACGGTCTTCTAAAAATCGGAGGCGCTCATTTTTTATCCGTTTGTCCGATTCAAAGGTCCTTATTTTGTTGACTTGCTCGTTGAGTGCTTTTTGACGAGAGGCCAACAATTTTTCTTTCCCAATTAAATCGGCTTTAGCTGCACTTAACTGGGCTTCGAGTGATAAAATTTGTGTTTGAATCTCCAGCTTGTGATCAGATTCTTCTTGAATTTTGCCCTGCGCCTCTGCCAAAGCTAGTTGCAGCTGCTCCAAGGATTTTTTTGCCAAATTGATACTGGCAATTCGGTAATCCGCTTTAATTTCGAAGTATTTAGCGGCCTGTTTTGCCTGTTTTTCTAAAGACTTTAAGTTTTTATCGATTTCAAAAAGCAGGTCTTCTACACGAGCAAGGTCTGCATCCGTGTCCTCTAGCTTTCGAAGTGTTTCGCGCTTACGGTTTTTAAACTTGGATATTCCAGCAGCTTCTTCAAAAAGTTCTCGACGGGAGTTATTTTTATCATTGAGCAACTCATCAATCATCTTCAGTTCGATGATTGCATACGAGTTGGAATTGATTCCTGTATCCAGGAATAGGTTGGTAATATCTTTCAACCTGCAGGTGACCCCATTGATTTGATATTCACTCTCTCCACTTCGGTAATACCTACGCGTGATGGTGACGTGCGTGTATTCTGTGGGTAATAAATTTTTTGTGTTTTCGAACGTGAGGGATACCTCTGCTAAGTTGGTAGGCTTTCGATTTTTGGTTCCGTTAAAAATCACATTCTCCATTTTATCAGAGCGGAGCATTCGTGATTTCTGTTCGCCCAATACCCAACGAATGGCATCGACCACATTGGATTTGCCACAGCCGTTTGGTCCCACCACTCCGGTGATGCCCTTGTCAAAGTGGATGACCATTTTGTCTCCAAAACTTTTGAAACCTTTGATTTCCAGCTTGCTAAGTAGCATCGATGAGTTTAATTGGGATTAAGGGTTCAAAATAGCTTGAATATAGGATAATGGCAAAAAAAAGGATGAAATCAGCTCATTTTCAGTATGAAAAATCAAAGGGAGTAGCTGAAAACAAAATAGGCCAATTCTTTTTTACAACTTTTTGAAGTACCTTGACTCCATGGATTTAGGACAAATCATTTATGTCGTGGCTATAGTGGCCTATTTTCTCTATCGGGCTAGTTCCAAAAAGAAGAATACTACCCTTCCAGATGCGGAATCCCCTGCCCCAGATTCTCCCCAAAAAGGCTTTACGTTTGAGGAACTTTTACGTGAAATTCGTGAGGCGCAATCTCCTAAAATCCCTGAATTGGAGCCAGAGCCTGTTCCTTTGCCAAAGCCAATAGCTACGTATACTCCACCAATACAAGATAGGCCAGTTATTCAGTCCACTTTTTCACAGGAAGTAATTCTCTCCGAAGGGTTGGATTATGAACACAGCTTTTCTCAACCCAAATCCAAGCCTTCTTATGGCGATGTTGAGCATTCTATCCTTGTTTCAGAGCAAACCAGACCGGTTTCTTATGAATTACCAAAGGAACAACAGAATCCTTATGCAGAACTGTTGAAGAACCCGAAGTCATTTCGAGATGCGGTGGTCGTAAGTGAAATTATTAAACCCAAACATTTTTAAGAATTACAGAACCTTTTTCGTTTAAAATAGTTGATTACTTGTAGGTTACAAGTTTCTCTAAATCAAATGGAAATGGAAAAAAATCAATTTTTGAAATCGGGTAGTCTTTCTGAATCCAGAAGACAATTTTTGGAAAAAGCAGGTTTAGCTGCCGTGTTAGGCTCTTTCGGAACTGCCTTTTTTACTTCATGTGTTAGTTCTGAGGAACCAGATGATACCACAACTCCGCCTTCAACCACCACTCCAAATGGGATTACCGTTTCGGGTTCAACCATACAAGTTAACCTGACTATTCAAACGAAGCTAGCCGCAACAGGTGGATGGTTATTGATTGAAACCGCCAAAACTCTAGTGGCCAATATCAATGGAACTTTTGTTGCCTTGACCTCCGTGTGCACCCACTCAGGATGTTTTGATAGCTGGGCTTTTTCCAACAATCGCTTTACCTGTACCTGCCACAATTCTATTTTTGATACCGCTGGAAAAGCGCTGCAAGGTCCCGCTACGCAGCCTCTGCAAGTGTATACCACTGCCGTTTCAGGCACCACACTCACGATTAACAAATAGCGATAGTCAAATCGGGTCATTTCTAGCATGGTAAATTCATTCTTGGTCTCAATTCTTTCATGAATTGAGACCTTTATTTTTCTCTCAAATAAATTGACAAATAGTGTCAAAACTTAGTTTGATAATTTTTACAACTGTAATTTTGGACACTAATCGTCAAAAACACCATGGCCAAATCAAGTCCCATCGAGCAACAAAAGATTTTAAGGGTTTTCAAATTGATTAACCTGCTGCAAAGCACCATTGGCAAGCCAGTACATCGCTTGGCGGAGTTATTGCAAACTGACGAACGAACTATTTACAGGTATTTTAAGCTGTTGGAAGCTTTGGGGTTTGTAGTTGTAAAGGAGTTTAGCAAGTATAAAATCCAAGATCGACCTGAATACTTACCCAAACCAAGCAATGGTACTACTTTTTCAGCGGAAGAAAACCAGTGGCTCAGTAGTCTCTTGGAGTCTCAGGGCAAGGGGAATGCATTAAAGGATGCGGTTGCACAAAAGCTGAATCTACAATCAGGAGTTCAGGTTAGTACTGAGGACCTTTTTAAGGCCAACCTGGGTCGCTTGGTAGATTTGATTGCGCAGAGCATCACGCTTAAAAAACAAATTTGGATCAAGGACTACTATTCTTTGCGGAGTGACACAGTATCGGACCGATTGGTAGAGCCAGTGGGGTTTACGGCAGATTACGAACACATTCATGCATTTGAACTTGAAAGTCAATCCATGAAAATGTTTAAGATAGAGCGAATGGGAGAGGTAGTCATCGCTTCGGAAAGCTGGAAATATGAACTTGGCCATGAACTACCCGAACAGGCCTTGTTTGGATTTACGGGTAAAGGGAAGTTTTACATCAAACTTAAGCTTAGTAAAAAAGCCTACCAGCTCATGGTAGAAGAATACCCAACTGCACGACCCTTCATTCAAATCAAAAATCGAAATCAGTACTTTTTTGAAGGGGAGATTCCCCATCTGCCTGGTTTGGCTCGGTTTATTTTAAGTCTTCCAGGCGAAGTAAAGGTGGAAGAAGGAAACGAACTAAAAGCGTACCTGACAGAACAAATTCAAAAAGGATTTTTTTAGGCTTGGTGCTCAGCCCGGAGAAGATCGTTGCTGGTCTTCACTGGGTTGAAAGTCAGAATTGGAACCTCTACGAAAAGTGTGTTCCAGTCAGCCATGGCTCCATTCCATAGTCCTGGTAACTCCAAAGCCTTCAATACCTTTCCATTTTTAGATTTTTCCGTGATAAATCCCGTATTCATGTCTCTAAATTGGAGCAAGTCAAATGCATTTCCTTTGTAATCACGAGTAGCACAGACCAAATCCACTGGGTTAAAATGGGTAGAGGCCTGCAAATGCGCCAAGGATTCAGGATTTGACGTGTCAATTTGGGCTGTTTCTAGAATTTGAAGGGACTGCGTTCCATCCTTTTCTTGGATCCAAAAGGGTCCGCCTCCAGGTTCGCCGGTATTTTTCACCATTCCACAAACCCGAATGGGGCGATTGAGTTTGTTCTTAAAAAATGTCGCTTGATCTTCTAGGGTACCTTCTTGGATTGATTCAGGTACTATTCCTCCCAAATCTGTACGGTAAACCTGCATCGCAAATTGTACTGAACTGCTGGAAATTTCCAGATCGAGTGCTATTAAAGCTTGGAAGATGCGTGCCTGAACTTCGAGTAACCAGCCTGCCAGGGCCATTTTGTAGGTTTGGGTAATTGGCTTTAACCGATCTGGAACTACGTTGTCAATGTTTTTAATGAAAATTAAATCTGCTGAAATCTCATTTAGATTTTCCAAAAGTGCTCCATGGCCAGCAGGTCGAAACAAAAGACTGCCATCTTCTTCGAGGAAAGGGGCATTCAAAGCATCTACCGCAATAGTGTCAGTAGATTTTTTTTGATGTGAAAAGCTAACCTTGAATTCTAAGCCACTTTGTTGCTCAAGCTTAGGGAGATGCTTGTGTATTTCCGAGATAAATCCCGCTTCATGTTCTGGCGATACCGTAAAATGAATTTGGACCTGATTGTCCTTGCCAACGCCATACTGGATTCCTTCCACTAAATGCTCTTCGGCTGGACATCTGTTCTCATCCGCATAGGCATGAAAGCGTAAAAGGCCTTTGGGTAAATTTCCATACCCCAGTCCTGAATCAGTGAGTAAGCTGGCTACTAGCTTTTTATATTCCTTTTTTTCTAAGAGGCTTGCTATGGATTCACCTTGCTGTTGGAGCTGCGCATCCAAGTCTTGGTGAAAAGCAAAATGCTGGAGCTGAGAAATAAATTTCTGTGTAAATCCATCCAATTCATTCCCATCCCTTTCTAAAAATGAAAACAGGTCTTTGAACATCCTGCTGGCCGCTCCAGAGGCAGGAACAAATTTGACAAGCTCTAATTCCGAGGCTCTTTTTTCAAAATAGCTTTGGTAATCCTTCACTTGACTCTCCGACCAGACTTGAATGCCTCGAGCTGGAGTAGCTGGAGCCACCAGACTCAAAAACGGGAAGCCTTGCTTAAAGCTTTCCAGCTGCATTTGAACCGTTTCAAGATGCTTGCCTTGTGCTGTGATTTTTTGGGAGAGAATTGCGTCCATGACTCGGGTTTATAATTTGGCTCAGGAATTCAAGATAAATTACTTCCTGCTAATCCTCAACAATTGCTCAGAATTTATTTGAAATCAGGATGCGTTAATGGGAAGGAAGAAGTTGAAATCGGATGGAATCTCCCACTTTTTTCTGAGCTATCCGTGATTGCGCATCTTCGCTGAGTTGGAGGATCCGTGGATAGCCTCCAGTAACTCCTGCATCTCGCATCAGGATAATGATTTTCCCACCAGGAGTGAGCTGCACGGTTCCTGGAAAAACGGGGTTGGTAGGTAGATCTTCCAATTCGTTGGCCACCAATTCCTCCAACTGTATTCCCATTCGATTACTCAATTTGGAAAGGTGAACCGGCTGGTCTAGGAGGATTCGCTGTTGATCGGCTGATAAAAGTGCCCAATCCGGACCAGGATAGGCTTGGATGGCTTCAGGTTCAAACCAGTCCGTTGACCATTTTGGTTTTGCTTGAAGGACAGATTTAGCTTGAATTGGAAGATAGTAAAGAGATTGACCCGTAGCGCGTGTGGCAGTGCCAGTGATGGACACAAAATCACTTCCTGACGCCAAGTACTTTTCGATCTGAAAGCCACCTTCAATGCAGAGATACAATCTGGCTCCGGTATGGAATGCCCCAATTTCTAGGAGATCTCCGGCATCTACGGCAATAAGGGAAGGATTTGAAACACCAACTTGGTTGAGAGTAACAGCCGCAGCGGCGCCTGCTAATGCAATGCGACAGGGGGCTTCAAATTTGATTTTGAGACCGGGTTGAACCAGTTCCAAGGCTACAGCTTGGCTTGGGTTTTTAAGTAAGTGGTTGGCCCAATGGTAGCTATGCAAATCCATGGCTCCAGATCTCGGGATGCCATAATTAGACCCAAGAGCCCGTCCTTCATCCTGTAAAGAAGTTCCAGGGGGGCAACGTAAAAGTTGGGCTTTTCCGAGGATGGAGCTCATTGCAGGAAGTTTTTTGTATCGGCATCCTTCCAATTTTCAAATTGAGAGGCAGTAATGGACACAAATTGGATTTGCTCACCAGGTTTGGCCCATACCGGGGGTGTTTGTTTCGGATCAAAGAAGGGCAGGGGACTTCTTCCAATACTATGCCATCCGCCAGGACTTTGCATAGGATAAATACCAGTTTGCTTCCCACCTATGGCAACGGATCCTGGAGGTACTGCCAGAGCCGGTACACTTTTTCTAGGCAAATAAAGTTTCGGAGAAAGGCCATTCAAATAGAAAAAACCAGGAAGAAACCCAAAAAAATGAATGCGGTAAAGGGTTTGGGTATGCAATTGAATGACTTCTGATACACTTAAATTTTTGGATTTGACAAAATCTTCCAAGTCCTGTCCGTATTCGGGTTGATAGCATACGGGAACTTGCCATACCTTTTCAGGTAGCGGCTCAGGGCTGAGGTGAAGTGTGTTCACTACCTGTACAAATTCCTGTTGGGAAGCGAAATTTTTCCACAGCAAACTTAATCGTGTGAACCCCTGTCGAACCTCCAAGATCGTGGTCGAAAAATTAGTTTGAACATAGTTCAAATAAGCAAATTGAATTGAAAGCAACTCATCAGTAGGTTCTACATTCCATACCAGCTCTCCTAG
>Ga0315907_10004240_pt1 | contig 16213 bp, 9 predicted proteins | sample LakEriMetagenome_3_FD_203525 | JGI IMG/M metagenome (GOLD analysis project Ga0315907, IMG submission 203525) | Freshwater fungal communities from buoy surface, Lake Erie, Ohio, United States - Buoy 12 MA123 | ecosystem: Environmental > Aquatic > Freshwater > Lake > Lake biofilm | place: USA... | reverse complement strand
CGAATTTCATCAGCCAAATAGTTTCCGATGGTGTAAGGCAACACGAAATATCCATCGGCAAGACCTTGCATGAGTGCTGATGCACCCAAACGATTAGCCCCGTGATCGCTGAAGTTTGCTTCACCGCACGCATACAAGCCGGGCACCGAAGTCATCAACTCATAATCGACCCACAGACCACCCATTGTGTAGTGTACGGCAGGGTAAATCATCATAGGCGTTGTGTACGGATTCTCAGCAACGATTTGCTCATACATCTGAAACAAGTTTCCGTATTTCTGTTCAACGACTTTCGTTCCGAGTTCTATAATTCTTTGATCAGTAGCATTGTGAATACCCTTCACATTGGCTTGTGCTTTTCCGTAGCGGATAATGGCCGATGAGAAATCCAGGTAAACCGCTTCGCCCGTTGCATTCACACCAAAGCCCTCATCGCAACGCTCCTTCGCTGCGCGTGATGCGATATCACGCGGAACGAGGTTACCGAAAGCAGGATATCTTCTTTCCAAATAATAGTCTCTTCTTTCTTCGGGAATATCTTGAGGCTTCAAGCGCTTAGCGCGAATAGCCTCCACATCTTCTTTATGCTTGGGCACCCAAATACGACCATCGTTACGCAACGACTCCGACATGAGTGTCAACTTCGATTGGTGGTCACCACTCACAGGAATACAGGTCGGGTGAATCTGTGTGAAGCACGGATTGCCGAATGTAGCGCCACGCTTGTGCGCGCGCCATGCGGCCGTGACATTGCTACCCATTGCATTTGTCGAGAGGAAGAACACGTTGCCATAACCACCGGTGCAAAGCACAACAGCATGCGCAGAATGACGCTCCAACTCTCCGGTTACGAGGTTGCGGGCAATGATGCCGCGTGCCTTTCCATTCACGATAACCACATCGAGCATCTCGTGACGATTCAGCATTTCTACAGTTCCCTTTCCAATTTGGCGAGAGAGTGCTGAATAGGCTCCCAACAACAATTGCTGTCCGGTTTGTCCTTTCGCGTAGAACGTCCGAGAAACTTGTGTTCCACCAAACGAACGGTTGTCAAGCAATCCGCCGTAATCGCGTGCAAAAGGAACGCCTTGTGCCACGCACTGGTCAATGATATTGGCGCTCACCTCTGCGAGACGGTGTACGTTCGCTTCCCGTGAACGGTAGTCACCGCCTTTAATCGTGTCATAGAACAAACGGAACGTAGAATCACCGTCGTTCATGTAGTTTTTAGCAGCGTTGATACCACCTTGCGCAGCGATACTGTGCGCACGACGAGGTGAATCCTGGAAGCACAGCGCTTTCACGCTGTAGCCCATTTCAGCAAGTGATGCAGCTGCCGACGCACCGGCAAGACCGGTACCTACAACAATCACATCGATGCTTCTTTTGTTGGCCGGGGCAACCAGGCGTACGTTTCCCTTGTATTTGGTCCACTTCTGATCGAGTGGTCCGTCGGGTATTTTCGAGTTGAGCTCCATTCTTTTTAAGGTGCTTTAATCTACATTCATTAATGAACCCATCCCATGTACATGCTTACCGGCATAGCGGCGAACACGGTAGGGATTAAAACGCTGAATAAGTCGCCACAGAAGGCGATTCCGTTTTTGTATTTCGTATAATTCAAACCAAGCGACTGAAACGCGCTTCGGAAACCATGCAGTAAGTGCCAGAAGAGCGAGAAGCATCCAAGCACGTAGACAATAACAACCCACAGATGACTAAAAACAAATTTCATCTCGCCATATAAATCCTCCAGTCTGTGTCCTTCAAAAAACACATGGGTCTGAGGAATAGTAAGTCCGGTGATTCGCGTTCTCAGCCAGAAGTGATAGAGATGTAAAATGAGGAACAATAAAATGAGAGTTCCAAGCAAAGCCATACTGCGCGAATACCATTTGCTGCTAGCGCCGGCATTTTCATACGCATATTTCACAGGACGGGCCTTACGATTTTGGAAATAAAGCATTAAACCATCCACCACGTGAGCGATTAGGCCTCCGAACAGCACGATTTCCATGGTGCGAATAATGATATTCGTTCCCATGAAGTGGGCTCCCTGGTTAAAGAGCATGCCGCCATCGTTGGCGAAAATGAGTGCGTTCAACGCACAGTGCACAATAAGGAATGAAATGAGAAAAAGACCGGTGAGTGACATCCAGAACTTCTTCATCAGTGAGCTACCAAAAAGACCTTTTGCCATAGCGTGGATTGGATTGAAAAATGTTGCGCGAATTTATGCTACACAAAGTAATGTAGAAACCAACCTCCACAATTTAGGTTCATTCGATATAAGTGGAACTTATTGCTTTCCGGTACTGCCAAAACCGCCTGCCCCGCGGGCAGTTTCACTCAAAACATCGGTGACCTGCCAAGCCGCCTGCTCATGGCGAGCAATCACCAACTGAGCTATCCGATCACCATCTTGTATGTGAACCGTTTCATTGGAAAGATTTACCAGAATAACCTTGATTTCGCCCCGATAATCAGCATCGACAGTGCCGGGTGAATTCAGCACGGTGATGCCTTGTTTGGCTGCCAATCCGCTACGCGGCCTCACTTGGGCTTCGAAACCGATGGGTAATGCAATGAATAGTCCGGTGGGTATCAACGCTCTTTCCAACGGGCCAAGAGAAACAGGCTCATCGAGATTCGCCCGCAGATCCATGCCCGCCGATTGCTCGGTTTCATAAGCGGGAAGCGCGTGCTTCGAGCGATTGATTACTTGAATTTGAATTGCCATCACCTTCCTTCAAAAACAGGTTTACGCTTTTCGAGAAACGCCGTGGTTCCCTCGCGGAAATCGGCCGTTCCAAAGCAACGTCCGAACTCCCGAATCTCTTCATTGAAGCCGTTTACTCCCGGTTTGTAACCTGAATTGACTGAACGAATGGCCGCTGAAACGGCCGTCGGAGAGTTCTTCGAAATTTTCTGCGCGAGCTCCGTAGCTGTCGGCAGCAAGTCGGCCTGTGGCACGACTTTGTTTACCAAACCCCACTCTTGAGCCTCAGACGCGGTAATCATAGCTGCTGAGGTGATCATTTCCATCGCTTTTCCTTTTCCCACCAATTGGGCCAGGCGTTGTGTGCCGCCATACCCGGGTATCACTCCAAGCGTTACTTCGGGAAGACCCATCTTAGCGTTATCAGAGGCGATGCGCATATGACAGGACATGGCCAACTCCAGACCACCTCCGAGTGCAAAGCCATTCACAGCAGCAATAACAGGCTTGCTCATATTCTCCACAAAATCGAACAAGAGTTTATGCCCCAGAGCGCTCAACAAACGCCCTTGCTCTACGCTAAAATCAGCAAACTCTTTAATGTCGGCGCCTGCCACAAAAGCCTTCTCGCCGCTGCCGGTAATAATGATCGCACGCACTTCACTGTTGATGTCGGCCAATGCCAATGCTTTATTCAATTCCTGAATAGTGCCGCTATTCAGCGCATTCAACTGTGTGGGTCGATTAATAGTAATCGTCATTACCGATTGTTCGGTTGCGACCAGAATGTTTTCGTAAGCCATGTCTTTAGAAATTAAAAGTGGCGCTAAGATATTCGGTGAATAGGACCGATTTGAGAAGAAAGAATTAACGAACCAACACAACATGCCCCTTGAGTTTCGATCTTCGATCGAGTGAGTCGAACTCAAGCACCCAATTGTACACATCATTTGGAGCATAATAGCCACTTCCCAAATCACCTGTCCATGGAATATTCATATCGAAGGATTCAAAAACATTCATTCCCCATCTGTCGAAAATCACAAGATGAAATCCACTCACCGGCATACCGGTGACCATGAAAAAATCATTGATTCCGTCCGCATTGGGTGTAAATGTATTCGGGACATAAAGAGGGAAAAAAGGTCGAACGTAAACGGTATCATCGTTCACACAACCGAAATCGTCAACAATAGACAGATGGTAGGTTGTCGTCTCCGAAGGCGATGCCCATGTTATCTCACAGGTATCACAACTGAGTCCTTCGGAAGGCCACCAATAACATTCAAAACCCATGGCATTTCCAAACAACATGACACTATCCGGAAAATCGAAATAACCATCCGGACCGGCATCAATTTCAGCACTCGGATATACACTCACCGTAATGCTTTCCGAAGCGAGACAGTTAAATTCATCTACTCCCGTGACCTCGAAAACGGTTGTGTTTTCTGGCGATAAATAGACCAGTGCTTCGTTGGCGGGCGTGGCCCATGTGGCGGGTGACCACACATAAGTCAATGCGCCGCTCGCCCATGCGGCTATTGTATCTCCGAGGCATATACTTCCTCCACCAAACACATTAATCAACGGATGTATCACATTGACGAGCACGCTGTCATATCCGGTTCCACAAGAGTTTGTAATCTGCACCACGAATTGTGTCGTATCATCCGGCATTGCCAGCGGCGCTTGCACAACTGATGAAGAGAGCCATTGGGAAGGAGACCAACTCCACGCATTTGCTGATTCGGCTTGCAACTGTACCTGATCACCTTCGCACACCGTCAACGGCTGATAGATCTGCCCTCCCGGAGTTTCGTTAAAAACGACTATCGACACCAGCTGCTCATCGCTGCAACCATCTTCGTTGGTTGCTGTCACCGTATAGTCGATATTTTCAGTGGGAGATGAAGTGGGATTGGCAATGTTAGGGTTGTTGAGAAAATCGATTGGCGACCACTCATAGATTAGTCCTCCGGAAGCAAACAAAACAGCACTTTGTCCAATGCACAAGGAAGTATCATTGGAGGCGTTCACATCGATGCTGCTTACCTCCACAACTACACTCAGTGTTTCCGCATCACATTCGTTTTCATCCACCACATAGTATGTTGTCGTCACCGAAGGCTGTGCAATCGGATTCTGCACGTTGATATCGGAAAGAGTAATGTCATATAACCAATGAAGATTAGCACTTCCGTCTGCAAATAATTGTGTTGTTTCACCAGAACAAATAGTCACGTCGTTCTGTATCTCCGGGAAAACATCCGGCACAATTGTAATTTCTACTTCAACTGTATCGGCTGTAATGCAGAGCTCATTATCATACCCAACCAGTTGTACTGTGTATTGACCTCCCGCTGCGTATTGATGCTCCGGCTGGAATTCCGTACTTGTGTTGCCGTCGCCAAAATCCCATAGATAATAGGAGGCGCCTGTAGTTGAATTGAGGAATTCCACATTATCACCAACACACACTTGGGAGGGGCCATCGATTTCAACCTCAGCCTGAATGGCACTCAGGTCGAAACGAAATACAGCGAGATTACAACCCGTGCTCTCGTTTGTGCTACTCCATACGCCGGGCGTTGTGGGGAAGTCATCGTTGTTCTGACAACCCGCGCATACAGCATGATAAACTGATCCGTTTTTATCAAAACGAGAAGTGCCTCCGTCGACATGCTCATTGCTTTCATTTCCGCCTAAGTATGAACCATAAAGGATATCCTGAGCATTGGGAGTCAAAACGCATAGATAAAAATCGCTTCCGTCGGTGTTCGATTGAAACGCATCCGTGGTAATTGGCAGGCCCACCGTTGTGCTTTGATTTGCATAACAATCGCCGGGTTGACCGGTACAGTAGTTATTGTTGATGTCGCCACCCCAACCGCTTAGGTAGATTTGTTCGCAATCGCTTACCAGAAATGCAGTTGGGGAAATATCTATCGCTCCGCTTCCCGTTCCTACCGTGGTATTCCACTCCATACTCCCTAAATCAGCCGCAAACTTGGAAATAAATTGTCCGCTATTGGGCTGACCATACAGGCCCGGGGTTATGGGCATATTGCCGGTTGATTGTCCATAGGCGTAGATATATCCGGACTCATCGCTTTGAGCAAAATACACCTGATCATAAGAAGAAGTCCCGATGAATGTTCCGCTGATAAGCGCAAATGTTACAGGATCGAGCAACGCTACGTAACCATCCGTTTCGCCATTCCATGAGCCATCTGCAGCCGTTGCAGAAATCCAGGGGAAATTGGAACTTTGTGTGCCGCCCGCAATGATGAGTTGTCCGGTCGTATTGAACTCAACCGCATAGCAAGCATCACGGGCGTTACCTCCGATAAATCGACTTTGTAAAAGGGAATTAAGATTAGGGGAAAGTTTGAATAACAGCCCGTCGTATTCCCCACCACCAAAACTTCCTGAAGTAACCGGAAAATCAGCACTCTTCGTAACGGTTGCGACGTAAACGTTATCGAGTGCATCAACATTCACCTCCCCTCTGAAAGCATCGCCATAGTTGTAGAAGAGTTGGTCAGCATTGTTCAAGCCTTCGTTGTCCGAACCCCCGATAAATGTCGAAGCTAGTAGCGAACCATCCGTGTTAAACTTAGAGACAAATAAATCACACCCATCCGGATGCTGACCGGAAAAAAAACCGGTCATGGTTAAAAATGGCCCGCCCGTAAACACTGATTGGTAAACTCCGGTAGTAATGGGGAAGCCACTGCTTCCGGTAACACCAAAAACAATGATTCTATCCTGACTATCTACCGCAACGCTATGAGGCGTTTCCTGCAATTCACCTCCGAAATAAGTACTATAGATTAACTGTGTGCCATCGGCATTGAATTTTGAAATCGCTACATCAAAAGCATTTGTCGCAGCTATGTTGAAGGTAGTAGAAAAGGCTCCCACCGTTGTGGGATAACCGGGCGCAAACACCGCTGAACCTGCAATAAGATTTCCCTCAGAATCGTCGCAGGCCGTGAATCCCCAGCTATTGGCCGTTGATCCGATGTAGGTTGAAAATGCCACCTCAGGATCAATGACGAGTGCAACATGTTGGTTGTAGGAACCAAGTCGATAGCTGAGGCGGTTGCCCTGCAGATGGTAGTTACATTTTACTTCATGCAATTGACCATCGATAATTTGATAAGCATAGGGCTGTTTCTCAACGATGGTTTGAACGGAAGTTGATATCACCAGATCAGTTCCATGCTCACCATGAACGAGGGCGCTTTCCGCTCCTTCGAATTCAATTTCAATCAAATCAGTACTCGCCCCCGGAGCAATAATCCAGTCATATTTCAAACCGGAAATCGTGCTGTACAATTGGACGTCAATCCCCGGATAAACATTCTGCAACTTGGCTCTGCCATAGACACCACAGTGATCGACAAATTCTGATGAATCCTGCGTGACGTAGTAATTGTAATAGTGATTTAGCTTTTCGTCTCCTTGCACTGACTGAGCGCATCCTCCTACAAATTTTACACGAACAACATGCCCGTTCAGCATTTCGCTGTCTCGCTTACCATGCGCGCTATGAAGGTCACCGAGTGCTTTCGGGTCGAACAACTGATAAGTAAACCCGCTTCTTTCTGCCCATAGCGACCCTGAGTGCACCGGGGTCTTAAAAGCGACCTGTTCAGGCCATTGACCCTGATTCTCCACCCATTCGTACTGTCCATGTGCCGCATGCCAATGCAAATAGAGCAAACAGAAGAAAAAAATATGTCGGGAAAAGTTCGGCATCCGAATACTAGACTGCGAATAAGGGGATAAGGTTGAACGGCCGGAATCGCATGTCAAATATCGGCTTAGCGCGTCCTTAACGAAAACAAAAGGCCGGTTAAATTAATGCGGCAGTGACGCACGCAATCGAGGCCGCAATAAGGGCATAGAAGAAAAAGGGAGCAACGAGTGAAACGCGGTAATTCGCGAACCAGTAGCCGAGCAAAAAAGAAACGGGCAGCAACAGAGCCATAACCATCCACTTCCACAAGAGAACGTAGGCCAAGAAATAGGAACCAACTAATGAGAGTGCCACGATGAAAAAGATGGTTCGTATCGTTTTCGCCTTATTGGATGAGCGGTCGGAAAGAAATAGATAGCGCGGAATAGCAAACACCAACGATACTATGGCAGTGATACCAAAAATTCGGGTCGTTCTGTCCCATGTACTAAAAAATGACTGGGTATCGAAACTTATCCATTTCTTAAACAGTACCATTCCCGCCATATCATCCTGAAAATAAAGCCATGAAACCCAATACGCGAAAGGCACTCCAAAGGCAACCAATGGCAAAACATACTCCCGCCAATGGAAGGCTCTGGTAACGAGTGTACCTACCCATATTGCCGCAATCAAAATGAGGTAGGGCGGAAAACAAACCGCGGCCAACCCATACCAAAAGCCACTTTCAAAATACTCCGCTAGTACGCGAGGCTGATGAAAAATCTTCAGGTGATTGTTGAGCCCGAGTAAAACGAATACATTGGCAATAAGCACCGGAATTGACAACTGGACAACCGAGAGTGTTGTAGCCAGTATCGTGTATATCAAGGCAGGGACAAATACCGGCACGTTAAAAAACTCATGACGGTTGAACACCACATTTGCCAGGTAGGCTCCTGCCAAAATAATAGCTGCGCTCAGCATAGCCATTGGGTAGGGCGCATGGTACCAATCACGCAGGTACCTGTCTAAGGGAAAATCAGCATTATACACCTCCAATACACCACGTGAAGCGACCGCCAGCAATACCGAAAAGGTAATAACTGGCAGCAACACCAATGATAGCGGCTGATTCGATGCGTAAGTGCGTAAAATCATATCAACAACAGAACGGCAACAAAAATGAAGGCAACTGTAGGTGGTTTGAACAACCTCGCTTAGATTTGCCCCACAATTTTTTCAACCATGAACCTCCAAAGCATCCTTCAACCGATAGCCGATGGCTTCCAGTGGACATTCAAGCATGTCATTGATCCTATCTCCAATGGGTTCAACTGGATTTGCATCGTATTCGCTTTTGTAGCTATTATCTATTGGCTTCGCCGCCAAAAGGCCTACACGGCGAAAGCTATCAAAGAAGGGACAACCGTATAACCGGTTCGCTTTTCGGCATACTTGCCCCGACCTGTTTTGGTCGGGGTTTTTTGTTGGTAAAAACCGATTCCCTCACGCGAAGGTTAGGTTGAAATTTGCAGTCATGAATGTACTCCTATTAGGTTCAGGTGGGCGTGAACATGCCATCGCATGGAAAATCGCTCAAAGCCCTTTGTTGTCCAAACTCTATGTTGCGCCTGGCAATCCGGGCACAGCAGCCCTTGCCACTAATATAACCTGTTCTCTTTCCGACTTTGCCGCACTAGGCGCAATGGCGTTGACTCATCACATCGACTTAGTGGTCGTGGGTCCTGAAGTGCCGTTGGTAGATGGGTTGGCCGATTATTTTTACTCCAATGATAGCCTGAAGCACATTCCATTTTTGGGTCCCGACAAATACGCAGCGCAACTTGAAGGCAGTAAAGACTTCGCCAAACAATTCATGCAGCGACATGATATACCTACAGCGCGCTATGCAACATTCAACTCAGAAACGATTAACGCTGGCTTGTCTTATCTCGAAACCCTGCAAGCCCCATATGTTTTAAAGGCCGATGGACTCGCTGCCGGTAAAGGAGTTCTTATTTTGAATTCACTCGACGAAGCGAAGGAATCATTAAAAACCTTACTGGGCGGACAATTCGGGGCATCAAGTGCGCGCGTCGTAATTGAAGAGTTTCTTTCCGGAATTGAACTTTCCGTGTTCGCGCTTACCGATGGGAAAGACTTCGTATTGCTTCCCGAAGCAAAAGATTACAAGCGGATAGGCGAAGGCGATACCGGCCTCAATACAGGTGGAATGGGCGCTGTAAGCCCTGTGCCATTTGCCGATGAGGCATTCATGACTAAAGTGATAGACAGAGTTGTAAAGCCCACCATGAATGGCATTCATGCAGAAGGTATGCGTTATACCGGTTTTGTATTCTTCGGTCTGATAAACGTGAAAGGAGATCCTTATGTGATTGAATACAATTGCCGCATGGGCGACCCGGAAACAGAGGTGGTTATGCCGCGCATTGCGAGCGACATTCTTCCCCTATTGAAGGCTGCAGCTTCGGGCACACTATCCGGCATGCACCTGGCTACCGAGAAGCGAGCCGCATCTACCGTGATGCTCGTCGCCGGCGGTTACCCCGAAGAATATCGAAAAGGCGACGTTATCACAGGGCTCAATGAAGTAGAAGAAAGTATTGTCTTTCACGCCGGAACGGCTCTATTAGACGGCAAGACAGTCACCAACGGCGGTCGTGTTATGGCCATTACTTCCTATGGCATCGACATTCATGATGCACTCCATACTTCATACGAAAATGCCGCAAAAATCAACTGGAAAGACAAGTACTACCGACGAGATCTAGGGCAAGATCTGTAGGCTGCCAGTTGAAAGATATTTGATTACTTCCCTGAGCTGTCTGTCATTGGGACTCTAAGGACGCGCCGAAGCGCCTCCACAGACATAACCTGTTCTTCGCGGGTCACAATGGCTACACGAGAAAGTCCACACCATCATACTTCGTAACAATCTCATCGAGTTTACGAAGAATAACCTCAGCATCGTGCGTGGTTACAAGCTCCATTCTATCCTCCTTGAAATGGGGCAAACCCTTGAAGTAATTACTGTAATGGCGTCTCATTTCCAGCACGCCTAAGACCGGTCCTTTCCACTGAAGTGAGAACTCAAAATGCTTTCGGCACGCTTCGGCACGCATGGCCACCGACGGCGGGGGTAATTTTTCGCCAGTTTTCACGAAGTGTTTTATCTCATTGAAAATCCATGGATAACCAATGCTGGCACGGCCAATCATAACACCGTCTACCCCATACCGATTTTTATACTCTACTGCTTTTTCAGGAGAATCTATGTCGCCATTCCCAAATACCGGAATACGCATCCGTGGGTTCTCCTTGATGCGGGCTATCAAAGTCCAATCGGCAGAACCTTTGTACATCTGCACGCGGGTGCGTCCGTGCACGGTCAATGCTTGTATGCCTATATCTTGCAAGCGCTCGGCAACTTCTACTACATTCTTGCTGTCTTCGTCCCAGCCGAGGCGGGTTTTCACGGTTACAGGAAGCTTGGTGGCCTTCACGATTGCCTCTGTCATTGAGACCATCTTCGGTATGTCCTTCAAAATACCTGCACCAGCGCCCTTACATGTCACCTTACTCACAGGGCAACCGTAATTGATATCGAGCAAGTCAGGATTTGTGGCTTCGATTATCTCGGCGCACCGTACCATGGTCTCCGTATCACTACCAAAAATCTGAACTCCGATTGGGCGTTCGTATTCGAAAATATCAAGTTTCATGCGGCTTTTCGCAGCATCACGTATAAGACCTTCGCTGCTAATAAACTCGGTGTACATGAGGTCTACTCCGTTTTCCTTACATACCAAACGAAATGGAGGATCGCTCACGTCCTCCATAGGCGCGAGCAACAACGGAAATTCGGGGAGCTCTATGTTACCAATTTTAATCATTCCGAAAAGGGACTGCAAAGATACTTTGCTTCCTTTGTAGCATGAATGCATTATTACGCGGATTAAGCGCATCACCTCAACTCATCTTGTTTATTGCCCTTACCCTAACTTGTATCGGGCTGGGAACCATTGTGGCAATGGGCATCGGAACTTCGATGTTTGGAATTGCGTTGGAAGATCTTCCCCTTGTATTGTCGCAGCCTGAAGCACACTACGCGCATGCCCTTATTTGGATGAATAACACAACGCAACTCATTGGATTTGCGCTGCCGGTTTTGATTTACTTTGTTTTATTCGGGGGTAACAGCATTCACAATCTTCAATTGAAAAATGCCGGGATCTTCTTCTTGATCACACCTCTGCTCATCCTTTCAGCATCCCCTCTCATTGATATTTCTGCCTTTATCAATAAGCTTTTGATACCGGAAAATTCCTGGCTTGAGCGAACCTTCAAGCCAACGGAAGAACTCGCCGAGCTCATGACGCGGTTGTTTCTGGACCCCAACTCAGATGTACCCGTATTCGTTGCTTTTTTAAGTATCGCCATTATTCCCGCACTCTGCGAAGAACTCGTTTTCCGAGGGGTAATGATGCCTTTGCTTGCGAAAATGACACGCAATATTCACGCAGCTGTTTGGATTACTGCCTTTTTATTCAGTTTGATTCACATGCAGTTTTATGGTTTTCTACCTCGAATGATAATGGGCGCACTACTCGGTTATTTCGTGGTGTGGAGCGGAAGCTTGTGGTCGTCTATTCTCGCGCATTTCGTCAACAACGCATCAGCGTTCTTCATGTTTCGTTACTTCGGAACGCTGGAAACGCCCGAAAACAGTCTCTTTGGTCACTGGGCCTTCTACATGGGAACATCACTGATTTTCATTGTACTATTATTCATAGCAAGGAAGAAAAGTGTTTGGCCGTGGAATAGCTTCAGTTACCTCGGTATACCTGACGAGCAAGGAGTTAAACCCTCCGGTGTATCACATTGACGAAATCATCCATTCTGCCCAGCGAAGATCTTCAGGGTTTGTGATCTTGATGTTTTCGCGATTGCCCTCCACCAAGTGAATACTGTTTCCTGCAGCCTCCACCACAGAAGCGTCGTCGGTGAATGTTGCCTTGAATTCTTGTCTAAAAGCTTCGTTCAACAGTTTCATTCGAAAACATTGCGGGGTCTGAACAATGCGAAACTTCGATCGGTCAACGGCTTGGTTGATGGTTCCGTTTACCTCACGAATGCTATCATTGACCGTCACGACGGGAACTGAATTACCGAGATTTTCCGCCGTATCAAAGCAGCGTTGTAATGTTTCCTTACTCACAAAAGGCCTCACACCATCATGTATGGCAACAACAGCTGAAGTATCTTCAATTGTTTCAAGTGCGCACTTAACAGAATGAAAACGCTCCTCACCTCCATCCACAACCGAGTGCGGTACTGAAAACGTGTGTTCTTCAACGCAATTCATCCAATAGCTTTTATAATCCGGATGTAACACCAACAACAAATTCAAACTCGGATCAAACTCATATAATCGATGCAGGGTATGCATCAGCAACGGCTTCCCATTCAACGGTAAAAACTGCTTTGGCAATGGCGCGCCCATTCGCTTTCCTGAGCCTGCGGCTACTATTATTGCGTATCGATTGTGCTTCATTGTAAAAAAGAAAACCCCGATCAGTTCGTCGGGGTTTCCTGTTATTTCAGTACTATTATTTCACAAATTTTCGTGTGAAGAAGGTGTTATTATCCGAGCTGAGCACCAGCGTATAAACTCCCTTGCTCAAGCCTTCGGTGGTTATGTCATGCATCGATCCCGCATTCATCATAAAGCTCGCCGACGACACCAATCGTCCCTGAGCATCATGCACACGGGCATCTGCCTGGTTTGATACCATCTTACCAAACTGCAGTTGGATAGTTGTCGATGTTTGCACGAATGTGATTTCTGACGAAGACACGATTTCATCATTTGCCAAGCTCAAAGCATGTATAGTTCCGGAAACGGTTGCATCGCAAACACCATCGCATGTCACTGTATATGCAATAACTTCATCAGCAGCCATTGTCAGCTCTACTTCTTGCCCGATATGCTGTGTGCCATTGGAGAAATTCCATACACACACTCCTTGCTGTGCGGGTGATGCGCTCATGAAGGCGGTCATGAGGTTATTATCATTCACCATTAGTTGCTGGTCAACAACAATGGCATTGGCTTGCTCATCGCGTAAATCCACTTCAAGTAATTCGTTGCTGCATGGGGTAAAGACTTGAACGGTGTAAAGACTCGCTGAAAGTCCTTCCACTATTGCACTATTTCCTTCCACATTGGCACTGCGCACCAGTTCATGCTGAGCATTGCGAACTTCATAGGTAAACCAACTTGCATTTTCAACTTCGAAGGTGAACATTCCGCCGTTTCCGCTATTACATTCTACTGCTTCAGTACCCGTTACAATTGTGCGAATTTGATCCGGCTCTTCTACGCTAATAAGCTCAGAAGAAACTCCACACGTTGCATGCTCTACTTGCAACAGGTATTGGCCTGCCTGCAAATGATCAAAAGTTACTGAACCCTGGGCCATGAATTCATATCCCCCTTCAGCACTCAGTGAAACATTCCAATTAGAAGAAGGAACGCTCACATCAATTGATCCATCTGCCAAATCGTTACACGACGTTGCTGTAACAATCGTAGCTGCGGCCGGGGTTGTGCGAATGATGAATCGAATTCCCTGAAACGCTTCACTTGCGTCAATCGTAAATTGTGCGCCGGCACTCAAGGTAGAAATCTGACCGGTTACCAAATCCTCTGCAGTCAAACATGCGCCAAGCGGCAAGTTCATCACTTCAATTACGCTGAAGGTATAAGTACCCGCTTCAGGCATATCGACCACTACCGGTATCTCGAGGTTACCGGCATAAGCACGAACGTCCTGCGCAAGAGGAGCACCATCAGCTGCCTGCAAACTCATGCCCACCGCTTCTGCAACCGGGCTTTCCAAGTGCAGAACATCCATATCATCATAGTGATTCTCGGCGGCGCTATTAAATACAAGCATGCTTTCATCCGCATTCAAACCCTTTGAGAATCGTAACGCAACATACGTGTTGGTTGCATCTTCACTGCGCTCAAATGCAGCACCTGTATTTGTCTTGTGAGTTTCCTGAAACACCAAGTTTTGACCGGCTGTATTCACCTTTACCAAGAAGCCTTGGCTATGGGCAATGTAGCGTGATGCGGTTCCGGTGTTTGTAGTAGCATTGCGGAACTTGTACGAGTTTGACTGATAATCGAACACGTAGTACACTTTCGGACCTGTGAGAGACGCAGAAACCAGGTTCCAGTCAACTTCGGAGGGATAAGGATTTCCGATGAGGTTCCATCCGTAATCGAAAATTCCACCCGGTGAAGTCACCGTATAGCTCAACGGAACTGATACCTGGCCGCTTTGGATCAACCCGGTATTATCCAGGTTCTGTGCTGCGCCGGCCAGCCAGATATAATAACCTCGATTATCCGACAATGTATTGGTCACGTTGGTCACACCCACATAGCCTGTGTTCATAGTGCCTGATGCAGATTCATTGTAATACTGAACATTGTTAAAGCCATACGAAGGGAAATCAGAACCTGCAAAACCAGTTGTTACAATATCATCATTCCACGACGCAACGGTTTGTCCTTGAATCGGACAAGCAAGGTTGAACCAATAGCCTTGTGAACTTGGAATAGATGGAGTATAGCGTTGTAATTCGACGTTTCCTGAAACAGCAGCCCCCGATTTGATTTCACCGATAGAGGCCGAACCGCTTGAGTTCGATATCAGGCGTAGATTTCCATTCGTCTGTAAAGTGCCCTCGAGCATGGAGACAAGTCCTGTTGCAGATACCAAAGAAGGTGTTAAGCTCACATTGGAACCATCGTTGTCGATAGTCAAATTATTGAATGTAGTCTGAGAAGCAGCACCGGCAAAGCCTATAGTTTGAGCTGCCTGACCTTTGAATACAACGGTGGACGTTCCTGCTGTGAATGTTCCTTCGTTGATCCAGTTGCCATGCACACGCATTTCACTGCTACCACCGGCTAGAGTTCCACCCGTGTTGATGGATAGGTCATTCAGCAGCCAAGTACCGGTTGCTGTCACCGTGTGAGTCGATTGAATTTGGAATCGGTCATAACGACCGGAAACTACGGCTTCAGGTGTGCCCACGGCAGTAGGAGCCCAAATTGCCGCGTTCGAATTACCCGTGCTCTGGCTATACCACAAGCGCTTGCATCCCGATTGAGTTACCGAAAGGTCATCGATGCGGAATAGATCCGATGCAGCAGCAAGGTATTTAAATCGCACGCCGAAATACTTCACAATAGGGAAGGTAATCGCACCACCCGAAGCATCCGTTCCGGTTCCCAGCGAAGACAGATTGTTAAAGCCACCATTATTGTCAACGCTAAGGCCCCATGTTCCATCTTCATCGAGCGTTACTTGAATTCCTACGCGAGTTCCGCCATTCACGTTATCTACCCAATCTGTCGAAGAGTTGATGATAGGCGTTGACGCATAGGCTCCATCTGTTACGCGATACAATCGAATGTAATCGGCTGTACCGGCTGAAGGCAGTGAACTTTGATCCACTACAACAGCATAGCCGTCAACACCTGCGCTATAGAAATTCGAGTCGTTAGCAGCGAGGAAAATCTGGAAATTATTGTTTGCGCTTGCATCATTGGCAAATGCAATCTCGAAGCGCCAATTTGTACTCAAGCCAACCAGGTTAGCGTCGTCTATGGGGTATGCCAGAGAACTTTGACCGGCTACTGCTTGCGTGCTGTGGCGAGCAGAGTGAGTCCCTTCAATAGGCGAGCTTGTACTCGCGCTCCAAGC
>Ga0315907_10004235_pt1 | contig 16225 bp, 11 predicted proteins | sample LakEriMetagenome_3_FD_203525 | JGI IMG/M metagenome (GOLD analysis project Ga0315907, IMG submission 203525) | Freshwater fungal communities from buoy surface, Lake Erie, Ohio, United States - Buoy 12 MA123 | ecosystem: Environmental > Aquatic > Freshwater > Lake > Lake biofilm | place: USA... | reverse complement strand
ATCATCAGTGGTACACCCGTGAGTACGTTTAATTACACAGGATCACCATTCTGCAGCAACGGTACGAACCCGGTTCCTACCTACAGCGGCGGTGGTTCTGCGGGAACCTATTCTGCGACACCTGCGGGTCTTGCTTTCGTGAGCGCTTCAACCGGTGTGATTAATCTCGCAGCCAGCGCGGCAGGAACGTATACCGTAACCAATACGATCACCCCTGTTGGTGCTTGTACACCATCATCGACGAGCCGCACCATTACCGTTACCGCTGCTCCTGACCCAACATTCAGTTACGCTTCGAACGGATTCTGTCAGGCGGTTGGAGCAAACAACCCGGTACCGGTATTCGAAAATGGTGCTCAAGCCGGAACATTCAGCACAAGTGCTTTATCCGGTCTGACACTGGTAAGCACTGCAACGGGTGAAGTCGACCTAGCGGCATCAACCCCCGGTAGCTACGCCATCATCAATACCATTGCTGCAACAGCGGGTTGTGCTTCGGTAGCTGATACCGTGTTCGTGGATATCAACCCATACACCTTTACCAGCGCGATTAACGTGTCTTCTTCAGACGATCAATTATGCTTGGGAGAAACTGTTGACTTCTTTGCCTCAGGAACAACCTACAACACAGTGCTTGAGCGCGAAACATTCAATGGTACTTTCACACCGTGGACAACTACCAATATATCGGGTGGTGGAGGTACTGCTGCTAATGCCGCATGGACATTGCGCAACAGCCCATACACGTATCTTACAAACAGCCATTCATCAAATGATGCCACCCAGTTTTACATGACCAACAGTCAGGCACAAGGTGGTGGTAGCACAAATACAATTCTAAAATCGCCTGTGCTGAATACTATCGGATTCACCACACTTGAACTCAACTTTTGGCATTACTATAACGACAACGGCAATAATAGTGGCGACTTTGCACGGGTGCAGGTTTCAACCAACAATGTGACTTGGACTACACTCCCAAGCGGTGAATACAATTCGAACATCGGAGACAGAACGAACTTTGCTAACGCTGTATTTAATCTGAGTGGATATGTAGGATTGCCGACGCTTTGGGTACGATTCCAATACGTAGCAACCAACGATCGCTACTGGGCAATCGATAACGTGACCATTTCCGGTCAGTCGACTCGCTATACCTACAACTGGTCTTCTGTACCGATTGCGTTTAGCTCGACTGAGCAAAACCCGGCGGGATATCAGCCAACGGCTAGCGCCTACTACGACGTGGAAGCGTTGAACGTATACGGTTGTACCAGCAATACTTCACCGATACCGGTTATCGTGAATCCGTTGCCGGAAGACAACGCGGGTGTTGACCTCGACATTTGTGCAAACACGTCAGGTACGATTGGTCTTTCTGCGCAAAGCGGCAGAACCTACAGCTGGAGTCCTGCTACAAACTTGTCAGGCGCTACAGTGGCTGATCCAACAGCAACACCTAGCTCTAGCACGATTTATACGCTGACAGAGACCATTACCGCAACCGGATGCTCTGACACGAACAACGTGTTTGTAAACATCCGTCCTGTTTCTGTCATCAACAACATGACCGCATCACTTTGCTCGGGAAGTGCATTTACAGCTTCTCCTGCGAACGGAACAAACGGAACAGTATTGGCCGGAACCACCTACGTATGGAGCGCCCCATCGGGTAGCGGATTCAGCGGAGGTAGCGCACAAGCGGTGGCTCAGAACAACATTTCTCAAACGTTGTCAGCGACTTCAACTTCAGCGGCTACTGCTACCTATGCTGTAACTCCAAAAGTGAACGGCTGTGATGGTGCTCAGTTTAACGTAGAAGTTTCTGTGAGCCCACAAGCGAACGCGGGAACTATCAGTGGTGCAGCATCGGTTTGTACAGACGTTAACAGCTCAACCTTGAGTGTGAGTGGTAACGTGGGTAACCTGCAATGGCAGTCGTCCAGCAACAACGTGTCATTTAGCAATATCGGTGGAGAAACCGGCGCTAGCTACACTGCGACAAACCTTTCAAGCACTACCTTCTATCGTGTAGTAGCCGGTGGTGGTGTGTGTCCGACAGTAAACGGAAGCAGCGCACAGATATCGATCCTTAGTCGTCCAACGGCTTCTATCAGCGGCTCTGCAGAAATCTGCGCCGGCAACAGCACCTCGTTGAGCATTGCCCTAACCGGTAATGGCCCATGGAGCGGAACACTTTCAGGTGGTCAGTCATTCACAGCATCGAGCAGCCCGGCTATTGTATCGGTAACACCCGTTGCCAACAGCACCTACACCTTGAGCACCTTGGATGACGCAAACTGCGCAGCCATCGGTGGTCTCAACGGTTCTGCAACTGTAAATGTGAACGCTCTTCCAACAGCTTCTATCACCGGTAGCGCTGTTGTGTGTGGCGGAAGCTCAGGCAGTGTGACTATTAACGGTCCGGCTAATGGAGCTGTCGTTTATACATTGAATGGCAATAGCCAGGAAGCTAACTTGAATGGAAGTGGAACAGCGTTGATCAACACCGGTAACGTATATCAGAACTTGACATACAGCCTCGTGGAAGTTGAAGATGCTTTGTGTGAAAACACAGCAACCGGTTCGGCTACTATTACTTACCAGGAAGCGCCTGATGCTACCATCAGCGGCTCAACACAGCTGTGCTCAGGTCAATCAACTTCTATCGCATTCAATGGTAATCCAAACGCGGTGGTGACGTACAATGTGAATGGAGGCGCAAGCCAAACCGTAACGCTCAATGGTTCGGGTAACGGCTCAATTAATACCGGTAACTTGAACGCTTCCACTACTTACAACCTCGTAAGTGTTGCGGTGGGTGCTTGCTCTTCGAGCATCGGTACCTCTGCGGTTGTTAACGTAGGTCTTACCATGTATTACCAGGATAATGATGGCGATGGTTATGGAAACTCTTCGGTAACGACAGCGGCTTGCACACAGCCTTCAGGTTATGTGCTTGTGGGCGGCGACTGCTGCGATAGCAACCCGAACATTAACCCTGTTTGTGAATGGTGGGGCGATATGGATAATGACGGGTACGGATCTTTCATCTATGAAATTGGCTGCATCAGTGGCGCAGGGTGCTCTTCAACGACTTGGCCGGCCCAGCTGATTCCATATTGCGCTTTAGCGAATAATGGTATTCTTTATGCTGCTGACTGCAACGACAATTCAGTGGCGGTTTACCCGGGAGCAACAGAAATCTGCAACAACACCATCGACGACGATTGTGATGGATTCGTAGGCGAGGCGTGCAGTGGTCAAATGTTTGACCAATGGTCTACCGCTCAATTGCTGAATGTTGCAACAACAAATGCATATTATCCGAATTGTCAAACCTACAGTGGTACAATCGTGAATACGGACGTATCGTCTCAAGGTAATCCAGCCAACGTTGCAGTGGGTGGAGGACGTGATACCTGGTATCGATTCGTAGCGCCGACCTCGGGAGTTCGAATTCGTGTAACTGCTACCGGTTTCAATCCGGTAATCGAATTGCAGAACGCTTCAGCGGCGCAGCTCGATGCAGAGAACGTGAATCCGGCGGTGGGTGGAACTGAGATATTGAATTATGGCAACTTGACACCGGGACAGACCTACTACGTGGGTGTGCGTAACTACGATGCAACGAATGTGGGTACTTATACGATTTGTATCTCACCATTGCGTGTGAGCGGATGTGCGAACGTGACACCTGTCGGAGGCTTCTCGCTCTGCAGCAGTTACAAAGTGCTGTACACAGCGGCGACGAGTTACACGTATAACTTCGCCGGTGTTGGTGGTGCTGCGAACGGAAACAATTCTAGCGTAACTAGTTTGACGGGTCTTATCACCCTGAACAATTCTTCGCTCGGACTGCTTTACGGTAGCATCTACAATGTTCGCATCGATGCAAACTACGCGTTGACAAATGGACTGGGACAGGCGGATGCAATCATTACCGTGTTGGGCAACAGCGCTCCGGCCAATTGCCAGAACGTGACCATGATGCAGCAACCACTGATTGAAGTGAAGAGCACGCAAGTATGTCCGGTTGTTCTTTCACGCACTACAAGCTTATTGGCTAATCCGGTTACAGGTAGTTCTAGTGTATGCGGATTGGTTAATTACACTTATGAGTTCACACGTGTGTCGGATTGTTTGGGCACAACCGTTATAGGCTCGCCGATTACGGCTAACACGACCGGCACCTCGGCATCGCTCGCGATGGGCAGTGTGTTCCCAACACAACTGGGAGCAACAGGCTACTGGAGTGTGCGTGTACGCCCGAACTTCACTAACAACTTTGTTGGTGTTTGGGGTCCTGCGAAAGTCATAGCTGTGAACGGCTCTGCTGCCAGTCAGATGCTCGATGAGACGGAGGGAGCCCAAGAAGTGAAGACATTCGAAGCACAGCCTCTATCGGTTGTTTATCCAAACCCGAACAATGGAAATGAGGTGAACATCAACCTCACGGACATTGGTAGTGGAGAGTTGTCTGTAAAGATTGTCGACGCCTTAGGTCGCACGATTTATACGAACCGTTTTGCTGTCGACGGTTCATTGTTCACGAAGATTGACTTCGCTGAACAACTCACAGGCGGTATTTACCTCGTAGAGTTTACGATTAATGGGGAAACGATGAATGAAAGAATGGTCGTAGAACGCTAGAAACAAATCACATCACACGGAAACGCCGCCCTAACCAGCGGCGTTTTTGTTTTTTGTAAAAAGAGCATGGGAGGTAATTGATTACGGATTACGAATTACGGATTACGGGAGGAGCGGGCTGCAACCGAAGTAGTATCCTTACGGTCCTTCGTCCTTCGCCCCTAGCCCCTAGCCCTTCGCCCTTCGTCCTTCGCCCTTAGTCCTTCGTTAATGCCATCCACGCCATCAACCCCATACCCGTTTTCAACGCTTCTTCATCGATGTCGAATCGCGGATGGTGCACACTGAAGCTCTTGGAATCGTCAGTGGGCGATGCTGTGCCCAGTCGGTAAAAACAACCGGGCATTTCATGTCCGAAGTAGGCAAAGTCCTCTGCCGTCATGCGCACATCGAGGTCGACTACATTGTCTTGTCCGAGATATTCAATGGCTCGTTCTTTTGCCCGAATCGTTAAAGCTTCATCGTTTTTCAAAACGGGATATCCGACTTCTATTCGAAAATCCACTTCACCACCCATTCCTTTCACCAGGCCTTCCGCAAGAGCAATCATGCGTTCATGTGCTTCTTTCCTCCAGCGCTCATCGAAGGTGCGAAACGTACCTTCTAATTTGACCTCGCTTGGAATGATGTTGGTCGCGCCGTTCGCAATGACTTTTCCAAATGACAATACGCTGGGCATGGTAGGGCTTGACCAGCGGCTTACTACTTGTTGAAGTGCTACTATGAGATGAGAAGAAATGAGCACGGGATCAATGTTGCGATCGGGCTTGGCGCCGTGGCCGCCACGACCTTTTACGGTAACATAGAGCTCATCGGTGCTGGCCATATACACGCCGGGCTTCAATCCGATTTTTCCAGCAGGCAGTTCCGGGTAAACGTGTTGACCGAAGATTGCTTGCGGCTTTGCGTTTGCAAAAACACCATCTTTCAACATGAGCGATGCCCCACCGGGCAACACTTCTTCCGCAGGTTGAAATACGAGCTGAATTGTTCCTTCGAATTGATCCCGAAGCTCATGGAGAATGAAAGCAGCACCCAGCAATGACGAAGTGTGAACGTCGTGCCCGCAGGCGTGCATCACGCCGTCGTGTTTGCTTTTGTACTCGGCGGTGTTCTGCTCATGAATGGGTAGTGCGTCCATGTCGGCACGCAACGCGATGAGACGCGAGTCGGGATTTTTCCCCTTGATAAACGCCGTCAATCCGTGGCCGCCAATGCCGGTTTTAACATCTAATCCAAGACGCTGCAATTGGGCAGCAACGAACGATGATGTTTCTACTTCTTGATACGACAACTCCGGATGCATGTGAATATGACGGCGCATAGCCAGCACATCAGCGAAGTGTTTTTCAGTCAGGGAGCGAATTTGTTCTTTGATTGAATTCATGGTGTGTGATTCGTTACGGGCACATGCAAACTTTGGAGGGGTTCATCACATCTTTTAATTCGGATGTGGTGTCGGTCATGGCGATGATAAATGAATAGTCGCCGTAATTCAAGTGGTATCGGCGAGGGTTTGACTTTACATCGCTTTTGTCGAAATCGAAGTTGCCCTCGTTTTTCGCAAGATCTAATTGCGCTTGAGTAAGCCCGTAGCAATTCATTTTATATGCAGCACATGAATCAACACGGAAGGGAAAGTCGCGCAAATCTTCTTTCATCCTTTTCTGAGGTGTCCAGCCTAGCCAGTCGTAGTTCGGAAACATGAAAAATACCACCGCGCATCCAATTGCTACACCGATTAGATAACGGAGCAAACGTTGTCTGAAATTCATAACGCAAGAATAGCACAGAAAGGAATACTGGGGAGTGGAGACTGGGTACTTGGGAGCGGAGGGGTAGTGATTCTCGTCATGGTTAATGACGGGGGACGAAGTACCGGAAGCGCAGCAACGTTGTCTACAGCACATTTGCGCAATCGTTCCTCATCCACTGCTTTCGCAAACCGCTCCTATAACAAGAATCAGCGACCTTCCGGTACCTAGTACTTCGTCCTTCGTACTTATTGATTTCATCAATTACCTTCGTGCAAACTTTCAACGATGATAGATGTTCGCAGTTTAACCTTTCAGTACCCTTCCGGGCCGGGCTTCACCTTTCCCGACTTTTCTTGTGCACCGGGGGAGCATTTGCTGGTGCTGGGGCAGAGTGGTAAGGGAAAGACAACGCTTTTGCATTTGTTAGCGGGCATGATACGACCATCAGCGGGAAGCATTCAAATTCAAAGTACGGACATCGCCAAACTCGGTAACCGAGAACTGGATAAGTTTCGAGGACAACACATCGGAATTATTTTTCAAACAGCGCATTTCGTAGACTCGATCAGCGTGTTGGACAACCTGATGTTGTCGCCGTTTTTATCGGGAAAGAAAACAAGTTCCTCCGAGGCCACTCAAGCACTAGAGCGATTGAACGTTGGTCACAAGGCTGCACAGAAGCCTGCGTCGCTGAGCGTCGGTGAACAACAGCGCTGCGCCATTGCCAGAGCCGTGTTTCACAAACCATCCGTCATACTAGCCGACGAACCAACCAGCGCGCTAGATGATCAAAACGCAGAACAGGTAATTCAGATGCTCGAGGAGCAAGCGCGCCAGACCGGAGCGGCACTCATTATTGTTACGCACGACAAACGACTGAAAGATCGTTTCCAAAAACAAATCACCCTATGAATCTGCTGAAAATTTCGTGGAGTAACATCAAGCATAAACCGCTCAACACGCTGCTAAGCATAGTGCTGTTGTCATTCGGCATCGGTATCATATCGATGATGCTGTTGCTGAAAAACCAGATCAGCGAAAAGTTTGATAGGAACATCAAAGACATTGATTTTGTGCTGGCGGCGAAGGGCAGCCCTTTGCAAAGTATGCTCGCCAACATCTATCACGTCGATGTGCCGACGGGAAATATCAAAGTCTCCGAGGCGCGACGCATCATCAAGAATCCGATGGTAGCGGAAGCCATCCCTCTTGCTTATGGCGACAACTATGAGAAGTTTCGTATTGTTGGAACGAACGAGAAGTACCCGAATCATTATGGCTGCACCGTCGCACAGGGAAACATGTTTGCCGCCCCGTTTGAGGTCACGATTGGGGCGAGTGTAGCCCATGAAACAGGTCTTAACGTTGGCAGCACATTTACAAGTGTTCACGGATACGATAATGCCGCTGAAGATGCGGATGCCCATCACCATCAGCTCTTCACCGTGGTGGGAATATTTGCTCTGAGCCATTCGGTTATCGACAATCTCATTCTTACACCTGTAGAAACAACCTGGATGGTGCACGAGCACCCCGAGGAACCCGCATTAACCGATAGCTCCTCCGCAGATTCTGCGCGCGTTGAGCCGGATCGGGAAATGACAGCATACCTCATCAAGAAACGAAACAAGGGAGCGTTTGGAATGCTTTCCAAACAAACCGAAGACACCACGATGCAGCTTGCTAATGTGGCGGTAGAGAATAGTCGACTCATGAACAATTTCGGACTGGGTTTAAGCACAATCACGGCCATTGCCATTGTCATTATGGTTATCTCCTTTATTAGCATTTTCATATCGCTGTTTAACTCGATGCGCGAAAGACGCTATGAGCTTGCACTTATGCGTACCATGGGCGGCACACGATCAACGCTTTTCGCGCTCATCATTCAGGAAGGTTTATTACTTGTGCTGTTGGGTTATGCTATTGGACTTCTGTTGAGTCGAGCAGGCCTACTCGTGCTCAGTCATTTCATGAAAGAAAGTTTCCACTATGGTTTGGATAATTTGGCCATCAGTGCGCAAGAACTCGCTTTACTCGGTCTAACTTTGCTCGTAGGTTTGTTTGCCTCGGTTATTCCGGCGTGGCAAGCGCTTAAAATAGATATCTCCAAAACGCTGACGAATGCTTAAGAAGATTGTTTTTGTAGTTCTCGGTATAGCCATAGCGGCGGGAACGTATGGTTTCATGAGAGTAAACAATGGGCCTACACCACCGGTAAAGGCGAAGACCATGATTGAATGGACTCCGGGTGAATCTCTTGCGGTTGTTCCGCACTTTTTGAGTGATGGTATAGTCGAGTTAACCTGGCAGACCCTAACGGACGTGACCTTCAAGGAAATGTATGTGCAAGACATTGATTCGTATTACTGGAAGCCGACTTTTGGACCAAGCGTTAAGGCAGTTGAAGGGAAGGAAGTCTTTATTACGGGGTATGTCATTCCGGTGGACTATGACGAGAATTTTTATGTTGTATCGCGCTACCCATATGCCAACTGTTATTTCTGCGGAGGTGGTGGACCGGAGTCGGTGGTTGATCTTCGTTTTGCCGGAAAGAATCGCACATACAAAACCGATGAACGATTGACTTTCAGAGGAAAGCTCAAGCTGAATGCAACCGATATCTATCAAATGAATTATATCCTCGAGGGCGCCACTGAGTATAAACCATAATCGCTATCTTCGCCCGGTATAAATTACCTAACCTAATGTGTTCGTTCTTTCGCCATTCCACACTGGCGATTCTTTTCATAGTTACTTTTCTGCATGCGCGGGCTCAAAACAGCCGCTGCGATTCGATTCACTGGAACTTCGATGTAAATCAGTTTGCCATTGATGGAGATAACCTCTTGGCTGACTTCGCCGATAAGGGTTGGACCGAGGAGTTCTTTCAAACCAACGAAATTGATGTAACGATTTATGGTGCGACGGACTGCCCGGGCACATACGAGTATAATTCCAAGCTAGCCGGTTATCGCGCGCTTTACATCCGCAATTACTTCGAGGTTTCGGCTTTCCCAAAACTCACGATTGCCAATTCATATACGATTCCGGAAAGAAACTGCGTAAAGCCGGGGCAAGGCTATAACCGAGCTGATCGAGTGACAGCATTAAAGGTGTGTTGGGTAGGCGATTTGCCTTCGGTTGTTTCCCCAACGGAGAAGCTGAAACCTGAATCAGAAGAAAAGGTTGAGGTGGTGAAAAAACCAAAGCCGGAACCAGTGAAGACTGAGCAGGCGGAATCAACTGAAAAAGTGGTTTCTGAAGTTGTTGAAACCGAGGAAGAAAAAACGGAGACCGTTGTAGCCGTTGAAGTAGTAGCAGAAATTGTTGCCAAAGACTCCGCGCAAACGACCGAAATAGCAATGGTTGAAGGTGTCGATAGCCTTGCTCAAGTGATTGCCGAGCCGCACAAGGCCGACTCTATCACTGATGTTGCCATCGAAATTGCCGTCGAAAATGGGGTCATTGATTCGATCAACGTAGCCGCGCTCGACAGCACCGTGGTGCTTCCATCTAAACCGAAGAAAATTTTTGACATTGAATCAACTCCGGAAATAAACAAGGGTGACGAGTTGATTATTGAAGGCTTGAATTTTTATCCGGGCAGCCATCGAACCTTACCGGAGGCAAAACCAATCTTGAAAAAACTGCTTCAGCTGTTGCAGGAAAATCCGACGTTGATGGTGGAGATTCAAGGTCACGTTTGTTGCGCCGCGAAGCCCAATGAAGACGGACTCGACGATGAAACCGGCGACTTTAAACTCTCTTGGAATAGGGCTCAATATGTGCGGGACTACCTCATTCAAAACGGCGTAGCCGAAAACCGCATCACCTATCGTGGTTTCGCTATGACGCGCCCGCTGGTGTATCCGGAGAAAACCATTCAAGATCAAATCAAGAATCGCCGTGTTGAAATTCTCGTCACAGCGGAATAATAGGTGTGTATAAAGTACTAAGAACTAGGCGCTAAGTACCGAAACTGCGCACCTTCGATAACAACACAACCTGTTCGTCACCTCGTACTTCGTACCCAGTACCCTGTACCCCGTACCTAGCACCTCGTACTTTGCAATTAGTACTTATTCTGCAGTACTTTCGCGGACGTTAATTCAAATTACAATGGCAACAACAACCGCAGACATTTCAAACGGACTTTGCTTCCGCATGGACAGCCACATCTGGCGTGTAATGGAGTTTTTACACGTGAAGCCCGGAAAGGGCCCGGCATTCGTGCGCACCAAAATTAAAAACCTCAATAACGGAAAAATCGTCGACAAGACTTTCAACAGTGGAGTTGCGATTGATGTTGTTCGCATTGAAACGCGCGAGTATCAGTTCTTATACAAGGACGATAACTACAACTTCATGAATCTCGAGGATTTCGAGCAAATTTCAATTCCGGAGGTGATGATCAATGCGCCTCAATTTTTGAAGGAAGGCATGAAGTGCATTGTTCTTTTCAATACAGAAGACGAACAAGCAATGAGCTGCGATCTGCCACAGTATGTGGAATACAACATCACGTATACCGAACCGGGAGTGCGCGGCGATACAGCAACGAATGCTACGAAGCCTGCAACGCTTGATATCGGCGTGGATGTACGTGTCCCGCTTTTCATCAATGAAGGCGATACCGTGCGTGTCGACACTACTACGGGTCAATACCATGAGCGCGTGAAAAAGTAATTTTTCGATATGCAGGAAAGGCCGCTCCAGAGCGGCCTTTTTTATTTCCATCCTACACTCGTATTTTTGACCGACCATGAAGCTCCAACGCACGTATACCCTGAAGGAAATCGCAGAATTGATTCACTGTTCATATGAGGGTGATGAGAATTTTCCCATCACCGGAATCAACGAAATTCATCAAGTTGAACAAGGGGATATCGTGTTTGTGGATCACCCGAAGTATTACGACAAAGCCCTTCAAAGCGCCGCCACGACTATCATCATCAATAAGCAGGTAACTCGTCCTGAAGGAAAGGCGTTGCTGTTTTCCGATGATCCGTTTTCAGCCTATAACAATCTGACGAAGCACTTCTCGCCGTGGTCTATGCCTCAGGAAAACAGAGGGATTAATGTTACCATAGGAAAGAACTGTGTCATTCATCCGTCGGTTATCATGGGTAACAATATTCATATAGGCGATCATTGCGTGATTCATCCGGGTGTCGTTTTGTACAACGACATTTCTATTGGCAATAACACAATCATACACGCCAACGCCGTCATTGGGAGCGAGGCGTTTTACTATAAGGGCAGACCCGAAGGACGCGAGAAAATGCACACGGCAGGAAGTGTTGTAATCGGAGAAAATGTAGAGATTGGAGCTACGTGTACCATAGATCGCGGAGTTTCGGGAGCCACTCATATTGGCGCAGCTACCAAAATTGACAACCAAGTCCACATCGGCCACGACACTTACATAGGCGTTAAATGCTTGTTCGCCGCGCAAGTGGGAATAGCGGGTTGTGTGGTTATAGAAGACGAAGCGATACTGTGGGGTCAAGTGGGTGTAACCAGCAGCGTGCGCATTGGCAAGGGTGCGGTAGTGCTGGGTCAAAGCGGCGTCACGAAAGACATTGAAGGAGGCAAAACCTACTTCGGCTGTCCGGTAGAAGAGGCACGAACCAAGTATCGGGAGCTTGCTACACTTCGGAAATTGCCCGCAACACTGGAAAAACTAGGTTTGTAATACCTTTGAAGCAATCAGGCATGGACAACCAAAGGCTCAACAACAAAGTAAAACAACGCGACTTCAAATTGAACGCGTTGCTTGAAATTACGTCCGCTATCAACGCTAACCTCAGTGTAGCGAGTTTGCTTGAACAATACGAACGCGTGTTACGCGAGCATCTTTCTATTGAGAAAATTATTCTGTTCACGAAAGAGGATAGCTGGAAATGCATTCTTCGTTTTGGTGTCCAAAAAGGAGAGATTAAAGAAATTATCAGTGACGACTTTTTTACGAAGAACAAGGAGATTTCGCTTTCTGCGGGCCGCTCCAAAGAGTCGTTCGATTTAGCCATACCGATTGTCCAGAATGGCCAAACGATTGCGTATGTGCTCGCGGGCGATAACAGCGAACAGGAAATTCGCATGAGCCCGGTCATCAAACACATGCGTTTCATTCAGACCATCACGAACATTTTGGTGGTTGCTATTCAAAACCGACAGCTGCAGGAAGAAAACATTCGCCAAGAACGTATCAAGAAAGAGCTTGAATTGGCCGCGGAAATGCAGGCTATTCTGCTGCCGCATCATCTTCCCAAAAACAAGCACTACGAGGTAAGCGCTTTCTATAAAGCTCATCAGCAGGTGGGTGGTGACTACTACGACTTCATGGAAATCAATGACGATGAAGTGATGTTTTGCATGGCCGATGTGTCGGGCAAAGGAGTGAGTGCAGCGTTTTTAATGGCGAATTTTCAGGCTTATCTCCGTTCCATTTTTGCGTTCAAACAAGGCTCGTTGACCGATATGGTCACAGAGCTGAATACACGCGTCATGCAAACGGCGCTAGGGGAAAAGTACATTACCCTTTTTCTGGGGGTTTACCATAAGTCAACTCGTGTGTTGCGCTATGTGAACTGCGGCCACAACCCGCCTGTAATGGGCGATAGCAACGGCTACACGCAGCAGCTTAAGCTTGGAACGATTGGCCTTGGGATGTTCGAAGAGTTGCCCAAGGTGGTGGAAGGGAAAGTAATTTTAGAGCCGGACACCATTCTCGTTTGCTTCACCGACGGACTTGTCGAAACGGAGAATATTCAAAAGGAAGAGTACGGTTCTGAGAGACTTGAAAAGGTATTGCTTGCGTTTTTCAAAGATGGTATCTCGGTTATCAATGACACCATCATGCAATCGTTGAATGATTTCAAGGGTGACGCCCCTTATAACGATGACCTCGCAATACTGAGTTGTCGTTTCCATTAAATCATGCAGTCATTCACTTCTCACATTCTGCGTGTACTTCAGTCGCATGGTGTCGACAGAGAGCAACCCGTTATTGTTGCTGTTAGCGGAGGTGCCGATAGTATGGCGCTCTTGCATGTTATGCACGCGAGTGATTACTCGTGTATTGGAGCGCACGTAAACTATGGTCTGCGTGGAACCGAAAGCGATGATGATGAGCGCGCCGTGCACATCTTTTGTGCAGAACGGAACATTACTCTGGAAACTCTCCACGTGACAGAGGAAGATTGGAAGCAGCACGAAGGGTCCACCCAAGAGGCAGCACGCGCTATTCGTTATGTGTGGTTCAAAAGCTTACTATCGAAACACAACGCATCGATTATACTCACTGCGCATCACGCTAATGATCAAACCGAAACCATGCTCTATCAATTCGTTCGGGGTGGTGCGGGCAAGTCTGTGTTTGGTATGGCAGAAAAATCCGGAAATATCATCCGCCCGATGCTTGCCATTACCAAGGAACGAGTGCTCCAATACATCGCGGAACATGCTATTCCTTGGCGCCAGGACAGCTCGAATGAAACCACGCATTATACAAGAAACGTGGTTCGGCTGGAGTGGATGCCTTTGATAGAGCGTTTGAACCCGACGATACATGAGACCATTCAACAACGTTCAACGTGGATGCATCAGGAGCAAGCTGTAGTTGAGTGGGGAGCACAAATTTTCTTAGAAAAAAACACAACGCATGACGGAGTTGCTGAGGTTATGACGATAGCGTCTTTGCGCACTAGCGGTTTTATGGACGTGGTACTTTGGAAGTGGTTGTCGCCTCGTGGCTTTTCTTCACAGCAAGTAATGCAGGTTGCGGAACATGTGCGCAACGAGCCTTCGCCGGAGGCAACGTGGTTTTACTCGGCAACACACCGTGTGTGCCTGCAAGGTGGAAGGATAGCTTGTGCTGAAATTGTCGATCACAAGACGGAAGTTATTCAAGCATTGCCTTGGTCAAATGATAGAATGAGCATCGACTTTTGTTCTGCGAGCGAAGTGGAATTCACCACCGACTCTAATAGGCAGTATGTGGATGCATCGAAAATGAATTTCCCTTTGATTATTAGAACATGGCAGGATGGAGATCGGTTTCATCCGCTTGGAGCTTTGGGTCAGAAGAAGGTTTCTGACTTTCTGGTCCACGCGAAAATTCCTTCATGGAGAAAGCACGATGTTTTTTTATTTCAATCGGACGGAGAAACGGCTGTGGTACTAAAGCACAGAATCAGTGAAAAATTCAAAAAAACGGAAGCCACAGAACGCTGTGTAAGAATCCAATTTCTCTGACTTCGTAACTTTTTTCGATCGTGTAGCGTTACAAAGAGAACTTAAACTGTAAACACTACACTATGATCACCACGCTCAACATACATTCCCGTTACGATATGGAAACCCTGGCTCGAATGGTATTCAAAACCCAGGATGTACTCAATACTGAAAAAGAGCGTATTCGCCGCAGCGCCAGCCTTCTGAAGGCCGCAGTGCTTGATTCGTTGGCGAAGGTGGAGGTTGTTCTCACCCTGGAGGATAAGGAATCACAAAAGCGACTTCGTTCGCGCATTATTGCCGCCGGCAACGACCGAGTGATGCTCGACAAGGGAGTCAGCATTCCGGTGCAGTGCATCGTCAATGTCGAGTTTCCTAACTAGAAAGCAGTCCTTTGAACTGCAACTTTTGTTGCGCATTGTATTGAAGCATTCCGATTAATTTTGGCTTCATGATTCGGAATGCTTCTATCACTACGCGGGCTATATCTGTGTTTGCCCTCTTTTTTTTCTTTCAGCTGGCAGCATCTGCTCAAATTTTTCAACCGGTAAAATGGAAGTTCTCCGTAAAACCATTGGAAAACAATGAGTATGAAATCAGCGCATCAGCTGTGATTGAAGACACGTGGCATGTATACGCGTTGTCTGTTTCCGATAAGCCGGATGCTATCGGACCTATTCCCACCACGCTGAAGATAAATGGAAGTCCTGATTTCGAATTGACGGGAAAAACAAAGGAAGGGAAGTATATCACGCATTTTGATCCGAATTTCGAAATGGACCTCAACTATTTCGAGAAAAGCGCAGTCTTTAAACAAAAGGTCAAGGCCAAGAGCGACAAGCCTTTTACTGTTTCGGGTGTGGTGGAATACATGGCTTGCAACGACGAGCGATGCATTTTCCCGGATCCGGAATTGTTCGATGTAAAAATTACTCCCAGCTCCTCCACAGAGGAGGTTGTTGCTGTAGAAGCTGCACCTGCTGTTTCGAGTGGTTCGAAAGAGAACCATGTGTCATGGAGTTATGCGATAAAAGCTGTTTCTGATCAAGAATATCTCCTCACGTTCACGGCGGTTATGCAGCCCGAATGGCACATCTACGCACAGAAGCTGGAAAGCCTAGAGGGTCCTGTGCCAACATCATTCATGTTTGATCCGAACGCGGATTATACACTCGATGCTCCGGTGTCTGAACCAAAACCCAAACGCATTTATGATAAGAACTTCATGATGAACATCGACTATTATGAAGGAACAGTCGTGTTTGAGAAAAAGGTAACCGGTGTGGGAACATCAAAAAGCCCTATTACGGCACGTATGGATTTCATGCAATGCAACGACACGCGCTGTTTGCCCCCGCAAACAATTCACGTGAAGTTCGACCCGACAACCCTGCAAGCCATGGAGTTCGATCCACTGGCCAACACAGAGTCGACTACACCTGCTGGCAACGACCCATTCAAAATGCCGGGCGTTGATTTGAGCAATCCGTTGAATAATTGTGGTCAGCAAAAGGAAAATTACAGCTTGTGGGCCATCTTCCTCTTCGGTTTGATTGGTGGTCTCCTCGCGCTTCTTA